>Ga0315281_10005801_pt1 | contig 17623 bp, 12 predicted proteins | sample YL17G07_0_MG_FD_204540 | JGI IMG/M metagenome (GOLD analysis project Ga0315281, IMG submission 204540) | Sediment microbial communities from Yellowstone Lake, YNP, Wyoming, USA - YL17G07_0 | ecosystem: Environmental > Aquatic > Freshwater > Lake > Sediment | place: USA: Wyoming | collected...
ACAGCGATGCGCGCACGATGGCGCGTGAGGTGCTCGGCCATGTGGGCCTTGCGGAGCGGCTCACGCATTACCCCAGTCAGTTATCCGGTGGTGAGCAGCAGCGTGTCGCCATCGCACGCGCTTTTGGCGCGCGACCCAAAATCCTGTTCGCCGACGAACCGACCGGCAGCCTCGACCAGGCCACCGGTGCGCGCGTGATCGAGTTGTTGTTCGCACTCAACCGCGAGCAGGCCACCACCCTGGTGCTGGTTACGCATGACGAGACGCTGGCCGATTACTGCAAGCGTCGTGTGCGGCTGGTTGCAGGGCGTCTGCGCGAATGATTGTACATATATCATTTTTTATCCCCTCGTCCCGTTTGTGGGGAGCGGGGGCGGACCAGAGCAGAGCTCCATTTTGTCTGGACAGAAAAGCAAGTGTCCTTCCCCTTCAAGGGGAAGGACAGGATGGGGATGGGCGCTCGGTTTCCGTATCTAAACCCATCCCCTCCCTAGCCCTCCCCTTGAAGGGGAGGGTAGCGTTACTGTTGATGGCGAATCGAAGTAAAGCCGTATGAAAACTCTGCTCCTCGCCCTGCGTTTGCTGCGCCGCGATTTCCGCGCCGGTGAGCTGCGCATTCTGGCGCTTGCCATTCTGGTTGCCGTGGGCGGCATGACCGCAGTCGGTTTCTTCACCGATCGCATGCAGCGCGCCATGGTTCAGCAGGGCGTGGAATTGCTGGGTGCCGATCTGGTGCTGGTATCGAGCGCACCGGCGCGCGCCGAGCTGGTGGATGAGGCGCGACGCGCGCAGCTCGTCACGGTAGCGACGCTGACTTTTCCCAGTGTGGTGCTGGCCGGTGACCGGCCGCAACTCGTAGACGTGAAGGCCGTGGGCGCCGGTTACCCGTTGCGCGGCACGCTGCGCAACGCGCTCACCGTTGATGCGCCGGAGCAGGCGACGCGCGAGATTCCTGCGCCCGGCGACGTGTGGGTGGAACCGCGCCTGATCGAGATGTTGTCGCTGACCATCGGTGGCCGGATCAATCTGGGCGCCGGACAGTTTCGAGTCGCGCGCGTGCTCACCTACGAGCCGGACCGCGGCGGCGACATGTTCAGTCTCGGGCCGCGGGTGCTGCTCAACAGTGCAGACGTGCTGCGCACCCGGCTGGTCCTGCCGGGCAGCCGGGTGAGTTACCGGCTGCTGTTGTCCGGAGACCCCGGGCAGATCGCCGCGTTTCGTGCCTGGGCCGAGCCACGGCTCAAGCCCGGCGAACGGCTTGTGGAGGTGCGCGATGCGCGCCCTGAACTCAAGGTGGCGCTGGAGCGCGCTGAAAAATTTCTCGGCTTGGCGGCGCTGGTCAGTGTGCTGCTCGCCGGTGTCGCTGTTGCGGTCGCTACGCGCCGTTATGTCGCGCGTCACCTGGACGGCAGCGCGTTGATGCGTTGCTTCGGCGCTACCCAGGCACGCGTGGTCGCGCTTTATGGCTTGCAGATGCTGGTGCTCGGGATTATTGCCAGCCTGCTCGGTTCGCTACTTGGTTTGGCGGTGCAGGCCGCATTGGCGGCGTTACTGGCCGGCATGTTCAACACGACGCTGCCGGCGCCATCGCTCTGGCCGCTGGTGATTGGCCTGCTCGTGGGCGTGGTCACGCTGCTTGGCTTCGCATTGCCGCCCTTGTTGCGGCTGAAAAGCGTGCCGCCGCTGCGCGTTATCCGGCGCGATCTCGGACCCGTGCCGGTGCGTGCTTACAGTGTGTATGGCGCGGCACTGTTGGCAATGGGCCTGCTCATGTTCTGGCAGGTGCACGATCTGACGCTGACGCTGATTGTGCTGGGCGGTGCGCTCGCCACACTCGCGGCGCTCGCCATCATGGCTTGGCTGTTGGTAAAAGGTTTGGGCAAGCTGCGCGCCCGTGCCGGCCTCGCCTGGCGCTTCGGACTCGCCAACATTGCGCGTCGCCCGAACGCGAGCATCGCCCAGATACTTTCTTTCGGTCTCGGGCTGATGGTGTTGCTCATGTTGCTGCTGGTGCGCGGCGATCTGCTCGCCGCCTGGCAGAAGCGTCTGCCGCCGGATGCGCCGAATAATTTTCTGATCAACGTACAGCCGAATGATGTGCCGCGGCTCAGGGATTTTCTGATCCTAGCTGGCGTGGGCGGCAGCGATGGGCCAAAGGTGTTCCCGATGGTGCGCGGGCGGCTCACCCACATCAACGGCCGGCTGGTGTCGGGTGCGGACTATGCCGATGAGCGCGCGCGCAATCTGGTCGAACGCGAGTTTAATCTTTCCTGGAGCACACAGCTACAGGAAGATAACCGCGTGGTGGCGGGCACATTCTGGAGCGCGCAGGCGAGCGGTGAGCATGAGTTGTCCGTGGAAAAAGGTTTGGCCGACACGCTGGGCATCAAGCTGGGTGATGCGCTGACCTACCGTATTCAGGATCGCGAAGTACTTGCGCAGGTAACTAGCCTGCGTAAAGTGGAATGGGATTCCTTCCGAGCCAACTTCTTCGTGCTCGCACCGCCTGGCTTGCTCAATGATTTTCCCGCCACCTGGATCACGAGCTTCTATCTGCCGGCCGAACGCAAACGTGTGGCCGGAGAACTGGTGCGCGCCTTCCCGAGCGTCACGGTGATCGATCTGGAGACAATCATGACGCGCGTGCGCGGCATCATGGACCGCGTCAACACGTCAGTCGAGGTCGTGTTCCTGTTCACCTTGCTGGCCGGCCTGATGGTGTTGTATGCCGCCATTCAGGCTACCCAGGATGAACGTCTGCACGAAACCGCCATCCTGCGCACGCTCGGCGCCAGCCGCGCGCGGCTGATGGGCGGACTGCTCGCCGAATTTGGCCTGCTCGGCCTGCTGGCCGGATTGCTCGCGGCCTTTGCCGCCAGCGCCGCCGGCCTGATGCTGGCGCGACAGGTGTTTCATCTGGACTACACGGTCAACCCGCTGCTCTGGCTGATCGGTCCGGTTGTGGGCGCGGCGGGCATCGGCCTGTTCGGTTTCCTTGGCACGCGTCGCGTGCTGAATGTGCCGCCACTCGCGACGTTGCATGAGCTGTAAGCAGTTAGCGGCGACGCGCGTAGCGCACGTGCAACGCCTGCTTGATTGTGTCGAGATGCGCTTGATTGGTGAAGGGCCCGCAGGCATTGCTGTGCAGCTGCTCATCCATGGCATCGCGCACCGCTCCTGACAGCACCCAGCCGAGCGGAATCTTGATGGCGCCGTCCCGGCACAGGCCGAAATGCAGGAACTGGTTTTGTCCGACATGCCAGCGCGTGGTGACGCGCGCATATTCGCCGCGCGCGCCACGCGTGTTGATCATTGTCAGGAGCGGAGACAGCACTTCGTTGCCGGCAGGAAACGGTTTGATTCGCTTGTTGTCCGGCGCGCTGTCGAGCTGTTCGTCCAGGTTGGACAAATCGACAGGTTCATTGCTGATCAAGATCACATACGGTTTGACCTTCGCCCAGCCGGTTCCGGGTTCGGCGAGGTGATCGAGCACTTTGAGAATTTCCAGCACCGAGGTCGCCCCGGAGTTTTCGAAGTAGCCGCCGTCCACGGCGCGACCGTGGATGCGGCCATCCTTGACCAGTGTTCCGGCCGGACTGACGTAGGTGAAGCGCGCACTCAAGTGCACGGCTGTGCTCAACGGCAGGGCGCGCTGGCCGTAGAACCGGTGCACGTCTTCGGCGTCGGCGAACTCCGAGAGTTTTTCCAGTTTCTTCTCTTCCGGCAACAACTGTACGCGCAGGTTGCTCGCGATCAGGCGCTTGCCGGTTTCCACCCAAGTGGCGTTCAGCAGCAATGCCGGCAGCCAGCGGTCTTCGTTGTTTTGCCACAGTCCGTCAAATGCTTCGGCAAAGCGCTGACTGCCGGCATGTTTGTACCAGGCGCGTTCCCAGGCGGTTTCAAGTGCGCGCGCCCGGTCGAAGCGTGGAATCGCAACCGGCAGAATACGTTGCAACAGGTCCGGGTAAAGGGTCGCCGCTACCGCCGGCGCCAGAAAATCCTCGCTCAGCATGCCCTTTGCCTTGGTGGCCAGTGGCGCCATCGAATCCCGGTCACATCGCCGTGCCGGCTGGTTCCGGTGCTGGTCGGCGAGCAACGCCGTGAACACCGCTGCGCCGAGACTGCCGCCGGAGACCCCACTCAGCGCGAACAGTTGCTCGGCAAAACAGGGATTGTCGTCCTGGATGGCAGTGAGCACGTTCGCCGTCCAGTATGCGGCGCGAATGCCACCACCCTCGGCCGCCACGATGAACAGCGGGTATTCCGTGCGCGCCCCGGCCGCCGGATAGCGGGTCTGATACTTGAACCACTCACGCAGCGCCGCTTCCACGTTGTCGCGCGCCGACCACGCCTTGGCCTGAGGCTGGTCGAGCGTGCGCACCGCGTGGTTATCGTTCCGGAAGCTGAAGGCCACCGCCAGAATTAGAAGCAGCGTGAATACCGGAAAGCGGAAACGCATGCCCAGGAGATCGACGGCGCTGCCCAGCGCAATCCAGCCGGAGGCGGCGAGCAACAGGATTGTCACGGTGCCCAGGGCCGGCGCGAAGGTGGCGGCGTCCCAGGCGAACAGCCCGAATAGCAGTAGCGCAAACGCGCCGGGTATGGCCAGCCACAACCAGGTTGCGAGCGGCAGGTCGGAGATTCGTTTGACACCGAATTCTTCCTGGCTGACCGCGCTCATCGCCGGCAGCGCCCGGCCGACGCTAGCGGTGATGCTGAAATATTCCAGCCAGCCAGGCAGGTGGCGGCGTGTGAGCACAAACACCAGATACAGGACGCCGCCGGCGAGCGAGAAATACATGTACCCGCGCAGGATGCCGGCGGAAGCATTACTGGCATCAGCATAAGATTGCCCAGCGCGGTGGAATGCCAGTGCCAGACTGAAAATCGCGAGCGCACCGGCGACGCGCGGCATCCATGCTTGCAGGAAGTGCACGCCGGGTGTGGGACGCGGCGCGGGATCGAGCGCGAGATAGGTCATGACGCGCGCCCAGTACCAGCTTCCGTAAACCCAGAGTATGGCACCGGCGAGAAAAAACAACCGCTGCATCGTGACGCGCTCGTGCGCGCCCTGGTATTCGGAAAAATAGCGCAGGGTGTCGAGGCCCTGATCGACAAACAGGTACACGACTCCGGCCGCCACCATGAGCAGGCTGAGACGCATCGGCTTGAGCGCGAGACCGAGGTTGCGCAACGTCGCCCAGCGCTCACCAATCCATTCGAGCAGGCGTGCCAGGCGCGGAAAGCGTGCGGAGAATGTCGTGGATGTAGTCATGGAATTAAACCCGGTTGATTGGGGTGGTTGTGTCGATGTTGGAGGAGTCACACCGGTTCAGCCACGCCGCCGGAAAGTAATCGGTACTGGCGCTCCGGCGTTTTCATGCCGAGTCGTCCAGGCTTTCGTGTGCACCGATGGCGGCACGTACTGTCTTGAAAAGACTGTAGCGGAGTGCAGTGCGATGATGACGCCTGTCCCAGGCGGCATCCTTGGCATTATTAAGTCGAGCGGCAAGTGTGTGGGCCATGTTCCGCCTCCCTGCGGGGTTTTTTTATTTATACTTATATTACTCCACACTCGGTGCGTGGCAAGCGGCACAGTTCCGACTCGTGGACTTGCATGTAGGCCAGCGAACCGGCGATGCGTGTCGAGTACGAACAAATAACGATGCCGTGTGTGAACAATGGTCCGTCCGTGACCATGGTGTGATATGAACCTTCTTCACCGCACAGGTCCAGGCCGGTCTGCACACGAACGATGCGCAGCTCGGCAATCGCCGCGTCATCCAGCTCCCGGCCAACCCAGCGCTCATCAAGCCAGCGCGTGTTCACGCAGGAGAAGCGCGTCTTGAATCCTCTGTCCAGCAATTGGCGAAGCAGGAGGTTTCGATCGCGCCCCCACAAGGGTGTATGCACGTGTATCCCCACGGCACGGCTGCGCTCGCGAACCCAGTTCGGTTTGCCGTTCACTTCTGCGATGTCGCCCGTGACAACGCAGTGAATGTCCATGTCATCACGCAGTCTGCGCAGATTCGCCTCATAGCTGGTATCGAATGGAGAGTGGATGGTCAAAACATGGTGCGGCAGCGCCAATGCCTGGGCTTGCATCTTCATGAAGCCCAGTGGATGCGCCAGAAAATCCGGCTCCAGGGGTGCAAACGTGACCAGACAACGAATGTTGTATCCGTTCTGGCCGGCTTCATACAAGGCCATCGCAGAATCTTTGCCACCGGTCCAGAGCATGGCCGCGTTTTGCATGGGGTAGACAGCCTGGGCCCAGGTATTGTGGATTTCCCGCATCTTCACGCGGGTCATGCCGCGTCGGCAAATGCAGGCGTGCTGGCTGACATCGAAGGGCAGCCTGGTAGGGTGGGCACGTTTCTGTGCCCACGCGGATTCAAGACTGGATGACTGAAAAAACGGAGCAGAGATAGTTTACCGATTGTTCGTTTCTACAAAATAAATATATCACGGGTTGTCCACGGGTTATCCAGAAGAGTTAGAGCACACTGGCGATGACGCCTCATTCAGTTTAGTGGGCTCAAGTCGGGAAGCGACCGAAGCGCCGTGCCACGCGATGTCTCTTTGAAAGAGAAAATCCTTCTGTCCAACGTGAACTCCACGAAATACTCTTTGTCGGGAGCCAGATTGAGATTCACAAAGGCGTCCTGTGCGGCTCGCCAGGATGTGTCGTCATGCTTGTCAACTCTGTAGAGTGCCACGCGCGCAGGGCCTGGTTCTGCTTCAACACGAAAGTAGCCTAACCTCATCAATGGGCCAATGCTTTCCTGGTTGACTCGGACATTTGGCGCTACTCTGATGTCGCCAACGTATAAATCAACCCGGTAAATGTATATGACCGCTTTCCCTGAGCTTGGCGCAGTAAGACCTGTAAACTGGGCCGCACTGCCTGCGCAGCCCGAAAGCAGTGCAAAGGTGAAAAGGAAGAATGCGCGTCGCGATCTCATTTGTGTGCTCTTAACAAAATCAGGACAGATATATTGTCCTGATGATTCGATTCATTCATGAACCAGTACCCGGTAATCCTCTTCATTATAATACATATGAGAGGGTGGTGATCGGGCGTCAGATCACCCGATCATTCCCGCCGTCTACCGGTATTTGCGCGCCAGTCGTTTTGGCGAACAGCGGGCCGCAGAGTTCGGCGGCGAGTTCGGCGACGTCGCGGCTGGTGATTTCGGTTTTGAGCAGGTTCTTGCGTTTGTATTGTTCGATGCTCAGTCCGTAGTGCGCGGCGCGGGTGGTGAGTACTTCTTCGGTCCAGATACCGGTATCGAACACGGCATCCGGGTGCAGGGTGTTGAGGCGGATACCATCGCTGGCCCACTCGAGTGCCGCGACGCGTGCGAGTTGTTGCAGTGCGGCTTTCGAGGCCGAGTAGGCGGCCGCACCCGGGCCGGGGGCCGGCACGTTCTTCGAGCCGATGACCACTACGCGCCCGTAGTTCGGGGCGAGCTTGAGCAGGGCATGGGCTTCGCGCAGTAGCGCGAGGTTGGCGTCGAGATTGACGCGCATCACCTTGTGCCACTCGGCCATGGCGAGTGACTCGATGCGTGTGCCGGGAGGGAACAGACCGGCGTTCAGGATCAGCATGTCGAGCCCGCCGAAGGCGCGCACGCCGTGTTCGATGGCCTGCACCAGACGCGGTTCGTCGGTGACGTCACAGACGAAGCCGGCGAAGTCCGGGCGGTGGTGGAGTTTTGCGACGGCCGGATCGATGTCGAGGCCGATGACCGCTGCGCCGCGCGCCAGCAATGAATCCACGCAGGCCTTGCCAATGCCGGAAGCGGCGCCGGTGACCAGCGCGACTTCTCCGGCAAACAGCGGCGGCTTGCCGCCTTTCTTGAGCTTGGCCTGCTCCAGATCCCAATACTCGACGTCGAAAATATCTTTTGGCGAAAGCGCCTGGTATCCGCCCAGGCGCGCCGCGCGCAGTTGGATGTCCATGGTGTGCGAATAGATGTCGTGCACGATGGCCGTATCTTTGGCACTGCGCCCCAGCGCGCACACACCGAGCTGCGGGTCGAGCAGTACGCGCGGGGCCGGGTCGAGCATGGTCTTCGGCTCCTTGGCCTGTGCGCTGTAGGCCGCGAAGTATTTGCGATAGGCGTCGGCATAGGCGGCCACGTCACGCCCGAGCAGTGGCAGATGTTTGGTGCGAATGGCGTGATCGGGCGTGGCCGGGCCTTGCTGTGTGAGTCTGGCCAGGTCCTCACGACGCGCGAAGGCGAGGCTGCGCGAATCGGTGTGTGCGCAAAGAATTAACGGAAAGCCCGCAATCTTTGAGACTTGATAACGCAGTGCCGCCAGCTCGCGCCGCAAGGGCACCGGCCCGGGGGTGAGTGCCGGGGCCGAAATGTTCCAGGCATCGTGCTTGGCGAGATAATCCTCGGCGCGCGTCACCAGATCGAGCATGCGTTCGTAGGATTCGCGTGCTGTGTTGCCGAAGGCAAACACGCCGTGGTGCAGCAGGATCATGCCGGTGGTGCGTGGCCCCACCGCTGCCGGAAAATGTTCGGCAACGGCGCGCGCCAGATCGAAGCCGGGCATGACGTAGGGAATGATCACCACGCTGTCGCCGTAAATAGCGCGAATGCGCGCCTCGCCGTCGCGGCTGTTCATGATGGCGAGCACGGCATCGGCGTGGGTGTGGTCTACGAAGCGGTATGGCAGGATGGCGTGCAGAATGGCTTCGACCGATGGCGTGGGCGCATCGGCACGCGTCATGTGTGTGCGCAGTGCGTTCACCATCTCCGGGTCGGAGAGCACAGGCAGTTTCGCCAGTTTGAGCAGCGGGTTCAGCCGCACCGGCGCGAAGCCGCTGGTTTCGATATGCTCCAGGTCGGCGCCGCTGCCTTTGACGTAAAGCAGTGCTTCCTCTTCGCCCAGCAGGTTCGTCTCGTTCAGCTTGACCGAGGTGTTGCCGCCGCCGTGCAGCACCAGTGTCGGTTCCCGGCCGAGCAGGCGCGAGCTGTACACGCGTTGCCCCAGTTCACCCTGATAGAGGCTCGCTTCGTCGTCATTCCACAGGCTTTTCATGTGTGCGCCTTTCTTGTCGTGGTGTCGTATGCCGACGCTTACGGTGCGGCGGAATTCGGTAAATAATTGAGGCTGAGATAATACAGGAGCGCAATCAGCGCGAAGTAGACCAGCAGGCGAAGTTTTTTTCTCATGACATGGCCAGCTGCCGCGTTGCAGCGGTATCAGTTGGCCGCGAGGGCAACCACGGATTGCGCGCGCCCACGTTGTTTGGCGTGGCGCAGGGCGTCATCCGCGCGTTTGAGCAGCGCATCCGGCTGCTCACCATGTGAATAAAGCGTGAGCACGCTCGAGAACGAGGGTAGCGGCAGATTCTGGCCATTGAACTGGATGAAGGTGCCAGCAGCGTGTTTCTGGGCCTTGTCGATAGCGCGTACGGCACCATCCTTCTGGGTGTTCGGCAGCAGAACCGCGAACTCGTCATCGCCGTAACGCGCCACCAGATCGTAGCCACGAAACTGCGACATGATTTCGCTCGCATAGGTATGCAGGATGGCGTCGCCGGCCGCGTAGCCATACCGCTCGTTGATGGTGTTGAGGTCATCCAGATCGATCAGCGCCAGCGCCAGCGAAAACCCGTAGCGTCGCGCGCGCCCGATCTCGGCATCCAGCTGACGCAGAAAGGCGTTGCGGTTGGGCAGACCGGTAAGCTCATCGGTGAGGCTGCTCTTGCGCGCGTGGTCGAGCGCCTTCTCCATCTGGCGCTGGTCCTCGGCCATCACCTGCAGGCCGCGGCGTGTGTCGGTAAGATTTCTTTCCAGCGTGTGATGTTCAGAGATGAGTTCCTCAATGCCGCTTTTGAGCTGACGCTTGAGCTCGGCCACGTCCGGTGTATCGGTGTTCTGGTCGAGCATCAGCAGGCTGGTCTGCAACAGGGCATCGAAATCATGGCTGCGGGTGAGCGCATCGGCCATCTGGTGTGCGAGTTGTTCGGGCAAGGACGCACCGTTTGGGCGAACAGTGCTTGTCTCCGTCGTGGTTCTGCCGACCAGTTCCGCCGCCGGCTGGACAATGGGTACTTCGGTTTCGCGTGTTTCGGGCACTGGTTCAGGCGTGGCTTCAGCTGTTTCGGCACGTTGTGGTGCTGCTGCCAATGTCGGAGCAGGTTCAGGCGGTGCAGGTGGTGCGCTCGTAGTCGGTGCGACGGGCGCTGGCCGTGCCGGAATTTCCGTAAGGTAGGGACGCAGACGCTGCTGGATGACCTTGACCTTGATGCGCGTGCCTGGATCACTGTCCGGGCTGTCGAGATAACGCACCAGCAGTTTGTCGACAAACGCCAGAAAAGCCGCCTCGAGCCCGGCGGCGCCGAATTTTCGCAGCCCGCGCTCGATGAAGCTGTGCAGCACCGCGCCGTCGTCGGTTTTCTTCAAGCCGTCCAGTATTTCCTGAACGCGGGTCAACAGCGGGTTTTCGGCGCTTGATGTGGAGCCAGTCATATGATGAAGGAAGCCCTACTTTGTTCGTCTTGCCATGGTCGAATAACGCCACGCGTGGTGCTGCTTAAAAAGTATGCAAGCCAGCCAAGTCGACACCCATGTCTGCCGGACGGACGCAAGCAACTACCTGACAGATGGTTTGTTCATGCCGGATAATGCGCCGGATAGGGCAGACGCGCCACCCCCGTCTCGATGGCTGCACGCGCCACGGCCGCCGGCACGGTGGAGCGCAGGCGCGGGTCGAGCGGTTTGGGGATGATGTAGTCGTGTCCGAAGACGAGCTGCGTGAGCTTATAGGCGGCCAACACTTCCTTCGGAACGGGCAGGTGCGCGAGTGCTGCAATCGCATGTACCGCAGCAATTTGCATGGGCTGGTTGATGGTGCGCGCACGCACATCCAGCGCGCCGCGGAAAATGAACGGGAAGCCAAGCACGTTGTTCACCTGGTTCGGGTAGTCGGAACGACCGCAGGCCATGATGAGGTCGGTGCGGGTGGCGTGCGCCAGTTCCGGGCTGATTTCCGGATCCGGATTGGAGAGCGCGAATACCACCGGCTTGGCCGCCATGCTGCGCAACATGTCCTGGGTGACCAGGTTTGGCCCGGACACGCCGAGGAACACGTCGGCACCCTGCATGGCGTCGGCGAGTGTGCGCTTCGTGGTTTCTGCCGCGAAGGCTTTTTTCTGTGGATTGAGATCGCTGCGCCCGTTGTGAATCACGCCCTGGCGATCCACCAGCAGAATATTGGTGCGGCGCACGCCGAGCTCGATGAGCAGGTTGAGCGATGCGATGCCGGCCGCGCCAGCGCCGAGGCAGACAATGCGCGCGTCCGCAATTTTTTTGCCCTGCAGTTCAAGCGCGTTAATGAGCGCCGCGCCGATAATGACTGCCGTGCCGTGCTGGTCGTCATGGAATACCGGGATGTCTAGTTTGGCGCGCAGCGCTGCCTCGATCTCGAAGCAGGCCGGGGCTGCGATGTCTTCGAGGTTGATGCCGCCGAAGGTCGGCGCGATCGCGATGACCGTGTTGATGAAGTCCTGCGGTGTCTTGGCGTCCACCTCGATATCGAACACGTCGATATCGGCGAAGCGCTTGAACAACACTGCCTTGCCTTCCATGACTGGTTTGCCGGCGAGTGCGCCGACATTGCCAAGGCCGAGCACCGCGCTGCCATCGGTGATCACTGCCACCAGGTTGCCCTTGGTGGTGTAGCGATAGGCAGCCTCCGGGTCGGCGGCGATGGCGCGCACTGGTTCGGCCACGCCGGGCGTGTAGGCGAGCGCGAGATCCTGCTGGGTGGTGCAGGGCTTGGTGGACTCGACGCGGATTTTGCCGGGCTTGGGCAGCGCGTGATAGTCGAGCGCGGCTTGTTTCTTGTCGGTGGACATGAGGTGGTGTCCTTAGTGGATGAGTTTCACGAGTTCGCCGGGCGCGGGTTCGCCCTGCGGGTATTTTCCGTTGATCAGGCGCAGGATGGCTTCCGGCTCGTCTTTGAGTGACGCACGCCGCGCAAGCGTCGCGAAGTGATCGCCCGCGCGTATTGTTGTGAGCTCAACGCGCTGTCCGCGTGCGAGGGTGCGCTCTTCTGGTCGCAGCGTGTGCAGGCTTTGCACGGTGTCGAGGAACGTACGCTCTACCGCAGTGCTGGCATCGCGCGCAACACCAAAGAAACGAAATGCCTGGCCATGCAGAAACACGACGGCGACGCGCGTATCGCGCGGCCCGAACGGCGTCTGCATGCGGGTGATGCCGGTATAGGCCGGCAGTCCGTTCACCTTGAGCGCCCGGGTGTCATGCAGGTCGTTCAGCTTCATGCCAGCCACCAGATATTCCTGTGGGGACCGAACCTTGCCGATGCTGGTGGTTTGCATCTCCACCAGCGCATCCTTACCGGCACTGACGGCGAGCAGGCGTTCCGGATTATTGTGGAGACGCCAGCCGGTCGGGAATTGCACGCCGAAGTCGAGGCCCTTGTGAAAGAAGTCGTTGCCGTGCCGGACGCCCTGCGCCTCGCTGTCGCCCCAGGCGAGCCCGTCGAGCAGGGTCAGGTAGGCCAGATGTTCTTCGCGCGCATCAAAATTGTTGCGGTATTGCTGCGCCTCGCCCACGACCTGTTGCAGGCGTTCATCGGCGCTCGGGTGACTGGCAAACACGCCGTGGTAGACGCGCGGAGTGCGCCCTTGTTTGGCGGCGAGCGTCTGCTCGAATAATTCCTGGTTCTTGAGCAGGGTGATGACGTCGATCATGGCCTTCGGGTCGTAATCGCTGCGTGCGAGATATTCGGCGCCGAGCCGGTCAGCCTCCAGCTCATGTTCGCGCCCGTAACCGGACAACAATGCGCCACCGAGGGTATTGAGCAGCGACTGGCCGGCGCGCGAACCGAGTTCCGGCACCAGGATCGAGCCGATCGCGAAGCCGATGTTGGCTGCCTTCGCGGCTGTGTACTGGCGCACGGCATGGCGCGCTGTGACATGCCCGATTTCATGGCCGAGTACTGCAGCCAGTTCGGCCTCGGAATTGAGATAGGCCAGGATACCGCGCGTGATGTAAATGTAGCCGCCGGGCAGCGCGAAGGCGTTCACATCCGGCGTGTCGAGGATGGTGAAGCTGTATTGGAGTTGCGGGCGATGGCTCTGCGCCGCGACGTGTTCGCCCACCTGCTGCACATAGGCCTGCAGGCGCGCATTCGCGTACACACCGTACTGCTTGCGCACCACGGCATTGTTCTCCTGCCCGAGGCGTAACTCGTCTGCCTCGCTCAGCAGCGCGAGTTCGCGGTTGCCGCTCACCGGGTTAAGCGCACAGGCTGTGATCAGCGTTGCGGCCAGACCAGGCAACAGAAGAAGCAGAAATCGCCGTGGGTGCATGCGCATACAGCTATTGTCGTACATATTCCCGGTTTACGGCAGGCGCTGCAGCATTGCCGGGTGGCCGATACCCATGTGCAGCTGTCCGTGTGTGTCGCTGATCCAGCCGCGCGCCTCGATTTGTGTACTGCGCCAGTCCTCGGGACGGCCGTGGAAATACTGCTGCCAGTCGGCATGGCTGATACGCAGCGCGAACTGCGGGCCTAGGTCCAGATACAGGTATTTCTGGCTATGTCCGATATGGGTTACCCGGCCGCGCACAAAACGGTAGCCGGTGTGTGTCGGATCGAGTGACTCGGCTGGAACCGCTGTGGAATAGGCGTTGCCCCAGATGCCGCGTCGCACGGTGCGTGCCACGGTCTCGGCTTCGAACAGCCGGCGTACCTGGCTGATATTGGGTGGGATGGCGATGGCGGAGGCCAGCCCTTCCTTAAGAAGGATCTCTTCCACGCTGCTGCCGTCAGGTAACTGCAGATGCGCGAGCCAGCGGCCGTAATGGTCGCGTGGCTCGTCCTCCAGCACCAGCTGCAGGCGTTTGCCCTGCACCAGATCGCGCAGCCGGTCGCGCGCGGCGGCAGCCAGCGGCTCGTCCGGCTTGCCTTGCTTGCCGAGTTCCGGGGCGTTGATGCCGATCAGCCGCACCTGGCGCTGGTCGGTCAGGATTACGCTGTCGCCATCCACCACATGCCGGACCGTGGCGCCTTCCGTGTGGGCAGCCACGACGAGTGGCGGGAGGAGCAGCGCAAACAGGAACGGTACAGAAAAGTACCAATGATGAAAGCGGGACAGCAAAAAGGCGCCGGGTTGCGGCGCCTTTTGCGGGTAGCGAGCGAACGACTGCACCGTTACTTTTTCACACCCATGCCGTACTTCTGGCGGAACTTGTCCACGCGGCCGCCGCTGTCCACGACCTTCTGCTTGCCGGTGAAGAACGGATGGCAGAGCGAGCATACTTCGATGCCCAGGTCCTTGCCGAGAGTGGAGCGAGTGACAAAGCTGTTGCCACAGGCGCAGGTCACTTTGACTTCTTTGTATTCGGGGTGAATGCCTTCTTTCATGTCTCTATCCTCAAATCAGTGCCCCGATTGCCGACCGGGAGCGGAAAGGCCGGGGATGTTACGGAAAACCCTGCCGGGACGCAAGTTTTGGCCGGAAAACGCGGGTATTCGCAGCAAACCGGGCGTGTTTTCTGCCTTATTCAGGTCCAGGGCAGTGTTTAGCGCCGCATCGAGTCAAAGAACTCGGCGTTGCTCTTGGTAGCGCGGATCTTGTCGAGCAGGAACTCGGAGGCTTCCATTTCGTCCATCTGGTGCAGCAGTTTGCGCAGGATCCAGATCTTCTGCATGTCGTCCGCGTTGAGCAGTAGTTCCTCGCGACGCGTGCCGGAGCGATTGATGTTGATCGACGGGTAGCTGCGTTTCTCGGCCAGGCGGCGGTCGAGGTGGATTTCGGCGTTGCCGGTGCCTTTGAATTCTTCGTAGATCACGTCATCCATTTTCGAGCCGGTATCGATGAGCGCGGTGGCCAGAATGGTGAGGCTGCCGCCTTCTTCGATGTTGCGCGCCGCGCCGAAGAAACGCTTCGGACGCTGCAGGGCGTTGGCATCCACGCCGCCGGTGAGCACCTTGCCGGAGGCCGGCACCACGGTGTTGTAGGCGCGCGCCAGGCGGGTGATCGAGTCGAGCAGGATCACGACATCCTTTTTGTGCTCGACCAGGCGCTTGGCCTTTTCGATGACCATTTCCGCGACCTGCACGTGGCGGGTGGCCGGTTCGTCGAAGGTCGAGGACACCACTTCGCCGCGCACCGAGCGCTGCATTTCGGTCACTTCTTCCGGGCGCTCATCGATCAGCAGCACGATCAGCGACACATCCGGGTAATTGCTGGTGATCGCGTGCGCGATGTTCTGCAGCATCACGGTTTTACCGGCCTTCGGCGGCGAGACAATCAGGCCGCGCTGGCCGAGGCCAATGGGCGAAATGAGGTCGATGACACGTGAGGTGAGGTTCTCGCTGGAACCATTGTCGCGTTCCAGGCGCAGCCGCTTGTTCGGGTGGAGCGGCGTCAGGTTCTCGAACAGGACCTTGTTCTTGGCCTCTTCGGGCGCGCCGAAATTGATGGCGTCGACCTTGAGCAGGGCGAAATAGCGTTCCGATTCCTTCGGTGGACGGATGGTGCCGACCACGGTGTCGCCGGTGCGCAGGTTAAAGCGGCGGATTTGTGAGGGCGACACATAAATGTCGTCTGGCCCGGCCAGGTAGGAGCAGTCGGCGGAGCGCAGGAAGCCGAAACCGTCCTGCAGAATTTCGACCACGCCTTCGCCCATGATGTCCTCGCCCTTGCGGGCCTGGGCCTTGAGCAGGGCGAAAATCAGATCCTGCTTGCGCATGCGACTGCCGCCTTCCAATTCCATGGTGGCGGCCATTTCTACGAGTTCTGTGGGTGTCTTGCGTTTTAGTTCGGTGAGGTTCATGGCGGTAAGTGAGTGAGAGTGCGGCGTCGTGCGAGAACACGTGCCTGCCCCGGGGGCCGGGACGGATGAAGCGAAAGGATGATTTGGTTTGCTACGACAGGATTTGTTACTGCTTGAGGATAAACATAGCACTGCTTCCGCCCGGCGTCCAGCCGGGGAATACCGGGCGGGGGCGCTTTTTACAGGTTACCGTCGATGAAGGCAGCCAGCTGCGACTTGGACACCGCGCCGACCTTGGTGGCTTCGACCTGACCGTTCTTGAACAGCATCAGGGTCGGGATACCACGGATGCCGTACTTGGGCGGAGTCTGGGGGTTCTCGTCGATATTGAGTTTGGCGACCTTGAGCTTGGCGCCGTATTCCCCGGAAATTTCCTCCAGCACTGGCCCGATCATTTTGCAGGGCCCGCACCATTCGGCCCAGAAATCCACCAGCACCGGCCCGGTCGACTTGATCACTTCCTGCTCGAAAGATGCATCGGTAACGTGACTAATGCTACTGCTCATGATCGCGTATCTCCGCGTGGTCGGGTGGGTTAGGGTCGCCAGGGAGCGAACCAATACGGGTTATTTGAGCGGAATCGTCAGGGTAATGCAAGGGCGATACCCTGAAAACCTTATGTTTATCCGCATTTCCATGCCAATTGCGGTTAATTTCTGTTATCCTGCCAGTAACGCAATGACCGATTCCCATCTATCCGATATCGCTTTCGCCGATCTGGGCCTTCCCGAGTCCCTGTTGGCCGGTGTGCGCGAGATCGGATTCGAGCGCTGTACCCCCATTCAAGCCGGTACCTTGCCGATTGCCCTGGCCGGGCGCGATGTGGCGGGACAAGCCCAGACCGGCACCGGCAAGACCGCCGCCTTCCTGCTCGCGGCGTTCGCCCATCTGCTGAAACACCCGGCGCGTCCCGACCGCAAGGTCAGTAGCCCGCGTGCCATTATGCTGGCGCCGACCCGCGAACTGGCCATCCAGATTCATAAGGACGCCGTGGTGCTCGGCAAGCACACCGGCTTCAAGCTTGGCCTGGTTTATGGCGGAACTGGTTACGACACCCAGCGCAAAATGCTGGAAGATGGCGTGGATATCCTGATTGGCACCCCCGGCCGCATCATTGATTACTTCAAGCAGCATGTGTTCGATCTCAAGGGCGTGCAGGTCATGGTGCTGGACGAGGCCGACCGCATGTTCGACCTCGGTTTTATCAAGGACATCCGCTTCCTGCTGAACCGCATGCCGCCCCCGGCTGAACGTCTGGGTATGCTGTTCTCGGCCACGCTCTCCTATCGGGTGATCGAACTCGCTTACGAGCACATGAACACCCCGGAGCTGGTGAAAATCGAGACGGAAAGGGTCACGGCCGATCGCGTCACCCAGGTGCTGTATCACACTGCCAACGAAGAGAAGCTGCCGTTGCTGGTCGGTCTGCTGCGCCACATGGACCCGCACCGCTCGCTGGTGTTCACCAATACCAAAGGTGCGGCCGAACGTGTGCGCGCCTGGCTGCGATCGAACGGCTTCAATGCCGAAGTGATCTCGGGCGACGTACCGCAGAACAAGCGCGAGCGCCTGCTGAACGATTTCCAGTCCGGCGAGCTGCCGATCATGGTCGCCACCGATGTCGCGGCGCGCGGCCTGCATATTCCGGACGTGTCACACGTATTCAACTACGACTTGCCACAGGAAGCCGAGGACTACGTGCATCGCATCGGCCGCACCGCGCGCGCCGGCGCCTCCGGCGATGCCGTCGGTTTTGCCTGTGAAGAATATTCGTTCTCGCTGCTCGAGAT
>Ga0315281_10005802_pt1 | contig 17620 bp, 26 predicted proteins | sample YL17G07_0_MG_FD_204540 | JGI IMG/M metagenome (GOLD analysis project Ga0315281, IMG submission 204540) | Sediment microbial communities from Yellowstone Lake, YNP, Wyoming, USA - YL17G07_0 | ecosystem: Environmental > Aquatic > Freshwater > Lake > Sediment | place: USA: Wyoming | collected...
CGAACTGGTCAAACAAACGTTGCCGCTGCCCGGCACGCTGTTCGTCGAATCTTCCGCCGTCATGGGCTTGGTCAATCCCTTTTTCGTCAAAGCCGGCATGACCATGTTCACCGCTCCAAACGATCTGAAGCGGGAACTGCTGCTCGCCGCCTTCGCGCGGATCGATCTGCCGCCGGAAAGACTGCTCGATACGAAAACCGTGATCGATACGATCGGCCATCTCGACCGCGCCGACAAGACGTTCATCCTTCGCCAGATCGACAAGTATTTCCTTCAAGCCCGCCGAGGCTCGTTTTCGTCGAACATCCCCGACGATCTTAACTGGATTATCCCCCGCCTGGCCTACTCCGTCCTCCAACGCCCAGCGTATTTTATTTGGAAAAATCCATTCATCAGAGTGGCCACCGACCTCTAGCACCGATAAGGAACCACACCATGAATATTTCCCTGTCCAAGCTCATTCCCCATCCCCATGCCTGCTCACACCAGACCGGCCCGCTCAAGGAAAAGCTCAAAGCCCACATTCAAGCGACAAAACTGTATCCGCCGATCGTCGTTCGGTCACTCTCCAAATCAAAAGAGTTTTATTGCGCCAACGGCAAACTTCAGATTATCGACGGACATTTGCGGTACGAGATCCTCAAGGAACTCGGTCTCACGTCGATCAATGTGGTCAACTTCGGTCCGCTCAGCGACGAGCAGACGATGGTGCTTCTGCTGACGCTCAATCAGCTCCGCGCACACGATAACCCTCAAAAACGGGCCAAACTCATCCACGCCTGCACCCAGCGCCGGAATCTTTCGCTTGAGCAGTTACAAAAGCTCCTGCCCGACACCAAGCGCAGCATCGAGCGTCTGTATCGTCTGGCGACGCAGACCCCGAGAATTCACCCTGCGCCAAAAAAACAAGCTGAACTTCGACCCCTCGCGCTTTACCTTGATTCCGGTCAGCACCGGCTCGTTCAATCGGCCGTCAGCGCCGCCAAGAAGCAGTTCAAATTGAAGAATCTCGCCGATGCCCTCGAGACGATCGCAAGGGATTTCCTCCGCGGCGGCAGGGATTCTCAATCACCCGCCACAGAGATTACCAACCCGTCTGCAGGGCTTTCTGCCGGCGAATAACATCCCCCAAAAATGCGCCGGGAATCCGGTCGGCTTGCCCAAAAAAACTAAAAACATAACTGACAGAGTTGTCGTCACTTACGATCGAATCGATCGGCGCAGATTTGCATTTTGCCATTCGTGTGACATCTTTAAGTGCGACGGAAGCGAGCAACGAACGACGCTTCCCGAAAATGACCGACGCGAGAAAACTTAAAAGACAACTTCGAAAGCACGTTACAGAAATGACGCCTGTCACTGAGAAACTTGAAACGTCAACGTACCACGATACGTTCATCGGGCACCTCCCCCCACCAAAACGGCAGCATGGCCAGCATGGTCCGACCCCGCCTGACCCGCCAACCCCATCAGCGGACCAGCACGATTGTATGCATGTACGCACCCCGCGTTCGCCCGATGCATGCACCGATGCCCCGACGCTCGCCCAACACCTTGAACAGGTTCGGGAGCATCAACAGATCGACCTGGCCATGCTGCGACTCGCCTTTCGAAACATCCTGCTCGAACGCGAGGATCACACCGACGAAGCTGCAACCCAACTCCAACCGCCTCTGCGAGACGTGTCCTGTTCGGAACTCAACCAGCTCGTCTCCGCCGTTGTCCGTCTCCACGACGACGAGCGGGATCTGCTCGGCCTCAAGCCCCCTCAAGCCCCCGAAAAAGATGATGACCCCTATGACTACCTCGAACATCTCTCAACCCGACAACTCATCAGTCTCTGCTGCAAGGAAGGCATTGCTCCGCCAGATACGTACCAAACTGAAACTCAAACGCCGGATCCAAATCCAACTGGCGAAACGTGACCCCTGGGTCTTTCTGACGAATTTCTGCTATACGATCGACAGCCACGATCGTGATAATCCGAAAAAGCTCTTTCCCAATCGACCTTACTTGCGCGAACTGACGGAATTGTGGAACCATCATCCGCTCATCGTCATCGCCAAATCGCGCCAGATGCTGGCCACCTGGCTGTTCGTGTGTCTCTATCTGTGGGAAGCGATCATGTTCAACGGTCGGCTCATCTTTCTGCAGTCGAAGCGCGAAGAAGACGCCATCGGCAGTCACACCGCCGCTACGGGCCTGCTCGGGCGGACCCGTTTCGTACTCGAACACCTGCCCGACGAGCTTCGACCGCCGTTCAAAGCCACAGCCAACAAGATCGAATTTCCCTTGCAGAACAGCACGATCTGGGCCGTACCGCAAGGCCCCGACGTCATCCGCCAGCACACCGCTTCGGGAATCCTGTCCGACGAGATGGCCTTTCAATATCTCGCCGAGGAGTCGTACACTGCGGCCATCCCGACCATCGAAAACGGCGGAAGGTTCACAGCCATTTCGACCGCCAATCCGGGATTCTTTCAAAAACTCTATCTCGACAACCTTTGACAACATCGAACTTCGAATTCCTAACTATGCCCAACCTCGAAACTCGAAAATGCAAATCCGGCTTTCTCGCCGTCCGGGCCCATTATTCAATCGACCCCGAACTCTGGCCGGTGGAACGCATCGGATCGATCAGGGCGGCCATGCCCGGCTGGCGATGGCGAAAGGAATATGAAATTGATTTCGACGCCAATGTCCACGTGCGGAATCTTCGGATCGACCTGCATGCCTGTCCGAAATACAAAGTCATCGACCACGGCCGGCGCAACCCCACGGTGTGCCTGTGGTGGATCGAACACCGGCCAAGCAAGACGCTTTATTTCTATCGTGAATATTATCGTGCCGATGCGACCATCGCCGATCACTGCCGTACGATCAACCAACTTGAAGAACCCGGCGAGACGCGATCTGCATTGATCGACCCGTCGACGCACCGGCGGCTGGACAACAGCTACAGCACCGTGGCCGACGAATACGCCCGACACGGCGTCCGCACCGTGCCCGCCGACAATAACCTTGCCGCCGGCATCGAAGCGGTCACCGCCGGCCTGACCGCCGCCCTCGCCCGCTGGTCGATTGAGAACAATACGCCGCATCCGTGGTTTCAGGAACGCCTTGTTCCGCCGCAGCGGCTTTATGCCCTGGCGGAAGATCGCGCCCTTTACTTTCATCCGTCCATGACCAACACCATTCGCGAGATCGAACAACTTTCCTGGCTCGACAGCGCCGACCAGGACAACTCCAAGCCCTTGTGCGAACGCATCGGCACAGCCGACGATCATTGCTGCGATTGTCTGCGATATGCACTGCTTCGCCCGCGAGTCAGAGTCAATCGTATCCAAACCAACACACTCCGAAAGATATGAGAATCAAACCTCCAACGTTGAACTTCCAACTTTCTTTTGATGGCGGAGACATCGAATGCCCCTGCTCCAACGTCTGAAAACCATGTTCAGCTTCCAGGACCGGCCCTCCAACCGTCAACTGCTCGGGCGGTTTGACACCATCGAACGGCGGGCCAGCTTTTTCCAGTCGATCATCAACAACATCCTGGAGAATCCCGACCAGATCCTTGCCCGCTACGCACCCGGCGAGGGCCTCGACCTCTATCGCAAGATGGAAAACTCCGATCCGGTCGTCGCCTCGGCGCTGAATACCCGTCGGTCAGCCGTCGTCAACCGCGGCTGGTCCGTCCTCGACGGACAGGCCAATCACCGGATCGCCGAATACGTGTCCGAACTTGTCGCCGGCATCGACAACCTGCGCGAAACGCTCGAACAGGCGCTGGGGGCGATCGTCACCGGGTTTGTGCCGATCGAAATCATCTGGACCGTCAAGAACAATCAATGGTACATCGAAAAACTCATTGCCCGCGACCCGGCCAACTACTGTTTTGACGCTCAGAACCGTCTGCGACTGCTGACGGTGAACCATCCGCTCGAAGGCGAGCCGGTTCCCCCCTTGAAATTCATTGTGCACCGTCATCGCGGCTCCGAGGCGAACCCGTACGGCGAAAGTGTGCTCAAATCGCTGTATTGGCCGGTGACGTTCTCACGGGCCGGTTGGAAATGGTGGGCCACCGCCATCGAAAAATACGGTATGCCGATCATCACCGCGTCATTTCCCGATGCCGCCTCGGCCGAAGATCGTGCCCGATTTGAAGAATTCGTCAAGACCCTGCAGGCCTATTCCTGGTCGGTCGTGCCCGAGGGGTTCATGGTCGAGCTGCACGAAGCCCGCCGGGCCACCGGCGATGACTACCTGCCGTTCCTGCAATACGCCGATACGAAGAAATTTCAGGTCATCCTCGGCCAGAATCTTACCGCCGAGGTCGCCGACCGCGGCTCGCGCGCTCAGGCCCAGGTACACAACGAGGTCCGCCACGACATTACCCTGGCCGACGCAACCAACCTGGCCGAGACGATCAATCGACAGTTGATCAAGCCGGCCGTCGCGCTGAACTTCAACTACGCCGGCCCGCTGCCACGGTTTACGATTCCGACCCATCCGCCGTACGATCCGGTCAAGCTGGCCCAAACCTACGACATTCTCGCAAAACACGTCACTATTCCCGAACGGTTTCTGCGACAGGTGTTTCAAATCACGGATTAGGTGAGAGTTCGTCGTTGCACAAAGTCTGCGACGAAAACATGTTTTTTGGAGAAAACCCATGTCCATCGCGTCTGACGTTACGGATATTGTTGAATTGAATGCCATTCCCGTTTTCCGCGCGGGCAGCTACCCCCAGGGTACATTCGATCCCGATTACATTCAGCGGTTGGCGGACAACTACGACCCGCAGTTCCATGAGGCGCCGAATTATCTGACGCATTCCGATCAGACCGCGGCCAATCTCGCCTTCGGCTGGATAAAACGCCTTTACGTCAAGGGCCAGACGCTCTTTGCGGATTTCGTCAACGTACCCCGGCAATTCGCCGAACTCGTCCTGGCGGGTCGCATCAAGAAACGAAGCGTCGAGATCTATCCGGACCTGGCGGGCAAAGGCCCCTACCTTCGCGCGATTGCCTGGCCGCTGGTTCCCGAAGTCAAAGCCCTGGCCGACGTTCATCCCACACAGGTCTTTAACGATGAGAGTGCCGACAACAAAATCGAAATCGCTTTTGAAGAAAAGGAGAGTCCAAACATGAGCGATCAACCTCAGTCTGTTTCACACGATGAAATGCAACTGGCCATCCTGCAGATCAGGGACGAACTGAAGGCGGAGATGGAAAAGCAGTTGGCCGAGCTTGAAGTGAAAAACTTCTGCGAGCAGATGTTGCTGGCCGGCAGGATGACACCCGCCGAACGCGACACCGAACAGCCGTTGCTCATCGGCCAGCGCCAGCGGGAGCTGGCAGTGAATTTCAGCGAAGGTCAATCCCGCCTGTCGGATCAGCGAATGGATTACTATCGCCGCCGGGCTGCGGTGATTGATCTTCCGGGGCATGACGGCAAGACCCCGCCACCCGCCCGAGTCGATCCGAACGAACAGAAACTGCTGCGCTATTTCCACGAAAACCAGAAGTTCTTCACCCGCCTCGGGGTCAGTTTCGACGATCTGCTCGCCGCCGATCGCTGCGAAGCCGACGGAGTCAATCCTCTCGTTCAACCCAGCAATTAGTTGACCCGGCCGGGCGTTTCGACACGCTCGAGCCTGCTGTTTCAAATTAACTTCAAAAGTCAAGGAGACCAATCATGGCGTCAAGTTCCGATGCAAACATCAATCGTTACGTCGACCAGCAGTTGCGCACGCTGGCCGTCAAAGCCAGCACAAAGATTTATCGCGGCAGCCTGGTCGGGCTTGACCGTGCGTCCGGCTATGCCCGGGCGCTCAACGCCGCCGATCAATTTCAGGGCCTGGCCTATGAGCAATGCGACAATTCCGCCGGTTCGAACGGCGACCGCGAAGTGACGATCTTCACGCAGGGTGATTTTGTGTTCAGTCTGTCCGGAGCGGCCAAGACCGATATCGGCAAGCCCGTCTTCGCCAGCGACGACAACACCCTCACCTTCAGCGGCGGTTCAGCCAGCTACATCGGCCAGATTGTCGACGTGCCCACGTCGGGAACGGTCATCGTTCGCATCGACCCGCAACGGCGATTTACCCGAACCCTCACCGTGCCCCTCAGTTCGTTGACCTCGGCGGCGACCAAGAACGCGGTCGCATGCTTCTCGACACCGATCGTCGTCGTCAAGGCGCAGGTCTGGTTTGAAACGAAACCCGATGCCGGCGCACTCAACGTCGGCACCGACGACTCTGATCCCGACGAAATCGTCGACAACTTCACGCTCACCGGTCTGACCAACGGCGATCCGAGCAACCTGACCCTCGCCGGCACGAGTGTGGCTGCCAACACCCGCATCTTCGCCCTCGTCGGCCAGGCCAGCTCAACCGCAGGCGTCGGCGGCGGGTTGAGTGTCGAATACTTCAATCTTCCGTAGTGGCTAATCACTTCGACATTCACATTCGATATTCGTCATTCAGCTTTTCGAATATCGATCGAGGAACACTGAATAACGAACTTTTCTTGGAGAATTACCCATGTCCACAATCATTGATACAGGTCTTACCACCAGTGCCCTGAAGGGCAATTTCTTTTCGGCGCTGAAGGCCGCTCGCCCCCTCTGGCGCGAGATCGCCAGTGTTGTGCAATCCACCGGCCCCTCGGAGAACTATCGCTGGCTGGGCACGGTGCCGCAGATGCGCGAGTGGGGCACCGGGCGACTGGCCAAGGGGCTGAGATCGGAATCGTACAACGTCGAAAACAGCAAGTATGAAGCCACCATCGAAGTCGATCGCGATGAACTGGCCGACGACCAACTGGGTCAGATCGTCGTGCGGATCCGCGAACTCGCCCGCCGAGCGGCGACGCATCCGGACAAGCTCCTGGCCGACTTGATCGAAAACGGTGCGACCAGCGGCTATGACAGCTACGACGGCACCACGTTCTTCGCCGCCGATCACGAGAGCGGCGATAGCGGCGCCCAGTCGAACAGCCTGACCTACGATGCCGCCGCTCCGACGGCGGTTACCTCTGCCGAATTTGCCGCCGCCTACAAGGCCGCCGTCAAAACCATGCTCAGCTATCTGGACGATCAGGGCGAGCCGATGAACAACGACCTCGGCCAGCTCGCCGTGCTGGTTCCGCCCACGCTGTGGTATCAGGCGAAAGAGGCGCTGACCGCCGACATGCTCGGCGATTCGACCAACATCCTTTCCGGGGAATCACGAGTTCTGGTGTTTCCGCGGTTGAGCAGCACGGACAAGTTTTATCTGTTGCGCACCGACGTTGAGGTGCGGTCGTTCATCTTCCAGGACCGCGAGGCCCTCGAGTTCACCGCTCTGGCCCAGGGTTCCGAAGAGGCGTTCAAACGCGAGAAGTACCTTTACGGCGTCCGCGCCCGCTATGCGATGGCCTACGGCTATTGGCAATATTGCGCGAGGACGCAGTTCATCTAACCGCGATCACGTCTACGACATGCCCAGCCCGCCTGGGCATGTCGTAAGACATCGACCACAGCAGAACGATCACAAATCAGGGTGGATAATTTCCGGAGGCAGCGCTATGCCGACCTACGCCGATCAAACGGATTTGGATAATTTCTTTTCGCAGGCGAATATCGCCGACTGGGCCGACAAGGACCGCGACGGCCGGCTCGACAGCGATGAGCTGTTGGCCATCGACGCCGCCCTGGAGGCTGCCGAAGGAATCGTTGACGGGTACCTCGCACGTGCAGGCTATGCCGCACCGTTCGACGGCGACCGCTTTTCGGCGCTGTCGACGCGGATCAAGGCGTTGCTGAAACAGTGGACGGTGGCCATTGCCGGTTTCCATATCTATGCGTGGCGAGGACTGCGCGATCGGACCAACGCCCTCGAACGGCTCTACGACCAGATGCTCAACCAGCTTCGCTCGCTTGGGCAGGGGCTGTCTTTGGCCGATCTGCCTCGCAATACCCAGGTTTCTTCCGGAAGCGGACGAAGCGCTACGGAACCCACCGACAGACTCGATTCGCTTCGATCCGACGGCTGGGATTGGTAACGGACCAACTTCCAACTTCAAACTGAGACCATCAATCAATGAACCCCTGGACGCAGATACTCGATCGCATCTGGTATTACCTGGAACAAGGCCCCGCCTCGGCGGCGGTGCTTGCGGCGTTTCCCGCCGCCAATCGATACAAGTACGGATCAAGTCAGCTCGATGCACTTGCGCCTCAGAACGTGTCCCAGCCGGTGCTCATTGTCGATCAGACCGGAGGCAAGCTGGACCTGAACTACTCGCCTCAATACCTGTGGGCTCGCGAAGAATATCAGATTGCGATCTGGTCGGATTCGCTCGAGCTGGCGAAGATCAACGAGCTTCGGCTGCTGGTTCTGGCGGCGATCGAGGCGGGCCTGCCCGATCTGGGGGTCAATACGGTGCTCGATGTGACGCTGCGCACCGGCATCGTTACCCTAAGCCTCGATAAGATCGAGCGCGACGCCGACGGCCGACTGATGCAATGGCGAAACGACTTTCGCAAGAGCCGCCAGCGCGCGGGTCTGCTCGAACTTCTCGTTACATTCCTCATCGATCGCGATGCTTTATCCGATTGAACACCGGCCTCTGCCGGTCGATGGCTGTTGAACGAAAGGAACTGGTTATGTCCCGGCAACGACTGATGTTTGGTAATGTCGACATCGGCGACGAACTGATCGTCGCGATGAGTTACTGGCGAAAGTCGATCCGCATCGATTCCGAATCGGGCAGTTTGGCGCCGCTCCGGCCGCTCGACGGTCGGCCGTTGGGCATTGTGCTTTATCCAAGATTCAAGGTTCGCAAGATCTCAGACGACTTCATGGCCTTTGAACAATGGGTGTTCGACCTGGCGACCTTCGCCGACGGCGATCCGCGATGGCTGACGATCTGCGATGCGTACTCGTCGGTGCAGGTCGATTACGGCTACTGCAAGCTGCTGTCGGTTGACCGGCCGAAGCCCGCGGACCCATACGCCGGTCGATGGTCGGACCAGGTAATCATTACATTTCAATCGGATACGACGCCCCGGTTTTACAGTTGATCCGGTTTTGGAGCTTTCGATGACCCGCTATATGTTGGAACTTGCCGGTAAAACGCTCGCGTTGTCCGCGCCGAGGTCCGACCAGATTATTCTGGAAAGTTTGATGTGTACTCTGAACGGCGGCTCGCGATTGAGCTTCACCGCCCGCAATCTGAATCTCGCCGGAAGCGTCGGACTATTTTCGTCCGTCAAGCTCTGGGTGGACGAGACGCTGATCTTCTGCGGTCGGGTTATGGCTGAGACGACGTTCAGTTCAGCGAGAGAAAAAGGCAAGCGCCTCGAAGCGGGCGGCCCGATCGATCTGGCTCGGTCGGTTATTGCGTGCGATGCCGGAGGTGTTCCGAAATTGCAGTACGCCGGCACCACTGTCGGCGACGTATTGTTGGATCTCTTCGAGCGGCACGGCGATCAGTTGCGTCAGGCCGGTTCAATAAGCAGTTCGACGTTTTACGAGGTATCGCAGCTCGAAAATCTGACCGAGCCGGTCGACCAGTTCTGGCTTGAAAATCGCGATCTGAGTTCGGCGGTGAGCGAGCTGCTGGAATTCGGGCCTTATGCCCTGACGATCGACCCGGAGGGTCTATTCTGGCGAGTTTGCCGGTTCGACGAATTGGATGAATTCCCGCTGGCGCTCTCGTCATCGTCGTCGGAGTGGTCGCTGATCAACTACGTGATTGATCGGCGGTTCGAGAATTCATATTCAGCGGTGCGGCTGGTCTCCGATCGACAGGTCGAGCCGGTCTATGCGTCGGCCCCGCCCGCCTGGGACAGCGATCTGGAATCCGACTGGCAGTTGCGTCATGCGTTTTATAGTGCCCCCGGAGCCGACGAACCGGACGATCTGGCCTGGGTCTATCGGCGGTTCAGCTATGCCGAGTTGTCCGATCTGCTCGAAGACCATCCGGTTGAACTGGTGCAAAAGGTCAAACGCGCCGACGGCAACTGGACCTATGTATCGATTGACACGCTGCCGATCGATCGGACAGGGAAATACGTCATTGCCCGCTATCCGGTCCTCGCCACACCCGGCGAGTCGCAGATCAACATTCGCAACGGATTGATTTCCGGCAAGAGCCGGGGCGGCGACGTATATATTCGCTATCGCCGTTTCGCCGATCAGCCTCGTCTCTGGCAGCGGTATCCTTCCGATGGCCATGCAGGCTGGGCGCTCGAGATCGGCGGCGTCGCCCGCGAACTGGTGGTTTATTCGCTCGACGATCGGCTGATCAATACCGGTCGAGCTCGCCGACTTTGGCGGCAGGTGAACAAGGCCGATCAGCGGATCAACCTCGTTGTGGCTGGGCCGCTGCCGGCGGAACTGGTTTCGTCGCCCCGGCGAATCCGCCTGCAGGGGGCCGACGACCTCGAACTGTTCGAGAGCGAGGCGCTTCTCGCCGAACGGATTGCCTATGACTTCGGCACCAACCGATTGCAGATGGAACTCAAGCGACTTCGTTGAGGTGTGCTGATGATGGATTGGAACGACAGCGGCGAAAGCCAACGAGTGTCCGCCGACCTGAGAAGTTTGCGGGCGCGGATCATCGGACTGGAAAGCAAGGTTCAATTGTTGACCGGCGGCTTGGCGCCTTTGCCGGCGGCGGCCTTGACCCCATCGATCTGGCAGCAGGAGATTTTTCCCGCCCGGATCACGGTTGACCATCAAGACGGGACCTACGACGCACGACGGCAGGTCGCGACCGCCTGCAACACATTTGCCGACGACAGCGACGATACAGCCGAGATCACTCTCGGCAACGTCGCCGAACGCGGCGGATACACCGGCGCCCTGGCTGTGGGAGACATTGTACTGGTCCGGTTCGACGGGCTGACGGCTGCCGGGCAGGCAATCTATCACGTCTGGTAAGCCGGCCTCGATCGACGCCAAATGGAAAGGATACATGATGAACACCGAACAAGTGCTGACCTGTCTGTGTTGTGCCCTGATGGTGGGTTTGGGCGGTTGGCTGCTGCGCCACTCGATCGATCGACAGATTCACCTCAATGGGACCCGGCTGATGTCGGAAGACGTTTTTTCAGCCCGGCTTCAGGGCCTTGAGGACCGCCTGGGCGGACGGATTGCCGCGATCGACGTCAAGCTCGAAGACCTGGAAAAATTTTGTCATCACATCGACCGTCGCCTGGAAAAGATGATTGGATAAGAGAGTTGGAGGTTGGGAGTTGTTTGAGAGGAAAGCAGGATCATGTCGGCCAAGGTGAAGATCAGTTTCGTCAAGCGTCATCGTTGGCACCGTCCGCTCGGATTCGATGTGTATCACGATGAGGGAGCGTATGCGCTTCTCGACGATCAGCTCAACGGCGAGCCGATCCCCCTGTGGCGATACAGTTGGGAGAAAGCCGGCTTCGGTCATGGCCGGTTCGGCTACGGCAGTTTCGGCTGGGCCCAGGGTGGGTTGACCAGCGGCGGGTTCGGGTTCGGCAAATTCGGCAGCGGCGAGTTCGGCTATTACAACGAAATCGCCGAATGGACCGCACCGAAGGCCTATCGCGACGGTCTGCACCAGTTCACGCTGGCGCTTTGGTCAACGAACCGTCGAGTTTGCGAAAGTCTGCCGGTCAGGATTCTGATCATGTCCACGCCGGCCGATCCTCCGTCGCTGGAACTGGCGAGCATGCAGGCCGGGCAAGTCCATCTGCGATGGGCGGGCAGCGAGGATCTGAGAACGCAAACATAACAATTTCAGAGTTGCATTACGAATTCATAGGAGTACACCATGGCTGAACTATTTCCTGCCGATGCCGATCTTGAAAGTCTCAGCGGGCTGATTGATCCGACGACCGGCGTCTATTATCCGGTCAAGGGCGAAGGGCTTGACTGGTACGTCAGTTTTGTCAAATGCATCTATCGACTGGTCAGCAACGTTTCGGTGGCTGGTGGCCTGCGCGTCTACAAGGTCGCGTCCATCGCGTGCGGCGTCAAGCCGGGCAAGTTTTTTGACGGCACGACACTGCGCGATTATGCCGGCACAGCCGAAGAGGTGCTGACCGACAACTCGACTAATTACATTTATCTGCTCGCCGACGGCACGCTGACGATCAATACAACGGGTTTTCCGAACCCGGCCCAGACGCGGCACCTCCGCCTGGCCCAGATCGACGTCAGCGACGGATCGTTCAGCCACGATGACATCAGCGATCTGCGGACGGCGCACCTTTGGCAGTTGGGCGGCCCCGTGACGGCGATTGCCGACGATACCGTCGATACGGCGCAACTGCATGACAACGTGGCTGACCTTGTTCCCAAGGTAACCGTATCGGTCGGCCAGGAAAGCGGCAATACCATCGCGGTGACGATCCAGGTGCAAGACTGCCAGGGGAACAACAATGCCAATCGTTTCCTCGGCCACGTGTGGTTGTCCAACAGCCAATACGGCTCGGAAACCTCAACCACACCGAGCGGAACGGTGAGCTGGACCAGCGGCACCCAACTTGCGGAAATCACCGCCAAGAAACGCTGGTCGGTCATCACCAACAGCAGCGGCCAGGCGGTCCTCTCGATCGGCGAGAGCGGGTCGGCCACCTGGTATTTGAATGTGGAAATCGATGGCCGGGTCTATGCCGGCTCGGCCATCACCTTTACCGTGTAAGACGCACGAAACCTGAAAGGAAAAAGTAAATGACGATCATCGCACGAGAGAAGCAACGCAAATTGGCCGTCGCCCTGGCTGAGGCAGGGGGCGGATCGATGGAATACATCGGCGGAGGCGATTTTATCGTCCATATCAATGGCATTGATCCGCAGATCGACGAAGCCATCGAACAGTTTGAAACCTGCCGGACCTCACTGGCGGCTGCAGGTGTTTCCGAAGTCCTGGATTGGAGAATCTAAGTCATGCCCGGCACATTTTCTCACGCCTGGGATAGCGGCGATGGGTTCTGGACCATCACGACGACCGGCGGAACCTCCGGCGCGCCCGCACGGTTTGCGGACATGCACGATGCGGACAAGGCGGGAACGTCAACGCTCAAGGCGGCAACGAACGGGGCGAGGAATATGTCGCTGACCTATCCGGTTCGCCCGACGGATCAGCGGGCCTTGCTATTGACCTTGATCGTGGCGGGCAAAACGGCTGAAACGGATTATGTTCACATCGCCGGAACGGATGCCTGGGGCAATGCGCAGACCGAAGTGATTGACGTTTCTGCGGGAAACGGAACGTACACTACCACCAAGCGGTTTCGTACCGTCAACGCCGACGGTATCGATTGCTGCGATCATGCGACCAATCCGGATGGCGGGTCCGTTTGGGCCAACGGCACGCTTCGTGTCGATCAGCCGCAATGGGGACTGGTTTGGGAGATCATCGAAAATCAGTGGTATGAAATCGAAGCCGGGCTTTATTTCGGAGATGTCGGGGGAACGAGTACCTGCTTCCTGACCAGGAATGAGGCCGTCAGCATTGTCGGCAGCAGCATTTACACGCCGATGAAAATTTATGACAACGCAACCTTCTGTATGGGTGATGTCGTTGATGATGTTGTCAAGTACGGCAAGAACGGGAGCTATTTGCAGGTTCCAAGGAACTGGACGCCGATTGTCGCCGGGCAGACGGGGGCGACGTTAATCATCGCCAACAGCACGGTCTACAACGCCAACACCAGCGGCAGCAGCAGCATGACGTTCTATTCGGGATCGGTCACGGCAGTAAACGCCTGCCTGAAAACATACAACTTGGGGACAAGTATAGAGTTTGGCTCATCCTTGTCCTACGCCTACGTTGATGATCTTCTGGTTGAGGCGGGCCTCTTGATCATCTCAAAAGTGCTGGACCACATAAATAATATTCGAACACGGGGAGCGGTGAACGGCGTCAAGGCGACGGCTGGGGCAACGGTAGTGATAGAGGGTATTGATATTGTTGGAGCCACCACATCTGATGCACAGGAAAACCAAAATCAATCCCTCTATGTAAGAAACCCGAAATACAACATCGCCTTGCCCAATATTACGGCTCCAACCACTGGATCCATTTATGAACAGTACAGCGTGGATATTCACGTGGTCGATCCCGACGGCAACGACCTGTCCGATGTCACCGTAACGTGTACGGATCAATTCCGTGCGCAGGTTTTCAGTGTGCAGACCGATGCCAACGGAGACATCACCTCGCAAAACGTGAACTGGAAACAATGGGCCACATCCGCCGAAACGCTGACGACCCACAGCCCGCACACGTTTACGTTCTCGCATCCGGACTATCCGACGTTGAGGCTCGCCGACGTGACGCTCGATGGGCTGATCCGCTGGCGGATCGCGATGCCGTCCAAGGCGGGAGCGTCGAATCGCCGGACCGTCTTCGCCAACCCATGGCAACTTGTTGGAGGACTACACTGATGATCTACAAGGTGATCTTTACCGACGGTGGGGTTCCGAAGTCGGGTCTGACGCCCACCTGGCACAGTCTGATCGATCTGGCCGGCAACGACAAATCCGGATCGGCCCCGCCGATCGTCGCGGTCGGGAGCGGGGTATACAAGTTCGAGGTCGTCTATGGGACGGCACCCTTTAACGTCAATGAGCTGGTCGGCTGGATCGACGGCGGAAGCTCGCTGGAGAACTACGAACGGTACCTTTTCGTCACGATCAGCCTGCGCGACCTGGCACTGTCGAAACTGGTCAACAAAGCCAGCTATGACTTGATTGCCGGCGTGGAAACGATTCGCAACGATGCCGACTCCGCCGACGAACTGACGCTCACGCTCAGTCAGACGGGCGATGTCGAATATCGCACGCCAGGCGGCGGATAGCTTCGATGACGCACGGGAAGGACAGAAGATCATGTTAAATTTTCGACGTGGCATGTTGACGGATGGCGATTTTGGCTGGCCGGGGCGCAATGGCATGATGCTTGCCGACGGCTATTTCTGGGCACGCCGGTCCGGTGGATACAACTTCTATCTCGGTGTCACCGGCGAACGAGGGATCGATTTTGAACATCCGATGGCTGCGTGTGGTCCGGATCGCGATGACTTGACCTTCAGCGGTCCTTTCCCCGTGGAAAGCGACTACTGGCTGGCCGTCAAGGCGGTCAGCGGATTTGGTATTGAAAGCGAGGGATATGCCTGGATCCGTGTGCGGACCGACAGCGACGGCAACGGCGACGCCCGCCCGGCGGCGGTGCAGAACCTTCGGACCGGCATCGGCTGGAACGGTCGGATCATTCTGGAATGGGAGTATCCGATGCGCCCGGGCTGGCCGGTGCCGAGCACGTTCAAGATATACGGCGGGGTCGGCTCGACCGGCGTCGATTTTTCAACGCCGCTGCAGGGGCTTGGGGGCGATGTTCAGGTGCCTTATCGGCCGGGTCGCTGGCAATACGTTTGGGACAACTTGGACGATCCGATCGGCGCCGGGCCGTGGAAGCTTGCCGTTCGGGCTGAGACCGCCGGCGGCGTCGACGACGGATCGCAACGCTCTGTGGTCGCGATGGGCGATCTGGTCGGCCCCGGTAGTCTCGAAGAATTCAACGTCGAACAAATTGACGTCTAGTGTAACCCGTTACCTTTCTCATCTCACTTACGTTCGTGAATCCGTACTACCTGAAGGAGGATCATCATGCGTGCATTGTGGTTGGGTCTGATTGGTTTGCTGCTGCTGACCGGCTGCGGGAACGTGTATCTGCGAGGCGAGGCGCTGACGGCGGCGGAAACCTCGACGATGGACGCCTACCAGGCCGTCAAACGAGCCTCGGCTGAAGCGGCCACGGCAACCTGGCAGAAGGCGTACCTCGATGAAAACTTCAAGCAGTGGCGGTTCTTCGTGCGATCCGCGCGTAAGGATTTGGCTTGGGGTCCGAAGCTCGCCGGCGAATAGTAGAACAGGGGAACAGGGGAACAGGGGAACAGGAGAAGGATGACCATGACTGATCTTAATCAGCAGCTTCAGGAGCTTTTGGTGAAGGTCCCTGCAGATCAGCGGCAGGCGGCTGCGGCGCTTCTGGCCCAGTACGGGCCGCGGTTCTTCGAATTGGCCCAGGAGGACGCCTGGCAGTATCTGCGCCGATTGATGGCTGGCGACCTCGAGGCGGTGTCGGAACTGGACTCCAAGCTCAGCAACGACGAGTTTATCGCCAAGGTAAAGGCCAACACAGCCCGCTGGGAGTCGGTTGCCCAATACAACAAGGTCCGCGAGGACCTCAAGAACGAGATTCTGCTTCGGCTGGCCCCGATCGTCTTGTCGGTGCTGGCCGGCCTGGTGGGGCTTTGACAATCGCGAGAGGAAGATTCAGATGAGCAAGGTGCGTGCATTCCTGCAAGGTAAGAAAACCTATATCACCGCCGCCATTGGCCTGCTCGGCGCTCTGGCCGCCTGGGCGGACGGTCAGATCGACACGGTGGCCCTGCTGGCCTCGCTCTGGGCCGCTGCGCAGGCGTGCTTCATCCGGGCGGGAATTGCCAACGAGGCGAAGAAGAGCGGGGCGTGAAATACTTGACCCACCAATAGTACCTCAGGGCTCCGTATTTGATGTCGGTGGCGAATGGGCAGAGGTCTTGTCGAAGCTCAGCTTCGGTTGGGAAGTTCTTCAACACCCGCCATTCGCTGCCGTCCTCCAGCCGGCGAAGGCTGTATGTGTTGCCTTCTTCATCAGCAGTCGGTGCCAACGGGCTGTTGCTTCCATGAACATACGAGTTCTCCAACAATATGACCAGTGCGCCGCACGCGAGTTTGGCATGAAACGCCTGAAGGAAAGGCCTGCGCCGGCTCTTGGGGATATGGGACCACCAAAAACCGGCAAAGCCGGCGGAGTATCCACCCTCGATCTCGTCCAAGGAGTATGCGTCCGCTTTGCGGAATTCCACGCTGCATTGGCTGTACTTTTTTCGACGTGCAATCTCCAAGACTTCGTCGTTGATGTCGGTTGCCATAATCGACCGGGCTGTCTTGGAGATGGCTTCAGTCCAGTAACCGGTGCCGCAGGCGACTTCGAGAACCGAGTGGCCCGCAAACCACCGCGGCAACAGTTCCTTCAGAGTTGCCAGTTCCTGCTGTCTTTCGGGCTTGCCGTATACCTTCTCATATTCGGTCGCTCGGCGGGCGTAGTAACTGGTAATGTCGGTCAGTTTGGTCACGGGTCACCGCACACTGCTGTGTTCTTCGGTACAGTAGCCATATTAGGAGTAGTCTGTAGTCGAGGCAAGAGGTATCCGTGCCGGTCGCGCCTTCGTCGAGCTGGTCGCCGGTGGTCAGATCAGCACGGTGGCCCTGCTGGCGTCCGTCTGGGCAGCGGCGCAGGCGATTTTCATCCGGGCGGGCATTGGCAACGAAATCCAGAAGGCACAGGAGTGACAGGTATCCAGCCAATCACGGTTGCCAATTGGCTGGCATGTGGAACTCTGCGTGTTTCGCATACAGGCCCTTGAGTTCCTGAAGATGTAGCTCTGGCAACTCTGTAAGTTCGGCGAGTCTATCAACAACTTCGTCGGATGGGTCTTTGCCCGTTCCCTCCCACGGCAGGAGTTCAAACTTGTTCAGAGTGAGTAGATCGTGAACGGCCAAGCCCTTGACCATCCCGATGCCCGCAAACTTCGTATT
>Ga0315281_10005803_pt1 | contig 17619 bp, 13 predicted proteins | sample YL17G07_0_MG_FD_204540 | JGI IMG/M metagenome (GOLD analysis project Ga0315281, IMG submission 204540) | Sediment microbial communities from Yellowstone Lake, YNP, Wyoming, USA - YL17G07_0 | ecosystem: Environmental > Aquatic > Freshwater > Lake > Sediment | place: USA: Wyoming | collected...
CCTTCATGCGTTTGCGGACCCGCTTCAGTTCTCGATCCGGCGTCTGCCGTGATTTCTTGAAAAAGGCGTGCAGGATCACCGCACGCCGGCCTATGACAAGGCAATAAAACGCTCGCCCGATGCCTGACTTCCCTCTTGGCCTGAGTTCGAACAGACCCTCTCCAAATGCCCGCGAATGCGGAAGCCTCAGATTTGGGCCATGCTGCATGAGAAGTTCGGCAATGTGCGCGTAGTCCGCAAGGATGTGCGCCGGCCAGGACTCGATCTCAGCGCGCACCTTCAGATGAAAGTATTCGATGGAAGAGAGAATGTTGTAATGTTCTCGTATTTGAGAACATCGGTCAATCATCTCTGATGAGCGCGACGGTGCGGCGATATCAGCCCGACGGCCGCAGCAGTTCGGGGGAGTGCCATCTCACCGTCTGCTTTCCTTTCCTGAACACGGCCACCGGCCGGGAGATCTCGGCGATCGCTTGCTCCGGTGATTGGGCATCGAGGATGACGACGTCGGCCGGGTTGCCGGGAGCAAAGCCGTAGTCCTTGAGATTGAGCACTTTGGCCGAGCGCCCGGTCAGCATGTTGAAGCATTCCTGCAGTTGCGCCGGACGGTCGAGTTGGATCACGTTGGCGTAGAGGTTCGCCACGCGGATGAGCGAGCAATCGCCATACGGGGTCGCGGGATTGAGGATGTTGTTTGACGAAAGCGAGCAGTTCACGCCGTGCTCGCAAAGCAGGTTCGCATCGGCGACGCCGCGCCGCACGCTGTGGTCCTGGTCGCGTCCCATGAGGAAAAGATCGGTCGCCGGCAATACGGTCACGGCGATGCCCGCATCGGCCAGGCCGCGCGCTATCTTCGCCACCTCGGCCGGTGGCAGAAGCGAAAGCTTGGCCATGTGGCCTACCACCACGCGTCCTCCGCGTTTGTATTTCTCGGTAAGGTCGCGCACGAGGTGGATGTACATGCCCTCGGGCGTGTGGCCGACGTCCAGATGCATGTCGATGTCGGTGTCGAATTCGCGCGCAAGCTCGAACACGCGCTCGATCTGGCGGGTGCCGTCGGTGTCGTAGCGCGGCGCTCCGCCGATCACCTTTGCCCCGCGTTTCAGTGCTTCGACCAGCAGTTCATCGGTTCCGGGATAGTTGGTCAGCCCTTCCTGCGGAAAAACGCACATTTCGATGTCGATCGCCCACTTGTAGTCCGCGATCAGTGATTCGACGCCTTCGAAGCCGCGCATGCCCATGCCCGGATCGACCTCGACCTGGGTGCGCATGCGCGTGGTCCCGTGCAGGATGCACTCCTCCAGGGTGCGCTCCGCGCGCATGCGCACGTCCTCGATCGACATGCTTTTCTTCAGCGGTGCAACGCTCACAATCGGACTCAATGTGCGGCGGTCCTGCGGCGCGCAGCGGTCGATGATGCGCGACTTGTCGAGGTGGATGTGGGTCTCGATCAGGCCCGGGCAGGCCAGGCGCCCCTTGGCATCGTAGACATCGCCCTCCGCGGATAGTCCTGCTTCGATCGCGACGATGCGGCCGTACTCGATGCCGATGTCCACGGGTGGATGGTCGCGCGAACGGTCGAAAAGCCGCGCGTTGCGGATAATCAGATCCATGAGTTTTCGCTCCTTCGAGGCGCGCTGCGGCCGACCGGACGACCGATCTGCCGCTCGCGGCGGCATCCGGTATTTTCTTGACAGGATATCATGCGGGGCCTAGGCTTCGCCGCGATCAACACCAGCTTCTTCAAGGAGAACCAAGCCATGAACGCCCTGCTTCGCAGTTCCGTTGCCGCGCTGCTCGCCTGCCTGGCCGCGGCGGCGTTTGGGCAAACCTTTCCCGCGAAGCCGGTGCGCATCATCGTGCCGTTCCCGCCTTCCGGCGCGGCGGATCTCCTGACCCGCGCGCTCGGCAAGAAACTCTCCGAGACCTGGGGCCAGCCGGTGATTGCCGACAACCGCCCCGGGGCCGGGGGAAACATCGGCGCCGAAGCCACCGCGAAAAGCGCGCCGGACGGCTATACGCTCCTGATGGGCGCGGTCACCACGCATGCGGTGAGTATGAGCCTGTATGCGAAGCTCGGCTACGATCTGGAGAAGGATCTCGTCCCGGTGAGTCTGGTGGCGAACGTGCCGCACATCCTCGTCGCCAATCCGTCGCTGCCGGGGAAGAACCTGGGCGAGGTCATCGGGTTTCTGAAAGCGCAGGGCGGCAAGGTAAACTTCGCGTCGCAGGGCAACGGCACGCTTTCGCACCTCGAATTCGAACTGATGAAATCGATGGGCGGTTTTAGCGCGCTGCATGTGCCGTATAAGGGCAGCGCGCCGGCGATGATCGACCTGCTCGCCGGCAACGTGATGCTGCTCTTCGACAGCATTCCATCCTCGCTGCCGCAGATCCGCGCGGGCAAGCTCAGAGGTGTCGCGGTCGCGTCGTCGCGCCGCTCGCCAGTGTTACCGGATCTGCCCACGCTTGCGGAGGCCGGCCTCACGGGTTTCGCCGCAGACAGCTGGTTCGGGATCATGGCGCCGGCCGGCACGCCCAGGGATGTCGTGGCGAAGCTCAGCGCCGACATCGTCAAGGCGCTCGATTCGGAGGAGGTCAAGGAGATCATCACGCGGCAGGGGGGCGAGGTGATGGGCAGCACGCCCGAGCAGATGGCGGCGCAGATCCGCGGCGACCGCGAGAAATGGGGCAGGGTCGTGCGCGAGTCGGGCGCCAAGATCGAATAGGCGCTTTGCCGGACCGGGCGAGCTTCCGGCGGACAAGGCTTCGATGCCTATCCTTGCCGCCACGATCGGCGAAACAATCCGCGACCCCGCTGAAAAATAAGGCCGCGATCAAATAACGTCGCAATCAAACGCCCGCCCTCTGCAGCGGCGCCTTGATCGCCTCGGTCAGCGTTGCCAGGCTCTCCGCCAGATGGGCTTTCGCTTCCTTGCTCTTTTGCTTCGCCAGCGCCGCCCGGATCTGCCGGCTGAGTTGCAGTGCGTTCTCGCGCTGCAGGCTGCGGCTATCCGCCGGCGTGGCCGCGGAAGGCCTGACCAGCATGGTGGCGAGGCGCTTCAGGTGCTCGCGCTGCAAGTTGCGCCGCAGGGGCGTGATCTCGGCGCCGGTGCGCAACTCCGACCAGATGGCGTCCTGCAGGGCGTCGTAAAGTTCGGATAGCTGCAGCAACGACGCCGGGTTCGCGACCTTGTCCTGGGAATCGAGCAGGCGCTGGGCGACGTTGTCGGCAAGCAGAACGTCGAGTACCCCCTTTTGCAGGTTGAGCACGCTGTTGGCAATGGAGACGTCGGGGTTGCGTGTGCGCTCGAAGTGATCGATGGACAGTCGCGCCACGAGTTCGGGCTTGAGCTTGAAACTGTTCACCTTGAACAGACCGTCGGTGACCAGGGCCAGCGCTTCACGTTGTTTCGCCGCCGGCGTCGGTTCGTAGAGCGGGTGATCGGTCCCGGCGCGGTCGCGCACGTGCCTCACGCCGCCCACGTACTTGGCGACCAGCGGTGCTACCCGGGCCAGCTGCCGGAAACCGGAGGCGAAAGAACGGGTAAGGCGCTCGTAGCTTTCGCCAGGCTCCAACTTCAGCGCTTCCAGGCGGTTCCACAGTTCCCGCGTCAGCGTCATGCGCTTCCCGTAGTACTCGATGGGATCCGACCCCAGGTCGAAGCGGTTGACCTCAGGGTCGATGCCGATGGCGATATTGCCGTAGCCGGCGTCCTCATCCGTGGCGTAAGCCAGGCGCGGATCAGTGGACGCGCGGGCGGCGATCCCGGCCAGCTCTTTTTTTTCGTCCTTCGGGTCCAGGGGACGGTAGGCGTATTCGATCGCCAGGTAATCATAGGGCCCCAGCGTGGACATCAGGTATTCCCCCTGTGCCTCGCCTTTGATCGCCAGGTTGAAGGGGTTGTAGTCCATCACCGAGCCCGTCAGGCCGTGGACCTTGGTGAAGGCAGGATCCTGAATCTGCTTGAGCGTGTAGATCGTCGAGGAGCGGAAGTTGTGGCGCAGGCCGAGGGTGTGGCCGACCTCGTGCATGATGACGTCCTTGACGTAGTCCTGCGCCAGCTTTTCCGCCTCGGGACCGTCCATCGCCATGCCGCGGGACTCCAGCAGGTCCAGGCCGAAATGCAATTCAGGGGCTGTTTCCGCCGCATAGTTGCACGACAGGAAAAGACTTTGCTGGCTGAGGCCGGACAGGCCGGCGGGGCCGGCATCGAAGGTCAGCGGCTTGCCCAGATCCTCGGCGACCAGCAGTCGCGCACCGCGGGCGAAGACATCGGACATGCCGATATCGGCGTCGAGGATCTCCCCGCTGCGCCGGTCCACCCTGGAGGGCCCTATGGCAAAGCCGACGTCGGCGCCGGTGAACCAGCGCACCGACGCATGGCGCGCATCCATGGTGTCGAAATCGTCCTTGTCCGTTTGCTGCCGGACGACGAGCGCGTTCCTGATGCCCGCTTTCTCGAACGCCTTGTTCCATTCGAGTATGCCTTCGCTCACCGCTTTGCGGTATTTCGCGGGAACGTTCCGGTCGATCCAGTAGGTAACCGGCTCCCTGGCTTCGGACAGGGCGGCGGCCGGATCTTTCTTCTCCAGGCGCCAGCGGTTGACGTAGTGGACCTTGACCTTCGGAGTGGTGTCCTCGGTATAGTCGGCGCGGGTGGTGACGAAATGTCCCACGCGCTCGTCGGCCAAGCGGGGAGACATGGGGGCCTCCGGCAAACGCGTGAAACTGTAATAGAAGCTCACGAACAGACTGCGCGGGTCCGGCGTGGTCTGTGGCGGCGGAGGCGGGGCCGGCGTCGGCGGCGTGGGCGGCGTCAGGGGCGGCGCCGGCAGCTTGGGTACCCTGAAATGCGCCCGCACCTGCACGCCGGTCATGTCCCGCGTATTGTCGGTGCGGGAGATGCTGGTGTTTCTCGTATCCAGCGCAAAGGGCATGCGGAATACGGTCTCCAGCCGGGTCAGGTAGCCGGGGATGTCGGCGAACAGCAGGCTATTGATTTCCACCAGCACGGCCTTGGTTTCCGGGTGGGGCGTAGAAGCCGCGGCCGCGCTGGCGAGCAGACTGTCCGAGAAGCTCTCGGCAACGAACCGCGCCTGGGGCGTGTCCGCCTGGGCGAAGAACCTGGTGTTCTTGGCGACGAGCTGGATCTGATTGCCGATCTTGCGGAACACGACCAGGTGGCTGTCGCCCATCTGGCTGCCGTAGAGCCCGCGCTCGCCGATGCTGCTCGGGATGTTGTAGCTAAAGTTGAAAGGCAGCTCGAATTGATCCTGCGCGATGGCCAGCCAGACTTTTTCGTCCTTCCGGTAAATCGTGAAAAAACCGGGGATTTCCTGTGCCTCTTTGACCACATCCTTGAACGGCTTGGGCTGCGCCGCGGCGCCCGGCTGGCTCCCTGCGGACGCCGCGGTGGGAGTGGCTGGGGCGGTGTCGTTGGGGTCCGTGGCTTGCGCCGACGCCCCTTGGGCCAGAAGCAGAAAAACGCTGGCGAGAACGGCGGCGGCGGACCAGGCTTCGAGTCTGGGCATGGTAGGAATCCTCTTTGTTGTGGGCGCGGAAACCGGCAGCATAAACTGCCCGGCGCGAAATGCACAGTCGCTGGTCCTCGTTGGGACGACGAAGACCCCTCGACGAAGACACCTTTGTTTGCCTACGACTTAGGCTGCTCGCTGTGTCGGGCGGGGCGACACGCGGGAGACCCGCCTCCGCCGCGCCGCCGATCCGCAGACCCCGTAGAATGCGCGACACCGTCCATGTTTGGAGAGCGCGCATGCCGCCGGTCGCGGATAACCACGATGTCGTTATTATCGGCGGCGGCCACAACGGCCTTGCCTGCGCCTGCTATCTGGCCCGAGCCGGTCTCTCGGTCCGGGTGCTCGAACGCCGCGGCATAGTCGGCGGCTCGGCGGTCACCGAGGAGTTTCATCCGGGATTCCGCAACTCCACGGCAGCCTACACCGTCAGCCTGCTGAACCCGAAGGTCATTGCCGATCTCGGTCTCGTGCGCCATGGATTGAAAATCATCGAGCGGCCGATCGCGAACTTCCTGCCGCTGTCCGCGCAACCCGGCGCCTATCTCAAAGTGGGCGGGGGACTCGCCGCCACGCAAGCGGAGGTCGCGCGCTATTCGAAACGCGATGCCGAACGCTTGCCCGCCTACTACGCCATGCTGGAGGCGGCCGCGCAGGTGATTCGCGGGCTGTCGCTCGAAACGCCGCCCAATGTCGGCGGCGGTCTCGCCGAAATTCTCCCGGCTCTGAAGGCCATGAAGAGCGTGAACAGGCTTTCGCTGCCGGCCAAGCGCAACCTCCTCGCGCTGTTTGCGAAAAGCGCCGGCGATCTGCTCGATGCGTGGTTCGAGTCGGCGCCGCTCAAGGCGGCGTTCGGCTTCGACGCCGTGGTCGGAAACTTCGCGAGTCCGTACGCGCCGGGCTCGGCCTACGTCCTGCTGCATCATGTATTCGGCGAGGTGAACGGCACGCCGGGGCAATGGGGCCACGCCGTCGGCGGCATGGGCGCGATCAGCGAGGCGATGGCGGCGGAGGCGAGGCTGCGAGGCGTCACCATCGACTGCGACGCCGAAGTCGCCAAGGTCATGGTCGGGAACGGGCGGGCGACCGGCGTGCTCCTGCGGGACGGGCGCGAAATTGCGGGGCGCGCGGTCGCGGCAAACGTGAATCCAAAACTGTTGTTTCTCGAACTCATCGAGCCACGGCAGGTCGAGCCGGATTTTCTCGAGCGAATGAAGAACTACCGCTGCGCATCGGGGACGTTGCGCATGAACGTGGCCCTGTCCGAGCTGCCGGATTTCGCCTGCCTTCCCGCGACGGGATTGCACCATCAATCGGGAATCATCATGGCGCCCTCGCTCGCGTATATGGAGAAGGCCTGGTTCGATGCGCGCAGCGGCGACATGGCCAGCCTGCCGATAGTTGAAATGCTGATCCCGAGCACGGTGGACGACACGCTCGCGCCAAAGGGCTCGCACGTGGCGAGCCTGTTCTGCCAGCACTTCAACCCGGTCCTCGCGCACGGCAAAAGCTGGGACGATTTGCGCGAGGCCGCGGCGGACCGGGTAATCGACACCGTCAGCGGATTCGCGCCGAATTTCCGCGCCTCCGTGCTCGGACGCATGACGCTGACGCCACTCGACCTCGAACGCCGCTTCGGTCTTACCGGCGGCGATATTTTTCACGGCGCGCTTTCGCTCGACCAGTTGTTCAGCGCGCGACCGGTGTTGGGAAACGCGAACTACCGCATGCCGCTGGCCGGATTGTATTTGTGCGGCTCGGGCGCTCATCCGGGTGGCGGCGTGTCTGGCTTGCCCGGCCGCAATGCGGCGCGCGAAATCGTCCGCGACTTCAGGCGCGGCCGCGTGCCGTAACAGATTTCCTGTCAGACCCCAATCAAACGGTTCGACGGCGGCTTGCAATGTAAAAAACGCGGGCCGGCCTTTGCCGCGCGGCCTGTCGCCGCGAGGGCCGGAAGAGGGAAGCTGCGTACAGTCGGCGACGGCGTGGCGCCCTGCCGGCAGGACTTGATGCGGCCCTGCGTATGGTCTAGCATGAAATTGCCATTGGGATTCCGGCGCGTCCGCCGGGAAGAGGAATGCCGTGATGAAATGGTTCATCCTGCTCGCCTGCGCCGCGCTCTCCGCTTGCGGCACCCTGCCGACGGCCCCGGTTCGCCCTTACGATCTTTTCAACGACGCTGCGTTTCGGACCCGTTCGGCCCCGGTCGGCGCCGATGTTTTTGCCGTGAGCGAGGCGATGCGGCGCTTTCTCGACATTGAAATTGGTCCGCAACTGCGCCGCAAAGGCCGTGTCGAAGGCCTGATCGACGCTCTTCAGAACCGCGCACAGCTCAAACTGGAATACGACTCGGCCATGACGCGCACCGCGGCCGAAGCCTTCGAGGCGCGCGCCGGGAACTGCATTTCACTGGTGATCATGACGGCCGCACTGGCGAAGGAACTCAATTTGCCGGTGCACTACCAGCGGGTATATTCGGAAGAAACCTGGAGCCGGGACGGCGATATTCTGTTCCGCAGCGGACATGTCAACTTGAGTCTCCGCCCGCGGCTGGCCGACAGGAGCCGGTCGAGCGGCGACGGCGAGGAAGTCACGATCGATTTTCTTCCGCCGGAAGACGTACGCGGTTATCGCACCCGTCCCATCGAGGAGAGCACCATTATCGCCATGTTCATGAACAATCGCGCCGCCGAGTCGCTGGCGCGCGGGCAGTTGGACGATGCCTACTGGTGGGTGCGCGAAGCCGTCTCACGCGACAGCGGTTTCCTCGACGCCTACAACACCCTCGGCGTGGTCTACCACCGGCACGGCAATCTGCGCGAAGCCGAGCGGGTATATCGCCAACTGATAGAGCGCACGCCCGACAACGCGACCGCCATATCCAATCTCGCCGCCGTCCTGAAGACGGCGGGACAGCCGGAAGCCGCACAGGCGCTGCTTGGCAAACTCCGTAGCATCGAGCCCTATCCGCCCTTCCACTTCCTGGATCAGGCCGAGTCGGCCCTGAAGCGTGGAGATTTCAGGATGGCGATCAGTCTGTTCAATAAGGAACTGGCCCGCGATCCTTCCTACCACGCGGCTCATTTCGGACTTGCCGTCGCGTACTTCCAGTTGGGCGAATTCGCATCGGCCCGGAAGCATCTGGCGACCGCGATGGAAAACAGCACGACGCGGCGCGATCACGAACTCTATGCGGCGAAACTCGATCGGCTGCGTTCCTATCAGGTCCGTTAGCCGTAAGCGATGCGCGTTATTTGATTGCGAGTTTCTTGGTTTCGCCGCCGGGCTTCTTCGGCAGAGTCAGCTTCAGCACGCCATCGCTGTACTCGGCTTCCGCTTTCGACTCGTCGATGTCGTGGGCGAGAGTGAAACTGCGGAATTGCCTGCCGTAGTAGCGTTCGCTGCGGACCAGCTTCTTGCCCTCTTTTTCTTCCTTTTCCTGCTTGACTTCGGCGCTGATGGAAACCTGGTTGCCTTCGATCGACACCTGGATGTCCTCTTTCTTTACGCCGGGGATATCGGCCTTGACCGTGTAGGCCTTGTCCGCCTCCGATATCTCGAGTTTGATCTCGGGTTCGGCTTCGAGGCCCTGGAACACGGGCCGCAGCATGAAGCCCTTGAAATAATCGTTCATGTCCCGGAACGGGTCGAAACGCGCGATTTCGTTGAACGGATCCCAACGAGTAAGATTGCCCATGATTAAGCTCCTTTCTCTGTTGATAAAAGCGGGTACCACTTTGTCCCGCGCTATTTGACGCGGCGGGCGCCAGGCTCGATCGCTTTTTTGCCGCCAAACCCGACCCGCGCCCCGAACCTATCCGATCAGCCTACGCGCTCCCCGGTTTTGCATCATGACAATAATCAAAATCTCGGTGGACTTCAGGCGTCGACGGATGACATCGGCGGCGCAATTGCGCCGGCGGACTCGATGGCCATGCGCACCGCATCGTCCACGCCCTCGAGAAACACGAACTCCAGCTTTTGCTGCGCCTCGGCAGGCACTTCATCGAGATCCTTGCGGTTGCGAGCGGGCAGCATCACCCGGCGGATGCCGGCGCGCATCGCGGCGAGGACCTTTTCCTTGATCCCGCCCACCGGCAGCACCAGGCCGCGCAGGCTGATTTCGCCCGTCATCGCGGTGTCGGTGCGAACCTTCCGGTCCGTGAACAGCGACGCCAGCGCGATGAACATCGCCACGCCGGCGCTCGGGCCGTCCTTCGGGATGGCGCCGGCCGGAACGTGGACATGCACGTCGGTGCGCTCGAACGCCGCGCTATCGATGCCCAGGCTTGCGGCGCGCGATTTTACAAGGGTGAGCGCGGCCTGGGCGCTCTCCTTCATCACGTCGCCGAGCTGGCCCGTCAGGATCAGCTTGCCGCTGCCCGCGTTCCTGCTCGCTTCGATGAACAGGATGTCCCCGCCCACCGGCGTCCAGGCGAGCCCGGTCGCCACGCCGGGCATTCCCGCGCGCAGCGCCACTTCGTTGTCGAACTTGGCCGCGCCGAGGATGTCGGCGAGATCGTCCTCGTCGATGCGCGCCGCGCTCAATTCGCCTTCCGCTATCTTTACCGCCATGCGGCGGCACACTGCCCCGATCTCGCGTTCCAGCGAGCGCACGCCGGCCTCGCGCGTGTAATCGCGGATGATGGCCGAAAGCGCCGCGTCGGAAATCTCGAGCTGCCCGGGCTTCAGGCCATTGTCCGCGAACTGGCGCCGCACCAGATAGCGGCGCGCGATCTCGAGCTTTTCCTCCTGCGTGTAGCCTGGAAGCTGAACGATCTCCATCCGGTCGCGCAGCGGCCCGGGAACGGTATCGAGCACGTTGGCGGTGGTGATGAACAGCACGCGCGACAGATCGTAGGGCACGGCGAGATAGTTGTCGCGGAAGCTGGCGTTCTGCTCGGGATCGAGCACTTCGAGCAGCGCCGCCGAGGGATCGCCGTGAATGCCGGCGCCGACCTTGTCGATCTCATCGAGCATCATGACGCAGCCGCGTGTCCCGGCTTTCTTGAGCGCCTGGACGATGTTGCCCGGAAGGGCGCCGATATAGGTGCGGCGATGGCCGCGGATTTCCGCCTCGTCGTGCACGCCGCCCAGGGATACGCGCACGAACTTGCGTCCCAGCGCCCGGGCGATGCTTAGTCCGAGCGAGGTCTTGCCCACGCCGGGCGGGCCGACGAAGCACAGGATGGGCCCGTGGCCATCCGGATTGAGCTTGCGCACCGCCAGGAATTCCAGAATGCGCTTTTTCACCATTTCGAGGCCGAAATGGTCCTCGCCGAGAATGCGCCTTGCCTCGGCGATGTCGATGGCGCTCGCCTCGGGCGCTTTCCACGGCAATTCGATCAGCCAGTCGAGGTAGGTGCGCACCATCGAGTATTCGGCCGACGCATCGGACATCCGCTCCAGGCGCTTTAGTTCCTTGATCGCCTGTTTTTCCGTTTCTTCGGGCATTCGCGCCTCGGCGATGGCATTCCTGAGTTCCGCGATTTCAGCGGCATTTCCCTCCGCGCCTTCGCCGAGCTCTTTCTGGATCGACTTGAGCTGCTCGCGCAGCAGATACTCGCGCTGGCGCTCGTCCATGGTGGCCTTGGTGCGCTCGTCGATCTGGCGCGAGAGTCGCAATACCTCCAGGCGTTGCGCAAGCAACGCCAGCGCGCCGTCCAGCCGTTGTTGCAGATCGACGGCTTCGAGCAGCTTCTGCTTCTCCGTTGCCTTGATATCCATGAGGCCGGCAACCATATCGGCCAGCGCCGCGGGCGAAGCCATGCTTTGCACCGCGCCCACGAGTTCCTGGGACGCCTGGGGCGTGAGTTGCAGCACCTCGAGCGCGCGTTCCTTCAGTTGCATGAAGCGTGCCTCGATTTCCGCGCCTGTCCCCTCGGGTTCTTCGATCAGGCCCACGCGGGCCACGATGAAGGGATAGCCATGTAGCAACTCGATCACGCGAAACCGCTGCCGGCCCTGGCAGATGATGTGATGTGTGCCGTCCGGCGTTGTGACATAGCGAAGAACGTTGGCGAGCGTCCCCATCGCGCATAGATCCTCCAGTCCGGGGCGGTCGGTGTCCGGATTGCGTTGCAACAGTATGCCGATCGGACGCTCGGTCTTGACCGCCTGTTGCGCGCCCGCGATCGAACTGTCGCGGCCAATGGTGATCGGAAGGATCATGCCCGGAAACAGCACCATGTTGCGCACCGGCACGATGATCAGCGCGTCTTCGGGCAGGCCGGGCACGCCGTTCGCGCCCTCGATTGCGGCGGTGGCGACAGCGGTTTCGCCCTGGGCGTGGTCGTGTGTTTTCTCAAGTCGCATGGCGTTCTCGTTCACGTCAGGCGCCGCAGTTGGAGCACCAGGCAGCCATGCTCCAGCCGCCGATCGAACAACTCGAACTGGCCTGCGGGAAGGGCAATGCGGCGTTCGAATCGCCCATAGGGAATCTCCAGGCGATGGATGGCGGCGTGCCGGGAATTCGTGGGTAGGGAGCGCTCGCCGCGCACGACGATCAGGTTAGGTGCAAGCACGACTTCGAATTGCTGCGGCGTGACGCCGGGTAACGCGACCAGCAGCGTCAGGTCATCGCCGTTCTCGTACAGGTCGACGGGTGGTTCCCAGCGCGGTGCGTCGTGAAGCACGCCGATGCGGAAGAACTGGCGTTGCAGCCGCTCGGCGTCCTGCAACAGTTCCAGTGCCTCCGCCCACATCCAGGATCCCGGATCGCGCGATCGCATAGTCAACATCCCCTGCCGTACTTGGGATAGTGTGGACTGCGCCGTCGCCGTCCCCTTGATCCCGATCACGGTTTATATGCGGGCGGCTCGTTTCCAAAACAAGCTTTGAGCGGGCGAAGCTGGAACGATCGGGTGAATTGTTCCGGACTCGATGGCGGCACGCTGAGGCGGCGACGCAATTCGCGCCGAGACTTGGGCGCAAATGCTACCGATAACTGGCCGGCGTATAGGCAAAAAAAACCCCGGGTCTCAGCCCGGGGTTTAAGTTGCCCCGAGCTTGCTCTCGGGGCCGCTGACAGTAAAGGAGGAGGAGAAACTGTCAGCGTTTTCCTGAAGAAAGCTTACGCAGCTTTCTTTTTGCCGGCTTCTTTCACCACGGTCGCGGTGGCGGCAGTAACATTGGCTTCGGCCATGTCGGTCGCTTGTTTCACGACCTTGGTGAAGCTGTCGTAGGCGGAGTTGGCAGCGGCCATGGCGGACTTGACCGCGGCTACGGCGACGTCCGAACCGGCGGGCGCGTTCTTGGTAAGCTTATCCATCAGCGACACGACGGTCTTGTTCATTTCGGCAGCCTGCGTTTCGGCCAGCTTGGTCACTTCGGCCTGGGTCTGCGTCGCCACTTCGTACACATTGCGCGAATAAGCAATCGCTTTTTCCAAGGCCGGTTGAGCCGAGGCGGCGGTAAGATTGACGAACTCTTGCGCATCCTTGACCGACAGCAGCGCTTTAGCTTGATTGACGCTGTCTTCAAACGCGCTCTTGGTGGTGTTGAAGTTCAGAGCCGACAGGCGCTCGAAAGCGGCAAACTGGGCTTGGGCGACGGTAAACATTGCATCAACGCCGGCTTTGTTGGCGGCAGCGAATTGCTCGGGGGTGGCGTACATTTTTGTCTCCAAAAAAAGTTATCGAACAGGTCTGGCAATCTTGGGTGCAATCGCTCCGGAACACAGAAGATATTGCACTGCAACAATTCGTATTCTACGCTCAACTCGTTGCCTGTCAAGTAGTTTTTTAATAAATGTGATATGGTTTTGACGTGTCGCACCAACTCTATTAAAATCATTGGCTTGCGTTGTTTCCGGTGCCAATGTGCGTGAGCTTGTTCGTTAAAACTATATATATTTCATATAGTTGAAAAAAATGGCTGGCCACGTCCTTGCCGGCAGGTTAGCGCGGGCTCACTTTTTGGATGTTTTGTCAGTCCGAATCGGCCTGCCCGGACCAACTTGATATACTGCGCGGCCTTATGACTGCGTTCATCCCTTACCTGTCCTTTTCGTTAGCGCGCTGCCGCTGTGACCATGCCAGCCGCTGACAACGGCGTCGCGCGGCTTTGGCTGCAAGCCATGCCGGGACTATTCGTGCTCTTGTGGAGCACGGGTTTTGTCAGCGCCAAGTACGGCCTGCCTTACGCCGAACCGCTGACTTTCCTGCTGTTGCGCTTCGTTCTGGTGGTGGCGCTGATGCTGCCGCTCGCGCTGGCGATGCGCGCAGCGTGGCCCAGCACGATGGCGCAGATCGGGCATGTCGCGGTAGCCGGGGTGCTGATGCAGGGCGGCTACCTGAGCGGTGTGTTCTGCGCCATTCATCTGGGCATGTCGGCGGGAGTAAGCGCCCTGATAGTCGGCATTCAGCCCATCCTGACTGCGTTCGCCAGCGCGCCCTTGTTCGGCGAACGGTTGCGCGCGCGGCAATGGTCTGGTCTGGTGCTCGGTTTCGGCGGGGTGTTGCTGGTGGTGCTCGGCCGCTCCGCGTTGTCGGGTATTACGCCGGCGACGCTGGCCTTGTCGGTGCTGGCGCTGCTATCCATTACCGCCGGCACGCTGTACCAGAAGCGTTATTGCGGCGCGGTGGATCTGCGCGTGGGTTCGGTGATTCAGTTCAGCGCCGCCGGCCTGGTAGTGCTGCCGCTGGCGCTGGGGTTCGAATCGATGCAGGTGGACTGGACCGGCGAATTCATCTTCGCGCTGCTGTGGCTGGTGCTGGTGCTGTCGATCGGCGCGATTTCCCTGCTGTATGTGCTTATCCGCAAGGGCGCCGCGACCAAGGTGGCGAGCTTCTTCTACCTCGTTCCGCCGACCACGGCGCTGATGGCCTATGCCATGTTCGGCGAGACGCTCAGCGTCCTGGCGATGGCGGGAATGGCGCTGGCGGTGATCGGCGTGGCGATGGTGGTCTACCGGCCCAAGTAGAAGCTGCCGCAGCAGAAGAAAGGGTGAGCCCCGATGATGGAGCAGGAAATGCTTATCCTGGGCGCTGCGGACCTATAGGATGCGCTCGCCGAATTTGGCGAGCGCGGCTTCGGACAGCGTCAGCCCCAGGCCCGGGGTTTCCTTCAGCGTCAGGCGGCCGTTGGCGATCCGCGGCGGGTCTTCGAACAGCTCGGCCTGCAAGGGGTCGCGTTCCGGGTCGGTGAAGGACTCGACGATGCACCCGGCCGGGCTGGAGGCCACGATATGCGCATGGATGAAGCAATCGTGGTGCGGAGCGACCTGAACATGGTTGAGTTCGCACAGCGCCGCCAGCTTCCTGCCTTCGGTGAAACCGCCCATCATGGTGCAGTCGAACTGCAGGATCTCGATCGCCTGTTCTTCGAGCAAAGCGCGACAGCCGTAACTCGTCAATTCGCTTTCACCGGCGGACAAGGGAATCCGCGTCCGCTGGGCCAGGCGCTTGAGTTCGCGCCGGTCGTCGGCCCAGCGCACCGGTTCCTCCAGCCAGCGCGGCCGCAGAGGCTCTAGTAATCGCGCTCCTTCGATGGCCGTAGCCAGATCCCAGCCCCGATTGACGTCGACCATGAGGTCCTTGTCATCGCCGATGACTTCGCGCACCAGGGCCAATCGCTCCATGTCTTCGCCGAGCGGCACGCCCCCGGCCTTGGCCTTGAAGGCGGTGTGCCCCTGCGCTTTCAGCATCTGCATCTCGTCGCGCAACTCGGCCAGATCCTTGCCGTCGCGGTAGTAGGCGCAGGTAACATAGCAGGGCACCTCGCTGCGGTAACCGCCGAACAGCCGGTACAAAGGCAGCCCGGCCACTTTCCCCATGATGTCCCAGGCGGCAATGTCGACGGCCGCGGAGACGCGCACCAGCGCTTCGCGCGACCAGCCTTTTTCGTGCGCCAGGCGCTGTGACGTCAGGGCGAACAGCTTCTGATAGAGCTGTTCCGGCGCCAGCGGATCGGCGCCGATGATCAGTTCGCCGAGGCCGCTGCGAAAGGCATGAATGGCGGCTTCGATCGGCGTGTAGCTGGTGGCGAGACCGATGCCCTCCACGCCTTCGTCGGTCTGCAGGCGCACCAGGATTTCGTTCGCCTTGGGAACGATGAAATGGCTCACCCAGTGCGGCCTGGCGGTATCGGGGGCGCGCAGTATGTAGACTTGGAGCTTGGTGATTTTCATTGGGTGTCGCTTTCTCGTCTTGGAGCACCTGGCGGAATTACCGTCAGGCGGCCGATTTATGGGAGCACGAAGGGACACGTTCCCTCGTTTTGTCAGAAACTCTTATGCTTCATCCGTCGACAGTCTTGTCTCGATGGCGTGCTTCACTCAACGACCAGCTTCGCCTGTTTGACGATTTTCGCAAAGGCCGCCGTCTCGCGCGCGATCTGGGCGGCCATTTGCTCGGGCGTATTGCCGACCGGCTCGCTGCCGGACGCGAGCAGGCGCTCCCTGACATCAGGCATGTTGAGGATTTTCACGATCTCCGTATTGAGCTTGGTAATAATCTCCGCCGGCGTCTTCGCCGGCGCGACGAAGCCGAACCAGGTCGTCACCTCGAAGCCGGGGAGGGCGGCTTCGGCGATCGTGGGCACATCGGGCAGAGAGGCCGAGCGCTTGGCGGTGGTCACTCCAAGCGGCCGCAGTTTTCCCGCCTTGATATGCGGCAGGCACGAAGCGACCGTGTCATACATCATCGAGACCTGTCCGCCGACGAGATCCGCGACCGCCGGTGAACTTCCTTTGTAAGGGACGTGGAGGATATCGACCCCCGCCAGCGCGTTGAATTGCTCGCCGATGAGGTGATGGGCCGTGCCCATTCCGGCCGAGCCATAGGTGAGCTTGCCCGGGTTGGCCTTGGCATGGGCGATCAGTTCCTTGACCGAATTCGCCGGTATCGACGGATTCACCACCAGAACATTGGGTACGATCGCGACCACGGTTATCGGCGTGAAATCTTTCTGGAAATCGTAGGGGAGTTTGGCGTAGGCGCTGGTCGCGATGGTATGGTGGACTGCGCCCATCAGCAGGGTATAGCCGTCGGGCGCCGCACGCGCGGCTTCGGCTGCGCCCACCGTGCCGCCCGCTCCCGGCCGGTTGTCGATGATGACCTGCTGTCCCCAGGCTGCGGTGAGCTTTTGTCCGACGATGCGGGCGAGAAAGTCGGTCGAGCCGCCAGGGGGAAAAGGAACGACCACGCGTATGGGCTTGCCCGGATAGGCTTGCGCTTGCGCCAGCGCGCCGCCCGCGGGCGCGACGAGCACACCGGCCATGAATACGAGTCTGGCAAGATTCGATAGCGATTTCATCTTCTTTTTCCTTTAGTTGCACGATGCCCAGCCATTCTAGCCGAGATCGGACGCGCGGGGTCCGGCGCAGGGGGTTGCGCAGGGGGCTTGACCGGTCCGGCAAACTCGTTTATAAAGCAAACAGTCGTTTGTTTTTATTACGGTGCCGACCCCGTGGCCCAAACCCTACGCATGCCGCGCAGCGATAACCGCCTGCCGCTGATCCTGGACCAGGCGGCGCGGCTGTTTCGCGAGAAAGGCTATGCCGCCACTTCGATGCGCGACATCGCCACGGCCGTGGACATGCTGCCCGGGTCGCTTTATTACCATTTCTCCGCCAAGGAAGATCTGCTGGTCGCGGTGTACGAAGAGGGCGTGCGGCTGATCACCGAAAAGGTCGGGGCCGCGATCGCCCGGCATGCAGAGCCTTGGCAGCGGCTGGAGGCGGCCGCGGTGGCGCATCTTGAAGCTTTGCTCAAGACGGGCGACTATGCCCTGGTCGTGATCCGCGTGCTGCCGCAGGATGTGCCCAAGGCGGCGGCGCGCCTGGTGAAACTGCGTGACGGCTACGACAGGCTGTTCGCGGAGTTGGTGGCGGACCTGCCGCTGCCGCCGGAGACCGACCGCCGGAACTTCCGCCTGCTGCTCCTCGGCGCGCTCAACTGGACCCAGCACTGGTTCCGCGAGGGCGGCAGGAGCTCGCCGCGCAGCATCGCGCGTAATTTTCTCAGGCTGCTGCGCGAGGCGCAGTAGGCATGAGCATTCCGAATTCGAAACGAGGCGGCGCATCATGACTACGCAACCACCCAAGGTACTCGTCACCAAAATAGGCTTCGACGGCCACGA
>Ga0315281_10005804_pt1 | contig 17615 bp, 16 predicted proteins | sample YL17G07_0_MG_FD_204540 | JGI IMG/M metagenome (GOLD analysis project Ga0315281, IMG submission 204540) | Sediment microbial communities from Yellowstone Lake, YNP, Wyoming, USA - YL17G07_0 | ecosystem: Environmental > Aquatic > Freshwater > Lake > Sediment | place: USA: Wyoming | collected...
CCTTGATGTAAAGGACCGGAGCCCGGCCCTCGCAATAGCCGAAGCCTGCGCCCCCTATGTGGATGCGATCAAGGTAGGGTATCCCCTTGTGCTCCCGGCAGGGCTCTTAATTGCAGGGGATCTCCTGCCCCTGGGCCTCCCCCTCATCGCCGATTTCAAGGTGGCAGACATCCCGAACACGAACCAGGCGATCTGCACCCTGGCATTCCAGGCCGGGTTCTCGGCCATTATTGCCCATGCCTTCCCCGGGGAGGACGCCCTCTCCGGCTGTGTCGGGGTGGCCCATGCCGGCGGCGGGGAATGCTACGCCGTTGCAGAGATGAGCCATCCGGGGTCGGCAGAGTTCTTCCACGGCGGGGTCGCCGAGCGACTGGCTGCGCTTGCCGTGCGGTGTCGGGCAGACGGGATCATCGCCCCTGCGACCCGGCCTGATCGGGTAGCACGGCTCCGAGAGATCGTCGGATCCCTGAAGATCCTGTCCCCGGGGGTTGGCGCCCAGGGAGGGGACCTGGAAGCGGTGAAGGATCTCGTGGACGGCATCATCGTGGGTAGGGCCATCTACGGGGCGGCAGACCCTGCCGGGGCGGCGAGGGAGTTATCGCGGCGCTGCCGATGATGAGACGACCGATCTGACCGGTGATGAACCCTATGAGTCAGCTGAGGCAGCCCGGTGAGGCAGCCCAGAAAAATTTTGCGCAAAAACATTTTATGATCGCCTCACCATGGATCCGGTATGCAATGGAGTCCAGAGCAGCGCAAGCTTACCGAGAAGTACCGCTCCCTCCAGGAGATTCCTCCCGGGGAACGGCGCTACAAGTGTTTCACCTGCCACACCATCGTTGACTCTGAGCCATGCCCCAAGTGCGGCGAGACCCGGCTCCAGATCCTCTGCCCCCTGGACCATTCCCAGTGCTCCCACGAGATCATCGCGCGGATCGAGTACTGCCCCCTCTGCGGGAGCCCCGTCTGCCCGGACTGCGGGTCTCACGACGTGGTGCAGATCAGCCGGGTCACCGGCTACCTCCAGGATGTCTCGGGCTGGAACGCCGGGAAACAGCAGGAACTGAAGGACCGGGTGCGCTACCAGCTCTCATGAGGTACTTCTTCAGGGGAGAGACGCTCTTTCTCCGGGGGGATTTCAGAGCCGCAAGCACCGGCGTGAACGGGGGCCTCCGGAAGATCACCACCATCTTCAACAATACCGTCGACGAAACCTTCGACCATACCGACCCCCTCCGTCCCATGGAGGAGATAGCAGCCGGCATGGGGTTCTCCCGTGACTTCTTCGGGCTCCTCACCGCCGTTCCGATCCGGACCACCTGCATCCTCCACTACGATTTCATCACCCTCTTCGTCACCGCCGGGATAACCAACCCGAACCCGGGATCCGCAGGCACTATCAACATCATCGTCCATTCAGCCGAGGGGTTTACGGACGGGGCACTCCTCGAGACTATCCTCACCGTTGCCATGGCCAAGGCTGACGCATTAAGGGCCCTGGGGCACCCCTTCTCGGGCACTATTACCGATGCCGTGGTAGCCGCGTGTGAGGGGCCTCTATGCCACACCTATGCAGGCACCGCGACCGAGGCGGGAAGGCGGATTTACCAGGCTGCGTTCCAGGGCGTGCAGGAGGCATTAGCCCGGCACGAGGGAAGGGTGGAGAGGAAGGCGCCATCCCTGTTCATCTTCTCGCGCTACGGGGGGGACCACTGGGTGGAGTGGTCTCCCGAGGGATGCCCGTACTACCCCTGCCATTTCGAGGGGCAGCGGTGCGACTACTGCTACTGCCCGCTGTACCCGTGCCTGGATCCTGATCTGGGCCAGTGGGTAGAGAGCAAGAATGGGGGGAAGGTCTGGAACTGCAGCGGTTGCACCCTCCTCCATAGGCCGAAGGTCGCTTTATACCTGAAGAAGAACCCCGAGGCGAGCCTCGGGGAGCTGAAGAGAGTCCCTTCCTGAAAAAGGATTACTTCTCGGGAATTCCCAGCGCGCTGAGGAGTTCCTCGAGGGGGATGCCATGGGCCTGGGCCGCCTCCCGGATCGTCTCGCCCCGTGCCACAGCGCAGCCGAGGCAACCCATCCCGAACCTGAAGAGGACGGTGGCCGCGTCGGGCTTTGCCTGCAGGACCTCCATGATGGTGCTGTCAGCCGTTACTGCCATGCCCATGGTGTTGGTCATCCTGCTACTTAATCCTTGGGAGAGGGATAATCTCGATTGGAAAGCCTCATTTTCACCCTTCACCGTCATACTTTAAGAGGGGTCGCGGAGCCCCTTATCAGTGGAGATGTCTATGGAAGTATCCGAAGCGGTTGAAAGAATCTCCGGAAAGATGGAAGCAAAGGGAATCGCCGTTGACCGATCGAGGATCGAATCGAAGATACGGCGTCTCGTCGAGGAGTTTGGCGTGCAGCTCGCGGAAGCCGAGCGCACCGTGATGAATGAGCTCGCCCGTGAGCACTCGCTGCCATCCCCTGGCACCAGGGCGGAGGAACGGGAGATCCGGGGGCTGTCGGCAGGGGAATGGGTGACCGTCCAGGGCAAGGTGGTGGCCATCACCTCCCCCCCCACCCCGGCTATCGCCCAGGCAGGGATCCTCGCCGATTCCTCCGGGGCCATCAGGTTCACGGTCTGGGCGAGGGCCAAGGCCCAGCCCCTGTCAGCCGGGAAGTGGTACAGGATCGAGTCTGCGGTGGTGGACGAGTTCCGCGGCGTGGAGAAGCTGAACATCCACAGCGGGACCACCATCACCGAGGTGGAGAACGAGACCCCCCTCATCCCGAAGGTGATACCGGTGCGGGATCTCCGTCCCGGGGTGGGATCCGTCAGGGTGAAGGTGGTGCAGGAATGGGAGTCGAGCCATGAGCGGATGCTCCAGGCCGGCCTCCTCGGGGATGAGACAGGAACCATCAAGTTCACCATCTGGCGTGAGGAGGGGAAGGAGAAGCTCACCCCCGGGGGTGTGTACTCCATCTACTACGCCCTCGTGGACGAGTTCAACAGCCGGCTGCAGCTGAACCTCTCAACGGCGATCTACCTCCCCGAGGAGGGCGAGATCAAGGTGGCAGAGGGCGAGGCGGCAAAAGGGGTCATCGTCCACCTGGCCCCCGGTTCCGGGCTCATCAAGCGGTGCCCGGTGGAGGGGTGCAACCGGGTCCTCTCCCGGCAGAATTACTGCCCGGTCCACGAGATCCAGAAGAACTTCCGGTATGACCTGCGGATCAAGGGTGTCCTCGATGACGGGATCCGCACGAGGAACATTCTCGTCCAGAAGGATATCGTGGAGGCCCTCTCGGGGATGAAGCTCGAGGAGGCTGTCGCCCTTGCGGAGTCAAGCCCCCTGGGGATGGACGAGGTCTTCTACCGGATCCGGGATACGGTTCTCGGCCGCTATTTCGAGGTGAGGGGGAGCGAGATCGACGGGAGGATTCTCGTCAAGGAGTGCCAGAAGATCACCTTCGACCCCGCTGACCTTGCTGCGCTCCTGAACCAGGCCGGGGGTGAGGCCCAGTGATGAACGGGCGCAAGGCCGCGGGACCCCGCCCGGGCCAGACCTTTGACCGGGAGCCTGCCCGCCGGGTCTTTGCAGGGGAGCTCAGGGAGGTGAAGCTGCAGTTCAGGGAAGGCGAGGACGAGAAAAGCCCGAGCTTCGTCCTCCTCCCGACAGGTGCCCGGTGCAACCGGATCTTCATCGTCGGTACCCTTACCGAGAAGGAGCGGCGCGGGGATCAGAACGTCTTCTACCATGCCCGGATAGCGGACCCGACTGGCACTTTCTTCCTCATGGCGGGGAGCTACCAGCCCGAAGCGATGCAGCAGATCGCCCGGATCGAGCCTCCCGCCTTTGTTGCGGTCATCGGGAAACCGAACCTCTTCGAGTCCCAGACGGGATCCATGCTCGTCTCGGTCAGGGCGGAATCGGTGACGGCGGTCGACCGGGAGACCCGTGACTTCTGGGTGCTTGACGCCGCCCGCGCCACCCTCCAGCGTATCGGGGAGCTGGGCAAGTCCGAGGATTCAAAGAAGGCAGAGGAGCATTACCATCCTGATCCCGCCGTTTACCGGAAAATGGTCTACGATGCACTCGCCCAATTGAAGATCTGATTCTCATCATTTTTCATCCAAATGGTTATCTGGGTGGAGCCCTATCAGTGCCAGCTATGAAGAACCTCCGACTGGTTACCAGAGTCCGGGAGGGAGCCGTCCGGGCTGCCCGGCACCTCACCCTCGTCCTCCTCTTTATCTCCTCCGGATGTCTCATTCCCGGAGGGCGAGGAGGTGCCCCCGCCCTCGATGTCTCTTCCGATGCCTTCACAAGGGACGGGCAGATCCCCGTTGTGTACACCTGCGATGGAACCAACGTCTCACCCCCCCTGTCCTGGGCCCCCGTTCCGCAGGGGGCTGCGAGCATCGCCATCCTTGTCACCGATCCGGATGCCCCAGGCGGGACCTTCATCCACTGGGTGGCATACAATATCCAGCCCGGGACCAGGGCGATTCCCGCGGGCGCCCCCGGAAAGAATGTCCTGCCCGCCGGCTCTGTCCAGGGAATGAATGACATGGGCCGCCAGGGATACGGGGGGCCGTGCCCGCCGAAGGGGAAGCCACACCATTACCATTTCACGGTCTATGCCCTCGATTCGGTCATCACCCTTACCGGGAAGCGGGACGGGAGGATGCTCGTAGAGGCCCTTGCCGGTCACGTCCTTGCGCAGGGCGAACTGGTAGGGATCTACAGAAGGGCATAAGGTGGTCTGGGCGGCATTTCTCCTCCGAAGAGTCCCGGCCAAAAATGTTTTTGGAGGGAAATCCCCCTGCTTCCTATCTCCGTGCCTTCCCCCTGAACAGGGGGATCATGGCAAGGGCAGTCGAGAGGACTGCCGGCCATGCACCGGTGGGCATGGGTGTGGGTGAAGGTAGAGGAGTCCCGGCCGGAGGAGTGGTTGCGGACTGGGTTGCGGGGGGTGTGGCGGGGATCGTTGTGACCGGGGGAGGGGTGGCCGGCGTTGTCTCGGAAACCGGGGGAGGGGTGGTCTGGGTCATCACGGCAGTCGGAGTCGGCGGGCTGGTCGTGGTCGTGGAGATGGTTGTTCCGCCGATGGAGAAGCTGATAATATTGGAGTCTGGCGCCTGCATGTCAAACGAGGCCGGATCATGCCACTTCGCCTGGACGCTGTAGGTCCCGGCATTGAGGTTCTGGAAGGTGATCGCCCCCGGTCGTCCAGGGTCATCGGTGTAGAAGAGCTGCGCGCTCACGTTCATCCTCGAGAAGTCCATCCCCTGGATCGAGGTGAGCTGCGCTCCGCCGGGGGTCGTGAGGACGAGATCGACCGTGGCCGGGTAGAGCGCCCCTGCGTGATAGAACGAGCCCACGTCGACCGCCACGATCTTGAAGGCGATCCCAGTCCTCTCCGAGACGGTGAGCCCCTGAATGGAGTCCGAGTGGTTCGGGCTCGCGAGCACGGCGTCGATGGAGACGGAGGGCACCGCGATCAGGACCGAGTTCATGGCGCCGTCGGTCGGGTTGAATGCGTAGTAGACCCCCAGCAGGTCTCCAAAAGCCTCGGGAATGGGGTTGAAGCTGGTCTCGTCCTGGACCGGAACCTCCCTGAGAAGCGCAAGGGTAGGGTTATCATCTTTGTACTTCCTGAGGGCGGTGATCGGGTTCAGTCCTGTGCGAAGGCCCTTGATATCGAGGTTCTGCTCGTAGACGAAGATCATGTCCCCGACCCCGATGTGCCGCATATCTATCCGGGCAGCAGAAGGGAACACCACGAGGGTGGAGAGGAGGATCAGGAAGATTCCCCATGTAACCAGGGCACCGGAGATCCTCCGGCGATACGAGAATATGTCTTGCATGTGCATGACCTCAGTCCAATGGAGAGTATCCCCAGGGATATAAGACCTCTCCCGCACTCGGGCGATAACCGGGTCGGATCCGGAGGAAGGAGGAAACCGGAAGGGCGAAGGATCAGGGCTTCCTCGTGATCCCCGGCCTTGCTATCTCCTTCGGGTGATCCGATTCCTCTTCTTTGAGGAGGCGCTTCCCGAAGCGGGTGATCTCCTCGTCCCTCGCCCCGATCTTCTCCTGGAGGAGGGCCACGATCCTCTCGAGATCGGCGATCTTCCTCTCCACCCTCTCCTTCGGGTGGCTCCTGTGGAGCGTGACCGCCCGCTCGGCTTTAAGGTAGGCTTCGGCCAGTTCCTGTTCGGTGTACCGGCGATACGACTCCGGAAGATGCCCGGCATGCCCCATCATCTCACGCACCACCCCCTCCGGGAGGACTGTTCCCATCCGGCTCGCGAAGAACTGCCGGGTCGCACGGGAAGTGATGGTCCGCCTGTTCGTGACCCGGTCGAACCTTTCCAGCCTCGCCTTCGAGAGAGCCAGTGCCCAGATCTGCTCGAAGGCACGGGTGCCGAGGGGGAAGAGGAGCCCCGCCTCCCCTGTCCCCCCCCTCGACAGGGCAGAGGCCACGAACCGGTCCCTCACGATAAGGTAAACCCGGATCGCCCCCGCCGCCTCCCGGGAGATGAACGCCACCCGGGACCCTTCGCGTTTCCTCATCCTGATCCGGAACCTGGTCGGGCGGGAATCGAGGTCCAGGTCCCCGAGATCGATAGAGAGGACCTCGCCGAGGCGCGCCCCGCTGCTGATCAGGATATAGAGGATCGCCCTGCCCCGTGTATCCAGGTGCTCCATGATCTTCAGGATCCTCCCGGAGGTGAGGGGCTCGTTCCGGGTCAGGGGGTGAGGGGCCCGGGCGCGGCGCAGGTGCCTCTGTCCTCCCGGGGAGAGGGAGAGATCCTCACCGGCAAGGAGGGCCCGGATCGCGCTCTGGTATCCCAGGCAGGTCTTCCGGGTCCGGCAGTTCTCCCCGAGGGCCTGGAGGTCGGCAGCGAGGTCCCGCCTTCCGTTTCTTAAGTCATTCACGTACTTGGCTACCCAGGGGTTGAGGATCTCCGGGGAGGCTCCCTTCAAGCGGGCACCGTAGAGAAGGGAAAGGAATTTTACCCATGCACTCAAATACATCGCACGGGTAGTTTTGGCCCGGTACTGGTTCAGAAAATTCACCAGCATTGGCATTCACCGGGTAAGAATATGCCCTTTCGTCATTTAATGATGCCGAAATACGAAGGTTGGCATGAACATAAATCGTACCAAACGAATCATAAAGGGGTGCTCTCGGAGGGAGAGTGAACCCGGTTTTCTCATGCCATGAGGAGAGAGGAGAGGAGTCAGATGAAGTCCAGGAGAGAGAGAGAAGCTTCCAGAATGGGCGAGAAGGGCCCCCGGGCCCGGGCCGCTCCCCAGGCCGAGATGCGGGACCCGAAGGCGGTTGACCACCTGATCCGTGCCTTGAGCGACAAGGACGAGATGGTGCGATCCCAGGCGGCGCGTGCCCTCGGGGAGATGCGGGACCCCAAGGCGGTTGACCACCTGATCCGTGCCCTCAAGGACAGGCACAAGCTGGTCCGGGCAGAGGCCGCCGAGGCCCTGGGGAGGATCGGGGATCCCCTCGCGGTCGACCACCTCGTCCGTGCCCTGAAGGACGAGAACGCGCGGGTCAGGGGGGCATCAGCCCGGGCGCTCGGCGAGATCGGGGATCTCCAGGCCGTGGCAGCCATCATCGGGGCGCTCAGGGACAGGGATGAGGACGTACGGGGCGAGGCGGCGCGTGCCCTCGGAAAGATGGGGGATGAACGGGCCATGCAGCCCCTTATCGAGGCCCTCCGGGATATCGATACCTATGTCCGGTGCTATGCCACCATTGCCCTCGGGACCATCGGGACCCCTGCCCTCGACTCGCTCATCCAGGCCCTGAAGAGCGATTACGAGGATGTCCGCGAGCGGGCAGCGAATACCCTTGCGGGGATGAAGGACCGGGCTGTCGAGGCCCTCATCCGGGCGCTCAGGGACGAGGACTGGGCCATCAGGAAGGAGGCGCAGCGGATCCTGGTCACCATCAAGGCTCCCGCGGTCGAACCCCTCATCCGTGCACTCCAGGAGGAGGACTGGGACGTCCAGCGGCAGGTGGCCAAGGTTCTCGAGGATATCGGGGATGAACGTTCCGTGGAGGCCCTTGTCGACGTGCTGAAGAAGGCCCACTGGGCGGCCCAGAAGGAGATCATCAGGGTGCTCACCACCTTCGGCTGGAGCCCCCTCTCGGACGAGGAGCGGGCATACTTCCTCATCTCCAAGGGGTCATGGAGCGAGCTGGAGAAGCTCGGCGAAGCCGCGGTCCCGGCCCTCTCCAATGCCCTCAAGGACGAGGACCGCTATGTGCGGAGGCAGGCGGCCTCGGTCCTCGGCAGGCTCGGTGATAGGGGCGCCGTTGAAGCCCTCATGGAGGCCCTTGAGGCCGAGGACAGCTTCCTCAGGTGCATGGCCGCGGAGTCCCTGGGGAAGATCGGCGACCGGGCTGCGGTTCCTGCACTCCTCAAGACGCTTTCTGCCGATGATCCCTGGGTAAAGGGCTACGCGGTGGAGGCCCTCGGGATAATCGGCGACGGGCGTGCGGTGGAGGCCCTCATCGAGATCATGAGGTCCGGTGGCAGCGGGATCCGGAGGGAAGGCGCCCGGGCCCTCGCGGGGATCGGGAAACCTGCAATCAAGCCTCTCATCCAGACCCTCTCGGAGGATGACGAGGAGATGAAGGCGAGTGCTGCCTGGGTCCTTGCCATGGCCGGGGAGCTCTCGGTCCCGCCCCTCATCGACGCCCTCAAACGGGAGGGCGATGGCTTCAGGACAGATGTCGAGGAGGTCCTCTTCGAGATCGGCGAGCCCGCGGTTGAGCCGCTCATCGCCGCCCTTGCAGACTCCCACGAACCGGTCCGGCGCTCTGCTGCCCGGGTGCTCGGGAGGTTCGGGGACCGCCGCGCGGTGGAGCCTCTCATCAGGGCCCTCGGCGACAACTCGGCCGGCGTCCGGAAGGAGGCGACCATCGCACTGGGGAGAATCGGCGAACCCTATGCGGTGAGCCCCATCGTGGAGCTCCTCTCCGATGAAGACCTCGAGGTGCAGCGCGAGGCGGTGGTGGCCCTCGGGAAGATCCGTGACATCCGGGCCCTCGCCCCGCTCATCGGGGTCCTGAAGAACCCGGAGCTCAGGGAGAACGTGACCGGCGCCCTCTCGGCCATGAGCGACGAGCGGGCCATCGCCCCGCTCATCGAGGTCCTGAAGGACGAGAGCGTCTTCGTCCGGATGGGCGCAGCGGATGTGCTCGTGCATATCGGTGAACCCGCGGTGGAGCCCCTGATTGCAGCCCTATCCAGCGACGATGCAGGGGTCCGGTACGTGGCAGCCTGGACCCTGGGCAAGATCGGCGATCGCCGTGCGGTGGAGCCCCTGATTGCGGCCATGAAGGACCGGGACAAGGGCGTGAAGAAAGGGGCTGCGGTGGCCCTCGGGGATATCGGGGACGGGCGTGCCGTCGAGCCGCTCATCCAGGCCCTCAAGGACGAGGACGAGTCCATCCAGCGGGCGGTCCGCGAGGCCCTGGAACGGACCATCTCGAAGAAGGATTAAAGGGGCCCTCCTCCCCCATTCCCTCTTCTCCTCTACCTCCCGAGCACCTCCAAGATAACATGTCGTGTCTCGAAGAAGGATTAAAGGGCCCCTCCTCCCCCATTCCTCTTCTCCTTTACCTCCCGAGCACCTCCAGGATAACATGTCGTGTCTCGAAGAAGGATTAGGAGGGAACCCCCGCTTCCTCTCCTCCCTTTTCTTTCTACACTCTCTTCAGCACTTCCCAGATACTGTCTCTCTCGAGGAGGATCCAGTACCTCCTCAGCTCCTCTTCGGCATACCGGTAATCGGGGAAGAATTCCCCGACTCTCTTCCAGTATTTCCGTGAATGGTTCGGTTCCAGGAGATGGGAGAGTTCGTGGACCACCAGGTAGTCGCGGATATCTTCGGGAAGGGCCAGTACGCGGAGGTTCACGCTGATCCTCCCGCCCGGGGAACAGCTCGCCCACCGGCTCCGCTGCTCACGGACGGTTATCCCCGCCACCCGGACGCGCATCCGCACCGCCTGCGCCTCCAGCCTGGGGAGGAGATCGTCCCTGAGCCTCTCCTTCAGAAAGAGCTTGAAGTCCCTCGGGGTCGTGTAGCTGACCACTCCCTCCCCCTCCCGTATCCCGCATGAAGGGCCGGTTTCCAGGCGGAAGAACTTTCCATCGAGGAGTATCCTCCCTTCCTGGCCTGTTATGCTCCGGGAGATCTCTTCTAGCTCCCCTTTCTTCCTCTCGATCCAGGCAGAGTTCCTCTCGATGAGGGAATGGACAGGGGTTCCTGGCGGGACGGTGACCCTCACCCTTCCTGAGGGGAGCACCTGGATGGTCGGGTGGCGGACCTCCCGCTCCCTGACCTCCAGCCCGGCCCCGCTTTCGGGGAAGGCAGGATCACCGGGTGAGGGAGGCGATGATGGCATCCCGGTGGGGCGTGATCTTCGATGCGACGAGGGCAACGTACCTTCCCTGGAACCTGGCCCCGGCCAGCTCGTTCTCTGTCGGCCACCTGTCCCCGCCCTGCCCGGCGATGGTGGACGCGCCATAGGGGGAGCAGCCGGTGATCTCGTCCATGCGGCTCTGACCGGCGAAGAGGTAGGGAAGCCCGAGGATGATCATCCCGTGGTGGAGGAGGGTCGTGTGAAAGGAGAGGATGGTGGACTCCTGCCCCCCGTGCTGGGTCGCCGAGGAGGTGAAGACCGCGCCCACCTTCCCCGCGAGAGCCCCCTGCACCCAGAGGGAGCCGGTGGCGTCCAGGAACTGGCGCATCTGGCCGCTCATGTTCCCGTAGCGCGTCGGGGTCCCGAAGACGATGGCATCGTAGTTCCCCAGGTCATTCCTCGAACAGATCGGGACATGGGAGAAGGCCTTCTGGGCCTTCAGCGCCCCTGTCTTCTCCAGGACGTCCTGGGGGAGGGTCTCGGGGACCCTCCGCATGTCGACGGCAACGCCGTCGACCCCCGCGGCCCCTGCAGCCACCGCCTCTGCGAGCCGGTGGATATGGCCGAACATGGAGTAATAGACAACGAGAATCTTCACGGGACTCCCTCACATGATGAAAGCTCTGGAGGTGTGTATCGTGCAGGGATGAAAAAAGGTTCCGCCCCCCTGCGTCTCCGGGGGGAAAGGGGGCCTTGCATCACTCAACCTGGCCCTCCGGGACTGGAATGGGCCGGGCCCCCTTCCTTCTCCAGGCCGACCCAACCTTTCAGCCCCTCGCTGTACCGTGCGGCGAAGGAACCGGCGAGGGAGGTCGCGACCACGAGGATGGCTACCGTCGCAGAGATGGTTGCAGAGCCGAAGATGGCGGCAAGGGCGATGGAGAACTCCCCCCTGCCAAGGGTGTTTGCCCCGATCTCGATACCGGAGAGAACCGAGCCATGGAGGCCACACCCGACCAGGATCCCGGAGAACATTTTACTCCCGATGGCAAGGATGCAGAGGACCGATGCGGCGACGGGGGAGAACCCTCCCGAGAAGTCGATGGTGATCCCGAAGAAGACGAAGAAGAGGACGAGGAAGACCTCCCTGAAGGGCTGGGAGAGCCGGTCGAGGGCTGCCCCGCCCGTCGCGGCGAGGGAGGAGCCGAGGATGATGGCAACGAGAGCATCGGGGATCTTCAGGAGCTTCGCGAGGTAGGTGGAGGAGATGACCGCGGTAAAGGTGAGGAGCGACGGGAGGTCATCGGTCCGCATGAGAATAGCCTTGATGGGGCGCTGGAGAACCCTGACGATCAGGATGGTGGCGGCAAGCACAGCGACGGTGAGGAGGATGAAGGTGAGCGGGTTCTCCGCCTGGGCAGAGAAGAGGGAGATGAGGAGGATGAGGAGCACGTCCTCGAAGACCATCATCCAGACGATGGTCTCGGCCTCGGGGAGGATGAGCCTCCGGTTCTCGACGAGGGATGCGATGGCCATCGCCGAGCTGCTGATGTAGAAGGCCGATGCGAGAATGAAGGACTCGAGGGGGCCGAACCCAAGGAGGATCGCTCCGGCAAAGCCGATGAGGAGGTTCACGTTCAGGTCGATCACGCCGGAGAGGAGGATGGTGCGCCCCCGTTCCCGGAAGGACTTCGGGCGCATCTCCAGGCCCACGTAGAAGAGGAGGAAGATGAGGCCGAGATACGAGAGGTACCGCGAGTAGTCATCGGCCGGGACAATGGCGAGGCCGCTCTTCCCGATTGCTATCCCGGCGATGATGTAGAAGGGGATGGGAGGGAGGGAGTACCTCTTTGAGACAAAGGCGAGGATGAGGCAGATGAAGAGGGCGAGGGCTATCTCTTCCATCAGTTCCCCAGTATCTGGTGCTCGAACTCTTCCAGCTGGTCGGTATCCCCGATGGCGACCACGATATCCCCGTCCTCGAAGGTGAAGGACGGGAGGGGGTTGATGATGTTCTTTCCCTTCCGGGAGACGGCGACGACAGTTGCACCGGTCTTCGTCCGCACCTGAAGCTCGGCGATGGATCTCCCGGCAAGGTTCTTCCTGATGACATAGGTATGGACCCGGATCCGGAGGTCGGAGAGGGTGGAGAATGCGATCTCGACCGCCTCCTTCTCGGCCTCGATGATGGCCCCCGAGAGGAGGCTCCCCAGCCTCCTCGCTTCTGACGCGTTCAGCTCTGCCGCAGACGGGGAGCCCTTCCCCTTCTCCAGGACATAGAGCTGGAACTTTCGCGAACCCATAAAGATGATGGCGACCCTGTCCCCCTTATCTGTCTCAAGTTCGTATTTGGTCCCGATCCCGGGGAGCTCGATACATCTGACGCCCATACAGGAATATGGGGAAAAAAGGGATAAAATCCTTCTCTCTGGCGGGAAAAACCGCAAGCGCGCATCCCGGGCCCCCGGAAAATTGCAGAAGGTCTCCGGAAGGGGGATGGGGGGAGGGGCCCTGAGGGAGAAGTATTATTGGGAACTTATAAAAAATGATAAATAAGTTAAAGCAAGCCCCTCCCCTCTCCAGGGCGGTAGGTACGGATATGGATCTCCGCAGGAAACTCCTGATCATCGTTGGTGTCACGCTCACCTGTACCCTCATCGCCTTCTATGCCATCACCCACGGGATTGTCCTCGGGGCCTTCGTCTCTCTCGAGGAGACGAATACCCAGCAGAACATGAATCGGTTCATGAACCTGCTCTCCGAGGATCTCTCCTCCCTGGACTCCATGGTGAGGGCCTGGGGCCCGAGGGACGACACCTACACCTTCCTGAAGGACCGGACCCTCCCGTACATCGAAAAGAACTTCGGGCCCGAGACCTTCACGAGCGGCAGGCTCAACTTCATGGTCTTCCTGAACACCTCCGGGGGGATCTACTACGCGAAGGCCTTCAACCTCACCTCCAAACAGGAGGAGCCTCTCCCCACGAATCTCGTGGGGATGGTAACGGGGAACCCGATCCTCAGGTCCTTCTCCCAGACCAACAGCAGCCTGAGCGGGTTCCTCATGCTCTCCGACGGGCCGGTGATGGTCGCCTCCGCCCCCATCACCACGAAGAACTATGGCGGGGCGAGCCGCGGGGCCCTCATTGTAGGGCGTTTCCTTGACGAGAGCGAGATCCGGCGGATAGGCCAGCTCACGAACCAGCAGGTCATGGTCTACCGGCGGAGCGAGCCCGGGAGCCCGGCCGATGTCCAGGGAGCCCAGGTCGAGCTTGACGGGAACAGGTCCATCTTCATCCAGCCCGACAGCCCGACGACCATCGCCGGCTATGCCCAGATAAAGGACCTCTATGCCACCCCCATCCTCATCATCAAGACGCTGCTCCCCAGGCAGATCTATGCCCAGGGCCAGGCGACCCTGGACTACTTCACCCTCTCGTACATCGTCCTCGTCCTCATCTTTGCCATCGTCTTCCTCTACCTCCTCGACAGCTCCATCCTCTCCCCCATCTCCCGGCTCTCCACCGATGTGAAGAGGATCGGGCTGACCCGGGACCTCTCTGCCCGCCTCAAGGTCGGGAAGGAGGAGAACGAGGTCTCCAACCTCCAGGAGAACATCAACAAGACCCTCGCCGCCCTGGAGAAGGCCCAGGGGCGCCTCCAGAAGAGCGAGGAGAAGAACCGCGCCCTCCTCAGCGCCGTCCCGGACCAGATGTGCCAGGTGAAGAGGGAAGGGATCCAAGAGGAGTTCAACGCCACCACAGCCGCAGAGCTGGGAGCCATGGCGCTCCATGAGCTCCTCGGGAACGACCTCGAGGAGATAAAGGAGATCTTCGAGGTGATCCCCCAGGGGGCGAACGGCCCGGGGGGAGGGGAGACAGAGAATGGTGAGATATCGCCGGTCTTCATCTTCGAGTACACCCTCAGGGGGAAGGGAGGTGTGCGGTACTACGAGATGCGCCTTGTCGTGAGCGGGAAGAACGAGGTCCTCGCCATAGCGAGGGACATCACCGACCGGAAGGAGGCCGAGGACGAGCTGGAGCGCTACCGGGCGCGGCTGGAGGATCTCGTGGCGGCAAGAACCCAGGAGCTCCAGCGCACCAACGAGCAGCTCAGGCAGGAGATCTTCCAGAGGAAGCTGATCGAGGTCCAGAAGAGGGAGGCGTACGAGCAGATCGAGAGGAACATCGAGCAGTTCGCCATCCTCGGCGATCATATCCGGAACCCCCTCGCGGTCATCGTGGGACTCGCGGACCTCACCGAGGGGACAGCGTCGGAGAAGATCCTGGACCAGGCGAAGATGATCGACGGGATCATCGACCAGCTGGACCGGGGCTGGATCGAGTCCGAGAAGGTTCGAGAGTTCCTCCGGAGGTATTACTCGAATGACAAGGAGGGAGGGAAGTAAACTAGACTCTTCTGAAGAGGGGTATACCAAACTGGATGCCTGAGTAAAGGAGTGATAGTCCCTCAGAGTTCCATCGGATTCAGATTTCTTATAAATATCCAGCATCAAAGCTCATTTTACAATTTATCCTTTAACTGGGCTCTCGGGGGACTATCGCCCCCGCCGCGGGCATCCCCCGCCGTGTACTGGACCCGTGGAGGAAGGTTTTCGGGAATATTCAGATCTTATGGCCCTTGGATGGTCCTATCTTCACGGTGGGGGCGCCGCAGCGGCGGGGGCAAGCCAGAGGCGCAGCCCCCTGGAGCATCAGAAGTTGGGAAAAGCTTTCCCGAAAGGGATGGTTATCCACCGCCCTACACAATCAGCCTTCTCTTCATCAGGTTCACGGCGAGCACAAAAAGCACCGCCGCGACAATAACGATCCAGGCCAGGCTCACCAGGATCTCGGGGGTAACCTGGGAGAGGGTGATCATTCTTGTGATCTTTACCACATGGGTAAGGGGGAGGACCACGTTCGCGAAGACCTGGATGGCGCCGGGAAGGATGGAGAGAGGGAAGAAGGTCCCCGAGAAGAGGAACATGGGGGTGACGAAGAGGAAGGTCGGGAGGTTCAGGGTATCGATATTCGGGGTGAGGGCGGTAAAGCACATCCCGATGGAGGCGAAGAGGAACCCGGCGAGGAAGGCGAAAGGGAGGACGATGAAGGATATGGGGAGATCCACCACGCCGAAGGCGATGAGGACCGGGAGCATGATGGAGGCGTTGATGAGGCTCCTCGTCGCGCCCCAGAGGATCTCGCCCGTGATCACCTCCTCGATGGAGAGGGGGGTCGCGATGATGGCATCGAAGGTCTTCTGGAAGTACATCCGCACATAGGAGGCGTAGGTGGTCTCGAAGAAGCCGGCGTTCATGATGCTTATCGCAAGGAGCGCCGGGGCGATGAACCGGGGGTAGGAGACCCCGTTGATCTGGGTCACGAAGACCCCAAGGCCGTACCCCAGGGAGAGGAGGTAGAGGAGCGGCTCGAGGAGGGGCGGCAGGAAGTTGACCCGGAAGGTCTTGACAAAGACGTTGCGGTTCCGCTGCCAGACCTTCAGGGTTCTCCGGGTCAGCCTCGGGGGGCGAAGATACTGGAGCCAGCTCATTCCTTCAGCCTCCTCCCCGTGAGCTTCAGGAAGACATCCTCAAGGCCTGCCGGGCGGGCCACGACCTCGATCGGGCTGCACTCCTGGAGGAGTGCCGCGGTGACCTCCCTCGGCTGCTCGGTGAACACCTGCACCCGCTCCCCTGCCACCTCGAACTGTGCCCCCATCCTCCCGAGGCATGCGAGGACCTCCGGCTTGTTGTCGGCCTCCACGATATCGACTCCCACATGCTTCTGCACCAGGTCCTGGGGCCGGCCAAGCTCCAGGATACGCCCCTGGTCCATGATGACGATCCGGTCGCAGAGCTGGGCCGCCTCCTCCATGTAATGGGTGGTGAGCACGATGGTATTTCCCCGGGAGCGCAGGGCCCTGAGCCTGTCCCAGATGAGGTGCCGTGCCTGGGGGTCGAGGCCGACAGTGGGCTCGTCCAGGATGAGGAGCCGGGGGTTGTTGATGAGGGCGCGCGCGAGGATGAGCCTCCGCTTCATCCCCCCCGAGAGCTTCTCGATAGAGGTATCCCGCCGCTCGCTGAGCTGGACAAAGTCGAGGAGGGAGCCGATTGTCTCAAGGGCGGTCCGGGGCGGGATATCGAAGTACCGCGAGTAAACCATCAGGTTCTCCTGCACCGAGAAGTCCGGGTCCAGGTTTGTCTCCTGGGGCACCACGCCGATGAGATATTTGATCTCGGCCGGATAGGTGTCGACATCCATGCCGAAGACCTCGAGCCTGCCCGAGGTCTTCGGGGAGACGCACTGGATCATCCTCATGGTGGTGGTCTTTCCGGCGCCGTTCGGCCCCAGGAACCCGAAGACCTCCCCCTCCCTCACCGAGAAGGAGACCCGGTTCACCGCTACGAAGTCGCCGAACCGTTTCTCGAGGTCCTCAGCAACAATGACTTCCCCCATAGCCGGCTCACGTCCAGAGTTATCGCCATACCCTATAAACCCTCGCCGCTCAGGCAGGGAGGGGGCTCGTGCGGTGGTCAGGAGATCCTCACCATGGCTCCGGTATTTCGCGGGGCCGAGATCCAGGCCTCGCCGCCGTCATGCTTCATCAGGAACTCCTCTGCCGCACGGAGGATCCCGGCGGCATCTGAGTCGGTGACCGCATAGACGGTGGGCCCGAAGGAGGACATCCCGGCGCACGTTGCACCGGCCCTCCTCATCTCCTCGATGAGGCGGGGGATCTCCGGCGGCTGCAGCGAGATCTCGACCCTTTTGAACCCGAGATCCTGGATCCGGTTTACTGCGCTCCCGAAGAGGTCCAGGTCATGGTCCACGACCCCGGGGAGCATCCGCATGAGCACCTCGTGGCAGGTCTCCCGGACCTCGTCAAGGGGTACAGGGCAGGCACTCCGGAAGATGTCAACCTCCCTTTCTCCGCTTGCCCCGGCAGGGAGTCTGGGGGTGGCGAGGATGATCCGCCAGTCGGGAGGGAAGTCGTGCCTTGCAATGACGGGTGCAGGCCGCACCCCGTCCGACGCTGAAGAGGGCCGGAAATCGCTCTTCTCGCCACCGGTTCCGAAGGCATGGCCCCCGTCGATGATGAACCCCCCCTGCTCGAAGGCTGCAGTCCCGATCCCCGATGTCCCGCCCCGGCCTGCCATGCGGGCGAGCTCCGTCACCGGGAGGCTCCTGCCGAAGATCTCGCAGATGCCCCGGGCAACGGCA
>Ga0315281_10005805_pt1 | contig 17614 bp, 12 predicted proteins | sample YL17G07_0_MG_FD_204540 | JGI IMG/M metagenome (GOLD analysis project Ga0315281, IMG submission 204540) | Sediment microbial communities from Yellowstone Lake, YNP, Wyoming, USA - YL17G07_0 | ecosystem: Environmental > Aquatic > Freshwater > Lake > Sediment | place: USA: Wyoming | collected...
TGCGGACGACCTCGCCGAAGAATTTTACCAGGGTCTCATGACTTGCTATCAACGGATGAATCGAGAAACGGAAGCAAGGGCGGTCTACCATCGCTGCCGGAAAACCCTTTCCTCAGCTCTCGGAATTGTACCATCGGTGAAAACGGAGGCCATTTATGAATCCATAATGAAAAAGGTCAACGTTCATGGTCAAATGGCAAGAACATTGCAAAGGCTAAACTGATCTATACACAGAGGAATTTACCGCGGCAAAGCGCGTCATTCCCGCGAAAGCGGGACTCCAGCAAAACACTGGATTTCGGAGCCTGCCCCGTACTTGATACGGGGTCAATCCCGGGCTGTCATGTATAACATATCGGTTTCCTTTATATTTTGTACTTTGAAATCTACCATTTTCTTCCTTTGTCTCCCCGATTTTCCCCTTTCCCCGGTTCGATTTTTCCCTCCTTATAATCAAAATATTCTTAAATTTTAGTGAATCCGTAACCAATCCGTTATCTCGTAGATGCTAGCCTTTCTCATAAAAACTCGGGAACGATTGTCCTCATGAAACACTAAGCGCCCTGTATTCGGCAATCTGTATTGGTTGCTTTAAAAAGAAGGTTTGCATGAAGACATACATCGTTCGAATCTATCGTTTCGAGGATGAAAATCCCTTCAACCTCGTAGGAGTTGTGGAAGAGGTGGGAGTAGAAGGAAGAAAGGGTTTTACTAATTATGAAGAACTCTGGAGCATTTTGAAAACTCCGTCTTTTCATTCTTCTATTCTCCGCGCTCAAGAGGGGGAGGACAGAGAGGATTCGGAAGGTTCAATATGAAGGCTCCAGGGGGGTTAAATATCCTTTTGGAGCCTTTTATATTTTCATCATTCAAAAAACGAAAAGGAGGGTGATGAGATGAAGAAGATGGTCTTTTTAGGATTGTTGATTGTGTTTCTTCCTGCAATGGTATTTGCGCAAGAGAAGATTGAAGCACCCGTTTGGAATGTGGGAGACAAATGGACTTTTACTGGGGATGGGAGTATCGAAGTCGTCAAAGCGGACCCCAATGGCTTTATTCTGAAATTTTCAGACCGCAAATGTATGGTTGAAACACAAGGCTGTAACACAATATTATTCGAAAAATCTACTCGGAACAGGATTAACGTTGTAGAAGGAGACAAACGCAAGAAATATGTGATGGGATTATCAAAAGTTTTAGACTTTCCTTTTAGTACCGGGAAGCAGTGGAAATCCGCGTATTCTGAATCAGTGGTAAGCTCCTGGAGTGGGCACAAAACAATTTACGATTATTCTGAGTTTTTCAAGGTCTTAGGGTGGGATGATGTAGTGGTTCGCGCGGGGAAATTAAAAGCTTTTAAATTAGAATACAAACGAGTATTAACCGGCTCTTCAGGTTTTGGGGGTGATATTGGCAAAGAATTCAAAAATAATTATTGGTATTCACCAGATGTAAAATATTTCGTAAAAGGCGAATATGATAAAGATTGGATGAAGGGGAACAAGGAAATTTTCAATTGGGAGTTGACTTCTTTTCAATTGAAAAAATAGTTTTTCTACTTTTTCTAAAGTTCCATGGCAGCCACTGAAAAGCCAGGACTCATCACCCTGGCTCATCTTTTTTGGTATTTTATAGATTGTGGTTTAAGCAATCAGGCAAAGTTTTGTTATCTGCTATATCTTCCCAGTTTTTAGACCATCGGGAATGGTTTCGGTATGAATATCATCTGTTGAATAGGGGGCATGACTTCTTTTGGTACTTTTCAATCCTAAAAACATCCCTTGGCTCAAAAGTACCGGGTGACAGAGGTATTGCGAATAGCACAAAAAGCCTTTAATCGGGCAATTAAAATTTGCGCAAAATAATCAGCCATTTCCCGCCTGGTCCATTGAGAGATTTTGTCTTATTCCTTCACGGCGCGGCAGCACTGCAATCCGAATAAAGCTTTTCGTTAGGGCTATGCGCTCTCCAGAAATCCCCCTCAGCCCCCCTTTTTTAAAGGGGGGGGAGAGGGAATCTTTTTTGGGGAAAGGTATGGAAGGAAAGTTCTAGTCGACAAAAAGCGTGTCTTTCATCTCCACGGTAAAGGCATCGCCGTCGGTCAACCTCTTGGCCAGCCCTTCGATTTTGGGCAGTTCGTAGCGGAAGAAGTAGCGGAAGGCGTACATCTTTCCCGGGTAAAAGTCCGCGTCGACGCCGGTCGGTTTGCGACCCAGGGCTTTCTGCATGTGGACCGCCTGGAGGAGCCACTGCCAGGCGATGCTGATGATTCCGAAGAACTCCAGGTAAAGGGTTGAGTCGGCCAGAAAAACATCCGGGCCTTTGCTCTGGGCCAGGCCGATCAGGTGGAGGGTAACCTTGGTGAGCCGGTCCATGGCGCTTTTGAGCTCCTGGGCATAAGGCTTCAATTCCCCGATCTCTTCCGCCTTCTTGATGGTATCCTGCACCTCCGCATGGAACAGCTTGAAGGCCGCGCCGTTCTTCATGGTCACGTTGCGGCCCAGGAGGGTGATGCCCTGGATGCCCGTGGTCCCCTCATGGATGGGGTGGATCCGGGCGTCGCGGTAAAATTGTTCGAGAGGAAATTCATCGCAGTACCCGTACCCGCCCAGGATCTGCAGCCCGGCGCTGACCGAAGGGATTCCCATCTCTGAAGGATAGCTTTTAACCACCGGGGTCAGGAGATCCAGCAGCAATTCATACTTCTCCTTCTCCTCCCCGGTCAAAACCCGGCCCAGGTCCGCGTACAGGGCGCACTGCATGGCGAGCGATATGGACCCTTCCACCACGGCCCGCTGGAAGAGGAGCATTCTTTTAATATCCGCATGCTGGATGATGGGGATCTGGGGCTGGGTCGGGTCCTTGCTGGTCACCTTTCGCCCCTGGGGCCGCTGCTGGGCGTATTCCAGAGAGGCATAATAGGCGGCAGAGGCGATGGCCGCCGCCCCCAGGCCCACATCGATCCGGGCTTCGTTCATCATCTGGAACATGTAGAGGAGGCCCCTGTGCGGTTCTCCCAGCAGGTAGCCCCGGCAGTCGCCGTTCTCCCCCATGCTGAGCTGAGTGATGGGCGCTCCCCGGTAGCCCAGCTTGTGGTAGATCCCGGCGGTGTTGACGTCATTGGATACCAGTTGGCCATTTTCCAGTCGCCTTTTGGGGACGATAAGGAGAGAGATCCCCTTCACTCCCGCGGGGGCGCCTTTGATCTTGGCCAGCATAAGATGAATCACGTTGTCCACGCCGTCGTGGTCTCCGGCGGAGATGAAGATCTTCTGGCCCTTCACCCTGTAATACCCCTGATCCGTGGGTTCCGCGGTTGTGGTGATATCGGCCAGGGAGCTTCCGGCCTGCGGCTCGGTCAGGGCCATGGTTCCCTGCCACTCTCCGGAGAACATTTTAGGTACGTAGCTTTCGATCATCTCCGGGGAGCCGAAAGAAAGAATGAGGTGGGCGGCCCCGGTGGTGAGATTGGAATAAACGCTGGCGGAATAGTTGGCTGCGGCAAGAATGAACCGGCAGGCCCCCGAGATCATGAGCGGAAGCTGCTGGCCTCCCAGGTCAAAAGAGAAGGGCGCGCCGATCCAGCCGCCTTCCCCGCATTCCTTCATCAGCCCCCGGACCATGGGGTGGACCTTCACTTTGCCGTTCACGAACTCGGGAGGATTCTTGTCCATCTCCGTGAGCTTGGGCTTCATCAGGTTCTTGCCGATCTTCACGGCCGTGTCCAGGGCCATGTCAAAGCTCTCCCGGCTGTGCTCGGCATAGTAGGGGTACTGGGTGATCTTCGGCGCGTCGAAGACCTCGTAGAGCAGAAACCTCAAATTCCGTTCACTCACAAACTTGTCGGCCATTTTCAACTCCTTTTTATTTCACCACAGAGACACAGAGAATAATGGATCAAATTCCAAGTACCAAGCACCAAATTCCAAACTCCAAATTCCAAATAAACTTCAAATCCCAAATTCCAAATTCGAAACTCGCTCGCATGTTTGGTTCATTCGAATTTTGATCATTGGAATTTATTTGGGATTTGGTGCTTGGAATTTGGAATTTCTAATTTTTCTCTGTGCCTCTGTGGTGAAAATAATTATTTCGCAGTTACGTTCTCGGGAAGTCTGCGGGTCAATATGTCCACCGCTTCTTCCACCATCTCCTCCAGGACCTGGCGAGCCGGTTTGATTTCCTTGATGAGGCCCGAGACCTGACCGGCCAGGCCGCCCACGTAATCATCTTTCTTGGCCTGGACGAAACTGGCCAGGAGTGCCGAAGAGATCAAGACCTGGGTGGGAAAAGGAAGCGGTTCTAGTCCGGACCCGTCCCAGAGGTCGTGGAACTTGTTGTAGCTCGCCCGCAGCGTCTTTCCGGTGTAAGCCTTGCTCACCCGCGTGTCTTCGTCGGTGGAATCGATGATATGCTTCTTGTTGACCGGCAGGGCTCCCCCTTCGTCGGTGGCCAGGAAGCGGGTCCCCACCCAGGCCCCCACGCAGCCCATGGCCAGGGCCGCGGCCAGTCCCCGGCCATCCCCGATTCCGCCCGCGGCCAGGACCGGGACCGGGTAAGCGGCATCAATCGCCTGGGGCAGTAAAGCCATGGTTCCGATCCGGCCCGTATGCCCGCCGCCCTCATGGCCCTGGGCGACCAGGAGATCGATCCCCGACTGGGCCATTCTCCTGGCGTTCTTGGCGTTGCCGGTGATGCCCAGCACTTTCATTCCCGCGGCGTGAGCATCCTTTACCATAAACCCGGGATTGCCCAAGCCCGCGCAGAAGAGCGGCACCTTTTCATCGATGCATACCTGAATCGATTCCTGGGGTCGCATGGTGGTGGTGTTCATCTTGACGATGATCTCCACCTCCGGGAGCTGCATTTCATCTTTAATTTTCTTCACCCAGTCCTGGTGCGATTGCGGCATCGCCTTCAGGATCGCGCTCAGGGGGATCTCCTTCGGGCCTTTCTGGCCCAATCCCCCTCCCACGTCGAGCTTTTGGGGAAGGAGGAGGTCCACCCCGTAGGGCTTCTTGGTTTTCGCTTTGATCTCCCGGATGGCGTCCCGCAGGCTCTCCACGGAGAACCCGCTCCCTCCCAGGACCCCCATTCCCCCGGCCTCGGAGACCGCCACCACCAGATCGACCGGAGCCCCGGTGGTCTCCCCGATCAGCGTCGGACCCATGCCCGCGGCAATGACGGGATATTCGATTCCCAGCATGTCGCACAGTTTCGTTCGCAGTACTCTTTTGGCCATAAAACCCCCCTTTCTGAATTCGGAATGTGGAATTCGGAATGCGGAATAAAAAAACCTAATGGAACACAGATGAACACAGATTTTATATTAGAAAAAGACCTAAAGACAAAAGATTTAATGGGACGCGGATGAACACGGATAAACACGGATGAAGCATCAATAAAAAACCCAAAACACAAATCAAGCCCCGGATTGCCGAGGACGGAAAGAGGCGTCCGAGGAAGGTCGGAATTCCGCATTCCGAACTCCGCATTCCGCATTATAACTTGTAAAAAGTCTGTCTTTTGTCCGCCATCTCCTTGATCAGGCCGCAGGGTTTGAAGCGGACCCCCTGCTCCTTTTCCAGCTTCAGGAGATGCTGGTATACGTTGCTCATCCCCCAGGCATCGGCATAGCGGAGAATCCCGCCGCGGTAGGGCGGGAACCCGGTCCCGTAGATCATGGCCAGGTCCATGTCCTGGGGCCGGTCGCAGATCCCTTCCTGGATCATGTAAGCCGCTTCATTGATCGCCCGGGCCATCATCCGGTCCACAATTTCCTTCGGCGTCATGGCTTTGGGAGTAACCCCCTTCTCTTTCAAATAGTTCATGACCACGGCAACCACTTTTGGATTCGGGACGGGTTTTTCTCCGCTGTAGTCGTACCACCCGGCGCCGGTTTTCCGACCGTAGCACCCGGTCTGAAAAACGCGCTCATAAAGGGGGGACATCTTCATTCGTTCCCCAAACGATTTTTCAAAGTTTTTGCCCACATGGTACCCGATGTCGATGCCGGTGAGATCGCTCAAAGTGGCCGGCCCCATGGGCAGGCCGAAATCGAGCATGGCTTCCTCGACCTTGGCGGGGTCCACCCCTTCTCCCAGCATGAAGGAGGATTCGCCCATGAGAGTGGAAAGCTGTCGGGAAACGTAGAAGCCGGGTCCGTCATTGACTACAATGGGTACCTTGCGGATGCCCCTGCCAAAGCCCACACTGGTAGCCAGCGTTTGATCGGAAGTCTTCTTGCCGCAGATGATCTCCAGGAGCTGCATCCTTTCCGCCGGGTTGAAGAAGTGCAGCCCGATCATCCGCCCCGGATCCTTGAGGACCGAGGCCATCTCCGTGATGGGCAGGGCCGAGGTGTTGGTCCCGAAGACTACATCCGGGCGGCAGATCGCTTCCAGTTTCCTCCAGATGTCCTGCTTGATCTTCATGTCTTCCAGGACGGCCTCGATCACCAGGTCGACCCCCTTCAAACCTTCCAGGGAGGTGGTGGTTTTCAGGTGGTCCTGGATGAGCTTATCCAGCTCGGTTTGGGTCATCTTCCCTTTCTTGATGGGATAGGCGAAGGTCTTGCGGACCGCCTCCAGTCCTTTCTGCACGGCCCCGTCATTGATATCCCATAAGACGGCATCGAAGCCGTGCCGGAGGAGCAGGTTGATGATGCTGGACCCCATCACCCCTCCTCCCAGCATAGCCACGGTCTTGACTTTCCGGGGAGTCATCTTTTCGATCCGCGGCAGCCTTCCCGCCGCCCGGGTGTTCAGGAAGATGCCAATCAGGTTCTTGGCGATGTCGGACACGGCGCAGTCGGTGAAGAGCTCGGACTCCACTTTCAAGTCCGCCTCGAAATTGCCGCTGAGGCCCCGCTCCATGGCCTCGATGGCCTTGAAGGGCGCCAGATATCCTTTCGCTTGCTTGGCCGCCATGCCCTTGGCAAAGGCCAGGATGCCGGCCTTCTCTTCCGGCCTGGGAAGCTTGTCGGTCTTGTTCCGGGTCATACGGTTCTTGTGATTCAATTCCCCGGAAATAAACCGGCGCGCGGCTTTCAGAGCCGTGTCCACGAGATCACCGGGCGGAACTACCTCATCAAGAGCCCCCTTCTTCAGTCCTTCCTCGGCGGAGATGGGGTTGCCGGTGGTGATCATGGTCAGGGCGTCGGCAAACCCCACCAGGCGGGCCAGCCTCTGCGTCCCCCCGGCGCCGGGAATCAGGCCGATCTGGACTTCCGGCTGGCCGATCTGCACTCCCTGGGCGGCCACCCGGTAATGGCTGGCCATGGCGATCTCCAGCCCGCCGCCCAGGCAGTGGCCGTTGATGGCCGCGATCACCGGCTTGGGGCCTTCTTCGAGGGCATTGATGAAACGGTTGTTCTCCATAACCCGGGGAAGGAGAAAATTCTTGTCCCGGATGGGCTGGATCTGGGTGATATCCGCCCCGGCGATGAAATTCTTCCCCGTCCCCGTGAGGACCACCGCTTTGACGGCGCTGTCACCCGCGGCCTGCACGAAGGCGTCCGCCATCTCCCGCACGAAGTGCTCGGAGAGCTGGTTCACCGGAGGGTTGTTCATATAAAGAATAACCACGCCGTCCTTCATTTCCACCTTCAATGTCTGGTAATCGGTTTTCATCGTTTAACCTCCCCTAAAGATAAATCCCAAATTCCAAAATCCAAATATCAATGATCGAAACACGGTTTTATTGGTTTGGAATTTGGTCCCGCGTTTCGCGAGATTGAATTTTGGTGCTTATTTGTGAGTTGGTGCTTGGGATTTGGTGCTTTTTCATTTTCTCCCCGTCAGCCTTTCCTCTTGGCTTCTTCCTCCGCCCGCAGAACCTTGCGGAGAATTTTACCGATGGCTGATTTGGGAAGAGCGTCCCGGAATTCTACCAGCTTGGGCACTTTATAGGCCGCGAGTTTCTCCTTGCAGAAGCTGATGATCTCTTCTTCGGTCGCTTTTTCCCCGGGTCTTAAAACAATAAACGCCTTGACGGTTTCTCCCCGGTACTTGTCCGCGATACCCACCGACACGGCTTCCTGGATCTTGGGATGCTGGAAGAGAACCTCATCGATCTCCCGGGGATAAATGTTGAACCCCCCGGCGATGATCATGTCTTTTTTCCGGTCCACGATAAAGAAATAGCCATCCTCATCCTGAATGGCGATATCCCCGGTGTAAAGCCATCCGTCCTTGAGCTGCCCGGCGGTCTCCTGGGGGTTGTTCCAGTACTCCTTCATGATCAGGGGGCCTTTCATGATGATCTCTCCCGGCTGCCCCTGGGGAACATCCGTTTTTCCGTCCTGCAAATCCACCAGCCGCACATCGTTGTCGATGATGGGGATCCCGATGCTTCCGACCTTCTTAAGGCCCAGAACGGGGTTGGTGATTCCCAGGGAGGTGGACTCGGAAAGGCCGTACCCTTCGCTGAAGAAGATCCCCATGTCCCGGCACTGTTCGATCATCTCCACCGGCATGGGCGCGGCACCCGAGTTCAGCAAGCCCACTCTTTTCGCTAGCTCCAGTTCCGCGGCTTTGGGATGGTTGATGACCGCGTTAATCATGGTGGGGACGGCCGGGAAGAAGGTAATCTCCTTGAAGTTACCCAGAAGGTTCATCACTTCATCGATATTACAACGGGGAATCTGGATCTGGGTTGCGCAACTGAACATTCCCCAGTTCAACACCACGATGTTTCCGTAGACATGGAAGTAAGGCAGGACAGCGACCACCGAGCGCCGCTCCGGAGGAGTTAACTGGATGGTGGGATTTCCCCACAGCGCGCATATAAAAGTCGCGGCCACGACATTGGCGTGGGTGAGAACGGCTCCTTTGGGAATCCCCGTGGTTCCCCCGGTAAACTGAATCAGGGCAGGATCTTCCGGGGTTACCTGGACCCGGGGGAATTTCGCGCTGGCTGACCCCTCCAGGAGCGTGGAAAAATGATGCCACCCTTTTTCCAGGTCCAGGCTGGCTGCCGTGCTCACGCCCAGGCCTTTAATGTAGTCCGTAACTTTGGTAACGATCACCCGGGGGATGGCAACCGCTTTGCACAAAGCGCGGATATTGGGCAGAACCATATCGAAGGTGATGAGGGTGGTGAGGCCGGTGCTCCCGGCAATCAATTTTAGCTCATCCGGGGTATACATGGGGTTGATATTTACGATAATGGCCCCCAGTGACAGCGCAGCGTAATAAGCGATGGGGTACTGGGGGCAGTTGGGCAAATGAATTCCCACCCGATCCCCTTTCTTGATTCCCAGAGCGCCCAGGGCATTGGCCATCCGCAGGACCTGCTGGCGCAACTCCCAGAAGGTCATCTCGGTCCCGAAAAAGTTCAGGGCCGCTTTGTCCGGGTAGGCGTTGGCCGGGATCTGGATGAGTTCATGGATGGGCAAGCGCGGGTAACGGATGGTGGTAGGAACATTGTAATCATAATGCCGATGCCAGGGTCTGGTTTCCATGCTCTTCACCTCCTGAAAATTAAGCTGCCCGATATCAGCCTTCAGCTTACCGCCCGAGAATAAAGAATCGTTTTGTTTTTATCAAGCAAAAACTGATTCCCGGTTGCCATCTGCTTTTTTCCGAATGCTGCTGAAGGTTGAACGCAGTTTTGAGGACAGCAGAGCGCTGGCCAGTGAACTCTAACGGGTGACTGCTTCTTTGCAGAGTATTACTCAATGCTATGCATAAAAGTCAAGAAAAATCTTAGACCTACCAGATTCTTCTTGACAATTTTTTCCTGTTTGGCTAATAGTGTTTTAACCGCTGTCTGGAAATAGCTAGAGTTTTTTAGCTCTCTAGATTTTAGGCTTTTCTTCCCTCCCCAGGAGTCTTCTCTTGAAAATCAGCGAACTGGTTCAGCGCACCAAGGTTTCCAAGGAAACCGTTCACTACTACATCCGTGAGGGCCTCCTGCCCAAGCCCCGCAAGCGGGGAAGAAACATTGCGGATTATGATGATGGCTATGTAGAGCGCATCCGTATGATCAAAGAGCTCCAGGACCGCTATTTTCTTCCCCTGGCGATTATTAAAAATATCCTCAAACACCAGAAAAAATCCCCCGAGGGGCAATCCCTCCTGAGCCTCCGAAGGGAATACTTCCGGCCCGTGGACCAGCTTCTCCCCAGCGAGATTGAGGGGGAAGAGGCTTTCTTGAAGGCCACGGAACTGGGGCGCAAGTGGCTGGTCAAAATGGAGGAGTGGGGGATCATCAGCCCGGAAATCCGCAACGGGCGGAAGATCTACTCCCAGGATGACATTACCCTCGGCAAATTAGTTCTGGAGATGGATAAAGTGGGCATCGGAGTAAGGGACGGATTCGACGCCGAGGCTCTCAGACATTACCGGGACCTGTTCCGGGAAATCGTGGTCATGTCCCACAAATACTATTTCGAAGCTACCCTGGGGAAGCTGCCCCCGGAAGAGTTCTCCAAAAGGATCGTTCAGGGAAGAGAGATCATGAGTGGTTTTTTCTACCATCTGTACCGCAAGCTCTCCCGGGAGGAGTACCGGCGAATTTTGCGGCTGCTGGAAACGGAAGCGAAAGAAGGGGAGGATTTCTCCGGGGTTCCTTAGAGCGTTGCCGGAGACCTTTACGTCGCCCCACCAAGATCTTGACAATTGTCCCTGCAAAAGGGCATGGTATAGCCATCCGGATGCCTAAGAGAGGATATGAGGTTTCTCATGGCCATAGAGGAGTCCTGAGCGGTAAAATGCGGGACATCCAGGGGAATTCAGAAATCTGAGTAAACCAAGCTCAAACGAAGAAAGAAGGAGGAGGAAAAGATGAGGACCAAAGAGCAGTACATCGAAAGATTGCGGAAGATGCGCCGGAACATTTACATGAACGGCGAGAAGATCGCCCGGGACGACGAGGCGCAGATGCCCACCATCAACACCATCGGCATCACCTTTGACTATGCCGCCGACCCCAAGCACGAGGGCCTGTGCACGGCCAAATCCCACCTGACCGGGGAGAAGATCAACCGTTTCAACCACATCCATCAAAACAAGGAAGACCTGCATAAAAAGCAGGACATGACCCGGCTTCTCTGCCAGGTCGCCGGGGGGTGCATCCAGCGGTGCATGGGGATCGACGGGTCCAACGCCATCTACAACGTTTCTTATGAAGCGGACAAGACGAATAACGGGTCCACGGAATACCACAAAAATTTTAAAAAATGGGTGGAGAGGTTTCAACAGGAAGACCTGGTAGGCTGCTGCGCCCAGACGGACGTGAAAGGGGACCGGATGAAGCGGCCCAGCCAGCAGAAAGACCCGGACATGTACGTTCGGGTGGTGGAGAGGAAGAAAGACGGGATCGTGGTCCGGGGGTCCAAGGTGCATAACTCCGAGGCTTCCGTGGCCGACGAGATCGTGGTGCTCCCCACCCGCGCCCTTTTGCCCGAAGAGAAGGACTGGGCCGTAGCCTTTGCCGTCCCCGGAGACTGGGAAGGGGTGAAGCAGGTGGTTTCGGTTCACAACCTGCGCGACCGGCAGTATTTCAAAAGGGGGTTCACCCCCGGAGCGACCGACTCCTACACCATCTTCGACAACTGCTTCATTCCCTGGGAAAGAGTCTTCCTGTGTGGGGAAACGATTCACGGAGGCGTATGCGCCCTGCTCTTTGCCCTCTTTCACCGGCACAGTTACTCGGGCTGCAAACCCGCCCTGGGGGACTTAATGCTCGGAACCGTGGCCCTGGCGGCTGATTACAACGGGATCGGCAAAGCCTCCCACGTCCGCGACAAGCTGGCGGAGATCATCCGGGTCTCCGAGCTCGGCTATGCCGCCGGGTTCACCGCCTCGGAAATGGGGAAACCCGAGGTGTACATTCCCGGCGTCGGGTTCCGGCCTTACGGCCCGGGAAGCTACATTCCCAATTCCATTTACGCCAACGTCGGACGCTGCCTGACCGGCGAGGCGGTATTCCGGGAAGCCGAGATCCTGTGCGACGTCTCCGGCGGTATTCCGGCCACCTTCCCCTATGAAGGGGATTTCATGAACCCCGAGACCAAGGATCTCCTGTACAAGTACATTACCCGGAATCCGGATGTCCATCCGGAGGATGCGGCCCAGTTGTGGCGGTATGTGGGCGATCTGGCCTGTTCGGCCACCGGGGGGATTCATAACTACGGCGCCTTCCATGGCGGCGGTTCGCCCATCATGGAAGCCATCGCCATCACCAGCCAGTATGACATCGAAGCTTGCAAAAAGCTGGTCAAGAAACTCGCCGGGATTAAGGACCGGAAGGTAAACCCGGAAACGTCGAAAAAATGATAAGACGCATGGCGCAGAGAGCATAGCGCATAGCGCATAGCAATAAGAGCAGAGAGCAAAGAGCATAGAGTTTAAAATTAAATTCTTTTTTTACTCCATGCTCCTTGCTCCTCGCTCCACGCTATTTTAAAAGGAGGAACTCGCTTATGAAAGAGGTAGTCATCGCAGGATATCTGAGAACGGCTCAAACCCGCTCCCGTCCCAACGACCCGCCCCGGGACTGGTTTCACAAAGTCCGGTCGGATGATCTTCTGGCCAAGCTGCTCCCCGAGTTGGTCAAACGGACGGGGATCAAACCGGAAGAGGTGGAGGATTTCATCGTGGGATCGGCCATCGGGGTTACCGAACAGTGGAGTTACGGGGGGCGCTTTCCCATTTTTCTGGCCAACTTCCCCAACACCATCTCGGCCAAATTCGTGGACCAGCAGTGCGGGTCAGCCATGGCCGGTATCCATATCGGTTTCATGGAAATCGCCATGGGCTTCGCCGACATCGTGATGGTCGGGGGAATGGAACACATGACCCGCGTTCCCATGGGTTCTCTGGCCGGGGAAAAGGGCCCTATCTCCCCCAACCTGCGCCTCTTCACCGACCCCGCTTATAAGCACTGGGAGATGATGACCACCATGAACATGGGCCTGACGGCGGAAAAGCTCTTCGGGATGAGCGGATTGACCAAGGAAGACATGGACAAGTGGGGGGTCCGCTCCCATCAGCTGGCGGCCAAGGCTCAGAAGGAAGGTTTCTTCAAAAACGAAATTCTTCCCATCGAAGCCGAGCAGGGCGACGGTAAGATGATGGTGGTGGACCGGGACCAGGCCGTCCGGGGGGATACCACCCTGGAGCAGATGAAGGACCTCAAGCCCGCCTACCGGCCTGACGGGAACATCACCGCCGGGAACTCCTCCCCCCTGAATGCCGCGGCCACCTCCATGGTCCTCATGTCCAAGGAAACGGCCAGGAAAAAAGGCATCAAGCCCCTGGCCACGATCAAGTCCATCGGCTTTGCCGGCGTGGATCCCACGATCATGGGAGTGGGTCCGGTCCCCTCCACCAAGCGGGCGCTGAAGGCCGCCGGCCTCCAGGTGAAGGACATCGACTACTGGGAGATCAACGAGGCCTTTGCCATCGTGACCCTTTATAGCATCAAGGAATTGGGCATCGATCCGGACCGGGTCAACGTCATGGGAGGGGGCCTGGCCATCGGTCATCCCCTGGGAGCCACCGGCGTCCGCCTGACCGGCACCCTGGCCCGCATTCTCCAGGCCAAGAACGCCCGCTACGGCGTGGCCACCGCCTGTTGTGGCGGGGGACAGGGAGTGGCAACGATCATCGAACGTGAAGGTTGACGAAACCGTCCTGCGGTGCTGCGGTTGTCTTTTGCCGGAACGGCAGCACCGCAGAACCGCAGCGCTTTTCTGAAAGGAGTCCGACATGAAGCTGGAAGACATCAAAAAGATTTGCGTGGTGGGAGCGGGAAACATGGGTCACCAGATCTCTCTCCTCTGCGCCATTCACGGGTATAAGACCACCTGTACGGATGTAGTGCCGGAGATCCTGAAAAAGGCCGAAAAATTCGCCGACACCTACCTCCCGGGGCGGGTGGAAAAAGGGAAGATGACCAAGGAAGCGGCCGAGGCGGCCCGCAAGAACATTTCCTTTACCCAGGACCTGAAACAGGCGGCCAAGGACGCGGACTTTGTCATCGAGGCGGTCCTGGAAATCCTCGACGTGAAACGGAAGCTCTTCGCCCAGCTCGACGAGGTGGCCCCCGCCCACGCCATCCTGGCCACCAACAGCTCGTACATCGTGAGTTCGCACATCGCCGATGCCACGAAACGGCCCGCCAAAGTGGTGAATATGCACTTCTTCAACCCGGCCCTGGTGATGAAGCTCGTCGAAGTGGTCAAGGGCCCTCATGTCTCCGACGAGACGGCCAAGATTACCTATGACCTCTCCGAGAAACTGGAGAAAATCCCGGTCCTCCTCAAGAAAGAGGTGGAGGGATTCCTGCTTAACCGGATCTTTCGGGTCATCGGCCGTGAGGCCCTTTGGATGCTGGAGATGGGAGTGGCCAGCTTCGAAGATATCGACAAAGCCTGCGTTTACGGCGCCGGGCACCCCATGGGCCCCTTCCGCCTGATGGACCTGACCGGGATCGACTTGAATTACATCATGTCCCTGGAGCGCTTTAAAAAGACCGGCGACCGGGGCGACCTGCCCTCCCCCAACGTGGTGGAAAGGTACCTGAAAGGCCAGTACGGAGAAAAGACCGGCAAGGGCTGGTACGACTACACCCAGAAAAAGTAGCGACGAAGCAGAGAGCCGGGAGCTGAAGGCCAAGGCCGCTCCCGTCTCTCTGTTTTTTTGTTCCCTTTCGAGGACCCATCATGCCTTTTGAGAAAGAGCTGGAAGAGCTGAAGCGCCGGAAGGAAAAGGCCCTGCAGATGGGCGGGCCGGAGAAGGTCAAGCGCCAGCATGAGAAGGGAAAGCTCACCGCCCGGGAGCGGATCGCCCGTCTGCTGGACCCCGACACCTTCTTCGAACTGGGTATGCTGAACACCTCCGACATGCCGGGAATGGAAGACAAGACCCCCGCGGACAGCAAGATCGGCGGATTCGGCAAGATCGACGGACGGACGGTGGCCGTGGTGGCCAATGATTTCACCGTCCTGGCCGCCACCTCCAGCCGGGTGGCGGGGCACAAGGAGGGAGAAATCAAGGGCCAGGCCGTCCGGCGCGGGTTCCCGGCCATTTACCTGGGAGAGGCCGGTGGGGCCCGCATGCCGGACATCATGGGCGCCAAGGGACTGGCCTCCATCGGAGGAGGGGGCTTCGACACTTTCCTCCAGCTCATGAGCCGGGTGCGAAAATCCCCCATGATCACCGCCATCATGGGCGAATGTTACGGGATGCCCACCTGGATGGCTTGCCTTTCTGATTTTGTGGTCCAGGTAAAAGGAAGCGCCATGGCCGTGTCCGGCCCGCGGGTTCTGGAACTGGCCATCAGCGAGAAGATCACCGACGAGGATCTGGGCGGCTGGAAAGTGCACGCCCAGATCACCGGCAACAGCGACCGGGTGGCGGAGAACGAGGAGGAATGTTTCGCCATCATCCGGGATTTCCTTTCCTACATGCCTTCCCACTGCGATGAACCCCCTCCGCGCAAACCCGTCCCTGAAGGCTCGGGCAGCCGCATGGACCGGATCCTGGACCTGCTCCCGGAAAAGAGGAACCGGGTGTATGATATGAACAAGATCCTCCAAACCATCGTGGACGGAGGAAATCTCTTCCCCCTGAAACCCCTTTTCGGCAAGAGCGTGATCACTTCCCTGGCCAGGATGGAAGGGCGGGTCGTGGGAATCGTGGCCAACCAGCCCTGGTTTAACGCCGGCGCCATGGATACGGACGGGATCGACAAGGCCATGAGCCTCCTGGTCCTGTGCGATTCCTTCAACATCCCGGTCCTCTTTTTCCATGACACCCCCGGGTTCCTGGTGGGAAAAGAGGCGGAACGGAAGCGGGTGGGAGCCCGGGTGATGAACTACATGAACGTTCTGGGGCAGATGACCGTCCCCCGGATTGCGGTCATCGTGCGCAAGACTTACGGAATGGCCTACTGGAACCTGGGCGGGTCGGGCTGTGCCACGGACTTCCTGGTGGCCTGGCCCACGGCGGAAATGAGCTTCGTGGACCCGGAGATCGCTGCCAATGTGGTCTTCGCTGGCAAAATCAAGGAGACTCCGGAGCTGGCCGCCCAAAAGGAGAAGTTTATCCAGCAGATGATCGAGGACAGCCGTCCCTACCCGGCCGCGGGGATGCATTATATTCACGACGTGATCGACCCGCGGCAGACCCGGAACTACATCATCCGGGCCCTGGAGATCAGCGAGGACCGCCGCACAGGAGGAGTCAGCCAGCACCGGCTGGCCAACTGGCCGACGAAGTTCTGACTGGTTGCTGGTTGCTCGTTCCTGGTTGCTGGTTTCTGGTTGCCCGTAACTCGTTAGGGTTCCGGCCATGGAACGGGCAACAAGATATAGCCATCCGGGAACGAGCAACGAGCCACCAGCAACGAGTAACAAGTAACGAGCAACGAGGACATGGAACAGATCACCCACCGCTTTATTGAAACCAACGGCATCCGCATGCACATTGCGGAAAGGGGAAAGGGGCCGCTGGTGGTCCTCACCCACGGGTTCCCGGAGCTTTGGTACTCCTGGCGGTACCAGATGGTGGCCCTGGCCAAGGCGGGGTTCCATGCCGTGGCTCCGGATCAACGCGGCTACGGGCAGACGGATTGCCCGGGCCCCATCGAGGGTTACGACATCTTTCAGCTCACCGGCGACATCGTGGGCCTGGTGAACGCTCTGGGAGAAGACCGGGCGGTGATTATCGGCCATGACTGGGGCTCCGTCGTAGCTTACCACTGCGCCCTTTTCCGGCCCGACCTCTTCCGCGCGATCGTCCTTCTCAGCGTTCCCTTCCTGCCCCGGGTGAGCGGAAAAATTCCGCCCACGGAAATCATGAAGAAAATCTACGGGGAAGAAGTCTTCTACCAGGTCTATTTCCAGGAGCCGGGGAAAGCGGAAACGGATATGGAAGCCGACATCCGCAAGACCATGCTCAGCACCCTGTTTTCCCTCTCGGGCAGCGCCCCCCCGGAAAAACGCTGGCGGTACGTTTACCGCAAATCAGAAAAGCTCCTGGATACCTATTTTTTACCCGAAAAGCCGCCCGATTGGCTGGCCGAGAAAGATATCAGTTATTTCGTCCATGAATTCCAGCGGACCGGTTTCCGGGGCGGGCTCAACTGGTACCGGAACATCGACCGGGACTGGGCCTTGACTCCCTTCCTGGAAGGGGCGAAGCTCCGGCAGCCGACTCTTTTCATCGCCGGGGGCGTTGACCCGGTCATCCGGATGTACCGTAAACCTGTGGAGTCTCTCGAAATGGGGGTTCCCAATTTGAAAGGAAAAGTGATCCTCCCGGGAGTGGGCCACTGGGTAAATCAGGAACGGCCGGAGGAAGTGAATCAGCTGCTGGTTCAGTTTCTGAAATCCCTCTCTCTCCTTCCTTCCCCTTCTCCACCCGAGGTGGCTTGAAAGGAAGGAGCGGCGGGAAATGATTTGCCATGGAAGGGGTACTGCTATTTGCTCCATGCTCTATGTGTATTTTATTAACCAATGGGAGGTAGCCTATGGATTTTTCTCTGAAGAATAAGGTAGCGCTCATCACCGGAGCGAGCCGCGGGATTGGTGAGGCGGCGGCGATCGGGCTGGCTCAGGCCGGCGCCGACCTGGCCATCGCCAGCCGGAAACTCCCCGATTTGG
>Ga0315281_10005806_pt1 | contig 17612 bp, 11 predicted proteins | sample YL17G07_0_MG_FD_204540 | JGI IMG/M metagenome (GOLD analysis project Ga0315281, IMG submission 204540) | Sediment microbial communities from Yellowstone Lake, YNP, Wyoming, USA - YL17G07_0 | ecosystem: Environmental > Aquatic > Freshwater > Lake > Sediment | place: USA: Wyoming | collected...
GAAACCGAGATTGTGGTCACTCCACATGAACTCGATGTTCGGAGGGCGTTCGAGAAATGCTTCTGGAATTGGCAGGGTGCTGGCGTTATCGACGACAACCACTTTGAAGTTCTGCCAAGTCTGCTGCGCGAGGGCGTGCAGGCACTGGTCAAGCAACTGCCACGAGTTCCAATTGACGATGACGATGCAGATGGGGGGCGATAGGCTTGCCGCCATTATTGGGTTGGCGAGGTCATCATGGCAGGGTTTGCATACCCCGCTCACAACGTGCGCCGGATTTGCTCATATGAAAGCGGAAACCGGCTGACAGTTCGGTACGCGCAGCATCGGGGCAAGCCGGCTACTGAAGATTCAGGCTCAGGCTGCTGCCGCTGGAAATGACCGCATAGCCTTCATCCAGGCCGGAAGCCTGGAACGTCGTGTAACTGTACCGCGACACGTTCAAATAGGTGTTGGGAATGCTGAACCCACCAGGAAGGTTGGGGGCGGCGCCAACACCGTTCTTGAGCTGGGTGAGCAGGTTTGCGGGGATGGTGCCAGTGCCGCTATCCGGGAACCGGCAATATATCGTATAGGCGCTGTAGGTGGTCAAATTCGTGCCTACCAGCACAGCTTGCACTTCACCCGTTCCCCCATTTCCGTTCCAAACCAGGTTTAGATTGCTGGCGGCACTCTGCGTTGCGTTGCCGCTCACATCCGCTGCCGGCTGGATGAGGCCGAGCGGCATAGGGGCGTTCAGCGTGACGCTGAAAGCGCCGACGTCCGTGCCGCCAACGCCCTGGAAGGTGTACGATGCCGCGTTCTGGTAGAAATTGGCCGCGAGGGTACCGCCAGCCGGGGCATAATAATACAGGCCGCCCGTGGCACTTCTGGGCAGGTTGGTGGCGCCGCTCTGTATAGAACTCAGGCTGATATGGTCGCCCGCATCCAGGCTTTGCGAGGCGATATTCGGGTAGTTGGTAGGGCTGAATCCCTGGCTGAACACGCATTGGCCAAGGTTGGGCTCCGGATTTTGAGCGGCGTAATAATTTTGCAACTCGGTTTGCGAGTTGCCGCTGATACGGTAAAAACCACCGGAGGCCGAGGTCGTAGTGCCTGTGCTGCTCTGCATGCGGTAGAGCGCGACACTGCCGTACCCCAACTGGGAGCCACCGGCGCTTGCGGCAGTGACCTGGAACTGGGCGCTTTGGGTGCCCAGTACCGTGGATGTGCCCGCCTGCTTCAGCGTGGCGCTCACCGTCCAGGCGCCTGTAGTCAGGCCGCCCGGAATGCCGTTCAGGTTGGTAACCTGGCTGGAGGGGTAGTTGAAGTTGGCCGGCAGGGTGTAACCGGAGAGCCAGGGCTGATGGTTGGTGTTCCAGTTGGGAAAGTCGTAGGTGGTGCCGTTGGGCGCGGTGACCGTCAGATAGACGTCTACCAGCGCACCGGTGGTGCTGGAGGCAGACAGGGAGACGTCCGGCGTGCCCTGACCTTGCACGACGCTGCTCTTGCTAAGGCTGACGCCGATGTTGTTCTGCGGTGTCGGGCTCGCCAGCACCGTAATGTTGACTGTCTTGACGGCGACGACGTCGAGCGTGCCCGGCTTGGTGAAGGCGGCAGCGGCCTGCCAAGTGCCCGGGGTCATGTTCCCGGGGAAACTGCTCAGGCTGAAGATCGGTGTGATCGGATAGCTGAAGCCTGCCGGCAAGGCCTGTCCCGGTATCCAGGGCTGCAGGCTGGTGTTCCAGTTCGGATACTCGTAGATCGTCCCATTGGGAGCAACCAGGCCGATGTGCACGTCTACGGTCGTGGCGGCAGTGCTGGCGCCGGAAACCGATATCTGCGGTGCGGTCTGCCCGAGGGTGTAGCTGGTCAGGTTGGTGTAGACATTGATGCTGCTATCCGCCTGCGCGACTGTTCCCAGGGTCAGACCTGCCATGACTGCGAGAGTAAACGTGAGGAGGCGAACGAGAAAACAGATCTGACGCATGATTATCACTCCCTTTGAGAAACTGTTTTTTTTAACGCCATGCCCACTAAATTCTAGGATGCGGCCAACCTCATGTCAATTGAACCTGGTATTGAATCTGGTGCAGTGCTTCGCAACTAATGGAACCAGGAATAGACAGGGGTCTTCGGTCGTCCGTATGAAAACGTCGAAGACCAAAAAGTTTGCTGAGAAAATATACCGGGCTATCGTCAGACAACCATCCGTGCAGGAACATCGTTTATCTCACAATTCCGCGCCCGCAGTAATGATCGTCCAGCGCTATTTTCTGTAATAAATCCTTTTCCGGCTGCGATGGGTGCGCGATGAATGCTTCATACAATTGCGTCGCGACCGTGCAGGAAGGCTTGTAGCTTGGGAGAATCCGCTCGCGGATACGCTTGGCATCACGGGCATAGTGGATCACGCCCTCTTGAAGTTCCTCTCTGAAGCTGGAGCAACCGGTTTCTTCGTCGGAGAGTTCGCGATGATGGGCGGTAAGATTGTTATCCTGATCCAATGCGTAACAAACGATCTGGGCATCGCTCGAACTGAGCAGCTTTTCGAGTTCGAAGCTATGCTGGTACATCAGTGGCAAGGTATTGGCCAGATTGATATTCTCCAGATAGCAGCCACGAATGAGTACGTTATGCCGTTGGCTCACCTTGGCAGATTTGTGATCCGTGATCATGTAGTAACCATGCACCGGGGTGGCCACCAGTCGGTTGAGGTAACCCTGAATCGTGGCGCCATATCCAACGTCTACTACAGCCTGGCGGCCTGGCTCGTCAAGTTTCATGGTGCCGAGGTAGTGCTTAAGTGCGTCGTGTTCGATGGCTCCATTGGCAATGATCTCAGCTTCCAGTGAATTCAGTAACGGCACGAGGTGGTCGATCTGCTGGTTGTATACCTCAACGGTGCGGCTGCCGCTCCATTTCATTTGATCGGAGAGCTGGTTCCAGCGTTCAGCGCTCAGCTGCAACCCGTAGCGTTCGAAAAGGAAGTTGGCAATGGTGTTCGGAAAGTATGTCGCCCTCGCAATACTCAGGATGTCTTCCAGGCTATCGATCATGGGGACGCTTACGGCTCTGCGGGAAAGGACCAGATAGTCAGCTTGTGGCAAGTCTTTCAGGCCTTCAGTCCAGATGTCATAGACACGCTTTATCAGTTGTCCTTCGCGAGCCAGAAAATAGAGACGATCGATACCGTCGCTGCGGGCGCTTTCGATAAGCCATTGTGACAGGCCGGCCAGTAGCGGGCCGATCAGGCTGTAGCCAATATTGAACGGGGTCGGATGCACCAGTGAGGCCGGATCCAGCTGAGGATAGCTGATTGCTGAAAAGTTTTGCCGCAAGACAAGGCCGAGAGTCAGTTCACGGTTCAGGTTCCCGCTGCCCTCATTCGATTCGATCAGCGTATGGAAGCGAGGAAGGCCCCGTGCGAACTCAACAGGCTTCAGCACATGCATGACAACAACGCCCTTGTCGCAGGGTACCTGGAAGTCGGAACGTTCGTTGTCGCCGACCATCAGCATCTCTGCAGGGGTGATTCCATAGTGAGCGAAAACATGCTCGTAAAGTTCGCCGGTATCTTTGCGCAGCCCGGTCTCATTGGACAGGAACAGCTTGCTCCAGCCATTGACTCCGTTATTCTGCAGGCTTTCTTCGATTACCGCGCGCGGCAGGAACATGTCCGAGATAAGCACCACAGGTTTTCCTGTAGCCAGGGACTGCCGGTAAAGCTCCACTACGTCAGCGCGCGGCCCAACGCTTGCCTTCTCGACTTCCTCCTCGAGGTTTCTGAGTTGCATTAGCGTTTCGTCGGACAACCCCGTCAAGTTACCCAAGCAGGTAAATATCCCGGTCATTCCAATGTCTTTTCCCGCAGCCCCGCGAGCCTGTCCTTCGGCTATCGGTCGGTACTGCAGGTAAAGCTCCCCGGCGCTCCCGCCGATGCGCTCCGCGACAATGGCTTTAATTGATTCTGCATCCAGAAGAGGGCGACAAAGCAGGGTGTCGAAAATATCAAAGGCGATCAGTTTGATTGCCGGATTTGCCAACTGGTTGACCATGGATTGAAAGGGCCGAGCGGCATATTGCTGAAAGCCCCAGGCAGACCAGTTGGGATGCTGCAAATCTTTGATGATGCCGGGGCTATATCCTTGCTTGATGGAAGATAGAACCAGCAGGCGCTCCAGGCAGTGTGCGAATGTGCCATCCGTTTGGCCGCTTTCCTCGGCGAAGTCGTCCAGGTTGATGCCAGTATCGAAAAGGGGCTTCAGGGCATTGCCCTTGGCCCAGAACATTGACCCAGTGGGAAAGTCAAAGTAGCCGTGAGGGACTGTACTTATGCCGAGACGTGCACACCAGGCAGCACCCGCTGCCCTATTGGATAGCCAGGTGTTGGCTTGGTAGGGCAGAAGCATGTAGTTCTGCGGGTAAACGATACCGCGTGGCTCATCTCCCTGCATTAGCGCGAAGATGCGGCGGATACGCTCCTCGCTACCGAGCAGATTGCCACAGAGGTATTGGCGCCAACCTTCGGTTGCGCCCTTGTTGTAGAGCGATTTCTTGCTGTGCAGATGAGCGACATAGTCGTAGTCCTTCAGGCGTGAGCCGAAGGTGCAGAACATCGGGGCAATATCACGCCCGCGATTCGGAACCTGTTCGATGACCAAAAGCCCTTGCTTTGCAAGGCCGGAGAACAGTTTCCGACAGGCTCCAATACCTTCTTCGCTGGCAACGGATACGTATAGGTCGTATTCAAAGGGCATGTTTTTCAGGTAATGGGAAAACTCATCCGCAAGGTCGTGGTAGTACATGTGCAGATGAATAGCGATGCGTCCTTCTACATGCCTGGCCTGCGGCAGCGTGTCGACTAACAGCATTTGGTTGCTGCCTGCAGGAAGCGCGCCGGTGTATGCTCCTGCGCCTTTCCACTGCTCGTAGTGCGGCATCCCATTGAAGAGTTGCCCGAAGTTGCGATAACCCCAATGCAGGAGATGGGTGCGGTATTGCACCGGTAAGTACCAGTAAAGGCGCTTTCCATGATGTAACAGGTGTGGACGTAAACCACCGGCGACGAGGGGACGCTTGCCTCTCAGCAAGCGTGAGAGCAGGCGCAAAGGTTTGGTGATTTGCCAACTGGTCGAGCTATAAATGTCGGCGATCTGCATGTCGCGTTCGGCCACGACATGGTTGAGAGAGGCGATCTGCATGTCGCGTTCGGCCACGACATGGTTGAGAGAGGCGATCCGTCCGTCAAGCTCGGTCACGGCGCGGTCGAGAGCGACGATCCGCATGTCGCGTTCGGTCACGGCGTGGTTGAGAGAAGCGATCTGCCCGTCGCGTTCGGCCACGGCATGGTTGAGAGAGGCGATCTGCCCGTCGCGTTCGGCTACAGCTTGGTGAAGGCCGGCAATCTGGCTGGTGTTTATCGAATTTTGCCGAATGGTATGCACCAAATCTGTGATTTGGCGATCGTTCAATCGGTTAAACCATTTTTTATAGAGCGCCTGTCGCACAGGCTCAGCCACGACGGGATCTGCATTTACCCCAAAACCCGATTTTTGGGTAATTCGATAAACTGCGCTCAAGCCATCAATCTGCAGAAAATTACCATATCTCAATAACTGTATCCAAAAATCCCAATCTTCGTATAAGTCCAGGGATTCATCAAAGCGACAACCGAGCTCAAGCATGCCCCGCGAGAATAAAACTGCATGTATGGGTATGAAATTATCAGCCATCATCCGCACCGCATCGAACGGCGCATCAAATTTGTGGGTGAGCGGATTCTTCCCTTCATCAACGCACTTTACACCGGTGTAAACCACCTTGAATTCAGGGCTCTGCCTGATCGCGGCCACCAATTTCTCAATATGATCGGCCTCGATCCAGTCATCGTCATCAAGGAACATCAAGTATTCGCCATGAGCGGCATCCAAGCCCACGTTTGCCGCTCTGCTGCGTAGCAAAGCCTCGCCCGACCCAACCGTGCGCATGGGAAAACACCCACACCATTCGCTCATTTCGCGATGTTCAACGCCCTTGGCGTTAACAAGCACCACTTCAATTTTGGAATAAGTCTGCGTACTAATGGAGTCAAGTGCTTCTTGTAAGGTGGCGCGATCCATGCTGCGGATAATGACGCTTACCAAAGGATGGAAAACACTATTTGTATCGGACATCTTTAGGAATACCAGAGCAAAATCAATGGCTCAGGAAGGTCGTTTTATTAACCCTTCCATGCAAATCCGCAATTTTAGCATTGTTTTTTGTACCGGCACCGGTTGTTTGGACGCGGATTTGCAAATCAAGCGGCACTCCGTACGAAGTGCAGCCTGACGGGCTTTCCGGGGTGATCGGCGACACCCATGAATGCCATTTATTCGCTTTTTATCAGCAAGTTAAATCGTTCTATCCGGGAAATGTCCGGACAGTAGTCCCCGAATCTGCTAAACGACAAAGACGCTTCCGGCCATCGCTCTTGCATGCGGCTTGATCGGTTCCATGTTTTCTTCAAAATTTCCGGAACAGGTTCATGAAGGCGCGAAGCGGTGCGGTTAAGCGCCAACTCCTCGAACCCGAAAGAGCGTCCAGCTGCTTTTGTTTTTCTTCGAGCTCCCGGTGCGCTCTTGCAAGCGCATCTTTCATCGCGTCCGGTTTTGCCACCCAGCCACGCCCCAGCGGCAAGTGTGCGCCATCCGGCTGCCCGCCCAACCCACTCAGATTCAGGTTTTCCGCCAAAGCCGCATCGTCACATCCAATATCGCGCGCAGTCTGGAGGGCGGCACGGGCACCGACGGTATCACCCGACAATAGCTTTACTACCCCATCGAGCAGATGGAACACCCCTTCTCCTGGCATGATTTCAATTGCAATTCGTGCATGGGATGCGACAAAACCGGGCGGGGCACCATTGGCGAGCAAGTTCAGCGCGAACAGGAAATGTGCCGGCGCGGCATGGTTCGTGTTGTCATAGTCGAAAGCCATTGCCCAATCGGGTGAATCGATCACCCGATAGCGGAATCGCCCGCTCCAAAGAAATTGGACACAAGTCAAATTCCGGGACTCGATCAAAAATCGTTGGTAGGCACCTGGATATGCCACCACGTGTGCGAGAGCCATATTCTGTAACGGGCTTTCAATGAACAGCCGGCGCTCGAATGTGAGCACCCCGTCAACCACATCGACCAGCCAGCGGTGAGTGGGGTGCCCATAGAAAAGCTCGGTCATTTTGCGTGGGGTTTCGATGTATCCCCTCTTCGCCACCCGCATCATTTCCTCGCACGCAACTGCCGGATCCAGCACATGCTCCAAAACATGGCTGGAATAAGCGAAATCGAAGGAATGATCCGAGAAAGGAAGGCTTTGCGCATCCGCCACCACCCAGCGCCGATCCAATGGGGCGCAGGCACCGTCGCGGTCGCGTCCCGTAGCGACATCGTATTCCACCACGACATCGGCTTCCGGCAGCGGCGCTCCGCCCCCGCCGATATCCAATACACGCTCGCCGGGCAGTATGCCGAGCGACTGGGCCATTTTTTCCGGGAGTTCCGTGGGAAACAACGCTCCCCAACGGTTGGGTTCATTAAACGTCAAAGACATAAGATCACAAAAAAAGCTGCCCCCATTTCCATCCTTCCCATCCGGCAGGATCACGCACCACAGCAGCCTCCAATTGGCTGGCATATTGCGCCATGACGCCCGCGACACCAGCTTCAGTTTCGATAGGCGCAAAACGCAATTCGAAGCGATCGGCTCCCTGCCAGAAAATGAAAGCGCTAACAATAGTCGCGCCGCGAGAAAGGGCAACTTCCACACTTCCTGCCGCACAAGAAAGTTGCTGCCCCAGAAAAGGAAAGGAAAGTCTTCTTTTTGGCGCGAGGTCACGCGGAAAATCATTCGCCGACACCACGATTTCACCGGCATCAAACAAGCGATACAACTTGCGTACGTAGTTACTCGACAAATCCACCATCAAGTACTGTCCTCCATGGTAATGGCTTTCACTGTCTCTGATGGCGCGTCCCATGTAGTCCTCCAGATAGGGGGGGACAGTCAGTTTCGGATCAAGCAGAATCGGGTTGACGCGCAGCCCCATCAATCCCAGTACCACTCCAAGCATCACCAAGTGGTGCTGGTGTGCCGCCAATACCAAAACCCCTTTTCCTTCTGCAATTGCGGTGTGCAGGTGTTGATCATCAACAACCCGTATTCTCCGCACTAGCCAACCCGGCGACATCTGCCTGTAAAAATACGAGTTCAATGCATTGATGGCGGCGTTCTCAAGATAATATCGGCAAGCAACTTCCACCAACGCCTGATTTCCGGGAAAACAAAGAGCCAATCGTTCGCGAACCAGCCCTAGCTCGCCCTTCCGGGGAGAAAACCACCTTCCCCAACGAGCCGCTATCCGATATGCCAGAAAAGGTGGGCAGAAGACGCTCAATAGCTTGGTGCCCAACAGGAAGATGCGATATCGTTTTTCGTAGTTCATTGAAATAAAAATTATTTCTGTTGCCACGAATGTTGCAAAGTTACGAGACCTTGCTCCAGCCCCCGCTGTCTTACAATTATTTCCCCACAGGGGCGGACTTGTTCATAAATGTGTATGCCATTCTCGCACATCAAATAAACATCAACCAGATACTCGCCCTTGAGCAACGGCAACTTTGGAAATTCCAACACCACATTACTCACTCCACGCGAATCGCGCTTTAACGCCACCCCGTCATTGAAGCTCCCCGCGCTACAAACAACTCTTCCATCCGGTGTGCGAATACCTACCCCGATACTTGGTATTGGCAAATTGGAAGAAGAGCGAAATTCAACGTGAATAGAAAAATCATCTTCATTGTTTTTCAACAAAAGACTGGCGCCAATACGCCCATTACAGGCCATTTTGATTTCGGTTATCCGGGCCGTAAAATCTGGCGGCAAATCAATCTCTTTACCGGCATCTGCACCCGGAGCCCCTTCACTTATCTCCGATTCAAGATAATTGGCATAGGCGGTCAACACCTCCCCGCTCTCGCCAAGCTTGCGCAGAACGCCATGATCCAACCACAAGCACCAATTGCAAATCGCTTGGATATGGTAGGTTGAATGCGAACAAAAAAGGATGGTCTTGCCGGCATTCTTGAGCGCCATGATACGGTCGAACGACTTGCGCGAAAATTCCCCGTCACCCACCGACAGCGCTTCGTCAATCACCAGAATATCCGGATCGACACTGATGGCCACAGAAAACGCCAGCCGCACATACATGCCACTCGAATAGGTCTTGACCGGTTGATCGAGAAAATCGCGGATGCCGGAAAATTCGACGATATCCTCATAGCGCGCAGAAATCTCATCCTCGCTCAAGCCCATGATGGCCGCGCTCATAAACACGTTCTCGCGCCCGGTGAATTCCGGATTGAAACCGGCCCCCAGCTCCAATAGCGCCGCCACGCGCCCTTTGACCGCAACCCCGCCGGCGGAGGGCGTCAAAGTGCCACAAATCAATTGCAGCAGCGTGGATTTGCCCGACCCGTTGCGACCGATGATTCCAACCACCTCGCCCGGCATAACATCAAAGCTGACATCGCGTAGCGCCCAGAATTCGCGAAAATACTGGCGCCTACCCCGCCACAAAAACTGTTTGAGCCGGTCACGCGGCGTGTTGTACAGGTGGTAGCACTTGCTGAGGTTGCTGACGCGGATGGCGATGTCGGTCATATGACCTCTTTTGCGACGATCGCTAAAGTATGCAGAAAACGCGCTATTGGCAAATCCAATGTTGGCCTCATAATCTTATTCCAGTAATGGAGGCTTGCTCGTGTACGATTGTCGGGATGCTGAAGGGTTTCTACGACGGGCCATGCTTCAAACTTGTGTCTGGATTTCAGGGGGCACTATAAGGAAAGGTTTGCCAAAACCGATTTTGAACTCCAACGTTTGGGATTCGCCGGCAAAAAGCAATTGGTCAGAGGACATCAGCGAATCCCTTTCTGGTTTTTTGAAACCACCAGTAACCTGCCCACGCTATTAGCAAGCTGACACTGGAATAAATTCCCAAGCCTGTCCAATCGGGCTGTTTGCCGAAAATCATGACGGCGCGGCTTTGTTCGATCACGAAGGTGAGCGGGTTGAGCATCAGCCAAATCTGGAAGTTTTCTGGAAGCGCTGAAATAGGGTAAAACACGGGTGAAACAAACATGAGCACGGTGGTAAAGATGCCTATGGTTTGTCCCACGTCGCGCACAAATACACCCACCGATGCGAGGAACCACGCGATTCCGAGCGTGGACACCAGCAGCGGCAAGATCACCAGAGGGAAGAATATCGCGGTCCACGCCAAGGTGCCGTTGATCAGCAGAATGGCAGCCAACAACACGCAAAAGCTGATGAGCGCGTGAAACAGCGCGGCACCCATGCCGATGACAGGTAGTATTTCGAGCGGGAAAATCACTTTTTTGACATAGTTGACGTTTGACAGAATGAGTCCAGGCGCGCGGTTTGCTATTTCGGCGAACAGCCCGTACACGATCATGCCCACAAATAGCACGATGGCGAAGCTTGTTTGGCTTTCGACCTCCGTTCCCCACCTTGCTTTGAACACCACGCTGAACACGAAGGTGTACACCACCAACATCAGGATGGGGTTAAAGAATGACCAGGCTAAACCCATGATGGAACCGCGATAGCGACCAACGACTTCGCGGCGGGTCATCTGCATAATCAGGTTGCGGTGTTGCCACAGGTTGTGCGCCAGCGCCGCAAGCGATGTTGGATGGTTGGCGTGCGGGTTGCTCACGCAAACAATTCCGCTTCGGCGAAGGCTCTTCCTTGTGCATCCTTGCCAGAAAGAGCGGGAGTTGCTTGTGGCTTCCAAACAATCGCCAATACTGGATCATCCCAGCGTATGCAACGCTCGTATTCCGGGAGCCAATAGTCGGTCGTCTTGTACAAATATTCCGCCGTATCCGAAAGAACAACAAAACCATGCGCGAAGCCTTCAGGTATCCAGAACATGCGTTTATTCTCGGCGGACAGCCCCAGCGCGACGTGCTGCTCAAAGGTGGGCGAACTGCGGCGGTTAAAGCTTTCAAACAAGAAGCCACGCTCATCGCCGAACACTTTGGGTTCGATGATCAACAAATCGGGAATGGCAGTTTGAATTGCTTTCACTGTGGAGGTAGTTGCAAAACCCATCATTTACGGTTGAATTATTGCTGCAAAAATCGGGTTTTGGCGTCGCCATTGCTGGCAAAATGCGAGTTCTTGAGAAACGCATTGGACGCCCGGAATGAATACTACGCAACGAGCTGGATTACTGCAACGGTGGTCTGTGATACAGGAAGAACTCATCCCCGGACTGGGTCAGGAAGTTGAAGTGATTATAGTGGATCCCGGTTTTAAGACAGCAGGTTTGGATCTACTGCAGCTTTTGCGCAAGGCACGGAGCACCGTCAAGCTGCGCTAATGATGAGTATGCATGCCTCCATCACGATCATCATCGTCAATTGGAACTCCGCCGAGTTTTTGAGGAAATGCCTGTCGGCGCTCGGGAAGCAGACCTGCCCGAGCGCCGACATTGTCGTGGTTGACGTCGGATACGCCACAGCCGGGAAGCGGAGCGCGTTCTCTTCATTCCATGGCCATCGCAATATGGTATGGTTATATTTCAAAAACATGTCAGGACCACTGCTTTGGGTTTACCTTCCACATCATCTGCTGATCAACTTGGCAAGCATCGTCTGGCTTTCGGTGCAGGACCAGATGGGCATCTTGCTGCGAGCCAAACGGAATGCGCTGCGAAAACTGCCGCGTATGTGGCGCAAGCGCAAGCAGATACAAGCTTCGCGCAAAGAAAGCGCAGCCGAGTTGAGACGAGTGATGGCCAAGGGTTTTCCCGGGAAACGGACTTGCAAGGAAACATGGCACATGGAAAAAACTTGATTTCCGTCGTTATCGTAAATTTCAATGGGGGCCCGCTACTTGCCGACTGCGTGCGCTCCGTGCTCGCTTCCACTTCCCCGGTGGAGGTTCTGGTCTCGGACAACGGTTCCGTGGACAACAGTCTGGCCTTGCTGCGGGAGCGGTTTGGCGACGACCGGCGGCTTCGCGTTGTCGAGAATGGGAAAAACCTGGGATTTGCCAAAGCCAACAACGTCGTGCTGCCAATGGCCTTGGGAGGCTATGTGCTGTTTCTCAATCCGGATTGCCTCGTCCAGCCCGATACACTGGGGCGCATGGCCGCGGCGATGGAGGCGCGTCCGGATGTAGGCATGGCAGGCTGCCTGTTGCGCAACGTAGACGGTTCCGAGCAGGCCGGGGCAAGACGGAGCGTGCCGACGCCGTGGCGTGCCTTCGTGCGGGCATCCGGACTATCGCGGCTGTTCCCGAACGGCCATCCGATGTTCAAGGATTTTTTGCTGAAAAGGGACGATCTACCGGATAAGCCCACGGAAATGGAAGCCATCTCCGGCGCGTTTATGTTCGTCAGGCGAGCGGCGATGGAAGCGGTCGGCCCGCTCGACGACGGCTATTTCATGCATTGCGAAGACTTGGACTGGTGCATGCGCTTTCGCCAAGGCGGCTGGAAAATATTGTTCGTGCCGGACGTCGAGGCCGTCCATATCAAGGGAACCTGCAGCAGCACCTATCCGATCAGGGTGGAACTGTACAAGCACCGCGGCATGATCCGCTTCTACAAGAAATTCTTTCGCTACCAGTATCCCGGGCTGCTGATGTGGCTGGTGATTGCGGCGGTATGGGCGAGATTCGCCGCGAAAGTCGTAGTGCTGTCCGCCTGGCCCGCCGCAATGCCCCCCCCGCACGTCGTGCCAGAGGAAGAAAACATCCCTTTGGAACCGGAGAAGCTGACCGGGAGCCGGCCTGATGGCGCTCCCATCGTTGTCACCGGGGCGACCAGCCAGATCGGGACGTTCTTGTTGCCGCGCCTGACCAGCTCCGGTTTCCACGTCCACGCGCTGAGCCGCGGGCTTGCCGTCGGCAGCCGCGGAGCCCATCGATCAGTTACCTGGCATGCGGCCGATCTGAGCCGCAACACGGAGCCCCCAGACCTGTCGTGCGAAGTGTTGATCCATGCGGCACCGCTCTGGCTGTTGCCGGACATGCTCGAGCCTTTGTCGCGGCGTGGGCTGCGGCACGTCATCGCTTTCGGCTCCACCAGCCGCTTTACCAAAGCGTCTTCGAAGAACATGAAGGAGCAAGCCCTGGCCAACCGGTTGCTGGAAACCGAGAAAGTGCTGGCCGACCAATGCGAGCGACTGGGCATCGCTTGGACATTGTTCCGCCCGACGATGATCTACGGATGCGGACGCGACCGAAACATAACCACCATTGCCCGCTTTATCGGGAACTTCGGTTTCTTCCCGCTACTGGGCGAAGGTCTGGGACTTCGCCAGCCGGTGCATGCCGAGGATCTTGCCGTGGCTTGCATTGCTGCGCTCAATCAACCGTCGACCCACAATCGCGCGTACAACCTGAGCGGCGGCGAAACGCTTTCCTATCGAAAAATGGTGGAAGCCGTCTTCCTTGGGCTGGGCAAAAAACCGCACCTGGTGGGCATTCCCCTCCCGCTGTTCAAGGGCGGAATCGCGCTCTTGTCGCTGCTGCCGCGGTATCGGCATCTGTCCGGCGAGATGGCAAGCCGGATGAATGAGAATCTGTGCTTCGACCATGCCGAGGCCACACGTGACTTCGGATATCGCCCGCGGAAGTTCGAGTATCGTGGCGAGGTGCCCACCGGTGGCCCCGGGAGGGCATCGGAGTTGTCTTGAGTTTTGCCACGATTCGCGTGTTCACCCGTTTGGTGAGCCCGCTACGGGGGCGGATTGCACGGTTTTGCCCGACTCGCAAACGGCACACTACACCCCGTCCAACCGGCTGTTTATAGGTTTAACCTGAAAACCGCACCCTTATCAATCAAAATCCTGCGCGATCATCGCGCGAATTTATGAAACATCCGGGCTAAGGGAATTACCGGATGGCCGTGGATAACTGGCGCACTGTCTAATTGGAATTGGAATGACTACTGACTGGAGAGGGGTGTGCGGGAGAGCTGCACGCACGGTTCGGAGGGCGGGGAGACGAGAGTATTCCCGACCCCTATCGAATGATTTGCCGCACATCCGGCGCATTACGGCTTTCGCCCAATGCGCCCTACAGGCCACGTGCCTGTTTGAATGGGCGATGGCGGCAGCGCTTTCCGGCCTTGACCGGGCCGTGCCCGCCGTTTGCTGCGCCACCCTTCGCGCCCATTGCATACTGCCGGGCGCACGATTCGTTTGACATGGCTCCGGATTGCGCGTACAAAGCGGTCTGGTGTTTGGTTTCAAGTTCTTTGCAGTATTGGTTTTGCCTTACGCAGTCTTGAGATTTAGACATTCTTCGGGAATTCCCGGTTTTTTTATTTTTTAGGACTACGAAAATGGCAACAGGTACTGTGAAATGGTTTAACGACTCCAAGGGTTTTGGCTTTGTGACTCCGGACGATGGCAGCGAAGATTTGTTCGCGCACTTCTCCGCGATCAACATGAATGGCTTCAAGACCCTCACCGAAGGTCAGAAGGTTAGCTTCGAAGTGACGCAAGGCCCGAAGGGCAAGCAGGCTTCGAACATCCAGGCTGCCTAAGCAACTTTAGGCAACTGCAAAAAAGCCGGGGCGAAATGCCCCGGCTTTTTTATCGTCAAAAATTTGTAGCGGATCGATACTTTCTACGTTTTGCGCCACCGCGCCACTCCGTTTTCGATCAGCGAATACACCGCAGGCACCACCACCAGGGTGAGCAGCGTGGAGCTGATCATGCCGCCGATCACCGCGACCGCGAGGGGGCCGTTGGTTTCCGCTCCGGCACCCAGCCCAATGGCGGCGGGCAGCAGCGCCAGGATGACGGTGAGCGAGGTCATCAGCACCGGGCGCATGCGGATGGGGCAGGCGTCCTTGAGCGCGGCTTCGATGCCCGCGCCCTCCGCGCGGCGCTGGTTGGTGAGGTCGACCAGCAGGATGGAGTTTTTCGCCACCAGGCCGATCAGCAGTACCAGGCCGATCATGGAGTAGATGTTGATGGTCATGGACTGGACGGCGAAGACGTTGCCCATGAGCCACAGCCCCACGACGCCGCCGATGATGGCGAGCGGCTGCGCCACCATGATGATGACCGGTTGCAGGAAGGAGTTGAACTGGCTGGCCAGCACCATGTAGAGCAGCACCAGCGCGAGCGCGAAGGCGAACGCCATGTTGCTGGCGGTCTTGGCGAACTCCTCGGCTTGTCCGATGAACTGGATGGTGTAGCCGGGCGGCAGGATTTCCGCGGCGGACTCCTTGATCCTGTTCACCGCATCGCCTAGCGGAATGCTGGGCGAGCCGTAGAAGTTGCCGCCGTATTGCAGGTCCAGCCGTCCGATCACCGCAGCGCCCAGTGTCTGCTTGAAGTGCGCCACGGTGTCCAGGCGCACCGGCTTGCCATCGCGGCTCCTCAGGTAAACACGGCTGAGGTCGGCGGGCTGCGTGAAGGCGCTGTCCTGCGCCTTGAGGCGGATGTCGTAGCGTTCGCCGTCGCCGGGAACATCGTTGTATTTTGCGATGTTGAGGCCGCCGGTCATGATGTTGACGGCGTCCGCGACGTCCTTGGCGGTGAGCCCGAGGCTGGCGGCGCGGGCGCGGTCGATGCTCATGTCGAGTTGCGGCAGGTCGAGCTGCATGTCGAGATCGAGGCGACCGATGGCGGCGTCGTTGGCCAGCTTGCGCTGAAGTTCCTGGCTGAGGCGCGCGACTTCGCCGAGGTTGGTCCCGCGCAGGACGAATTGCAGCGGTTCCCCGCGTGTCCCACCGACGATGGGAACGGGTGCTGCGAATGCGCGGACCCCGGGGATTTGCGCCAGCTCCTTCCTGAGCAGCGGAATGAACTCGTACTGCTTGAGCTTTCTTTCCTCGGGGGAGACCATGCGCACGAAAGCGATGCCCTGGTTGACCTGCCCGGCCTGGCCGAGGCCGATGGCGGTGAAGTAGGTGGCGATCTCCTTTTGGCGGCCGAGCACGGCTTCCACCTGGCGCAGGCGGTCATTGGTGTATTCGATGCTGGAACCCAGCGGCGTTTTGAAGAACACCAGGAAGCGCCCTTCGTCCTCGTCCGGAACGAAGCCCTTGCCGACGTTGGCGAAGAAATAGCCGCTCGACAGCACGACGAGAACCGTGGCGATCACCACCTTCCAGCGGTGCACCAGGGCGAGGCCCAGCATGCGCCGGTAGAATCGGTCGAGTCCATCGAAGAACCTGTCCAGGGCACGGTACACGCGCCCGTGCTCCTTGTGCACCTTGAGGTAGCGCGAGCACAGCATGGGCGTCAGGGTGAGCGAAACGAACAGCGACACCAGCACGCCGAAGGTGACCACCACCGCGAAGGACTTGAAGAACTTGCCGATGATGCCGCCCATGAAAATGACCGGCGCGAAAATGGCGACCAGCGACAGGGTGGCGGCCAGCACGGCGAACACCACTTCGCGGCTGCCGTTCACCGCCGAGCTCACCGGGTCCGGGTCGATCTTCTCGCGGTGGCGGTAGATGTTCTCCAGCACCACGATGGCATCGTCCACCACCACGCCGATCAGCAGCAGCAGCGCCAGCAGGGTCAGCGCGTTGAAGGTGAATCCGGCGAAGTACATGACGGCGATGGCGCCCAGCAGCGAAACCGGGATCGCCACTGCGATGATGAGGGTGGAGCGCAGGCTCCTGAGAAAGAACAGCACGACGAGCGACGCCAGCAGCGTTCCCGAGAGCAGATGCTCCTTGAGCGCATTGACCATTTCCTGGATGAACAGCGCGTCGTTGGACGCGACCTTGATCGTCATGCCGGGCGGCAACTGCGGGATGATCTCCGTTTCCAGACGCTTCTTCACCGTGTCTATGATGGCGACGGTGTTGGTGTTGGCGATCTTGACGATGCCCAGGCCGATCGACGGCGTGCCGTTGAAGCGCGCGAGCTGGCGATAGTCGGCCAGACCGTCCTCGACCTGTGCGATGTCCTTGACCCTGACCGGCGCGCCGTCGCGGTGCACGACGATGAGGTTGCGCAGTTCGGCCAGATTGTGGAATTCAAGATCGAGCTTGAGCAGGTATTCTGTTTTTTCGCTCACCAGGAAGCCGCCGGGGAGCTGCAAGTGCTCGTTGCGGAAGGCGTCGGAAAGCTCCTTGGTGGTGATGCCGAAGGAGGCCATGCGCGCGGGGTCGATGATCACGCGGATGGTGCGGTCGCGCTTTCCGCCCAGGCGCACTTCGCCGACGCCGTCTATCGTCTCCAGCCTTTTCTTGATGACGTTTTGCGCGTACTGGGTCAGCTGCTGCTGCGTGCGGTCGCCCTGCAGCGCGAGCCACATGACCGGCTGCGCGTTGGTCTCCACCTTGGCCACCACCGGCGCGTCGGCGTCCCTGGGCAGCAGCCGCAGCACTTGGTTGACCTTGGCCTGGACCTCGTTGAAGGCGACGTCGATGTTTTTGTCCAGGTTGAAAGTCATCGCCACCACCGAGACGCCCGGCGACGAACTGGACTGGATGTGTTCGATCCCCGGGACGCTGTTGACCTTGGTCTCGATGACGTTGGTGATGCTGGCGTCGATGATCTCGGGGTTGGCGC
>Ga0315281_10005807_pt1 | contig 17611 bp, 20 predicted proteins | sample YL17G07_0_MG_FD_204540 | JGI IMG/M metagenome (GOLD analysis project Ga0315281, IMG submission 204540) | Sediment microbial communities from Yellowstone Lake, YNP, Wyoming, USA - YL17G07_0 | ecosystem: Environmental > Aquatic > Freshwater > Lake > Sediment | place: USA: Wyoming | collected...
CGGCACCGCTTTCCTCCATTCCGTGATGATGCAGGAAAAGCGCGGGATGATGAAGGTGTGGAACTTCTGGCTGGTCTTCACCACGTTCCTGCTGTGCATCCTGGGAACGTTTTTGACGCGCAGCGGCGTGGTCAGTTCCGTGCACGCTTTTGCGCAGTCCAGCATCGGTCCTTGGTTCGTGGCCTTCATGGCAGTGATTCTTTTTGTGTGCATCGCCGCCTATCTCTGGAACCGCGACTACCTGAAAAGCGAGAACCAGCTGGATTCGGTCATTTCCCGCGAATCGAGCTTCCTCTTCAATAACCTGATTCTCCTGGTGGCCACCATCGCGGTCCTCTCCGGGACGCTTTTCCCGGTGCTCTCCGAATGGGTCACCAACGACAAGATCAGCGTTGGCGCTCCCTTCTTCAATAAGGTCAATATCCCCATCGGCTTGATGCTCATGTTCCTGACCGGCGTGGGCCCGCTGCTGGCCTGGGGGAGAACCTCGGGAGAAAGCTTGCGGCGGAATTTTGGAGGTCCGGGAGCGGCCGGAATTCTTACCGGAGTGATCGCCTATCCGCTGGGGTTCCGCGATTTCTACGCGCTGCTCTGCCTGATGCTGTGCGTCTTCGTGGCCGCCACCATCGCCCTGGAATTCTTCCGCGGGGCGCGGGTCATCCACGCGCGCACCGGCATGTCCTACCTGGCTTCAGTCAGCGATCTTACCCTGCGCAACACGCGCCGCTACGGCGGCTATATCGTTCACTTCGGCATGGTGCTGATTTTTATCGGCCTTTCCGGCTCGGCCTTCAATAAGGACGTGCAGAAGGACATGTCCGTCGGCTCCACCCTGCAAATCGGGAAATACAAACTGCTTCTGCAAAGCGCCGATACGCAGCCGGAGAAGAACTACACCGCCGAGCGCATGACCATCGAAGCCATCCGCACCAGCGACAATAAATCGGTGATGATGCTCTATCCCGAGAAGCGCAACTTCCCGGCCAATGAAATGTCCGGAACCATGGTGGCCATCTATTCCACCGTAGTGGAAGACCTTTACGTGGTCTATGCCGGGCGCAGTCCGGACACCAACCTGCCGGTGATTCACGCCTATCTGAATCCCCTGGTGAAATGGATCTGGTTCGGCGGGGTGATCCTGGTGATTGGCACCATCGTGGCCCTGTTCCCCAACCAGCGTTCCGCCGTGGCCCTGGCCCGTGCCGGCGCTCCCGCGATTCCCGGGACCGTGCGGGAAGCCCAGAATGCGACCCGTGGACATGACTAAAACGACTCCGCGCGAGAATTCCATACGCGTCTTCCTGCTGACGGCCGTGCTGCTGTTCACGGCCGCGGCCACGCTCTTTATTCTTCCCGCGCGCGCGCAGAAGACCGACCACGCCAAGCAGCTAGGCGGCAAATTCATGTGCATGTGCGGCTGCAACCAGATTCTCACGCAATGCAACCACGTCGGCTGCCAGACTTCCGCCGCCATGCTCAAGGAACTGGATCAGGGTATCGCGCGGGGCGATTCCGACGACCTGATTGGCCAGAATTTCGTCCAGGAGTTCGGCATCAAGGTTTTTTCCGAGCCTCCCAAGACCGGCTTTAACCGTGTGGCCTGGATGATTCCCGGCGTTTCCCTGGCCATTGGCGCGCTCCTGGTGGTTCTGGTGATTCGCAGCTGGCGGCGCAGTCCTGCGCCGGCGCCCGCGGAGGGTTCCGTTGCGGCCCGGGGCATTTCGCCCGAACAGCTCGACCGCGCGCGGAAACTCGCCGACCGGGAAACGGAGGACTGACCATGCCGACTGTAGAACTTTTGCCATTCTTCGCTTTCTTCCTCGCTGGCGTGGATGCCGCCGTGTTCCTCTCCTGCGCGGCCCTGCTGGTGGCCACGCTGCTCTTTGTCTTCTGGATCGACTTTGAAGACTCCGATTTTTCGCCCCTGCGCTCGCGCCTGGATCAGCTGATCGAACGGCGCGATTCCATCCATGACAATCTGCGCGACCTGAAATTTGAAAATCGCGCCGGAAAATACGCGGAAAAGGACTTCGAAGAAATGAAAACGGCTATGGAAAACGAAGCCGCCCTGGTTCTCGCGGAGATCGACGAAGAGACCGCGCGGGACCTGGCGCGCACGCCCGGCTCCCGCCCGCACCGCGCCCCTGCCGGACGAGGTGCCGAATGAAGGCCCGCGGGCTTCTGCTGCTTTTGCTTTCGTCCTTTATTCTTGCCGCCTCCGCGCAGGCCGGCACCGTTCATGGCACCGTAAAGAACGCCACCAAGTCCGCTCCCGCCGCCGGCGTGGAGCTCACCCTGCTGCAACTGCAAGGGGGCATGCAGCCCGTTGCGGAAACTAAGAGCGACGCGCAGGGCAATTTCACCTTTGAAAATCCAGGCCTGGGGCAGATGCCCATGCTGGTCCGCGCCACCTACCGCGGCGTTCATTTCCATCAGCCGGTGCCTCCGGGCAGTTCGACGGTGACCGTGGAAGTGTTCGAGCCCACGAAGGACACCAAAGGCATTCACTACGGAACCCGCGTGGTTATCTTTCAGCCGGGCGGCGCGAGCCTGCTGGTCGGGGAAGAGTACGCTGTGCGCAACGACACCGCGCCGCCGCAGGCCTATTACCGAGCCGACGGCAATTTTGAATTGCAAATTCCGGAAGGCGCCACGCTGCAGCAGGCCGCGGCGTGGGGCCCTTCGGCCATGCCCGTCAACCAGACCACACTCAATCGCGGCAAAAATAAGTACGCCATCGCCTTCGCGTTCCGTCCGGGCGAAAACGGCGTGCGGCTCTCGTATCAACTGCCCTACACCGGGGACGCGGCTTCGCTGCGCCTGTTTTCCGTCTATCCCGCCGAGCACCTGCTGCTGGTGGCCCCGCCGGGCGTGGACCTGCGCGGAGAAGGCGTGACCGCCGCGGGTGCGGAGCAGGGAATGAATGTCTACAACGCGGAGGCTCCCGCCACGGGAAAAGGGCTGCTGCTGCAGCTTTCGGGGCAGGGAACTGCTCCACCGGCGAAGGCCTCCGCCAGTGGAGGTGAGGCCGCGGATGCGGGTGCTGCGGAAGACACCAGCAAGATTCAAATGACTCCCACGCGGCTGGATGCGCTGAAGTGGCCGCTGGTGGGAGGTTTTGCCGGGATTTTCGCGCTGGGCGCTCTGTTTTTGATGCGCAAGACCGCACCCGCGGGAATGGACACTCGTGTGCCCGCGGAAAAACCTACTGCCGGACGGAAACACGCGGCGCCTCCTCCGCATCTGGCCGAAGCCGATGCCCATGTGAGCGCCAATCTTGAAGCCATCAAGGACACTCTCTTCCGCCTCGAACTACGGCGGCAGGCGGGCACGATTTCCGAGGAGGAATACGCCCGCGAACGAGCCAAGATCGAGAAAACCATGCGCGACATTGTGCGCGGGTGACCCGTGGCAAACGGCCCTCTTCCCCGCAAACCCAGGAAAGCCAGTGAGGTAACCGCGTGACGTCCGCCGGTGCGCCTCTGGGGTTGCGTTGCAACAACCTCGAAAAACGGTTTGGGAATTTCATGGCCCTGCGCCGGATCAGTTTTGAAATTGTTCCGGGCGAAGCGGTGGCTTTGGCCGGGCACAACGGTTCCGGCAAAACCACTTTCCTGCGCATCGCCGCGGGCCTTTCCCGGCCCACCGCCGGCAGCCTGCACGTGGGCAGCGAGGACATCATCACCACGGCCGTGCGCATGCGCATCGGCTTCGTCGCGCATCAGACCATGCTCTACGACGAACTGACCGCCGAGGAAAATCTGCTGCTCTTCGCGCGCTTGCAGGGAATTGCCACGGCTGCCCAACGCGCCTCCGAACTGCTTCAGGAAACCGGCTTAATCGATCGCCGCCGCTCCCTGGTGCGCACCTTTTCCCGCGGCATGCGCCAGCGCTTGACCATCGCCCGCGCCCTGCTGCACGCGCCCGCCCTGCTGCTCTTCGACGAACCCGGCACGGGCCTCGATGCGCCCGGCATCTCCTGGCTGGCGGCCACGCTGCTGCGCGTGCGCGACGCCGGCTGCACCATCCTGATGAGCCTGCATGGCCAGGCCGAACTGGCCGCCGTGGCCACCCGCGCCATGCGCCTCGAAGCCGGCTCGCTCGCGGCCGATTCCTCTTCCGGCGAATCCATCGAATCCGTTCTGCGCGTGAGGGAGCGCTGAGTCCATGTCCCTTCTGCAAACCACCGCCACGCTGTTCAATAAGGAATTGCGCACGGAGCTGCGCTCGCGCGAACTGATCACCACCACCATCGTCTTTATCGTGCTGGTCATTGTCCTGTTCAGTTTTACCTTCGATCCCGGCTCCTCGGAATCCCGCCGCTTCGGCCCCGGCCTGCTCTGGCTGGCGTTTCTCTTTGCCGCTTCGCTGATGCTTCAGCCGTGTTTTCTGCGCGAGCAGCTCAATGACACGCTGAGCGCATTGCGCATGGCCTCGCCCGACCCCTTCGCCATTTTCCTGGCCAAGCTCGCGGCCAATACCATGTTTTTGCTGCTCACCGAACTTATGATGCTTCCCGTCTTCGCCGTGCTCTATAATGTTCCGGTCTGGCACGTGCTGCCCCAGTTGGCCCTGGTGCTCTTTGCCGGCAGCGTGGGCATTTGCGTGGCCGGGACGGCCGTGGCGGCGATTTCCGCGCAGGCGCGCATGCGCGAACTGCTGCTGCCGCTGCTCCTGCTGCCGCTGCTGACTCCGGTGCTGATTGCCAGCACGGAGGCCACCGCGGCGCTGCTGGCCGATAAGCCGGAACTGCGGCTGGACTGGCTCGGGTTTCTCGCGGCTTTCGATCTCGTGTTTTTGACGGCGTTGTGGCTCTTCGGCGAATTTTTATTGGAGGAATGAGTGATGCCTTCAGGATCTTTGCAGGCGAGGACGGTCAACCCATGAAGAGAAACGTGTTCGCGTTGCTTGTCGTGCTGCTGCTCGGCTGGGCCGCGTATGCTTCTTTCTTTGTCGCTCCCACCGAAAACACCATGGGCGTGATTCAGCGCATTTTCTATCTGCATATGCCTAGCGCCATCGTGGCCTTCTGCGCCTTCCTGACCACCTTTGTCGCCAACCTGCTCTACGTCTTCCGCCGCCAGAATCGCTGGGACTGGCTGGCCGTTTCCTCCGCGGAAGTGGGGCTGGCCTTTATCACCGTGGTGCTGATCACCGGCCCCATCTGGGCGCATCCGGTCTGGGGCATCTGGTGGACCTGGGATGCCCGGCTGACCTCCACTTTCGTCCTGTGGCTGCTCTATGTTTCTTACCTGCTCCTGCGCACGCTGATTGAAGATCCGCACCGGCGCGCGCTGGCCAGCGCGGTCTACGGCATTTTCGCTTTCCTCGACGTTCCTCTCGTGCACATGTCCATCCGCTGGTGGAGGACGCAGCATCCCCAGCCGGTGCTGATGGGTGGGCCGGGCACGGGGCTGGATTCGCAAATGAAGATCGTTCTGCTGTATTCCTTCATCGCATTATTGAGTCTGATGATTTTCCTGGTACGCCAGCGTTACGAACTCGAAGCCCTGCGCGGGCAAGCCGATGCGCTGCGCCGGGAAGCGGAGGCCGCATGAAAAATCTGGACAGTGTGTTTGCCGCCTACATGGTGGGATGGGGCGTATTTTTTCTGTATCAGCTGACGGTTTCGCACCGGCTCACCAGCCTGCGCGACGAAATCGAACAATTGAGGATCTCCCTCAAGCGCGAGAAATAGCTTGGCCGCAAGAAGGAAAATCGGCATTGTCCTGTTTCAGCTGGGCGGCCCGGACTCTCTCGAAACCGTCCAGCCGTTCCTGCTGAACCTCTTTCTCGACCCGGACATCATTCCCCTGGGCCCGCTGAACTTTCTGCGCGGCCCGCTGGCCCGGCTGATCGCCGCGCGCCGCTGGAAGCCAGTGGCCGGGCGCTATGCCCAGATTGGCCGGCGCTCCCCGATACGCCAGCTGACCGAGCGCCAGGGCAACGCTCTCGCCGCCGCCCTCGCTCCACAAATGGATTCGGTGATCGCCATCGCCATGCGCTATTGGCATCCGCTCACCGAAGAAGCCGTGGAAACGTTGCGCCGCGCCGGCCCGCTCGATGAAATTGTCCTGCTGCCGCTCTATCCCCACTATTCCTACGCCACCACGCTCAGCAGTCTCAAGGAGTGGCGGCGCGTTTACGGAAAGCCCGCCGGCGGGCCGCCCGAAAGGACCATCGAGCATTTCTACGCGCACCCGCTCTATATTCAGGCGGTGACCGAGCGCATCGGCATCGTCCTGCGCCAGTTCGAGGACAGCGGCCGCATCCAGCTCGTTTTCAGCGCGCACGGCTTGCCCGTGAGCCTGGTGGAAGATGGCGATCCTTATCCCGAGCACGTGAAAGAAACCGTACGGCTGGTTTGCGAGAGCGGCGCTGCAAAATACCCCGGATGGCCGCGGCGGCATCTGCTCTGTTTCCAGAGCAAAGTCGGCCCGGCCAAGTGGCTGGAACCGTCGCTGCTGCACACGATTGACCGCCTGGGCCATGAAGGCGAGAAAGAATTGCTGGTCGTGCCCATCTCTTTCGTCACCGAGCACATCGAAACGCTGCACGAAATCAATATCGAAGCCCGCCTGGAGGCGCAAAAGGCCGGCATCACCACCTATCGCATGATGCCCGCCGTGGGCGATTCACCTGTCTTTATTCAGGCGCTGGCCGATCTGGTGCGCCGAGCGGTGGGCTATTAGAGGAAGCATGTACTACGGAAAGAAGTTCGGAAATTTCCCGACGCTGGCCCTTCTGGCCATTGCAGCGGCACTCAGTTTCCTGGCGGCCGCCTGCGGAAATCAGGGTAACTCCGGAAAAGGCGCTCCCCTGGAGCGTTCCTCCGCCCCGCCTGCGGTGGTAGACCCGGCGACGGCCGGAAGCGTTTCCGGCGTCGTCCGGCTGGACGGTCCCGTGCCTCCCGCAAGAAAAATCATCATGTCCGGCGACGCCGCCTGCGCCCCGGCCGATCAGGAGCCGCCTGTCAGCCAGGAAGTTGTCGCCGACGCGCAAGGCAATTTGTCCAACGTTGTGATTTACGTGAAGGGTGGCATTGGAAACTTTTCCTTCGCCATTCCCAAGACGCCCGTGGAAATCAATCAGCGGGGCTGCCTGTACTCTCCGCACGTGGCCGCGGCGATGGCCGGACAGACCGTGACCTTCCACAATGCCGACAAGACCATCCACAACATTCATCCCCAGCCGAAAAACAATCCCTCCTGGAACCGCTCGCAGTCTCCCGGCGCTCCCGCGATCGAGGAAAGTTTTTCTCGCGAGGAGATCGCCATCCCGGTCATGTGCAACGTGCATCCCTGGATGCGCTCGTATCTGGCCGTTTTCAATCATCCCTATTTTGCGGTGAGCGGCGCCGGCGGGGTGTTTGAAATCCGCAATCTTCCGCCGGGAAACTACACGCTGGAAGCCTGGCACGAGAAATACGGCACGATGAGGCAGTCGCTGGTGATCTCCGCGAAGGAAGCGGCAAAGGTCAGCGTCGTTTTCCGTTCGGACGCCGGGGTGGGCCGTTAAGTCATTGCTGCATAAGATGTTATGATGGCCGTTGGCGTTATTTTGCTTCTTTGAGTATACTGCGCGATTGGGGTTGTCATTATGCCTGCTACTTATCATCACGGGTTGCACCGCTATTCGCTGGTGCTGCTGGCCTGCACGTTCCTGCTCCTGATTGCCGGCGCGCTGGTCACCTCCAACGACGCCGCACTGGCCGTTCCGGACTGGCCGCTCTCCTACGGCACGCTTACGCCGCCCATGGTCGGCGGAATTTTCTATGAGCACAGCCACCGCGTCATTGCCGCCGCCATCGGCTTTCTGATGATCCTTCTGGCCGTCTGGACCTGGCGCGCCGAATCGCGCCGCTGGGTGCGCTGGCTGTCGCTGGCCGCTCTGGGCGCGGTGATTCTTCAGGGCGTACTCGGTGGTCTGACCGTCCTGCTCAATCTGCATTACGGCATGCCCATCGCGCATGCCTGCCTGGCGCAGATCTTTTTTGGCGCCATCATGGGCATGGCTCTCTTCACCAGCCGCTGGTGGATTTCCGAGCAGCCGGCTATTCCCGATAGCGGCTCGCCCTCCATCCACACCTTTGCCCTGGTGAACGCCGCCGCGGTTTTTCTGCAAGTCATTCTCGGCGCCGGTTTCCGCCACAAGAGCATGCCCATTTGGCCGCACATCATCGGCGCCTTCGTGGTCGCCGCGACCATCACCTGGACGGCGCTGACGCTGCGGCACCGCTTCGGGAACGTGCGGGAAATGAAGCTCGCGCGCATCCTGATCAATGCCGTTTTTGGCCTGCAGTTTATGCTTGGCGTGGCCGCCTGGGCCTCCCGCCTGATGACCGTGGACGCTCCGCAGCCCCTGCCCGCCGTGGTGGCGCTTACCGTGATTCATACCGTCACCGGCGCTCTGACCTTCGCCTGTTCGCTGCTGGTGGTCATGCTCTGCTACCGCATGGTGCCGCGGAGCAGGGAAGCGGCCCTGGCGCCCGCACGCACGGGGGCCGCGATTTCATGAAACCGACCGGAACAGTGGAGCCATCGAAGGGATTTCGCGCCAGCGCCTTTCTCTCGCTGACCAAGCCGGACGTCTCGTTCCTCGTGGTGATGACCACCGCGGCGGGCTACTACATGGGCGTGCGCGGCCAGGTGAACTGGCTGGCGCTGCTGCATGCGGTCTTCGGCACCACGCTGATCGCCGCGGGAACGGCCGCGCTCAATCACTATATCGAGCGCGATTCCGACGCCCTCATGCGCCGCACCGCTTCGCGCCCGCTTCCCACCGGCGCGCTGGAACCCTCGGAGGCGCTGGTGTTCGGCACATCGCTGGCCATTGCTGGCGCGGTGGACCTGTGGATCACCGGAGGGTTGCTCGCCAGTGGACTCGGCGTGCTCACCTGCCTCAGCTATCTGCTGGCCTACACGCCGCTGAAGACGCGCACCTCCTGGGCCACTTTCATCGGCGCCATTCCCGGCGCCATCCCGCCCATGATCGGCTGGGTGGCCGCCACGGGGCGGCTCGAAACCGGGGCCTGGCTGCTCTTCGCCATTCTCTTTCTCTGGCAGTTTCCGCATTTCCACGCCATCGCCTGGATTTACCGCGAGGACTATGCCCGCGCCGGCATCCTGATGCTTCCCGTGGTGGACGACGAGGACGGCACGCGCACCTTCCGCCAGATTCAGCTGACCGCCGGGGCTCTGGTGGCCGTCAGCGTTCTTCCTGCCGTGATCGGTCTTACCGGCATGCGCTATTTCTCGGGCGCGTTCATCGCCAGCCTGGCGCTGATGCAGGTCTGCCTGTGGGCCTCCGCCGTGAGGAGCAACCAGCGCGCCAAATGGCTGATGCACGCCACGGTTCTGCATATTCCGGTGCTGCTCGGTCTGATGCTTTACGACAAAATACCCCGGTAAAAGGACGCGCCCGCGCCGATGATTTCTCAAGCGACCCTCAACGCGTCCCTGAACGGCATGAGCGCCCTGCTGCTCGTATCCGGTTACGGCTGCATCCGCCGCAAATGGATTCAGGCGCACAAGGCCTGCATGGGCTCGGCGTTTTTATGCTCGGCCGCGTTTCTCGTGTCCTATTTGATTTACCATGCGCGCGTGGGCAGCGTTCATTTTCAGGGGCAGGGGAATATCCGCATTTTCTATTTTGCGCTGCTGCTTTCCCATACGCTGCTGGCCGTCCTGGTTCTTCCCCTGGCCCTGCTGACCATCCAGCGCGCCTGGCGCGGCGAATTCGAGCGCCATCGCGCCATCGCCCGCTGGACCCTGCCCCTCTGGCTCTACGTTTCCTCCACCGGCGTCCTGGTCTATTTCCTGCTCTACCATCTCTACGCGCCGCCCATGCGCTGAGGCACACCACGGGCTTTCCAGCGGGCTTCGTCGATTTTCAGAATTAATTTTCGAGGAGATTGATGCGTTCGATTTCCGTGGCGATCAGGCCGCCGGTGCGCGCGGAGCGCGTGGCTTGCCGCGTGCCCGCCTTGGGGAAAAAGATGTGCCAGAAATTCTTCTGCGGAATGGAAAAGCCCACGCCCACGAAGCGCTGCACGCCCTGCTTGCGATCGCGGCTCTCGCGCACGGAAGCCACGAAACACTTCATGCTTTCCGTGGTCGTCTCGTTGGTCAGCACCAGAGGCTGGCCGGGGGCGATGTCCCGCGCATCCAGCAGGAGCAGCGCGCCGTCCGCGCTGAGGTTCTGCGTCAGTGCGCGGTAATGGATCTTGCTTCCGTCCAAGCCGCGCCCTTCAACGCGCACCGGCATTTGCAGGGAAACCCGCACGGTGCGGCGGCGTTCTGGATATCGAGTATATTGCATAGCTTCTCTTGCCTTCGCTGCGCCTGTACGATTGAAGAGCATGCCACGAGGCCGGGCGAAAATCAAGGACTCGCTTGGCGCGGAGCGGCAGCGGAAATGAAACATTTTTAATCGGCAATCGAAAAGGGAAGCGCCGCTTATCGCGCCGGCACCAGAGCCAGCGCGTCGATCAGCGCCGTAGTGAATTCCTCGGTTCCCGCGGTTCCGCCCGCGTCGCGGGTGGTGTGTTTTGCTTCGCGATAAACCCGTTCGAGGGCCTCTTCGATCCGCCGCGCCGCCGCTCCTTCGCCCAGATGGTCGAGCATCATAATGCTGCTCAGCAGCAGCGCCGTGGGATTGGCCAGGCCCTGGCCGGCAATGTCCGGCGCGGTTCCATGCACGGCTTCAAAAAGGGCCGCATCGTGGCCGATATTGGCGCTGGGCACCACGCCCAGCCCGCCCACCAGCCCCGCGCCCAGATCGCTGACCACGTCGCCATATAGATTGGGCAGCACCAGCACTTCAAACTGCTGCGGGTTCATCACCAGCTGCATGCAGGCATTGTCCACAATCATCTCTTTGTAGGTGATGGCCGGATATTCCGCGGCCACCGCGCGGACGCTGCGCAGAAACAGCCCGTCGGACATTTTCATGATGTTGGCTTTGTGAATCGCATGAACGGTCTTGCGGTTCTTGCGCACCGCGTAGTCGAAGGCGAATCGCGCGATGCGCGTGGAAGCCTTCTCCGTGATGATTTTCAGGCTTTCCACCACCCCGGGGACCACCTCATGCTCCAGCCCGGAATAAAGATCCTCCGTGTTTTCGCGCACGATCACGATGTCCACGTTCTCGAAGCGCGATTTCACCCCCGGAAGATTGCGCACCGGCCGAAGATTGGCGTACAGCTCGAGCTTCTTGCGCAGCGCCACGTTCACGCTGGGCGCTCCCCCGGCCACTACCGTGGCCATGGGCCCTTTCAGGGCCACTTTATTGCGGCGCACCGATTCCACCGCCGCCTCCGCCAGCAAGGGGCCCGCCTGGCCCTCCCGCGTGGCGCGGGCGTCGAACTCATCCCAGGCAATGGAAACGCCGGCCGCTTCCAGAATCCGTTTGGTGGCCTCGGCCACTTCCGGGCCGATGCCTTCCCCAGGAAGTAATGTGACTGTGTGCTTCATACACTCTCTTTTCCGATGAACGACCCACTCTCTATTGTAGGTCAACTGCCTCCCGCCGCGAAAATCATGCGGGGGAGGGGTTGCTCAGGAAGCACGGGGGAGGGAAGCGCCGGGCAAGGGAGGGGCATTTCTGCTATACTGGTTCAGGAAGAAAGTCGCAGCCAAGGCTGTGCGCGAAGGAGACAGGAATTATGATCAATTTGACGCCCGTGGCGACCACCAAGATCAAGGAAATCATGAGCATGCAGAACCCCTCGCCGGTAGCCCTGCGCATCGGCGTGGTGGGCGGCGGCTGCTCCGGTTTTCAATATCACATGGCTTTCGAGACCCTGTCCAGCGACGCCGATAACGTCCTGGAATTCGAGGGCCTGAAGGTTGTCGTGGATCAGATGAGCTCCATGTATCTCGATGGCGTGGAAGTGGATTACATCGAGAGCCTGGAAGGCGCCGGCTTCAAGTTCAACAACCCCAACGTCAAGAGCACCTGCGGCTGCGGCAGCTCATTCAGCGCCTAGTTCGCGGTTATCCGTAATCGGCTTGTTCAGACCCCCGAAGCGGTCTTCGGGGGTCTTTTTCTTTTTGCAGCGCCGGCTTTCGTTTGCAATCCCGCGGTAACGTTCGTATTCTAAACGTCAGCCATGAAGATTGCCCTTGCGCAGTTCAATCCCACCGTCGGGGACTTTGCCGGCAATTCCGCGCGCATTCTCAGCCTGGCCGAGCAGGCCCGCCAGAGCGGCGCGGAGCTGGCCGTCTTTTCCGAGTTGTGCCTGTGCGGCTATCTTCCGCAGGATCTTCTCGAGCGCCCCGCGTTCATTGACCGCAATCTGCGCGAATTGGCGGCGCTCGCCGAAAAAATATCCCTTCCGTCCATCGTTGGCTTTGTGGGGAGAACGAAGCTATCCCAGGGCAAACCCATCGCCAATAAGGCCGCGCTGCTGGCCAACGGCCGCATCCAGTTTGAACAGGGCAAGATGCTCCTGCCGACCTATGACGTGTTCGACGAATCGCGCTATTTTCAGCCCGCCGCGCAGCAGTCCGTCTTCTCTTTTGGCGGCGTCAAGCTGGGCATCACCATCTGCGAGGACGTCTGGAACGATAAGAATTTCTGGTCCAAGCAGCGCTATGATCGCGATCCGGTCGCCAGCCTCATGCAGCAGGGAACTGATGTGCTGATCAATATCTCCGCTTCGCCCTGCACCATCGACAAGCGCTCCCTGCGCCGCGAGATGCTGCGCTCGCTGGCCCTGCACCACAAGCGCCCGGTCATCTACGTCAATCAGGTCGGCGGAAACGATACGCTGGTCTTTGACGGCGCCAGCATGGCCGTGCGCGCCGACGGCGTCATTGCCGCGCAAGCCCTCGCCTTCGCCGAGGACATGGTTTATTTCGATACTTCCACGGGATTTGGAGACCTGCACGCACAGCCCGCCGATGAACTGGAATATGCGTTTCAGGCGTTGGTGACCGGCACGCGCGATTACGTGCGCAAATGCGGATTCCGCAAGGTCATCATCGGCCTGAGCGGCGGCATCGACTCCGCCGTGGTGGCGGCCATCGCCGTCGAGGCCGTGGGCCAGGAAAACGTCCTGGGCGTGGCCATGCCCAGCGTTTTTTCCTCCGCGGGCAGCCGCAGCGACGCCAAACAGCTGGCCGAAAATCTGGGTATTGAATTTCTCGTCCTGCCCATCAACGATGTCTTGGAGGCCTACTGCAAATCCTTGCGCTCCGCCTTTGGCGACCGCCCCGCCGATGTAACCGAAGAAAATATTCAGGCGCGCATTCGCGGTAATTTCCTGATGGCCCTCTCCAATAAATTCGGGTCCATGGTGCTCAGCACCGGGAATAAATCCGAAAACGCCGTGGGCTATTGCACGCTCTATGGCGACATGGCCGGAGGCCTCGCGGTAATCTCCGACGTTCCCAAGCTGATGGTCTACGCCCTCGCGGACTTCATCAACCGCGAAAGGGAACTGATCCCCCGCTCGACCATCGAAAAGCCGCCTTCCGCCGAACTGCGGCCCAATCAGAAGGATTCGGACACCCTGCCGCCCTATGACGTCCTCGACCGCATCCTCAAAGCCTATATCGAGGACCTGCGCAGCCCCGAGGAGATTGCCTCGCATTACGATTTCGACGTTGCCCTGGTCCGCGACATCGCTTTGCGCGTGGACCGCAACGAGTACAAACGCAAGCAGGCCGCGCCGGGACTGAAAATCACATCCCGCGCGTTCGGCTTTGGCCGCCCGTTTCCCATTGCGCAAAAATTTATTCCCTAAAGACAGGAGACTTACCGTGACTCACTGCCGTCCGCTCGTTCGCCTCGCCTTGCTTGGCGCATTCTTCCTGGCCGCTCAGGCCGCTCCTGTTCGCGCACAGGACGCCGCCAAGCCGCCGCAGACTCCTAAGCCGGCCTCCGCAGCCCCCTCCACGGGGAATGCCGAGATTCTCCGGAAGATCGAAGCCTATCTCCGGGACACCTATGCCTGGGGGCCGGAGGTGCACCTGACGGTGGGAGCGATGAAAGAATCGCCTGTGGCCGGGCTGCTGGAGACGCTGGTGGATATTGACGTCTCCGGACAGAAAGAGACCGCGAAATTCTATATCTCCCGCGACGGCCAACACCTTCTTCGCGCGGAAGTTACCGATCTCTCCCGCAATCGGACTGCAGAAGCCATGAAAGCCATCGAGTTGGCTGGCGCGCCCTCCACCGGCGACCCCAAGGCCGCCATCACCATCGTGGAGTTCGCCGACTTCGAGTGCCCGGTCTGCAAGCAGTTCCATGACGCCGTCCGCGCCGTCCTGCCCAATTACCCGCAGGCCCGCCTGGTCTTCAAGGATTTCCCCCTGGAGAACATTCATCCCTGGGCCAAGACCGCCTCGATCGCGGCCCGCTGCGCCTACCAGCAGGACCCCAAGGCGTTCTGGACGTTCTATGACCGCATCTACGACGACCAGCCCGTCATCTCCGCGGAAAACGCCTGGGCCAAGATGACCGACTTTGCCTCGCAGGCGGGCCTCAACGCGGACACGTTTAAGTCCTGTATGGCCGGCCCAGAAGCGGCCGCCGCCGTGGACGCCAGCTTCGATAACGGGCGCAAACTGGAGGTCAACAGCACGCCCACGGTGTTCATCAACGGGCGGCGCATGGTTGGGGCGGATCCGGCGCAACTGGAGCAGTTCATTCGCTATGAGCTGGAACAGCAGAAGAGTAAGACGAAGACGCGCTAGCCGCGCAATAAACTGATTTCATTGGACTTGACAGGGAATTGTCAATTTAGGAGGAGCGACAAGGGCGTGAGGACGTGGAATAGATCCGGAAATGAGCCATTCTTCGTAGTTGACATAATATATCTTATGGGACTCAATGTCAAGTCCTTTTTATATATCAATGTGGCGGCTTGGGACCTTTTTGGTGTTCCGCTGCTCTTCTGTTCGAGGCTGGCGTGGGGGGAGACGCCAGCCTCGCCGCCGCGCCTCGCTCCTGCTTGAATTCTCCTGCGCTTCTTCGTTGCAACTTTCCATTACCCGGAAGAAGAATGAGTTATCTCCGCGCGCTGGCTGCGATCGCTCCGGCAGCCGCGCCAACTAAAAACCATTTCGCCGCGCGCCCGGTGCGCCGCCAGAAACCGCCTCCACGGGCCAGTTTAGCTTCTGCCGCAAGTTCCCTTTCCGTGGCCATGCGCTTCTGCCGCTCATCGGCCAGGTTGGCCTCGGAGGCCGTCAGGCGCGCCTGGCAGGCCCGGCAGTCCAGGGCAAAGTCATAGAGGGGCTTCAGGTCCTCGACGGGCAGCATTGCGGCGGGGTGCCCGGGCGCCTGGGCCTCGCCCAGCATCCCAGTTCCTTGCGTACGGCCGGGCTGCGTTGCATGCTCCGCCGGCAGCGTGATGGGCGCGGGTAGAGGCAATTCCCGTGGGAGAGCCTGCACGATTTCGCGCGGGGTATTCACGTTGCGCTTGCGTTCGGCAATTTGCCGCAAGGCCTGCTGCAGTTCGGATTCCCGTTGGCGCTGCCTGCTCTCGGCTTGACGGGCGACGCTCTGCGCCGCCTGAATTTCCGCTTCGAGCCGCCCGCGCTCGCTGCGCCAGGAAATCGCCTGGCGCAGCACAAATGCGGTCACGAGGAGTCCGCCAAGAATCGCCAGGACCAGCCGCAGATTGGAAAAACAATTCATCGCCGTCTCGTGATTCGCAAATGCAATTTCCGTTGCTCAGGAATATCTGCTCGTGCGTGCCAGCACCTGCGCGGGATACGCGGCATTGCCGCCGCCGTTCCACGCCAGCAGCCCGCGGATGAGGTCACCTTTGGCGGTCGCCAGCCTCTTGGCCAGGACCGCGCAGCCCACGGCTATGCCCGCCGCGGGATCGCACAGTTCCGCCAGGTAGCGCCCGGCAAAGCCATTTTCCCGTGCGACTTGCCCCATCACCTGCATCAGGCCCCACGAAAAAGCGCGCGCTTCCGCCTCCGTGGGCGTAAGCGCATTGCCTGCGCAGAGCGGCCCCACGTACTTCGCATAAAACGCCGGCTCGTAGCGCAGCGCCCAGGGATTCCACGCGGACTCCTGCTCGATGACGGCGCAGACCAGCGCCGGGTCAAGCGCGTGAGCGGCCGCGGTTTCCCGCGCAAGGGCCAGCAGATTTTCCGGAGGCGTGTTCATGTTTTCGCTTTCTCCCGCAGTTGGCCGCCGGGCGGCTGCGCCAGCGTGCCTTGCCGTTCACTTCGATGAATTGCACCAGCGGCGGCTCGCTCAGGCGCACGCCCTGGTGCCCGGCAATCTCGCGCAGCGCGGAATAGATGTGCGGCAGGTGATTGACGGCCACGTCGCGCACGAACGTGCGGGCGATTTCGTCGTCGCGCATGCGCCGGTGCAGCCAGCGCAAAAACAGGGCGAACTGCGCGAGCGCGGCCAGCAGGCTGCCCACAATGGCGATGTTGAAATGCGGCAAGGAGTCTTTTCCTTTCAACAAATGTTTCCGCCGCAACTAGAGGAACATTCCCGGAATCGCGCCCAGCGTGCTGCCCAGCGACGAGCCCAGCGAGGAGAAAAATCCGCTTCCGCCGCGCGAAGCGCTGGCCCGCGCGTTGATCAGCTCCGAGGGAATTCCCAGGGTGCGCCCGAGCAGGCTGGAATCCACGCCAAAGAGGCCGGAAAGTCCCTGCAGAGCGGCCATGCGCCGCCGGTAAGCCTCGTTCGAGAAGTCCATCTGGTTCTGCTGCGCGAGACCCGCCGCTTCCCTGCCGCGCTGCCGCGCCAGATCGTCGGCCAGTTCGCCGAAGCCCGCCGAGTTGCGCGTGCGCGCCACGCGATTCGCCGCGGACTGCTGCAGCGCGTCATAGGCGCTGCCCAGCGCGCCCATGGACTGCCCAGTGACCGCGGCCTTGTCCGCCGCGCTCAATCCCGGATTGCGCGCCTGGTCCTGATACTGCGGGATCAGGAAATTGCCCAGCTGCGATTGCTGCCCCAGAAACTGCTGGTTCAACGCGTTGATGCGCGCCCGCTCCTGATCGCTGGCCTGCTGCGTTGCTGCCTGTGCTCCACGTCCCATGGTGCCTCCTGAAACTCATTCATTTCGACTTGCAAAGAAATCGTCCCTGCGCCGCCTCGTTTTTTAACCACTCGCCCCGCTCAGCCGTTTGCAGTAAGGCGTCCAGGCGTCGTCGCGCACCCAACCGCGCCGCGCCAGTCTTCGCCCGAATTTTGCGGCGATCTCCGGCGGCAGCCAGCAGTGCACGTCGGCCAGACCGCGTCTCCAGGCGTCGGCTTCCGCGGCGCGCTCCAGCGCCAGGATGCGCTCCCAGCGCTCCCGCGGCGTTCCCGAGCGCGGATCGAGCAGCAGATACGCCTCCGCCGTCAGCCGCAGCAGCGCCGCGCCGGCAATCCTCTCGCCCGCGCCGCTCTCCTCGCGCTCCGTCAGCACCAGCCGCGTCACGAACAGCGGATCGCCCAGGTCCGGCAGCGGATAGGAAAATCCCTGCGCCGCATGCATCTCCCGCAGCGCTTGCAGGTCCCCGGGAAAATATTCCCGCACGTTCACAGCAGCGAAGCCTTCCCACGAATCGCGCCGGGCGTGCCAAATCCATTTCCCCCGCGCACGGCCCCGCCACTCAAGGCGCCGCTTCCGCTCGAAGGCAGCGGCGCG
>Ga0315281_10005808_pt1 | contig 17608 bp, 16 predicted proteins | sample YL17G07_0_MG_FD_204540 | JGI IMG/M metagenome (GOLD analysis project Ga0315281, IMG submission 204540) | Sediment microbial communities from Yellowstone Lake, YNP, Wyoming, USA - YL17G07_0 | ecosystem: Environmental > Aquatic > Freshwater > Lake > Sediment | place: USA: Wyoming | collected...
CGCCACACTGGCAGTTCACGTTTCATTCTTTGTTCTCCCCGGTTGTCGAGCCCTCGCACGCGATGCCCGCGGCGAGGAGTTTGGAATAGGCGGCATCGTTCACGCCGAGTTCGGCCAGCAGCGGGCGATTGTGCTCGCCGATCCGCGGCGCCGGCGCGCGTATCGAGCCCGGCGTGCCTTCCAGCCGCGGCACCACGTGGTGCATCGGAAACGTTTCCATGTCCTGATCGGGATAATCCGCAATCAGCTCGCGCTCGAGCACATGCGGATCCTCGACGATCTGCGAGATGTCGTAAATCGGCCCTATCGTGACGTCGGCCTGCTCGAAGAATGTCACATTCTCGGCCTGGGTACGCTGCGCGACGAAGGCGCCGATGATCGCGTCGAGTTCTTCGGCGCGCTTCACGCGGTCGGCGTTGGTCTTGTAGCGCGGGTCGTCGATGAGATCGGGCCTGCCGATGGAGCGGAACACGCGCTCGGCCATTTTCTGGATCGAGGCGGAGAGCCCGACGTACTTGCCGTCCTTGCAGCGGTAGACGTTGCGCGGCGCGGCGTTGGTCGAGCGGCTGCCGGTGCGCGGCTTGATCTTGCCGGTCAGGCGGTAATTGGCGGCCTGCGGCCCGAGCACCGCAAACAGCGGATCGAGCAGCGGCAGATCGATTACCTGGCCGCGTCCCCCGTTCATTTCCACTTCGCGCAGCGCGATCAGCACGCCAGTTGCGCCGTAGAGCCCCGCATAGGAATCCGCAAGATACATCGGCGGCAGCACCGGCTCGCGGTCGCCAAAGCCGTTCATGGCCGCGAATCCCGACATGCCCTCAACCAGCGTGCCGAAACCGGGACGCCGCTTGTAGGGGCCGGTCTGGCCCCAGCCCGAAATGCGCACGACGATCAATTTCGGATTGAGTTCGAGCAGCTGGTCCGGCGCGAGCCCCATATTCTCGAGCGTGCCGGGGCGAAAGCTCTCGACGAAAACCGCGGTTGACGGAATCAATCTCTCCAGCAGGGCGCGTGCTTCTGGCTTGCGCAGTTCGAGACCAAGGCTTTTCTTGCTGCGCGCGTAAATTTTCCAGTTGGTCGCGACGCCGTTGGTCTGCCACGCGCGCAGGGTGTCGCCCGCGGGCGGCTCGACCTTGATCACCTCGGCGCCAAAATCGGCGAGCACCTGGGTCAGCATGTTGCCGGCGACCAGGCGCGACAGGTCGAGCACACGCACGCCGTCGAGCGGACCCTTCGCGTCAGGTTCGTACGCTTTCTTGTGGATCGCGCCGGTCATTCGGGCTGGATCCTGGCGTCTTTGACGATCTTGCCCCATCTCGCGATTTCGCTTTTGACGAGCGCGCTGAATACTTCGGGCGTCGTCGGCGTGGGCTCGGCGCCGAAATCGGCAAAGCGCTTTTTCATTTCATCGGTGGCGAGAATTTTGCGGATCTCTGCGTTCAGCCGGTCGATCACCGTTTTCGGCGTTTTCGCCGGCGCAAAAACGCCCCACCATAATTCGTTTTCGTAGCCGGGCACGGTTTCAGCGATCGCGGGCAGGCCGGGCGCGAAGGCCGAGCGTTGCGGGCTGCTTACGCCGAGCGCGCGCAGGCGGCCGGAGTTCATTTGCGCCTGCACGGAGGGCAGTCCCACCAGCAATACCTGAACCTGGCCCGCCATGAGGTCGGTGATCGCCGGGCCCATGCCTTTGTGCGGCACGTGTACCATGCTGATCTTCGCCGCATAATTGAATACTTCCATGCCAAGATGGTTGATGCCGCCGCTGCCCGACGACGTGTAGTTGAGCTGGCCCGGTTTCGCGCGCGCGAGCGCGACCAACTCTTTGATCGACCTGGCGGGTACCGACGGATGCACGACCAGCACCATCGGCCCCTTGCCGAGCATGATGACGCCGGTGACGTCGTTAATGGGATCGAACGGTTGCCTGGGCTGCACCGCGACAGTAGTCGTGTAGGTGCTCGACGAAATGTAGATGGTGTGGCCGTCGGGCGGCGACTTGGCCATCAGGTCCGCGGCGATCATCTGGCTCGCGCCGGCGCGGTTTTCGACGACGACCGGCTGACCGAGCGCTTCATTCAGACGCGGGCCGAGCACCCGCGCGAAAATATCGTTGCTGCCGCCGGGCGGCGCGCCGACCAGAAAACGGATCGGTTTTGACGGATAGGAGGTCTGCGCGAGCGCGAGGTCATTTGCCGTGCACAGGAAGAGCGTGGCTGTAGCAATACGTGCAAAGGTACTCATGGCATGTCCTGTAGGTTGCTGCGGGTGGGGGTCGTCGCGGGAAGACTCAAAACATAGCAGCAATCATACGGTGGCGCAATCCAACCTGAATGGCGTATTCGGCGGAGTGCTGCGTGCGTTAAAATCAAGCTTGCCGGCGCTTGTCGCGGCAGGATCTCAAACCGAATGAGGAGCAGCCGCATGACCGACTTATCATCCAGCGCACTGCATCTGGCATCCGCCGGCGCGCGATTCCGCGCCGCCGTCGCCGCCGAGCAGCCGTTGCAAATTGCCGGCACCATCAATGCTTACCACGCGCGCATGGCGCAGCGCGTCGGCTACAAGGCGATTTATCTATCGGGTGGAGGCGTCGCTGCCGGCTCGCTCGGGCTGCCCGATCTGGGTATCAGCAATCTCGATGACGTGCTGACCGACATTCAGCGCATCACCAATGTGTGCGATCTGCCGCTGCTGGTCGACGTCGATACCGGTTTTGGTTCGAGCGCGTTCAACATCGCGCGCACCGTCAAGTCGCTGATCAAATTTGGCGCCGGCGCCATGCACATCGAGGACCAGGTCGGCGCCAAGCGCTGCGGCCATCGCCCCAACAAGGAACTGGTGTCGCAGCAGGAGATGGTCGACCGCATCAAGGCCGCGGTCGATGCCAAGACCGATCGCGATTTCGTGGTGATGGCGCGCACCGACGCGCTGGCAGTCGAGGGCTTTCAGGCGGCGATCGATCGCGCCTGCGCGTGCGTCGAGGCGGGCGCCGACATGATTTTCCCGGAAGCGATGACCGAGCTTTCGATGTACAAGAAATTCGCCGATGCGGTCAAGGTGCCGATACTCGCCAACATCACCGAATTTGGTGCGACGCCGTTGTTTACGGTGGCGGAACTGAAGAGCGCCGACGTTGCGATGGTGTTGTATCCGCTGTCGGCATTCCGCGCGATGAATGCCGCGGCGCTGAAAGTATTCCAGGCGATCCGCAAGGACGGCACGCAGAAAAATGTGCTCGACACGATGCAGACGCGCAACGAGCTGTACGATTATCTGGACTACCACGCCTACGAGCAGAAGCTCGATCAGTTGTTCGCCAAGGGCAAGAAGAAATAGGGAATAGGGGCTGGGGCCGAAAACCCTTCACCCTTCACCCTTCACGCATTCACAGGAAACGCGCAGCCCTGCTCGAATCCTCTGAAACCCGCATGGCTATTGGCGTCCGAGCCGATTTTCGGCGGGTCAGGCGTTATCCGAACGCACCCTTGTGGGAGACCGTGTTTTCCTGCGAGGTCACGAACTCCAAGAGCGCCGCCCGGCCGCTTTCCGTGACCTTGCGAGCGCGTTCAATGGCGTTCTTGATCTGCGCCGGATCGGCCACCCGCTCCGACCACCCACTCATGGCCTTTGCCATGTCCGCGTAATTGCCCAGCAGGTCGCGGGTGCGAAACAGGTTGTGCGATGTCTTCATGTGCTCCGTCTCGACCGCCATCGTGTTGTTGTTCAGGACTATCGTGAGGATGGGGATGCCCGACCGCACGGCAGTCTCGAAGTCGAGACCAGTCATGCCGAACGCCGCATCGCCCATGAAGTTCACGCAGAATTTGTCCGGCGCGGCCAGTTTCGCGCCTATCGTGAGTCCGAGGCCCGTGCCCAATTGGTGCGATTTGCCCCAGCCCAAGTACGATCTCGGCCCGCCGGCGCGGTAGAACGGCATAATCTGATAGCGCGGGTTGCCGGAGTCGTGCGTGACGATGGCTGTATTCGGGTCAACCACCTGCATGAAATCCGCGATAACGCGGTACGGGTTGATCGGCGTTTCGTTGGAGGCCAGTTTGGCGAGCCACTGCTGGCGCCAGGCGTCGTAGGTTTTTGCAATCTCGGCCCGCACCGCCGCGCCGTCGCGCGGCTTCTTACCCAATAATTCCCGGCACGCGTCGATGAACTGCCGCAATACGAGCTTGGCGTCGCCGAGGATGGGGAAATCGGCGTAGTAAGCCTTGTTGAAGTCTATCGTGTCGGCAGCGTTGTGGATGATGATTTTACGGCCGGGAATGGTGGTGGACATGCCGTGCTTGGTCAGCGATGACCCGACCGCGAACACCAGGTCCGCTTCCTTGATGAAGTGGTAGGCCGCGCCGTTCATCGACCCGCCACCGGAGCTGCCCAGCGCCAGCGCGTGCGACTCCGGAAACGCACTCTTGCCCGCGAGCGTGGAAAAAACGGGGACCTGCACGAGCTCGGCGAGTTCGATCAATTCCGGCGTTGCTTCCGCGTAGAGCACGCCTTGTCCGGCCTGGATGACGGGTCGCCTGGCAGCGAGCAGCGCTTTCGCGGCGTTCATCACCTCTTCCGGGTTGGCCTGCGCCCGGGCAATTTTTACCGGACGGTAGTTTTCCACCACCGCCGGATCCACTTCCGCGCTGCCGACGTCGACGGGGATTTCCACCAGCGCGGGGCCGGGCCTGCCCGAGCGCATCTGCGTGAAAGCCCGGCGCAGCGTGTCGCCCACGCGTGCGGGTTGGGTGAGTTGCTCCGCAAACTTGGTGATGGACTCGTAGGACCTGACCGAAGAGAAGGCGGGAAAAACCTGGTCGCGGTCGAGCGGGTGGCCGAGTGGCAACAGCAGTAATGGAACGGCGTCGGAGTAAGCCGTGGCAACGCCCGCATAAGCGTTCTCCGCGCCCGGGCCGTACTGCATCGCAAATACACCGGGCGGCTGGCCGTTTTTCACGCGACTCCAGCCGTCGGCAATGCCAACGCCGACACGCTCCTGCCGGCAGATGATGGGCTTGATGCCCGCCGCTGCAGCCGCCTCGATGACTACCGTCGTCGGAAACGACGGAAGGAGGTGGATATTTTCGCGCTTGAGAATTTCGGCAACAGCATCGACGGTGCGCATGCAATGATCCTTTCGGCAGGGAGGGCTTCCCGGAAAACGGGTGGCGGTTGGTGCTGCATGCTAACTTGCGGCGGCTACCTGTCGCAAGACGCGCTGCCGGCGCATGCGCCGGGCGCAACCGGCCGCATGCGGCATAAGGCTATAATATGGCCCACATTTAGGGTCCGGATTCCATGCAGCTATTCGCTTTCGGCATCAACCACGAGACTGCGCCGTTGTCGTTGCGCGAGCAGGTGGTTTTTCACGCCGAAAATCTGGTGCAGGCATTGCGCGATCTGGTCGACCGCCACCCGGTCAAGGAAGCGGCGATCATCTCGACCTGCAATCGCACGGAAGTCTATTGCCACACCGAAGAGCCGGGACAGGCGATGCACTGGCTCGCCAACTATCACAAGCTGAAATCGCAGCACCTCGAGCCCCATCTCTACCAGTTGCCGCAAGAACGCGCGGTCAAACACGCCTTTCGCGTCGCCAGCGGCCTCGATTCCATGGTGCTCGGCGAGCCGCAGATACTCGGCCAGTTCAAGGACGCGGTGCGCACCGCCGAGCAGGCCGGCACGCTCGGCCTGCTGCTGAACAAGTTATTTCAACGCACGTTTGCGGTCGCCAAGACGGTGCGCTCGGAAACCGACATCGGCGCCAGCACGGTGTCGATGGCGTCCGCCGCCGTGCGCCTGGCCGAGCGCATTTATCCGAGCATCAGCGAGCAAAGCGCGCTGTTTATCGGCGCCGGAGAAATGATCGAACTCACTGCCACCCACTTCACCGCACGGCACCCGCGCCACGTGACGTTCGCCAACCGCACGCTCGAGCGCGCGCAGCACCTGGCCGAGCGCTTTCGTGGCCGCGCCATCACGTTGAATGAGCTGGTTTCCCAGCTGGCGGCGCACGACATTATCGTGAGCTGCACCGCAAGCACGCTGCCGATCATCGGCAAAGGCCTGATCGAAAGCGCGTTGCGCGCGCGCAAGCACCGGCCGCTCTTGATCATAGACCTCGCCGTGCCGCGTGACGTCGAAGCAGAGGTCGGCGCCCTCGATGACGTGTTTTTGTATACGGTGGACGATCTGGGCAACATGGCGCGCGAAGGCCTGAACGTGCGCGAGTCGGCGGTGACGCAGGCCGAGGCCATCATCGAAACCCAGGTCGGCGATTTCATGCAATGGCTCGACAACCGTGAGCTGGTGCCGACGATCCGCGCATTGCGCGATGATGCCGAGCGCGCGCGCCGGCGCGAATTCGAGCGCGCGCTGCGGCGGCTCGCGCGCGGCGACGACGCGCCTGCAGTGCTCGAGCATTTAAGCCACGCGCTCACCAATAAACTTTTGCATGCGCCGACGCATGCGCTCAATCATGCCAACGATGATGACCGGGAGCAGCTGGCGAGCATGCTGCGGCGGCTCTACCAGTTGAAGCGCTCCGAATGAAGAGCAGCATTGCGGCGAAACTCGCGCAGCTGACACTCCGCCTCAACGAACTCAATCAGCTGCTGAGCGCGGAAACCGTTACCGCCAACCTGGACAACTACCGCAAGCTCACCCGCGAGCACGCCGAAATTGCGCCGGTGGTCGAGCTCTACCAGTCGTACCGCAAGAGCGAGGGGGACATCGAGGCAGCGCAGGAAATGGCGTCCGACCCGGCGATGCGCGACTTCGCCGAGGCCGAGATTCGCGATACCCGCCTGCGTTTGGCGCAACTCGAGGCCGAGCTGCAGAAGCAACTGCTGCCGAAAGACCCCAACGACGACCGCAATATCTTCCTTGAAATCCGCGCCGGCACCGGCGGTGACGAATCGGCGTTGTTTGCGGGCGATCTCTTCCGCATGTACGCGCGCTTCGCCGAGCGCAACAAGTGGCAGGTCGAGGTGATCTCGCGGAGCCAGAGCGAACTCGGCGGCTACAAGGAAATCATCGCCAGGATCATCGGGCAGGGCGCGTATTCCAAACTCAAGTTCGAGTCCGGCGGCCATCGTGTGCAGCGGGTGCCCGCGACCGAAACTCAGGGGCGCATTCATACCTCGGCGTGCACGGTAGCGGTGATGCCGGAAGCCGACGAAATCGCGGCAGTCGTTTTGAATCCGGCCGAGATGCGGATCGATACTTATCGCGCTTCCGGCGCCGGCGGGCAGCACATCAACAAAACCGATTCTGCGATCCGCATCACGCATTTGCCGACCGGCATCGTGGTCGAGTGCCAGGAAGACCGCTCACAGCACAAGAACAAGGCACGCGCCCTCTCGGTGCTCGCCGCGCGCATCAAGGACCAGCAGACCCGCGAACAGCAGCAGCAGACGGCGGCCACGCGCAAATCGCTGATCGGCAGTGGCGACCGCTCCGAACGCATCCGAACATACAATTTCCCGCAGGGCCGCGTCACCGATCACCGCATCAATCTCACGCTCTACAAGATCGGCGCCATCATGGACGGCGATTTGTTTGATCTGACTTCGGCGCTGAGTTCCGAGCACCAGACCGAGCAGCTGGCGGCCCTCGGCGAAGAAGCCCAGCCGGCCTGATGGTGTGCCGGCGCGGCCGCACGGCGCCGGCTCGACGATGAGTCGCACTATCGCTCAGACGCTGATCGCGGCGCCGCTCGATCCCGTCGATGCGCGCGCATTGATGCGCCATGCGCTAGGCGTCGATGATGCGTACCTGATTGCGCACTCGATTCAGATTTTGAGCGACGCGCAGAGCGGGTTCTTCGCGGCATTGACCGCCCGCCGCGGAGCGGGCGAGCCGGTTGCATACATCATCGGCTGGCGGGAGTTTTTCAGCCTTGAGTTCAAAGTCACGCCGGCGGCGCTGATTCCACGGCCCGAGACCGAACTGCTGGTCGAGTTCGCGCTGGATAAGACCGCGGCGGATGGTGAGTGCTGCATTCTCGACCTCGGTACCGGCAGTGGTTGTATCGCTATCGGTATCGCGAAGCAGCGGCCGCGCGCGCGGGTGGTTGCGGTCGACAGCAGCGCCGCAGCGCTGGCGCTCGCCCGCGACAATGCGCGGCGGCATGGCGTGACCAATCTTGAGCTCATGCAGAGCGACTGGTTCAGCGCGCTCACCGGGCGCCGGTTTGACCTGATCGTGGCGAATCCGCCGTACGTGGCCACCGGCGATCCGCATCTGAGGCAGGGCGATCTGCGTTTCGAGCCGGTGGCGGCGCTGGTCGGCGGCGCCGATGGTCTGGATTGCATACGGTTGATCGTCGCCTCGGCTCCGCAATACCTGAACATCGGTGGCTGGCTCGCGTTCGAACACGGTTACGACCAGGCCGCGCGGTGTCGCCGGTATCTCGAAAATGCGGGTTACGATGAAGTGTTCTCACGCGCGGACCTGGCCGGCATCGCGCGTGTGAGCGGGGGCCGGTGCCGAGCCTAGTCTTGACGCAAATCGGCCCAAACGGTAAAATACCCTATCAAATTAGTCAGGTAATAAAGGAAAAGCATGAGCGCTCAGGATGTTATCAAGGAACAAGTGACTAAAAACCGGGTCGTGCTGTACATGAAGGGTTCGCCCGATTTCCCGCAGTGCGGGTTTTCCGCCAATGTCGTAGGCATTCTGCGCGAGTGCGGCGTCGACGACATGTTTACGGTCAATGTGCTTGAGGACCCCGAGATTCGCCAGGGCATAAAGCAATACGCGAACTGGCCGACGATACCGCAGCTCTACGTGAACGGCGAATTCGTCGGCGGCTCCGATATTCTGTCCGAGATGTACCAGAACGGCGAGTTAAAGAAGCTGCTGCAGAAATAATCGAGTGTATTGGTGTGCGCAAACGGCCGCCTGGGGCGGCCGTTTTTTTTGGCGGCTCAAGGCTTGAGCCAGGTCACGTACGCGTATTGCAGCAACAGCAGCAGCGCAATCAGAAACAACGCTTTTTTGAGCCATCGGCGGTAGGTCATTGCATCGATGCGACTGCGGATGCGGATGCCGGCGAGCACCGTGCCGGTGGCGATTACGACGAGCGGCAGAGTCATCAGCCATTGGGTGAGCTCGACGCCGCCGGTCGTGGCCATGGTCGCGAACTGCGTGGTTTTGCCGGTGATAAAGCAGATGTTGAGCGCTTGTACCATCGCCGTCGGGGAAAGCGCGAGCGCGAGGTAGTAGATCACCAGCGGCGGGGCTGCGGCGTTAGTGCTGCCTTCGAATACCCCGGCGATCACGCCGAACACGACTCCGGACCCATGCCGGTACTTCCTAATCAGAGGCCATTCCGTTTTGCCGATGTGGTCGAGGTTGAGATAAATGATCACCAGCAGCGCGAGCAACAACGAAAACGGGGCTTCGGGGTAGGCGATGAACATACGGGTGCCTATCGCTGCGCCGACAAACATGTAGATCGGCATCGGCCAGAATTCAGCCAGCACGGCGCGCAAGCCCTGACCTTTGACCAGGCTCGCGATTACCGCCGCCACGCACGGCAGCAGGATCAGAATGATGGCAGTGCGCATGTCGGTGACGAGCGCGATCAGCGGCGTGGCGAGGATGGGAAAGCCCAGTCCCAGCGCGCCATGTACCAGGCCGGCCAGCGCGATCACCGCAACCACCCAGGTTATCAAGGCCGGCGAGAGCGATTCAAATCCAGGCACGCGCGGGTCTTGGCAGATTGAGTAACGGCATCAGAATGGCGGCGGCGGAGGGGACTTGCATGCAGGTATTCTAACCCGTGCCGCCGCTTCAGAATTCGTCATGACGGCGGGATCGAACTGGGATTAAGATGCTATTCATGCTGCGTCGATAATCAAACCGCTTGCGCGAGGAGCACCGTCATGAGTGACATCGATTCCCACAAACCGCCTGAATCAAGCGCTGCAAATGCGACAGCTGCCGGCAGGGATAATTTTATCGCGGCGGGGCGGGCAGTTGACGCCGGCCGCGGCTGGGAGTGGATTGCAGCGGGCTTCGCGCTGTTCAAAAAACAGCCCGGCAACTGGATACTGGTGCTGATCGTGCTTTTGGTGTGCTTGATCCTGATCGCGGTGGTGCCGATCATAGGCGGTCTCTCGAATATGCTGCTGCTGCAGGTGTTCATGGGCGGCATCATGCTCGGTTGCCGTGCGCTCGACCGCGGCGAAGTCCTCGAAGTCGGGCATGTGTTTGCCGGATTCAAGCAAAACACCAGCAACCTTGTGGTGCTCGGTTTGCTGGCGCTGGCGGCATGGGTGGTCGCGTTAATCCCGGCGCTTCTGATCATGGGCGGCGGCGGTTTTATGGCGATGATGCGCGGCCAGGAAGCCGCGGCCATGGGTATTGCCACGCTCGGGCTTACTTTCGTGCTCGCGATGCTGGTGACGGCCGCGCTCAGCGTCCCGATCTATATGGCAATGTGGTTCGCACCGTCGCTGGTCGCGCTCCACAATCTGGCGCCGGTCGAGGCGATGAAGGCGAGTTTTGGCGCCTGCCTCAAAAACATCATTCCGTTCCTGGTCTACAGCGTTATTCTGCTGGTGCTGTGCGTGATTGCCGCGATTCCTGCCGGGCTGGGATTCCTGGTTCTGGCACCGGTAATTCTGGCGTCGATATACACTGCTTATCGCGATATATTTTTCGCTGCCTGATCGGCTGGTCATTGCCGGTTGCGCCAGTAGCCGGCACCGAACGCCGAACTGTTCTTGACCAAACCCGCCGCCAAGCTCGCCGACGTTGCCCGCCTCGCCGGGGTGTCTACAGCTACCGTGTCGCGCGCGCTGTCGCAGCCGCATCTGGTCGGCGCGGCTACACTCAATCGCGTTGAAGCTGCAGCGCAGCGCCTGCACTATGTCCCGCACGGCACTGCCCGCGCATTGCGCTCGCGGCGCACCCATACCGTCGGCGCGGTGATCCCAGCACTCGGCAATGCGCTCTACGCGAAGACGACGCACGCACTGCAAAAAGCGCTCGAAGCCGACGGTTACACGCTGTTACTCGCGTGCCACGAATTCGACCTGAAAACCGAACTCAAGGTCATGCGTTCGCTGATCGAGCGCGGGGTAGATGCCCTGGTGCTGGTCGGCACTGAACACGATCTCGAGCTGTTCGATCTGCTCGGCAGTCTCGGCATTCCCTACGTGCTGACCTGGGCGCTCGATAGGACGGGCCGGCACCCGTGCGTCGGCTTCGACAATCGCCTTGCCGCCAGGCGCGTGGCCGACTATCTCGTCGACATAGGCCATCGCGATATTGCAATGGTTGCGGGCGTGACAGCGGGCAACGACCGTGCGCGCGAGCGCCTGGCCGGCGCGCGCGAAGCATTGGCGGCGCGCGGCATCGCGTTGCCGACGCAACGCGTGCTCGAGCGCCCATATATGATCGCAGCCGGGCGCGAAGCCACACGGACCTTGCTCAAGCTTGTCCCGCGGCCGACAGCGGTGATTTGCGGCAACGACGTGCTGGCCATGGGCGCGGTAATGGAATGTCACGCGCAGTCAGTCGCGGTGCCAGCGGCGGTTTCAGTGACCGGTTTCGACGATATGGAAGCTGCGTCGATATTGACGCCAGCATTGACCACCGTGCGCGTTCCCATGCACGAGATCGGTTACGCTGCGGCCCGACAGATTCTAATCCGGCTCAAAGGCGGGACGGGCGTGCCGGTGACCGAGCTCGCAGTCGATCTGATCGTGCGCGGCACCACCGCGCCACCGGGGCGTCCGCGATGAGCGCCGCAAAAAAAGCCAACCAACTGAGCGACGTCGCGCACCTCGCGAAAGTATCGACCGCGACCGCGTCGCGGGCACTGACACTGCCGCACAAAGTGAAACCGGCGACGCTCACGCGCGTGCAGGAGGCGGCACGCATCCTGGGCTACGTCGCGCACGGCGCGGCGCGCGCGCTCGCCACTCGCCGCACTCATACCATCGGCGCGGTGATTCCGACGCTCGACAACGCGATATTCGCCAACATCATGCACGCACTGCAGAAAAAGCTGGACTCGGCCGGCTATACGCTGCTGCTCGCGTGCCACGAGTTCGAGAGCGCGGCCGAGGTGAAGGTAACGCGCACTTTGCTCGCGCGCGGAATCGATGGCCTTGTTCTGCTCGGCACCTCACATGATCGCCAGCTCTACGCAATGATAAAGGAGCGTCAAATCCCGTATGTGCTGGCCTGGGCGCTTGACGAGTCTGGCAGGCATCCTAGTGTCGGCTTTGTCCATCGCGCCGCGGCACGGCAGATCGCCGACCATTTGCTTGATCTTGGCCACCGCGAATTCGCCATGATTTTGGGCTTTACCGCCAATAACGAGCGCGCGCGCGAGCGTTTGCGCGGTGTGAAGGAAGCGCTCTTCGCGCGCCGCATTCAGCTCCCGCCCGAGCGCGTAATCGAAAAACCCTACGCGCTCGCCAGCGGCCGCGAAGGCCTGCGCGCGCTGATGTCGGGCGCGCATCCGCCGACCGCAGTGATATGCAGCAACGATGTGCTGGCGATCGGCGCCATTGCCGAGTGCAACGCGCTTGGCATTCCTGTGCCGGAGCAGATTTCGGTCTCCGGGTTCGACGACATGGAAATTGCCTCACTGCTCTCGCCCGGCCTTACCACGATGCATTTCCCGGCCGACGAACTCGGCGAGCTTGCCGCCGACCATCTGCTGGCGCAGTTGTCCGGCAAGCCGGTTGAATGGCGGCACGAATTGCCGGTCGAACTCAAAGTGCGCGGCACCACCGCGCCGCCGCCGCCGCACTGAATATTGGCGGGCACGTCTGCGCCATTAACACCCAAACTGCAGCACGCTAAGTGCGCGCCTTTGCCCGGGTAATTCCCCCCGACCCTTCCTGCGCCAGCAGCGCTGCCTTGCGCGCGATACCCCAGCGATAACCGGCAAGCTCGCCGTTTTTTCTGACCACACGATGGCAAGGTATCAGCAAAGCGACCGGATTCGAAGCGATTGCGCCCGCGACTGCACGCACGGCGCGCGGCTTGCCGGCGCGCTGGGCGATCTCGCTGTAGCTGCGCGTCGCACCGTAAGGAATCGATTTGAGGATGTTCCACACCTTGCGTTGAAATGCGGTGGCGCGAATATCGAGCGGCAGGTTGAGGTCAGGGTTGCCGCCGGCAAGATAGCGCCGGAGGCGATGCGCGTAGCCGCGCAGCCGCTGGTCGCTGCGCTTGATGACGGTTGCGCTGAACTCGGCGCGCAGCTCGGCTTCAAGCTGCCGCGCGTTCGCACCGAGACTGACTTTACAGATGCCACGTTCGGTGACCCCGAGCAGCACATGACCATGCGGCGATGCGAACGTAGTGTAGGTAATCGTCATCCCCGCCCCTTTGTTGCGATAGCGTGCGGGCGACATACCGAGTTGCGCCGCCTTCTCGTATAGACGGCTGCTCGAGCCGAAACCCGAGTCGAACATGGCGTCTGCGATCGGGGCGCCACTGCCGACGCCGCGTTTGAAGCGTGCAAGACGGCGGGTTTCCTGATATTCGCGGGGCGATATGCCGACGATTTTCTTGAACAACCGCTGCACATGAAACGGACTTAGTGCCACCTGATGGGCCAGCGTTTTCAGCGTCAGCCGCTGGTCGCAGTGCGTGTCGATATATCTGCATACGGCAAGCACTGCTGCATGCTGGCGGGCGAGTCGATGCGGTTCGCAGCGTTTGCACGGCCGGTAGCCGGCTTTTTCGGCGTGGCGCGGGGCGGAGTAGAACTCAACCGAGCCCCGCTTGGGGCGCCTGCTCGGGCACGACGGCCGGCAGTAGATTCCGGTGGTGCGCACGGCGTAGACGAATTTGCCGTCAGCGCGCTCGTCGCGCTCCAGCACGCGGCGCCACAGCCGGATTTGATTTGCAACCGGTTTCATGTGCGGCATATTAAATCGCGCGCGCCGCGTTTTCTATCCGAATGTTGTGCTCAAATCGCCGCCCGCAAGCGGTCCGGCATGGACTCAGCCTCGCCTTTTTTAGGCGAGGGATTTCCGCGCTTTGGCGATCGCCGTTTTAACGCGTGCCGGCGCGGTGCCGCCGATATGGCTGCGCGCCTTGAGAGCGCCTTCCAGAGTCAGCGCCGCGAACACGTCTTTCTCGATCAGCGGCGAGAACTGCAGCAGATCGGGCAGCTTGAGATCAGCGAGGCCGCAGCCGCGGTCCTCGGCGAGCCGCACCACCTGCGCGACTGCTTCGTGAGCTTCCCGGAAGGGCAGGCCTTTCTTGACGAGGTAGTCGGCAAGGTCGGTTGCCGTCGCATGACCTTCGAGCGCCGCCTCGCGCATCGCCTTCGCGTTGACCTTGATGCCGCCAAGCATCTCGGTGAACACGCGCAGGCTCGCGGTCAGCGTATCGACGGTGTCGAACAGGGGCTCCTTGTCTTCCTGGTTGTCCTTATTGTAGGCAAGCGGCTGCGCCTTCATCAGCGTCAGCAGCGCGACGAGGTGGCCGTTGACCCGGCCGGTCTTGCCGCGAATCAGTTCCGGCACGTCCGGGTTCTTCTTCTGCGGCATGATCGACGAGCCCGTGCAGAAACGGTCGGCGAGATCGATGAACGCAAAACGCGGGTTCATCCAGAGAATGATTTCCTCGCAGAAACGCGACAAATGCGTCATCACCAGCGCGCCCGCCGCGCAGAATTCAATGGCGAAATCGCGGTCGGACACCGCGTCGATTGAGTTCTCGCATACGCCGTCGAAGCCGAGCTCTTTCGCGACCATAATGCGGTCGATGGGAAACGTGGTTCCGGCGAGTGCGGCGGCGCCGAGCGGCAACCGGTTGACGCGCTTGCGGCAGTCGGCAAGCCGCTGCGCGTCGCGTGCAAGCATTTCGAAATACGCCATCAGGTGATGCGCGTAAGACACCGGCTGCGCGACCTGCAGGTGCGTGAAGCCCGGCATGATGACGTCGGCGTGCTGTTCGGCAAGGTCGAGCAACGCGCGCTGGGCGGCCTTGATCAGGCCGGCGATCTCGTCAATGGCTGCCCGTAGGTACATCCGCACGTCGGTCGCAACCTGGTCGTTACGCGAGCGGGCGGTATGCAGCCGCTTGCCGGCGTCGCCGATCAACGCCGTAAGCGCGCGCTCGATGTTGGTGTGCACGTCTTCCAGATCTGACGACCATTCGAACTTGCCGGCGCGGATCTCGTCGCGGATCTGGGCCAGCCCCTGCTCGATTGCGGCGAGGTCGCCGGCGTTCAGGATTTCCACCGCGTGCAGCATGCGCGCGTGCGCAATCGATCCCTCGATATCGAATTCGGCGAGCCGGCAGTCGAAACCGATCGAAGCGGTGTAGCGCTTGACCAGCTCGGTTACAGGCTCGTTAAACCGTCCCGACCACGGCGCCGGCGCGTTCTCAGGTTTCGCTTGCGTCACGTAAGTGCCTTGTTCACAATTGGTTTATGCCAGAACCAAGTATAAATCAAAACGCCAATACCGGCGCCCTGCCGAACTTCCGCAATCTTGGCATCATCCTGCGCATACTGGTGATCGTCGATGGCATGTGCCTCGCGGCGGCATTGCTCAGGACGGGCGAGCCGCTGGCGATAACTGAGGAATTGATCGCGTTGTCGGCGGTAGTGCAGCCGATACTCATGCTGAGTGTGCTGCTGCTTGCCGCCGCCAACAACTGGCTGCACCGGCTGCCTTATCTTTACGCGATAGCGGTATTGCTCGCGCTCGAACTCGCGGTCACGACGGCGGTATATTTTTTCGGGCTGAGCGTGTTCAAAGGCATGGGCGCTATCGGCAACTATTGGATATTCACGGTGCTCGTGACGGGCGTCCTGATCGGCTATTTTGACCTGCGCGGCCGCGCGCTGTCGCCCGCGTTGACGGAGGCGCGGCTGCAGGCGTTGCAGGCGCGCATACGCCCGCACTTTCTGTTCAACAGCATCAATGCGGTGCTGAGCCTGGTGCGCCAGGACCCGCGGCGCGCCGAACAGGTACTCGAGGATCTCGCCGATCTGTTTCGCGTGCTGATGGCCGACAACCGGCAGCTCACCCAAATTACGCGTGAAATCGAGCTGGCGAAGCAATACCTGGGCATCGAGCAATTGCGTCTCGGCGAGCGGCTGCAGGTGGAGTGGGACATCGCCGAATTGCCGCGCGATGCGCTGATTCCGCCGCTGGTGCTGCAGCCGCTGCTCGAAAACGCCGTCTATCACGGCATTGAACCGCGCACCCAACCCGGGACCATTTCCATCCGCATCTATCACGACCGCGACCAGATACACGTGCTGCTGCGCAACCCCTATCGCCGGGAGGGCGAACACCATCCCGGCAATCGCATGGCGCTCGCCAACATCCGCGAGCGCCTGGCGTTGCATTTTGACGCTGAGGCGAGTATTAAATCCACGGCTACGGATGATGCATACCAAGTGCAGATCGTGATTCCTTACAGGCGGGAGAGTCTATGATTCCGGCCCAGCCGCTGCGGGTGCTGATCGTCGACGATGAAGCGCCGGCCCGCAGCCGTCTGCGCGACCTGCTGGCAGACTGCGCGCTCAGGATGCCGCTCGAAATCGCGGGCGAAGCCGAAAACGGCAGGCGGGCTCTTGCAATGCTGCCGGCTTGCGAGGCCGATGTGGTACTGCTCGACATCCGCATGCCCGAAATGGACGGACTCGAGGTCGCGCAGCACATCCAGAAGCTTGACGAACCGCCGACCGTTATTTTTACCACCGCCTACGACGCTTATGCGCTCAAGGCATTCGAAGTTCACGCAGTCGATTATCTGCTAAAGCCGATACGGCTGGGCCGGTTGTTCGACGCGCTGTCGCGGGCGCGGAACATCACGCCGTTGCGGCTCGACATGTTGCGCGAATTGAAGCCCGACCCGCGCGCCAATTTGGCGGTCAACGAGCGTGGCCGCATCCGCCTGATACCGGTTGGCGACATCATTTTCCTCAAAGCGGAGCTCAAGTACGTGACGGTACGCACCGCCGAGCGCGAGTTTTTGCTCGAGGAGTCGCTGGCCAGGCTCGAGCAGGAGTTCCTCGGGAGATTCGTGCGCATCCACCGCAATTGTCTGGTTGCCAAGGGAGCTATCCGCGGTTTCGAGCGCGCGACCGCCGCGGACGGGGAAGGGCACTGGGCTGTAGTGCTGGATAGTATTCCCGATAAACTAGCCGTCAGCCGGCGGCAGCAGCATATCGTGCGCGAATTCGGGAAACTGCTGTGAACGCGCGCCGCGCCGTCGCGTGCATCTGCATGTGGGCCACGGCCGTGCTGGCCGCGGACGAGCCGCTGGGCGTGCTCGACATCGCGCTTGGCGCGAGCTACGGGCGTCTTGAACGGCAACTTGATTTCCGGGATATCAATACGGCGCTCGCCGGAATCAAACAGGGCAAGCCCGACTTCGGGCGTCGCGGCTACGGCTGCATGAAGCGCGACGACCCGTTTGCCGACGTCGCCTGCGTGTCGCACGAAGAGAAGCTCGACGGTGTCGAGACACGCGAAATCCGCCTGCATTTTATCGCCGGCCGCCTGCAGCAGTTTTCAGTGACGGCCGAACTGCAGTACTACGAGGCGGTAATTGGCTATTTGAGTGCGCGCCATGGGGAGCCACGACGGATGGCCGCGGCGGCCCCGGG
>Ga0315281_10005809_pt1 | contig 17607 bp, 16 predicted proteins | sample YL17G07_0_MG_FD_204540 | JGI IMG/M metagenome (GOLD analysis project Ga0315281, IMG submission 204540) | Sediment microbial communities from Yellowstone Lake, YNP, Wyoming, USA - YL17G07_0 | ecosystem: Environmental > Aquatic > Freshwater > Lake > Sediment | place: USA: Wyoming | collected...
AGCTTTGGCATCCAGGATCATTTTTTCCAGGCGCTTCAGCTCATCTTCCGACAGTTTCACGTCGGACACGTCCAGCAGAGCCGTAACGGTGTTCTCGACCGATCCGTCGAAGAAGGTCTCCACCACGCGCTGCAACGCCGAGCGGCTGGCCGAACGACGCGACCAGGTCGGCTGGTAGACATATCGCGGACCGCTCTTGCCGTGCTTCAGATGTCCCTTTTCCTCGAGGATGCGCATGAGTGCGCGGACAGCGGAATAGCTCGGCGGATCGGGCAGATCGCCCAGCACTTCCGAGACCGACGCCTTTCCTCGACGATAGATGATGTCCATAATCTGACGTTCGCGACGACTGAGACTGACATGAGACTTCATAGTTACGATACCTCCAGCTAAACTTATTCCTTTCGACGCTCATACGTACACTATCCCGCACCCCACAACTCTAAAATCTTACCCCCCACTCCCCGGCTTGTCAAGCCGGAATGCTAAATCGCTGACTATGCTCTGATTGGCCTGTTTTCCAGACGATCCGACATTGGGAAGAAATTATACACATTATCACCGGCTGATCAATAGCTGACATCGTCTTTTTCGGTGATTTTTTCTGCAAATAAAATCTTGATCGCGACTCAAGGCATCATGTGTTTACGCAACCGCCACATTCGTTTGTCTGACCGGGCACGCGGTTTCTGATCAATCCACCCGGCGAAACGTCCGACAAACCTATATGTATGGTTAACGCGAGCAAATATCTCTTCCATACAGGGTTCGTTTTTTGATAACCGCCGTCAACACGTTGGCGTACAATGGTATAGGAAAATCGACATCTATTTTTGGTGCAGGAGCGTGACATGAGCAGAAAGCAGTATTCTGTCCTGGCGGTATTGGTAATCGTGTCCGGTTTGGCGGGCGGCGCGCTTTCGTCCCTGTTTTTGACGGGGGCGCCGGCATGGGCGGGTGAAATCCGTCCGACGCCCACGGTCGACCGGATGCTGCCTCGCGGGGCAGATTCCCAACCCGTCCAACAAGGCCAGGAGAAACTGATTCGCACCGAGCGACTGGAACTGGTTGACCAGCGAGGCCAGGTTGTCGGTCACTTCGGCTTGCGATCAGATGGAACGCCCAATTTGAGCCTGTATGACAAACAGGGGGCGGTTGCGCTTTCGTGCGGGGTGAATCCCGACGGCAATCCCTTGCTGCTTGTCCAGGGTCCGGGGGGCAGCAAGCTCATTTTTGGGGTCGGCACGGACGGAGATCCCACGTTGTCCTTCCAGGACAAGAAGGACCATCCCCGTATCGCCCTGAAGCTTGCCGCCGACGGCAGCCCCATGTTGGCGTACCTCGATGAACAAGGCAGGATCCGAAGTATTCTTCGTCTGGGCCCCGATGGCAACGCCCTGCTTGCGTGCGATGATGAGAACGGCAAGACCCGTCTCGTCCTTGGCAGTATTGTTCCCGCTTCCTTTACCGGCAGTCTGCCCGCGAAGGATCTTTCTTCGCTGACGCTGTTCGATAAGAATGAGAAGGTCATCTGGCAGGCTCCGTAGCACGTCGTCGAATCAAGCCGGTCTGCGGCATGTGTCTTCACGGCAGCCACGTCGCACCCGCCCCGAATCTGACCAGTAAATTATATTGACATTCAGTAAATTTGAAGTTAATTTATCTGAGACTGATCGTTTCCAGCAGAATCATCAAAGTGGGCGAGGTGAAGGGCGGTGTTCTTTCGGGCGATATCAGGGGCTGTTGTCTTCTTGCTGTTTTGCTCCCTTGCGGGTGAGGGCGGGATACTCTACGAGTTAAACGACCGATTCGGCGTAGCACTTAACTTTTCTTACACACATAAGACGATCACGGACTATTCGTTTTCTGATTTGGGGTCTCTCGGCTGGTATGTGGATGGCCAAGTCGACTATCCAGCCGGGCAAGGCTCAGCAGCAGGACCGGACCGAGAGCCGATCGAGCGTGTGACGGTGGTTGGTACTGATTCGGGCAATGCCCCCCCTGCCCCTGGGACGGTTCGATCACTTGTTCAAGCCCATCCCCAGGCGTATCCTCCCGACAGTGTTTGGATGGTCGGCCATGAGCTGGGCCGAGATTCCTTCGCTCAGGATCCCCGGCGAGCAGGTCAGTCGATGAATTTTCTCGCTGACACGTACGCGCGAGCCTACCACGAATGGTCTGTTCAGATCAAGCAGGCCGATCCGAGTTACCGTATCATGCTCGGAGCGATCGTACCCAACTGGGTGGACCCTTCGGGCTGGGATACCGCCGCTTTTCTTCGCCGCGTTTTTGATTCTTACGAAAACATTTACAAATCACCCCTGCCCGTCGATATCTTCAATCTGCGGCTGTACTTCACCGGCCAGGAAGCTAATCTGGAACATCTCAAATCAGCGGTGATTCAGATGCGACAACTGATGAGCCAAGCCAGGCACGGCGAAACGTACCGCGACGCGGAACTGTGGCTGACGGGATATGGCTTTGACGACGCAACCATCAGCAAGACCTATGCGCGCGACATGCTGGTACAATGGACCGACTGGCTTTGCGGATACGCCGACGCCGACATTTTTAGTCCGCAGTTCGGCCTTGCGTCGGATGAATATCGACTGGTCCAGCGATGGGCCTGGTTTCCCGTCGACGACAGCCGAGCCGTATTCACGGCAACACGATTGTTCGACCAGAACGGCGAGCTCACGCTTGTTGGGGAAAAATACGCCGGCTACACCCGTCGCCCCGTCCCTGAGCCGGCAAGCGCATCGATTTTTCTCCTCGCCTGTATGATTGGCGCGCACCCCCTCCTGAGACGTCATTTCTGCTCGTTCGACTTCCGTCAGCCTCAGCCACCCCGCCCGTAGTGAGTAGGCCGCACCATTAGTGTATCTTATTATTTCTATTACTATATTTAGTTTGCTTTATCTAGTTATGGTAGGTAAACTAATCATGGTACGTGGTGGTATACGTTTTGGTTATACAATCTGTCGGGAATTACAGCGACAATGATAAACCCGTTAATGACTGGTAACGCTCCTGCTGCCGACGTTCAGGATCTCGAGAGCTTGGGGATCTGCGCGTTGAAACGGGGACAGTATTTTTCCAGCATGCCCGAATACTACGTGGATCGGGATCAGGCGAAATGCATCAAGTGTCTGGTGTGCGTCAGGCAGTGCCCCTATGAGGCCACCTTTTACAGCGCAGAGATGAATATTGTCACCAATCGACACGAAAACTGTATTAATTGCCGTCGATGCGAGGCGATGTGCCCGACCAAGTGCATCCGGATCAAACGGTGGGGTTCGGGATTTCGTCCGAATGAACACTGGACCGAAAAGCATATTCGAAGTCTTTATAAGCAGGCAGATACGGGCGGCGTGCTGTTGACCGGCTGCGGCAATGACCTCTATTACAGCACGTATTTCGATCGCATCGTACTGGACGCCTCGCAGGTGACGAACCCGTCGATCGACCCACTGCGCGAGCCGATGGAGCTGCGAACCTTCGTCGGTCGAAAGGCGGAGCGGATCGACCCCAGCGGCAACGGCCAAGGCAAACCATCGACTCAGAAGTTCCCGAACCTCGTTTGTGAGACGCCGATCATCTTTGCCCCGATGAGTTTCGGGGCGATCAGTTACAACTTTCAGGAAGGCCTTGCCATCGCTGCGAGCGAGGCCGGCACCTATTTCGATACCGGCGAAGGCGGACTTCATCCAAATTTCTACAAGTATGGAAAGCGGGCGATTGTCCAGGTCGCCTCCGGGCGTTTCGGCGTTTCGGCGGACTATCTGCGATCGGCGGCGGCAGTCGAAATAAAGATCGGCCAAGGGGCCAAACCGGGCATCGGCGGCCATCTGCCCGGTGAAAAAGTGACCGCGGAAATCTCCCGCACACGGATGATTCCTGAGGGGTCCGACGCGATCAGCCCCGCTCCTCAGCACGATATTTACAGTATAGAAGATCTGCGCCTGCTGATCTATGCCATTAAAGAAGCAACGGAATATACCGTCCCCATATCGGTGAAAATTGCCGCCGTGCATAACGTCGCTGCGATTGCCAGCGGCATTGTACGAGCGGGGGCCGACATTGTCGTCATCGACGGGTTCCGTGGCGGGACGGGCGCCGCACCGACGATCATTCGGGATCACGTAGGCATTCCAGTCGAGCTAGCACTCGCCCAGGTCGATCAACGGCTGCGGGATGAAGGCATCCGGCATCTGGCATCGATCATCGCGGCCGGCGGCATCCGAAACTCGGCTGACGTGGTCAAAGCCATCGCACTGGGTGCCGACGCGGTTTACATCGGTACGGCGGCGATGCTTGCCGTCGGGTGTACCCTCTGCCAACAGTGCCATCGCGGTAAGTGCGCCTGGGGCATTACGACGAACCGGTCCGACCTGTTGCCTCGGCTGCCCATCGATTATGCTGCCGAACGGCTCTCGAATCTGCTGCACGCCTGGTCGCACGAGGTCAAGGAGATGCTCGGCCTGATGGGACTGAATTCCATCGAGTCGCTTCGCGGCAATCGCCTGAAACTTCGGGCGGTCGGCATGACCGAGGAGGAATCGCGAATTCTCGGCATCACCCACGCCGGCATTTGAAACGGAGAATAAACAATGAAAGCTGTCTATCCGATAGCAACGAGATGCATCGACTGCCACTTGTGCGAGATCGCCTGCATTATCGAGCACTCGCAGACGAAAAGTCCGGTCTCGGCCCATTTTCTCGAAGGGCTTCAGTTTAACTGGCAATTGTCCCGCGGATATGCCGATCCCGCCGAGGCAAAGGCGGCAGTTCGGCCCTCTCCTCTGAGCCGCTGCCGAGTTTCCGCGAACAGCTTTCGTTTCATCTCGACAATGTGCCGACATTGCGAGGTCGCCGAATGTGTATTGGCCTGCAAGAACGGTGCGCTGTATCGCGATGCCTCCGGCCGGGTTTTGGTGAATGAGAAGAAGTGTATCGGCTGCTGGATGTGCATCATGGCCTGTTCGTACGGCGCAATTACGCGAAACATCGACAGGCAAAACGTGCCGGGCGTGGCGGGCAACGGTGTCAATCATCATTGCGACTTGTGCCCCAACCGCCGCACTCCCGCCTGTGTCTATGTCTGTCCAACTCAGGCACTGGCTTATGAGGAAAGATAGCCGACCTCGACATGGAGACGCACTGATGGAATACGTGATTGTCGGAAATTCATTTGCGGGCATGTTTGCCGTCGAGGCGATCCGCTCCGTCGACAGGGACGGCAGGATTATCCTCATCGGAGACGAGACGGAGCGACTCTACAGCCGGGCTTTGATTCATGAATACCTCGGCGGCCTGATCGACGAGTCCCTCATCTATCTTCGTGACGATGCCTTTTACGATCGCATGCAGGTGACGCTTCTTGCCGGCCGGCGGGCAGAGAAGCTGCTGCCAGATGATCACGCACTCGTCGTTGACGGCGAAACAATCGGCTATGACAAGCTGCTTCTGGCGGTGGGTGGTGCGCCTTTTGTTCCACCGGGCATCGACGGGCTGGAAAAGTTCAAGGATTCCGTCTTTACGTTCACTCGCCTCTCCGATGCCCGCCTGCTTTCCGAGTTGGTCAAAGGTCGTGAAAAGATTGTCGTTCTCGGCGCCGGCCTGATCGGCATGCAGGCAGCCGATGCCTTCGTCCACCTTGGAAAGGACGTGACCGTGGTCGAACTGGCAGACCATGTCCTGCCGCTCGCCCTCGATGAACTTGCCGCCCAACTCGTTCAGGAAGAAATGGAGTTGGCGAACGTCACATTTCATACGTCTGACAGTGTTGCCCGGCTCAATGGTAAAGCCGGCAAGCTCAAATCGCTCACGCTTCAGAGCGGCAAGGAAATCCCGGCCGATCTTTTCGTGATCGCTATCGGCGTCAGACCCAATATCGGTTGGCTCAAGGACACCGGCCTGATCGTCGACCGCGGCATCGTGGTGGACGAACACATGCGAACGAGTCTTGACGACATCTACGCCGCCGGCGACTGTGCCCAGGGGCTGGAGTTGATCAGCGGCTCACGGATCGTGCTGGCCACCATACCCATCGCCTCCGAGCAGGGAATGATTGCCGGACTGAATATGGCAGGTCAGGCGGCGGAATATCAAGGCGGCATCCCTCTGAATGCCCTGCAGTTCGGCCGGCTCCAGATCATCAGTTATGGTTATGTCAAAGAAAGGAAAGGCCAGGAAGTCATCAGCGTTTTTAATGAATCGCAGAGCGCCTACAAGAAGATCGTTCTGGAAGACAACCGAATCGCCGGTGCCTTGTTTGTACGGGCTATTGATCGAGCCGGACTGTTTCGATATTTGATTGAGGAAAAGGTGGATGTATCGCCGTTCAAAAATGTTCTGCTTTCAGATGACTTCGGGCCGGCTGCTCTGCCCACGACGATCCGTGACGAGATGTTCACTACAAGGCGGTCGCGTATTCACAGACCCGCCCTGCAAACGGTATCGCCGGCCTAAAAGCTCAAGGGGTATTCTTGATGAAATGTAAACATAAATCATACATACGCAGACCCGAACACTACGGGAAGGACATATCCGCGTGTGGCGTGTTCGGACTGATCAATCACGACATGAACCGGGTCGACGGCTCGCTTGCCACCCGCGCGATCGCCAACATGCATGATCGCGGTAACGGCCTCGGTGGAGGGTTCGCTGCATACGGCATTTACCCGGACCATAAAGACCTCTATGCCTTGCATGTCATGTACGACGCGAAAAGCGACACCGCCGACTGCGAAAGCTATCTCAACCAGACTCTGGAGGTCCACAGGGCGGAAGAACTGCCGCTCTTTGAGACGCCCAAGATCGGCGACCATCCCTATTTCATGCGATACTTCGTTTCCCCGCGTCAGAATCCGTCACGCCAGTTGCCTGATGACGACTATATGGTCTCAACGATCATGCACATCAATACGGAATGTGAGCATGCCTATGTCATTTCGAGCGGGAAAGACATGGGTGTATTCAAGGGTGTGGGTTTTCCGGAAGATTTGGCGGAGTTCTTCCGACTGGACGAATATGCCGGATATATCTGGCTCGCCCACAATCGCTTTCCTACCAATACGCCGGGATGGTGGGGTGGTGCCCATCCGTTTGGCCTGCTGGATTGGTCCATCGTGCACAACGGCGAGATTTCCAGCTATGGAACGAACCGGCGGTATCTCGAGATGTATGATTATCGCTGCACCTTGCAGACCGATACCGAAGTCGTCGCCTATCTGATGGACCTGCTCGTACGTCGACACAAGCTCAGTTTTGCTCAGGCGGCTGCCGTCTTTGCCCCGCCCTTCTGGAAAGATATCGATCAGATGCACGACGAGGATCGCGAGTTTCAGACTCGCCTGCGGATGACCTACGGCTCAGCGGCGCTCAATGGCCCATTTGCCTTCCTGCTGGCCTATTCCGAGGGACTGATCGGGCTGAACGACCGGGTAAAGCTCCGCCCGCTGCTGGTGGCCGTCAAGGATCAGACCACCTACATGTCCTCGGAGGAATCGTCGATCCGTCAGGTCTGCCCCCAGCTTGATCATATTATGGTTCCTCGGGCCGGCAGTCCGGTTATCGCAAAACTGAACGAACAGCCTATGGGCGTTGGCGTGGAGTGACTCGCTTATGGCATTGACAATCGACGCACAAGGGATTTACTACGCAGAGCTTAATGAACGCATACGCGCTGCCATTCGCAACGGAGAACGGGATATTCGACTGATCGGAGTTGTCGGGCAGCGCTATATTGGGGCCGGCCTGAGCACCGAAGGCGTGAAGATCGCCATCGAGGGCACGCCGGGGGAGGATCTGGCCGCCTTCATGGCGGGCCCGACGATCGAAGTGCGAGGCAATGCCCAGAACGGGGTCGCCAACACGATGAACGACGGAACGGTGATCGTTCACGGCCTGGCGGGTGATGTCGTGGGTTATGCCATGCGGGGAGGCAGGGTTTATGTTCGAGGCGACGTCGGCTATCGGGTCGGCATCCACATGAAAGGGTATATGGACAAGCAACCCATTTTGGTCGTGGGCGGCCGGGCGGGCGATTTCTTCGGCGAATACCAGGCCGGTGGATGTCTCATTCTTCTCGGACTTTCAAGTGCCGGCAAAGACGAACCCCGCCCCGGAGCCGTTGTCGGCGACTATTGTGGTACGGGCATGCACGGCGGCGTGATGTATGTCCGAGGCCAGATACGACCCGATCACCTCGGCAAGGAGGTCAAGACCTTCGATCTCGACGATGGGGATACGGGTCGCCTGAAGCCCATTTTGGCAGAATTTGCCTCACTTTTCGAAATCGATACAGACATCTTCGACTTTCATCGTTATCATAAAATAATGCCGGTAAGTACCAGGCCTTACAGCCAACTATATGCTTATTGATTTCGCGGGAGACACCGATGCACTTTTCGTTTGCCGTCAAGACGCTTGATACCCGTATCAAACGGGCATTGGCAGCCCTCGATACGTGTCAGCAGCTTTATCAGGAGGAGAGCATCGCCGAGCCGAAGCTTCTGCAGACGTTCGGTCAAACGCGAGGAACTCTGGAAAGCCTCGCTCATTCGCTTCGAGATATCCTCGCCTCCAATGAGCGAATGTTTGATATCGTCGGGTTTTTGACCGAGGCGTTGCAGATGGAGCACGCGATGGTTGGCAAACTTCAGGGCCACTTGCTGGCGATCAAGGATCAAGAACTTCGCGATCATTTGCACGAACTGCTTGTCGAGGAAAAGAAACACGAAGAGGCCCTCGCCGGCAAGATTCGCTCGCTCGGCGGCGAGCCACAGGTAACCTACGAAGCGGCTCCCCCGCCAAAGGATATCTCCATTGTGGACCTGATGAAGCAATACCGTTGCGAAGTTCAGCGGGCGCATCTGCATTACGAACAGGGGCTTTCCCGCTTCAAGGAACCGGAGTTTCAGTGGATCCTCGGCCAACTCAGCATACAGGAGCAGGAACACGCCGCCCGATTGGACAAGATCATCGAGAAATACAGTTCAGCCGATGTCCTCCCCCCGGACCTGAGAAATATCAAATGGGTTGATCCGTACATGGGGCCTCCGGGCGACAGACCCTGGATCGAATGAACTCCCCTCTTCAGAAACGCCGTTGATTTTTCATCGCAGCTTCTTACTATTCTGTGAAAGCGGCAGGGTCAGGGTGGAAAACAAATTGATGATTCCTGGCAGACTCCGGCATACAGAAAGGTCGATGGATGAATGCTAAAGAGCGAGTGCGAGCCGTCCTCGAAGGCCGACAGCCCGATCGGGTTCCTCTTGGATTCTACATTGTTGATCACGATACCATCGCCAAGGTCATCGGTCGAAACACATACGTGAGAAACAAGATCGCCCAACAAATCGCGTTCTGGGAAGGTCGGCGCGACGAAGTTGCCGAAAGTCTGAAAAAAGACACCGTTGAGTTTTTTTCCAGGATCCCTCTCTGCGATATCGTAACCGCCAAGGAAGCCGCCCTTTTGCCTGCGAAAGATTATCAACCGCCCAAGGTTCGTAAAGTCGACGAAAAGACCTGGGAGGATGAACAAGGGCGCATCTATAAAGTATCCGAACTCAGCAATGAATTCGTTTGTGTCGAGGATCCGGTCGCCGCAAGCAGACAATATACGCCTGCCGATTTTCCGGAAGACATTGAGCCGCAACCGCAGGATGAATCACGCTTTGAAGCCTTCGATTATCTGTTGCAGCATCTCGGCTCGGAACGCTTCATCCTCGGCCCGGGTGAACTGACGGCCATGCCTCTGATAGGAGGAATGGAGCGCGGACTTATGGACTATGTCGTCAACCCTGACCTTATTCGGGCGGCGATCCGCCACGACATCAAGATCGGGAACGCACATGACGTGCAAATGATCCGGCCGGGACAGGACGGTGTCTTGTTCGAAGAGGATTACGGCACGAGTTTGGCTCCGTTGATTTCGCCGACGATGTTCCGCGATTTCTCCTTTCCCGCACTTGAGAGTCGTATCGGAAACATCAAACACCACGGACAGTGGGCTTTTCTGCATAGCTGTGGCCACACCTGGCCGCTTCTGGATATGTTCGTTGAAGCGGGCCTCGACTGTTATCAATCACTGCAGACCGGCGCGGGTATGGATATTGATAAGCTTCGCGCACGATACCGGAGGCGATTGACCTTCTGGGGCGGCATTGCCGTCGAGACGCTGATATCGGATACGCCCGCCGCCGTCTGCCAAAACGTTCGTCGTGCCGTTTCGGTGGCGAAGGACGGTGGCATCATTATTGGTCCCAGCCATTCCATCGCCTATGGCGTGCCCTACGATAATTTCATGGCCATGCTCGACGAATTCGACAAGAATGCCGCCTATTGATCTGTTCCCTGACCCGGACAGGAGGACAGGACAAAAGTCATCGGATTTTCCTTGACCTTGGTTTGCTGGTTCCATTACTGTTACGCTTTCACGATGATGACGAACACTGGCCCCGTCGTCTAGTCAGGTCTAGGACACAGGGTTTTCAACCCTGCAACACGGGTTCAAATCCCGTCGGGGTCAGTTTTTGTTTTTACGGGCTCCCCCCCTTACCGATTCCGCCGAGCTTCGGATCCCCAATTTGCGTCAGGGTTAACGACATTTGCCTTGACTGCCGAAGCTGGAGGAGTATAAGTAGATCAAATGCAGTACGTTGTTCGCTGGAGCGCAGGGAGTCTACTGTGACCTTTGATTATGCAAGCAAGTTCGCCGGTGACGGCATCACCTTTGACGATGTCTGCCTGGTTCCCGGCCACTCTCAGGTTATCCCCGCCGAGGCCGACGTCAGTACCCATCTGACCCGCAAGATCAGGCTGAACATCCCGTTGATCTCGGCACCAATGGATACCGTGACTGAGTCCACGTTGGCTATCGCGTTGGCCCAGGAAGGCGGGATCGGTTTCATTCACAAGAATCTCTCCGTTGAGGCCCAGACGCGCGAGGTCAGCAAGGTCAAGCGGAGCGAAAGCGGCATTATTACTGACCCGGTGACCCTGCACCCTGACGACCCGATTGCTCGAGCCCGGCGGATCATGGATGAGCACAACGTTTCCGGGGTTCCCATTGTCGTTGACGGGGCCAAACTCGTGGGAATTCTCACTCGACGGGATATGAAATTCCTCGACCGTGGCGACGACCGTCCGATCTCGGAAATCATGACCAAAGACAAGCTTGTAACCGCCCCACCGAAAACCACACTCGATGAGGCTGAGAAAATCCTCAGTCGCGCCAAGGTCGAAAAGCTCTTGCTTGTCGATGGCAATTTCCGCCTGGTCGGTTTGATCACGATGCGGGATATCGATAAGTCAAGGCAGTTTCCCAATTCCTGCAAGGATGATCGCGGCCGGCTGAGAGTTGGAGCGGCCGTCGGGGTCCATGATTACGATCGCATTCAATCGTTGATAAAGACGGACGTTGATGTCATTGTCGTCGATACCGCCCACGGCCACAGCGTGAACGTGATCGAGACCGTCAGGCAGATTCGCAAGAAACACGATATTCAGCTTGTCGCGGGCAACATCGCGACCGCGGAGGCAGCCAAAGATCTGATCGACGCCGGCGTCGATTCGCTGAAGGTCGGCATCGGTCCCGGGGCGATATGCACGACGCGGGTGATCAGCGGGGTCGGTGTTCCCCAGGTCACCGCGATCATGAACGTCGCCAGCGTCGCCGATGCGGCCGGGGTACCGCTCATCGCCGACGGCGGGATCCGCTATTCCGGCGATATCACCAAAGCCATTGCCGCCGGGGCAAACTCAGTTATGATCGGGTCGCTCTTTGCCGGACTGGACGAATCGCCCGGACAGATCGTCATCTATAAGGGGCGTCGATACAAGGAATACCGGGGAATGGGTTCGCTGGGAGCGATGGTCTCCGGCAGCGCCGACCGTTACAGCCAAAGGCCCTCCGGCAAGCTTGTTCCGGAAGGCGTCGAAGGGCGCGTTCCCTATCGCGGGTCACTGGCGGACTTTACCTATCAACTGATCGGCGGCTTGCGGGCAGGAATGGGGTATTGCGGAACGCCGAATATCGATTCTCTGCGGCGAAAGGCCCGATTTGTCCGCATATCTTCCGCAAGCCAGCTTGAAAACCACCCCCATGACATTACAATCACCAAAGAGTCGCCGAACTATAGCATTGAATTACTCAAGGAAGGATAGGCCATGCGACACGTATTTTGTCTGATGGTTGTTTTGATACTCGCCTTTGCTCTGTCTGGCTGCCAGGTTTCTGCTCCCTCGTACACGCCGGAAACCCGATGGCCGACCACCGCAAGTTATGACAAGATCATGTCGCTTCCCGCCGGTGAGAGCGCGCTCAAGCCACGACCCTGGCCGATATCGGAAGCGAACTATGAACCTCTTGTCGTGACGCACTTTGCCAGTTATTATCTGGACCCGTTCGTAACCGAAGGCGACCAGAACGATACGTACCGATGGACTGCCTCCGACGCCCTCGCGGTCGTCTATTGCCCCGCTAGATTTATTGTCAATACAATCGCCATACCCGTCAGTATGATCAAGGAGCCTCCCGGCGTCCTCGTCACCACCCGCCTGGATGAGCCGGAGGAAACGAACCCGCCAGTCTCTCCGGGCGAATAGTCCACCCAGCCAGGAAACGTCTATGATGTAATTTTTCGCTTGACATGTTTGGTGCGACTAACTATATTTAACTATGCAAACAATTATCGGAGCGGCAAACTACGGCGAGCTGGTATTGATATTATATTATGATTACTAAGCCAAATGAGAAAGCGAAGCGACCCAAGCTGAGCCCGTCTCTGGAGGACTATCTCGAGGCGATCTACTGGCTCGCCCGCGAACATGGCGTTGCCCGTGTCAGCCATATCGCTGAACGTATCAAGGTGAATAAGTCATCGGTAACCGGAGCGTTGAAGCTTCTCGCGGCAAAGGGATACATAGAATACGACCCCTATCAGTTTATCCAGCTAAGCCCCAGTGGAGAACAATTGGCCAGAGACATTGTCCGCCGGCATGCCGTGTTGAAGCGGTTTTTTGTGGAAATCCTTGGTGTCGACGAGGCCTTGGCCGGCGAAACCGCCTGCAAAATGGAGCATAACCTTGACCCGCGGATCCTCAAGAAACTGCTTGAGTTTGTCGAATCATCAACATCAACCTCGCCCCCAATTACTGAGAGCGATGTCACATAGGAGGAGACCTCAAAAAGGTTAACAGCAATGAGAAATCGCCTCGCCGTCGGTATTTCAACACTGAATGACAAAACCGAACCCCCCAATCGCACTGCCTTGACGTTGGATCAGGCGACTGCGGGTAAGACGTATCGCGTTCTTGGTGTTGCGGGCGGCTGCGGTGTCAACATACGGCTGGCGAATCTTGGGATATTTCCCGGCCAGACCGTCAAGGTGCTCAGGGCCAATCGCGTTGGTCCGGTGATTGTCTCAGCCAAGAACGGTAAGCTGGCTCTCGGGCGTGGTGTGGCCAGACAGGTCCTCTTGACCGCCGAACAAGATATGAGCGAGAACGCGCCCAAGTAGTCATGATCAATCCGCCCGTCTTCGCTGCGTGCAGTGATGGAGACCCCCGATGTCGCATAAGATAAGCGTAGCTGTGGCCGGCAATCCCAATTCCGGAAAAACGACCATTTTTAACGCCCTGACCGGCGCGCGGCAGCGTGTAGGCAACTATCCCGGCGTCACGGTTGAAAAGGTGGAAGGTTACTTGAACGTCGATGGGACACGTCTGGTAATCGTCGATTTGCCGGGAACCTATTCCCTGACCGCCCTTTCCGAAGACGAGGTCGTTGCCCGTAATTTTATCCTGAACGAACGCCCCCAGGTTGTGCTGGATGTTCTCGACGCCTCCAACCTTGAGCGCAATCTGTATCTGGTTGTCCAATTGCTTGAGCTCGGCGTCAGGCCGGTTTTGGTACTTAACATGTTCGATCTTGCCCAGCAACACGGGATGGACGTCGATATCCCTCGTCTCTCTGAGTTGCTCGGGGCACCGGTGATTACTACGGTGGGACATAAGCGAAAAGGTATCAACGAACTCAAGCACGCCATTCTTGAACATGCCGGACGCAGGGCAGATTCGCCGGCAACGATGATTTCGTACGGTGAAGACCTTGAAGCTGAGATACGGTCTCTGCAATCGCTGCTCGACGTCGACGAGCATTTCAAACAGCATGCCCGCTGGTTTGCGATCAAATTGCTCGAAAACGACGAAGCGGTGATCGAGACGATTCGCCGCCGATTTTCGGCCCAGCACGAACTTTGGGACAAATTGCAGCGATCCAGGGAAAAACTGGCCCATCTCTACGGCGATGCTCCTGAGATTCTTATCGCCGATCAGCGATACGGTTTCATCTCCGGCCTGGTTCAGCAGGTAACGACGCCTGGTGTTGAATTTCGTCATGATCTCTCAGATCATATTGATGCCGTGCTGACCCATCCCGTTCTGGGTCTGCCGATCTTCCTGGCGATGATGTACGTCGTTTTCTACCTGACATTTGCTCTCGGCCAGCCGGTGATGAACTTGCTGGAACATGGGTTCAATCTTGCCGCAACGGTTATATCGAGCTTCTGGCCGGCGGGCAGCGACAGCCTGCTTCGCAGTCTGGTCGTCGATGGAATCATTCATGGGGTCGGCGGCGTGCTGGTGTTTCTGCCAAATATCGTACTGCTGTTTTTCGCCATTGCGATTCTGGAGCATACCGGATACATGGCCCGGGCGGCGTTCATTATGGATCGCTTCATGCACAAGATCGGGCTGCACGGCAAGAGTTTCATTCCCATGTTGATCGGTTTCGGTTGTTCGGTGCCCGCCATCATGGCGACCCGCATCCTAGAGAATAAGCGCGATCGACTTACCACGATCATGGTCATTCCACTGATAAGCTGTGGAGCCCGTTACCCGATATATATGCTGTTGATCCCTGCGTTTTTTGCCCCGAAATTGTGCGCCCCGATATTGTGGCTGATATACTTGATCGGCATCGCTCTGGCCATTATCGCTGCCCGACTGCTGCGGCAGACGTTGTTTAAGGGTGACAGCTACGGCATGGTGATCGAGCTGCCGCCCTATCGTATGCCGACCCTTCGCGGATTGCTGATCCACACCTGGCAGCGAGGCTGGATGTATCTGCGTAAGGCGGGCACGATCATCCTGCCGGTTTCGATCATCCTTTGGGCGATGACAAGTTTTCCTCGACCCTCGACGGACACCCTGGCGGGAGTTACTGACCCGGGCCAACGGCAGGCCATCGGTATCAGTCATTCCGTCACCGGCAAGATCGGCAAGGGGATCGAACCGGTAATCAAGCCTCTTGGTTTTGACTGGAAAATCGGTACGGCTTTGATCGGCGCCCTCGCGGCGAAAGAGGTTTTCGTCGCCCAGATGGGCATCGTTTATTCCCTGGGCGAGGTCGACGAGCAATCCGGGGCGCTGCAGGAGATATTGCGACGCACGTATTCGCGCCTGACGGCGTTTTGCATCATGCTTTTTTGTCTGATCTCATCGCCCTGTATGGCCACGTTCGCAGTCACGCGCAAGGAAACAGGCACCTGGCGTTGGCCCATTGTCCAGTTTCTTGGTCTGACCGTCCTGGCGTACACTCTGACCCTGATCACCTATCAGGTCGGATCCTTGGTCATCTCAAGGTCATAATCGTCTCATGCGTGTTTTTCATCCGGTCGTTTCATGCCGCCCAAAAGCCCTGACTGCCAGCGTTCCTCGGCTTCCGGCAGGCGAATATACGTCGGCACCAACCCGCTGTAATCGGTCGCGACACCGGCACCCGTCAGCTGCCGGCCGAGCTTGAGGACAATCGACGCTCTCGGACGCCAGAGTTCCTTGTCCGTGATCAAAACCCCCTCTGCTTGAAGGTACGGACGATGATAGTCAATTCCCTCGCCGACCAGCCACAACGGCCTGGGAAGCCTTGCCAGCAAGTCCGTCGGATACATTGCCTGCTCATCGAGAGCTTTCTCAAGTTGCCTGCCATCCCACCCAAACCCTGCCGCATAAATCTGTTGGCGTTTGGCATCGAGAACGGCGGCTACGGATACTCGATCATGCTGTGTTTTCAGTTGGGGCACGAGGTTTTCCGCGATAACCCGACAGGACGGCACAGGCACGACACGGGAGTGAAGGATCTGGCCAATAACACGAGCAAACGTGAAGGCAACCCGCAATCCAGTGAACGAACCCGGCCCGGCGGAAATGAACACCTGCTCGATGTCACTGCGTTGCAGATTGTGATCTCTGAGAAGGGCCTCTATTACCGGCAGCATCTCGACGCCATGGCGGAAACCTGCCGAAAACTCCCGTTCGTCAACAATCTCGTCACCCACGCCGACCGCAATACTGCCGATACGGGACGATGTCTCCACCGCAAGACAGAGCTCGCTGCCATTGATATTCTGCGTTTCGCTGCTCATTGTTGTGCCATTGTTTCCAAGACCGTTGCACTATAGCGTAGTGCGGACCCCCATTCAAGCTATCCCGGTCATATGCGAAACACCCAGACCCTTGCTGATCTTCGCTCGATGGGATAGAATTAAGCGTAAGATTGTATTATTCATATTTATCCACGGAAAGGCTTGATTTGGCTGAAAACGACGACATTTCTCCGATCTTTGAAGGCTGGCCCTATCATCCGAGAAAGATATCCGCTCGCAAGATCCTCGGCGACGACGGCCTGCCCAAGGTTCAGATGCGTCTGGACCTGGGGCTTATTCAAATGGAGCTTGTCGGCCGACCCGACGGCGTCCGGCCAAACGATCACGAATCGCTGCTGGAATTTTATGCAAACCAGTTGACCGAGTACAAGCTGAAACACGGAAGCGATCTGGGTTTTGAGCTGTCGCCGGCGGACTGTCGCGAGCTGCGGGATGAGGCGCTCATGTATTATCACCGGTATCTCGCCTGTTTTGTTCTCGAAGAATATGAACAGGTCATCCAGGATACCCAGCGAAATCTGCAGGTCTTCGATCTGTGTAACCGGTATGCCGCGAAAAAATCGGACCGTATGATCCTCGAACAGTATCGCCCCTATGTCATCATGATGAACACCCGAGCGAAGGCGCAACTGGCAGCGAAACACAGCGACTACTCCGAAGCCATCAAGCAGATCAAGGCGGGTCTTCGGGCCATCAAGAAGATTTATGATGATATCGATCAGCCTGAGGAATTCCACGCCAGTTTCGAAGCGTCGATCTTACGCCAGCTCGGACGCAGGATGCGCCGCAAATTGCCCGCCGATCCACTCAAGACACTGGAAAAGAAGTTGCTGCGGGCGGTCAACGAAGATCGTTTTGAAGATGCGGCTCATTTACGCGATCAGATCGCCAGGATCAAGAAGGCTAAAGACGCCGACCCGAACACGGATCAACCGACAGACCGGGGCCAGGATTCCCAAGACGAATAATTGGCGTCGTGTTAATACCCCATCCCCAGCCGACGGCGAAGACAGACCATGACTGATCCCACAGCTAGTGTAGTGTTTCATTCAGATTGCACATTATCCAGGACGGCTCTGGCCCGGCGGACTTTCGTGAGGATGTCCTCGAGCTTGGCTGTCCAGACGAAGGAATTCGGGTTCTGATTATGATGACC
>Ga0315281_10005810_pt1 | contig 17606 bp, 16 predicted proteins | sample YL17G07_0_MG_FD_204540 | JGI IMG/M metagenome (GOLD analysis project Ga0315281, IMG submission 204540) | Sediment microbial communities from Yellowstone Lake, YNP, Wyoming, USA - YL17G07_0 | ecosystem: Environmental > Aquatic > Freshwater > Lake > Sediment | place: USA: Wyoming | collected...
ATCATGAATTGGCGTGCTGGCGGATGACGTCCAGGAAAGCGCCGCCGTACAGTTCCAGCTTGCGTTCGCCCACGCCGGAGACCAGGCGCATCTCGCTGGAGGTCTGCGGGCGCTGCTGCAGCATTTCGAGCAGGGTGGCGTCGTTGAAGATGAAATAGGGCGGCACGCCCTGTGCGCGCGCGATGGCGGTGCGGCAGCTGCGCAACGCTTCCCACAGCGGCTCATCCGCTGCATCGACGATGTGCGGCGCGCGCGGGGTGCGGGTCTTGTCGCGGCTCTTTTTCTCGCGCTTGCGATCCTGGCGCAGTTCGATGCGCTGCTCGCCGCGCAGCACCGGGCGCGCGGCTTCGGTGAGGCGCAGCCCGCCATGGCCTTCGAGGTCCACGGTGAGCAGGTTGCCCGCGACCAGCTGGCGGAACACGGAGCGCCATGGGCCGGCCTCCAGCTCGCGGCCGATGCCGAAGGTGGGCAGGCGGTCGTGGCCGAAGCTGCGTATGCGCTCGTCTTCCTTGCCCAGCAGTACGTCGATCAGATAGTTGACGCCGAAGCGCTGGCCGGTGCGGTAGACCACGGACAGGGCCTTTTGCGCGGCCTCGGTGCCGTCCCAGGTCGCCACCGGTTCCAGACAGGTGTCGCAGTTGCCGCAGGGAGCGGGCAGGTCGTCGTCGAAATAGCGCAGCAGGGCCTGGCGGCGGCAGGTGGTGACCTCGCAAAAACCCAGCATGGCGTCCAGTTTGTGGCGCTCGACGCGTTTGCGCGCCTCTTCGGACTCGGACGACTCCACCATCTGCCGCAGCGTGACCATGTCGCCCAGGCCGTAGGCCATCCAGGCGTTTGCCGGCAGGCCGTCGCGGCCGGCGCGGCCGGTTTCCTGGTAGTAGGATTCCAGACTCTTGGGCAGGTCGAGATGGGCGACGAAGCGCACGTTGGGCTTGTCGATGCCCATGCCGAAGGCGATGGTGGCGACCACCACGATGCCTTCTTCCTTGAGGAAGCGTTCCTGATGCTTTTGCCGCATGTCGGACGCCAGGCCGGCATGGTAGGGCAGGGCGTCCCAGCCTTTTTCCTTGAGCCAGGCGGCGGTTTCGTCGACCTTCTTGCGCGACAGGCAGTACACGATGCCGGCGTCGCCGCGGTGTTCGGCTTCGAGAAAGCTCAGCAGCTGCTCGCGCGCATTGTGCTTTTCGGTGACGCGGTAGCGGATGTTGGGGCGGTCGAAGCCATCGACGAAAACGCTGGCCTGCTCCAGGCTCAGGCGCTGCGCGATCTCGCGGCGCGTGGCCTCGTCCGCCGTGGCTGTCAGGGCAATGCGCGGCACTTCGGGGAAGCGCTCGTGCAGCACCGAGAGTTGCAGATACTCGCGGCGGAAATCGTGGCCCCATTGCGACACGCAATGCGCCTCGTCAATGGCGAAAAGGGACGGTCGGGCGCGTCCCAGCAGCTCCAGGAAGCGCGGCGTCATGAGGCGCTCCGGCGCGACGTAGAGCAGGTCCAGTTCGCCGTTCATGAAGGCCTGCTCGACCTGGTAGGCCTCCTGCGGACCCTGCATGGAATTGAGATACGCGGCACGGACGCCCGCCTGCAGCAGGGCGCCCACCTGGTCCTGCATCAGCGCGATCAGCGGGGAGACGACGATGCCGGTGCCGGGCCGCAGCATGGCCGGAATCTGGTAGCACAGCGACTTGCCGCCGCCGGTGGGCATCAGCACCAGGGCGTCGCCGCCCTCCACCACGCAGTCGATGATCGCCTGCTGACGCCCGCGAAAGCGGTCGTAGCCGAATACCGAGTGCAGCAGGCCCAGCGCGGTGTTGCCGGTCATCAGCGTATTATCCCACCCAGTGCGGACTCGCCGGCGCCTTGCAGCGGCCCCAGCGGGTTGCGGCTGTCCTCGAACTGGTGGATCAGCGGCTGCCCGCTCCACAGCTTGTAGATCACCAGGTCGTTTTTCAGGATGATCATGGCGTTGAAGCGCCAGCCGGTTATCTCGACCTTGCGCCGGAAATCGAGGAAATCGGTCCAGAAGTTCCCATAGCGCTCGCGCTTGATCTGGCTGTGGTCGACCTCGTAGGCACGGCAGGCATCCTTGGCGAGTATGCAGTCGCGTATGCCCCCGTCCAGTTCGTCCTCCCGGATCGCGGCGCTGGGGACGAAGCGGCGCAGCACGTCGGAATAGGTCAGCAGCGTGATGTTGGGGTTGACAAAGGGATCGTAGCCGAGTGCTTTCAGGTCTTCGATTCTGGTCTGGTAGGGGGTGATTTTCTCGAACGCCTGCTTGGCCTCGTCGAAGCTTTTCCAGGGCGATTCCGTGACGTTTTCCGATTTCGGCAGCAGCGCGGCGCAGCCGCACAAGGAGAGTGCTGCCAAAAATGCAGCGGATCGGGCTATTGCTGGGAAAAATTGGTACATGGTGTTGTTTCCGGGTTGTTTATTGAAGTGTAGCATGGGCCCGCAGCCTGCTCAGGCGGGATCGTGCGCCTGCCTGCCGTAGTTCTTGAATTTCTCCAGCACCACGTCCATTTCGGCGTCGGACAGCAACTTCGGCGTGCCGATTTGCAGGGCGCGCGCGTATTGCCCGCACAGGGTTTCCACTTCGAGCGCCAGCGCCGCGGCGTCCGCCGGGGTGGTACCCAGCGCGATCATGCCGTGGTTGGCGAGCAGACAGGCACGGCGTCCTGCAAGCGCCCGCAGCGCGTGAGCGGACAATTCCTCGCTGCCGAAGGTGGCGTAGGGCGCGCAGCGGATGTCGTTGCCGCCGGCCAGCGCGATCATGTAGTGGAAGGCCGGGATGTCGAGTGCCAGGCAGGCGAGCGTGGTGGCGAACATGGAGTGGGTGTGCACCACCGCCCCGATTTCCGGGCGCGACGCCAGGATGTCGCGGTGGAAGCGCCATTCGCTGGACGGGTTGCGCGATCCGCTGCAACGGCCGTCGAAGCCCATGAAGACGATGTCCGCAGCTTCCATCTCCTCGCAAGTCAGCCCGGATGGCGTGACCAGAAAGCCCTCGCCGCAGCGTGCGCTGAGGTTGCCGGAGGTGCCGCGGTTGAGCCCCATCGCGTTGAGCTCCATGCCGGTGGCTATCAGGTGTTGGCGCAGTTGCTGTTCGTTCATGATGTGTGCTCCGGGTAGAGGCCTAGCAGCCCCTGATATGACGCGGCGCAAAACCCGCGTTCGGTGATGAGGCCGGTGACGAGGCGCGCCGGCGTGACGTCGAAGGCGTAGTTGGCGACCGCGCTGCCGTGCGGCGTCAGGGTCACGGCAACGATTTCGCCGGACGCGGTGCGCCCGCGTATCTGCGCCACCTCCGCGCCGTCGCGCTGCTCGATGGGTATCTCCTTGAGGCCGTCGTCCATGCGCCAGTCTATCGTCGGGCCGGGCAGCGCCACATAGAACGGCACGCCGTTGTCGTGCGCGGCAAGCGCCTTGAGATAGGTGCCGATCTTGTTGCACACATCGCCGCGGCGGGTGGTGCGGTCGCTGCCGACGATCACCAGGTCGACCATGCCGTGCTGCATCAGGTGCCCGCCGGCGTTGTCCACGATTACCGTGTAGGGCACGCCGTGCCGCTGCAATTCCCAGGCGGTGAGGCTGGCACCCTGGTTGCGCGGCCGCGTTTCGTCCACCCAGACGTGGACGGGTATGCCTTCGTCGTGCGCCCGGTAGATCGGAGCCAGCGCCGTGCCCCAGTCCACCGTGGCCAGCCAGCCGGCGTTGCAGTGGGTGAGGATGTTGACGGCGTCGCCCGTTTTCCCGCGGATGCCGCGGATGATCGCGAGGCCGTGGTCGCCGATGGCGCGGTTGATCGCCACGTCCTCGTCGCAGATGGCGGCCGCCTCGCGCCAGGCTGCCGCAGCACGGCTTGCATGCGGCAGGGGGAGCAGTGCTGCGCGCATGCGCTCAAGTCCCCAGCGCAGGTTGACTGCGGTGGGGCGCGTTTCCAGCAGGGCCTGGCAGGCGTGTTCGAGGGTGGCATCCGACGCGTCGCCGGCCATCGCCAGCGCCACACCGTAAGCGCCGGTCGCGCCGATCAAGGGCGCACCGCGCACCTGCATGTCGCGGATGGCGGCGGCGGTTTGCTCCAGCGTCGCCAGCCGTGCGATGGCGAACGCGTGGGGCAGCAGGGTCTGGTCGATGATGTGCACGGTCTGCCCGTCCCCGGACGGCCAGATGGTGCGATAGGGCAGGCCGTCAACGCGCATGGGTGCCCCGGTGGATTTTCGCGCTGATGGCGCTTGCGGAGATGGGTGTCATCGCCCGACATAATACACCGGGCCCGGCACAATTTGGCCCGTCGCAACGGCCGTGAATTGCGGTTATAATCGACAGCGTCATCCTGAATCAAGCGACCGCCATGGAACTTACCGCCGCACTGCTCGAAAAGTACAGCAAACCCGGACCGCGCTATACGTCCTATCCGACCGCGCCGTATTTCGCCGAGAGCTTCGGCGAAAAGGAGTGGCGCGAGGAGCTGCTGCAAAGCCAGAACGCCGGCCGCGACCTGTCGCTGTATGTGCATATCCCCTTCTGCGACACGCTGTGCTACTACTGCGGCTGCAACATGGTGGCGACCAAAAACTACGACAAGGCGAGCGCCTACCTCGACGTGTTGCTGCAGGAAATCGACCGCGTTGCGCTGATCACCGCACCGGGCCGGCAGGTGCGGCAACTGCATTGGGGCGGCGGCACGCCAACCTATCTGCATCCCGACGACATCCGCCGCCTCGGCAGCCATATCGCCGCGCGCTTCCCCATCGGCGAGGATGCCGAGGTCGGCTGCGAGGTGGACCCGCGCGAACTGACCCACGAGCATGTGAAGGCCTTGGCGCAGGCCGGTTTCAACCGCCTGAGCCTGGGCGTGCAGGACCTCGACCCCCGCGTGCAGCAGGCGGTCAACCGCCTCCAGCCCGAAGCCATGGTGCGCGAAGTGTACGGCTGGATGCGCGCCGAGGGCTTCCACAGCATCAACATGGACCTGATGGTGGGCCTGCCGCACCAGACGGTGGAGGGCTTCGCAGTCACGCTGGACAAGGTCATAGCCATGAGCCCCGACCGCTTGGCGGTGTTCAATTACGCCCACGTGCCGTGGATGAAGAAACACCAGAAGCTCATCGTCGAGGCCGACCTGCCCGACTTCCCCACCCGCATCGCCTTGCAGCAACTGCTCATGGACCGTTTGCTCAAGGCCGGTTACGTCTATGTCGGCATGGACCACTTCGCCAAGCCCGACGACGAGATGGTCAAGGCGCAGCGCGAAAAGACCCTGTACCGCAATTTCCAGGGCTACACCACGCACAAGGACTGCGACATCTACGCTTTCGGCGTGTCCGCCATCAGCCAGACCGACGACGTGTACGTGCAGAACCAGAAAAACCTGCGCGAATACCAGACGCGCATCGGCGCCGGCGGCCTCGCCACCGAACGCGGCGTGCGCATTTCGCAGGACGACAAGCTGCGGCGCGACGCCATCCTCACCATCATGTGCGACCTGGAGTTGAACAGGCAGGCATTCTCCGGCAAGTGGCACATCGACTTCGATGCCTATTTCGCCGACGCCCTGCCGGAATTGCAGAAAATGCAGCAGGACGGCCTGGTCGCGCTGACTCCCGAGGCGATCCGCGTCACCGACACCGGACGCATCTTTTTGCGCAACATCGCTATGGCGTTCGACGCGTACCTCAAGCAGGCGGCGGAAGACAAGCCGCGCTATTCACGCACGGTGTAGCCCGGTTGCGCTGCCCTGGGATAGCTTCTACAATTGATCAGAAGCCCCGTGTCGACGCGGTTTTTGATCGGCTTGTGAAGAAGTAACACCAGGAGCTCACCATGATAATCCGCGAAATCCTGACGTTGAAAGGCGCCGGCGAGATCTACAGCATTTCCCCCGAGCAGCCGGTGGCCGAGGCGGTCCGGTTGATGGTGCAGCACGACATCGGTTCGCTCGTGGTCAGGGGCAAGGATCGCATGGTGGGACTGGTGACCGAGCGCGACGTGCTGCGCGGCCTGAACGAGCGCGGGGACGGGGCGCCGCGGCTCGCGGTCAGCGAGCTGATGATCACCGAACCCATCATCGGCAACCCGGAAGACACCGTGGATTACGTCCGTGGCGTCATGACCGAGCAACGCATCAGCCATCTGCCGGTAGTCGAAGGCGACGCCCTGCTGGGCATCATTTCCTTTCATGACGTGGCGAAAGCCTGCCTCAAGGAGGCAAGCTTCGAAAACCGCCTGCTCAAACGCTACATCAAGAACTGGCCGGAGTAACTCCCGTGCATCCCGGCGCCTTTCCAGGTGCCGGACGTTTTTTCACATACGTCCCCGACATGTCGCGACAAGCCCTTGGCCCCTATTGCTAAAGGTTTCGCGTGGTGCTGCCGATATTCCCACTGATTTCTCCCGATTTGTTCGCGACCGGTTGCATCGTCGCGAGTTTAGAGACTACCTGGAAAAGCACCATGTTTGGCCTGAAGAACATTTTTGAAAGGAAGCCGGAGCACCCCATGGGCAGCGTGCGCGAAGCCCGCAAGCTGCTCGCGGAACTGCCGGTGGACGATGCGCACAAGGCGTTCGAGGAGATCACCTTCTGGCTTGGCTCGGCGCAGGACGCCGAAGGCCATGCATTGAAGGAGCGCGTGGAGGTCATCGGGCTGCTGGACGAAGCGGCCCGCGGGTACCAGCGCACACTCAGTCAGGGCTATCTGGCCGCGTCGCGCATGCACAAGCTGCAGGAAAACCGCCTGTGGCTGGCGGCTTCGGAGTTCTGGAAGCGGCTGGCTGCCGCTTACCTGCTGTGCATCGACGAGTTCGAATCGGGTGCAAAGGGGGCCGAGCAGATCCGCGACGATCTGCCCGTCATCGCGGTGCGCGCCATGGCCGCGCTGGGCGCCCAGAACAAGTGGCTGCACTTGCGCTACCGCGTGGCCGACCAGCGCATCTGGGGGGACATCGGGCGGCTCTTTCTGTTCGCCGAGGCAAAGCTGTTCGTCCGCAGCCTGGTCATGCCCTATGCCGACGGCGGTGTGCATACCAGCGTGCAGCAGGAACTGCTGAAAATCCTCATGCTCGAGGCCTCGTCGCCGGACAGGCTGGCGCCGGCGCAGATCGAGCTGGCGGACAAGCTGGCAGCGCATCTGGTCAGTTCGTTCGTGTTTGGTGAGGCTTTGGAAGAATGCAGCTACTGTTTCGATCTTTCCGCCAGGAAGCCGCCGGCGAGGCTGGTGAAAGGCGACCGGCTGGATGCAATGAAAAGGGTGTTCGGTGCCGGCGCCGCGCCGCAGAAGCTCGAACTGCTGCTGCAGCAGGTGGAGACGGGCAGCGCGCCGGGGCTCGCGTTGGGCGAATCGGTGCGTCCCCAGGAGTTGCTCGACCTGCTGCACCACCTCCTGCAAAACTGGTCGCAGCATCCGCCCCAGCGCAAATACGAGCGCAAGAAATTGGTGTCCCGGCTCAGCGTGGTACACGGCATTTCCGAGATCAGGCGCAAGATTGCCGGGAGCGAAAGCGTTGCGCAGCCCAGCCTGCTGGAAAACAGGGATCTGTTCTACCAGGAGCGGGCCGATTTGAAACTGTATGGTTTCGTGACGGAAAAGACCAGGCGGGCGATGGCGGAAGGTTTGGCGAAGGCTGCCGAAGCAAGGCAGGAAACCCACGCGGAGGGTGCCGAGAGCTGGGTGATGGAAAACGTCAGCGAGTGCGGCTACGGTGCCGTGATCCCGCAGCTTGCAGAGGACTGGGTCAAGCTGGGCGCATTGCTGGGCCTGCGCTCCGAGGACGGCAGCCAATGGGGCGTGGGGGTGGTGCGCCGCCTGAGCCGCGACGCGCGCATGAAGGTCTATGTTGGCATCGAGACCCTGGCCCACGTTCCCGTTTCGGTGCGGCTGCGCGCCTTGACCGGATCGGTGTCGGTGTGGGACAAGCTGTCCGAGGCCGAGGCCCGCGAATACACTTACGCGCTGCTGCTCCCAGGCTCGGATCATTGCCTTAAACAGGACTCCCTGCTGCTGGAGCCGGGCGCCTTCGACGCCGACAAGCCGTGCGAGCTGGTTGTGGGGGGCGAGCGGCGTTTGATCAACCTGACCGGCATGCTGGAACGCGGCGACGATTTCGAGCTGGTCGGCTTCAGCGAAATGCCCCCGCCCGCGTGATGTTTTCGCGGGAAGTTTGCGTCCCTGGCGGTCCGGAGGCGGTCCGCCGCGGGCCGCGTCAACATTGCATTGCTGTAATATTCATGGTAGAAACAGGAGCTCGTGAACTGGCATATTTCTTGCGAATATCGCCATGAAGCCGGCCGGGAAATGGCCTGCAAAAAATTTTGAGTAATTCAATGTTCGATTTTCTGACGTTCGGCCGCAGGACTCCGGAAGACCCGCTGGCGAGCCTCAAGGCGGTCACCCTGTGGATGAAGGAGTTGCCGCTGGGGGACGTCTACACAGCCCATGACAGGATTGTGCGGGGTCTGGTCGAGTTCAACGAATCCGACAAGCCTCTCAGCAAGGATCGCCTGCAGGTCCTCATGCATATCGACGAGAACGCGCGCGAAATGCAGCAGGGCCTGTGCAGCCAATACCTGCTCAACCCGCGTATGTCCAAGGGCGCGGAAAGCCGGTTGTGGAATGCCGTGTACTCCTATTACTGGGAAGTGACCCGCGGCTATCACGCGTTCGTCATGGACTACGTTGCCAACCCGGGCGGCAGCAAGATCAAGCCCCTCATTCCCCTCATTACCGCCCGGGCAATCCACGATTTTTCCCGGATCTTCAAGTGGCGCTATTTCCGCTATGAAAAGGTGGAAGAAAAGCTCTGGAAGCGCCTGCACAATCTCTACCACTTCGCCGAGTTCGAGGAATTCGAGCGCGAACGCATGCCGCTCTATGGCGCCGAAAGCGGCGGGTCGAGTTGCGCCGACGAGTATATTCAGGCGCTGATGCTGGATACCCTGAATTCCGGGGGGCTTTACCCAAAGCAGATCGAACTGGTGGCGGTCTGGCTGGAAGACTGGTCGCACCTGCTGCAGCTGGACAAGCTATACGATCCGGCGCGGCACGTTTTTTGCGTCAATCTGGGCCAGTCCGGCGGCGGGCGTCGCATCCGCAAGGGGGCCGGGGACGAGATGTGCCGCTACTGGGGAAGCGACGGGCTGACCCGACACATTCTCGAGATCAAGGAGTCGCTGCATGACGGCGGCGCGCCGGCCCAGCTCGGCCTGACCGAGGACTGCAAGCTGCCCGCATGCCTTGACCTGCTGGAGCATGTGCTGCTGCAATGGAACCCGCAGGTCAAGCGCGTGCGGCGCAAGCATGAGCGCAGCCGGGCGATGAAATCCATCGAGGTCGTCAACGGACTGCCGGATATCTGTGCCCAACTCAAGCACGACAACGAGCCGGCACGAGCCAAAGGCGGTCTTGATGAGGGCGAACTCAGCTATGAGGAGATGGTCGATGTCAGGCTGTACGGCTTCGTCACCGAACGTACCCTGAAAAAGCTGGCGACCAGGGCAGACAGGACAGACAAGCCGGTACACCATGAACGCTGGGTGATGGAAGACGAGAGCGAAAGAGGCTACGGCGCCACTGTCGAGGAGGTCAGCAAAGACTGGGTGCGCCTGGGCAAACTGGTCGGGCTGAGGCCGGAGCGCACCCGTCATTGGCGCGTCGGGGTGGTGCGCCGGCTAAACAAGCTCTCCAGCAGCCAGCGCCACGTCGGCATAGAACTGCTGTCCGAAACCGCGGTCACGGTGCTGCTGCATCCCAAGCAGTCGCAGGCTAGCGGCTATCTGGTGGACGGCATCGACCCGGTGGATGCCACACTGCCGGTTGCGGCCATCTACCTGCCCCGCGACCTCAGTGCCGGCGAGCACGGCAGCCTGGTCATGGACGGCGCCGAATACGCCATGGACAGGCCGTTCCGGCTGTCGGCCGGCGGCAAGTCCTACCTCATCCGCCTGAAGGACGTGGTGGAAAAGGGCAGCGACTGGCTGCGCGCAGGCTTCGAGGTGGTGTCTAAAAGTGCCTAGTGCTGAGTGCTGAGTGCTGAGTGGTCGGCGCTCGGCACTCAGCACTCAGGACTCAGCACTCGTCTCAACCAAGCTCCGATGTCCGCAATCTCCTCCTCGCACACCGAGTGCGCCATCGCGTATTCGTGCCATTCCGGCGCGTAGCCGCAATCCAGCAGCAAATCTCTCGACTGCTTGCCCCGGGACAGCGGAATGACGTTGTCCATGCGGCCGTGGGCCATGAAAATGGGGCAACTGCGGTTGGCCGTTGCAGCCTCGGCCGGGAGCGACGCTTTGAGCGGCAAATAGGTGGACAGGGCGATGATGCCCGCGAGGGCTTCCGGGTAGCGCAGGCCGGTGTGCAGCGCCATGGCTCCGCCCTGCGAGAACCCCGCCAGCACGATGCGCGAAGGCGGGATCCCGCGCTGTTTTTCGCGTTCGATCAATGCGATGACGGCCTGCTGGGAGGTGCGGATGCCGGCTTCGTCTTCTTCGGCTGCGAGATCGGGGTGGCGCACGTCGTACCACGCCGGCATCACGCAACCGCCGTTGATGGTGACCGGCATGCCGGGTGCGTGCGGGAACACGAAGCGCAGCGGAGAGGATGGCGGTATGCCGAGCTGCGGCACGATGGGCGCGAAATCGTGGCCGTCGGCACCCAGCCCGTGCATCCAGATCACCGCGCCGCGCGGGTGTGGGGCGGTTTCAATTTCCAGCGGCGGGATCACTGCCTGGCCAGTACGTCGAAATGGACCAGGGTGAAGTCGTCGGACTGTTCCACCACCTGGCGCAGCTGGATGGTGTAGGTTTTTCCCTGGGCAGACAGGAGTGCCGTTTTCGCCGACGCATAGAATTCCCTGGGCACGAGCAGGCTGCGTGCCAGCGGGATCTGCGGCGTTTCCGGCAGGTAAAGCGCTTCCGTAGTGCGCGCGCCGGCGGCGTCGTCCTGTGCTGCGCCAAGTTTGACCAGTATCGGCGTCTGGCTGAGGGTTTGCAGGCCGACCTGGACTCTGCCCGAAGGGTCGTTGTTGATGCGGCGCACGATGCCGATGCAGAAATGCTTCTTGCTGAACGGCTTCAGGCCGACCAGCATGCCGATTTTCAGGGGGTTGTCGCCCTCCGTGTCGAACGCTGCGCCGAAGCCGCTCAGCGATTCGTTTTCGATGACCCAGTCCTTCAGGGTCGGTGTGAACAGTTCCGGCCCGGCCGCGGCACCCTCGTCGGACTGTTTGGGTACCGGCTGCGTCAAATGGAGATTCACCATCTCGCCTGCGCCGGACGCAATCGCTTCCCGTGCCTTGGGGCGCGGCTTGAGCTGCGCCAGAATTTCCGGCAATCCCTGCACGACTTGCGCCGCCTTTGTGCCCGCCTGGCGCTCGTGCTGGCGGGTGGTGCCATGGCCCGACCAGCGTTTGTGCACGAGTTCGATCAACTCCATGCAGGACGGCAGGCGGCAGTACTCGGTGAGTTTTAGCCGGGCCGGAATTTCGCCGCTCATCAGCTGTTCGATGACTTTCTGGATGGTGATCTGCAACAGCGCGGTGCTGAGGTAGCGGTACTTTTCCCCCACCATGTTGCGGCGCAGCTTCATGGCGCCCCTGGCTTCCCCGGTGTTCACCGCGAACAGCTGGCGGTGCGGGCGGAATGTGCTTTCGATGGTGACGCTGGATGCCCAGCTGTCGAGCCACCTGTCGACCATCTCGATCTGGCCGGGAGGGAGGCTTTCCGGGCATGCCAGCCGCAGCATGAGCGGCTGCACGTATTCGGCGGTGCAGCTCGTTTCATCCTGCCCCGGATAAAGGCGCACCGGGGTTTTTTCGAAATTCTCCCGCTCGGCGAACAGGTGGAGGCGGTGCAGGTTGCGCCAGACCTGGGTGTCCACCGGCAGGTAGCGCAAGTGGCTCCATTTGGCCTGCATCGCATAGTAATGCAGCGCCCTTGCGGTGATCAGGGGGATTTGCTCCCACAGATTGCTGCTGGGGTTTTTGGCGAAAGCGCGCACGCACAGGTTATAGGCCGTGGCCATTTCCTCCCAGAAGCCGAGTATGGTGGGGAGGCTGCTCTTTTCGCCGCTGTCCGGCCGGTCGATATTGGGAAGATACTCGCTGCACAGGATTTCCTGCAGCGAACTGGCTTTTTCGTCCAGGTAGAGCAGGACCTTGATGCGCTCCTTCAGGGACTTGGCGCTCTTCTGGTTCATCGCCGACAGAGTCTTGACGATCTCGGACTGGGCGCGGCGCACGTCCTTGTGCGGCAGTTCCTGCACCCAGATCGTGGCGGACCTGAGGTCGGCGACTGGATCGTCCGACCCGCGATGCAGCACTGCGCCGATGAACCCCTTGAAATCGAACATTGTTTTCCCCGTTATGCCCGTTGTCGTTTTCCGGTGTTACGCTTGTTGCGGCCGAGTCGCCGACTTCGGGCGGAACGCCTTGACCGCTTCCTCGCTGGTCTCGATGTACGGTCCGCCGATCAGGTCGATGCAGTAGGGCACCGCGGCGAACACGCCGTCCAGTGTTTCCTTTATGGCCTTGGGTTGTCCCGGCAGGTTGAGGATCAGCGCGCGGCCGCGTGTCACCCCGACCTGGCGCGAGAGTATCGCGGTCGGCACGTATTTCAGGCTGACCGCGCGCATCTGCTCGCCGAAGCCGTCCAGCACCCGGTCGGCGACGGCCAGCGTGGCATCCGGCGTGACATCGCGCGGTGCCGGTCCGGTGCCGCCGGTGGTCAGGACCAGATGGCAGCCCTCCTGGTCCACCAGTTCCTTGAGCGTGGCCTCGATCTGCGCGCGCTCGTCCGGGATCACGCGGGTCACGGCGTGCCACGGCGTGGTGAGCGTCTGTTCGAGCCAGTGCTTGAGCGCGGGAATGCCCTGATCTTCGTAGATGCCCTGGGATGCCCGGTCGCTCACCGTGACCAGACCGACAATCAGCGTTTCGTTCGATGTGTTCATGGGCGGGTTTTAATCACAAGTGATCAACGGGATCGCAGGAGTCCGTTTCCGGCTCATGTGCCACTCCGAGGATAAGCCCGCGCAACTCCTGGAACAGCACACGGCTGCTTTTGGGCGGCTTGTTCAGCGTTTGTTCCTTGTGGGCATTGCGGATCAGCGTGCGCAGACGCTGCGCGTCGGCCTGCGGATAGCTTTCGACCAGGGCGGTGAGAGCGTGCTCGTCGCCCAGCAGGCGCTCGCGCCAGCGCTCCAGCAGATGCAGCTTGGCCGTCTCCTGTTTCGACGAGCCTGCCCAGGCATCGAGCTGCGCCACGATAGGCGCTGCGTCCACGCTGCGCATGATCTTGCCGATGAACTGCATTTGCCGGCGCAGGGCGCCGTTCTGGGTTGTTTTTTTCGCCTGGAGCACGGCGTTGAGCAGCGCTTCGTCCAGATTGAGCTGCATCAGCCGGTCGCGGCTCAACTCCACGAGGCGTTTGCCGACCTTTTGCAGATCGTGCATTTCCTGCTTGAGCCGGGTCTTGCTTTTGGGGAGATCTTCTTCGGTTACCGCTTCTGGCATGGTTTCGCAAACAGTGTTAAAAATTGCTATGATAACCGCTTTTCAGCAAGCATTCAGCATCCCCGCTGAACCGCCCATTCCCAGAATTCCGAGGTGCCCGTGTCCGAGTCGCGCTTTTCCAATTCCATTGAAACTTTGCGGCAGATTGCCGGCGACCTGTTGCAGCAGGCGGCGCATCTCGGTGCGACCGCAGCCGAGGCCGAGGTGTCCGAGGGTTTCGGCCAGAACGTGACGGTGCGCCACGGCGCGGTCGAAACCATCGAATACAACCGCGACAAGGGCCTCGAAGTGACGGTGTATCTCGGCCAGCAGCGCGGCCACGCCAGCACTTCCGACTTTTCCCCGCAGGCCATCCGCGACACGGTGCAGGCGGCGCTGTCCATCGCCAGGTTCACCGCCAGCGACGAATACGCCGGTCTGGCCGACGAGGCCCTGCTGGCGAGGGATGTCCCCGACCTGGATTTGTACCATCCGTGGAACCTCTCGGTGGATGACTCGGTCGTGCTGGCCAAAAACTGCGAAGCGGCCGCGCTCGAACTCGATCCGCGCATCACCAATTCCGAGGGTGCTACCGTTTCCACCCAGGAGTCGCAATTCGTCTACGGCAACAGCCTGGGTTTTCTGGGCAGCTATCCTGGCTCGCGCCACGACATCAGCTGCGCCGTGATCGCCGAGACCGGGCAGGGCATGCAGCGCGATTACTGGTACAGCACCGCGCGCGATTCAGCCGACCTGGACAGCGCGCAGAGCGTCGGCCTGAAAGCCGGGCAACGCACCCTGCGCCGCCTCGACGCGCGCAAGATACCCACCACGCAATGCCCGGTGCTGTTCGAGGCGCCGCTCGCCTCCGGCCTGATCGGACATTTCGTCTCGGCGGTGAGCGGCGGCAGCCTGTACCGCAAGTCCTCCTTCCTGCTCGACAGCCTGGGCAGCCAGGTGTTCTCCCCGATGGTGCAACTGCGCGAGCGGCCGCACATCAAAAAGGGCTTGGCCAGCTCGCCCTTCGACAACGAGGGCGTCGCCACGCACGACCGCGACGTGGTGCAGGACGGCGTGCTGCAGGGCTATTTCCTCAGCACCTACTCGGCGCGCAAGCTTGGCATGCAGTCCACCGGCAACGCCGGCGGCTGCCACAACCTCATCCTGCAAAGCGGCGGGCACGACCTGGCCGGGCTGTTGAAGCTGATGGGCCGCGGTCTGCTGGTGACCGAGCTGCTCGGCCACGGCATCAACCCCGTCACCGGCGACTATTCGCGCGGCGCTGCGGGGTTCTGGGTGGAGCACGGGGAAATCCAGTTCCCGGTCGAGGAAATCACCATCGCCGGCAACCTCAAGGACATGTTCAAGAACCTCGCCGCCGTCGGCAACGACGTGCTGGTGCGCGGTTCCAAGCAATGCGGTTCGATCCTGATCGAAAGCATGACGGTGGCAGGGGAGTGATTTTTCAGTGGACCAACAGGGAGAGAAAAAAATGCAAAGACGTGCGTTCCTGAAAAAAGCCGGCATCGGCCTTGCCGCCGGTGCGGGCTTGGCGGCGGTGCCGGCGCTTGCCGAATCGCTTCCAGAAGTCAAATGGCGCATGGCTTCGAGCTTCCCGAAAAGCCTGGACACCATCTACGGCGCCGCCGAGCAGCTTTCCAAGCGCGTAGCAGGTCTTACCCAAGGCAAATTCCAGATCCGCGTTTTCGCCGGCGGCGAGATCGTGCCGGGGCTGCAGGTGCTGGACGCGGTGCAGCAGGGCACGGTGGAGTGCGGCCACAGCGCGGGCTACTACTACGTCGGCAAGAACAAGGCGTTCGCCTTCGACACCGCGATGCCCTTCGGCCTCACCGCCCGCCAGCAAAACGCCTGGTTCTACTACGGCGGCGGCCTGCAGCTCATGCGCGATTTCTACAAGACCTGGGGCATCCTGAACTTCCCCGGCGGCAACACCGGCACCCAGATGGGCGGCTGGTTCCGCAAGGAAATCAAGACGCTGGCCGACCTCAAGGGGGTCAAGATGCGCATCCCCGGCATCGGCGGCGAGATCATGGCGCGGCTGGGTGCCGTGCCCCAGTCGCTTCCCGGCGGCGACATCTACCCGGCGCTGGAGAAAGGCACCATAGACGCCGCCGAGTGGGTCGGACCCGCCGACGACGAGAAGCTGGGCCTCTACAAGATCGCCAGGCACTACTACTATCCCGGCTGGTGGGAAGGCGGCGTCAACCTCTCGTTCATGATCAACCTGAAGGAATGGGAAAAGCTGCCGCAGCTCTACAAGGACGCATTCGAAGTCGCCGCGGCCGAAGCCAACCTGCACATGCTGGCCGAATACGACGCCAAGAACCCCGCCGCGCTCGGCCGCCTGCTCAAGGGCGGCGCCACCCTGCACCCCTATCCGAAAGACCTGATGGAAGCAGCACTCGTGGCGGCCAACGAAATCTACAGCGAAGAAGCCGCCAAAAACCCGGCCTTCAAGACCATCCACGAACCGTGGAAACGTTTCCGCAACGACGAGTTCCAGTGGTTCCGCATCGCCGAGGCGACCTACGCCAATTTTGCGTTCAACAACGTGAAGTAGTCCTTAGAACTCAATTAGGATGCGGCGCAGAAATCCTGCGATCGGCAAGCGTGTCCTCCACCACTGGACTACACTTCCCTTCGCCCGGGCTGCGCCCGCTTTGCGGAGATGTCTTGTTGTTAAGTGTCGCTTGACATTCGTGGTGGCCTGAATTTAACATTGCCGCATGTTTGCCGTTCGCTACAGCAAGACCGCCCTCAAGGGGCTCACCAAAATGCCACGCGGCATTGCATTGCGGATACAGACGGAGCTCGCAGCTATTGCCACCGATCCCAGGGCGTATCGCGGCGACTGGAAACCGCTGGAAGGCTCGGCCTACTGGCGATTGCGCGTAGGTGACTGGCGTGCCGTTTGCGAACGAAAAGACGACGTGCTGATTATTCACGTGCTGAAAATCGCCCCGCGAGGAGACGTTTACAAATGAGTGTGCAAATCATTGAATCCGACGGCAAGCCTGCATTTGCCGTGGTGCCCATGCAGGAATGGAAAGCGCTGTTATCCCAGTTGGAGAACTTGCAGGACATCGCAGACGCGAAAGTAATTTCCGCGCGCATGGAAACCGGCGATGAGGAAGTGTTTTCAGCCGACTTTGTGCAACGGCTACTGGCAGGCGAACACCCGCTCAAGGTTTGGCGCGATCATCGCGGCCTGACTTTGCAGGCGCTGGGCGAATCCTGCGGCTGTACCCGCGCCATGCTGTCCATGATCGAGCGCGGCAAGGCCAAGCCATCCGTTGACCTGCTCGGCAAACTGGCGGCGCAACTCGGTTGCGATATGGACGATCTTACGCCATAGCTCCACAATTCCGCTGGCTTGGCGCACTGCCAGCCCTGCCGCCATCTTCCTACCTTGCCGGTTTTGACTTGCCCTCAGCCTCGACGTCGTCGCTGAGGGTGAACTGGGGCGCCGTGGACGCTGCTGCGTCTTGCGCCGGCGCTTCGATTTGCAGGGGCTGGTCTTCCGTTTTCCGGTGCTTCTCGACGCTGACCAGGTCGGGGAAGGCGATGATCAGCGCCACCATCGCGAGCTGGATCAGCACGAACGGTATCGCGCCCCGGTAGATCTGGCTGGTGGCGACTTTTTCCATGAGTTTGCCGGTGACCTTGTCGAGGTAGTCTTCCTTGGGCGCGACGCTGCGCAGATAGAACAGGGCGAAGCCGAACGGCGGGTGCATGAAGGAGGTCTGCATGTTGACCGCAAGCAGCACGCCGAACCAGATGAGGTCGATGCCGAGCTTGTCCGCCACCGGGGCCACCAGCGGCACCAGGATGAAGGCGAGTTCGAAGAAGTCGAGGAAGAACGCCAGCCCGAAGAACAGGATGTTGACCACGATGAGGAAGCCGAGCTGGCCGCCGGGCAGGCCGGTGAGCAGGTTCTCCACCCACAGGTCGCCGTTGACGGCGCGGAACACCAAGCTGAACACGGTGGAGCCGATGAGGATGAACAGCACGAAGGAGGAGAGCTTGGTGGTCGTGTTCATCGCCTGCTTGAGCAGGCTCCAGCTCAGGCGCCGGTTAAGGAGCGCGAGTATCAATGCGCCCAGGGC
>Ga0315281_10005811_pt1 | contig 17603 bp, 8 predicted proteins | sample YL17G07_0_MG_FD_204540 | JGI IMG/M metagenome (GOLD analysis project Ga0315281, IMG submission 204540) | Sediment microbial communities from Yellowstone Lake, YNP, Wyoming, USA - YL17G07_0 | ecosystem: Environmental > Aquatic > Freshwater > Lake > Sediment | place: USA: Wyoming | collected...
CGTGTCGTAACCGCGGAATTCCGTGCGCGCGCCGCGATAATCGACCGCTGCACCCGCTCTGAACTTGTTCGCCGCGCGGGCCTGTTCGCGCTGCTGTTCCATCGCCGCCTCGAAGCCCGCGTGATCGACGCGGATGCCGCGCTCGCGCGCGATGTCGGCGGTGAGATCGACGGGAAAGCCGAAGGTGTCGTATAGCTGGAACACGGTCTCGCCGTCGAGCATCCTGTCCTCGCGGTTGAGGGCGACTTCGAGCACTTTCATGCCGTGCTCGAGCGTTTCCGCGAAGCGTTCCTCCTCCTGTTTCAGCACCTGCGTCACGCGCAGCTTGGCCGCGACGAGCTCGGGATACGCCTCGCCCATGGCGTTCGCCATGTCCTCGACCAGGCGATGGAAGAAAGGCTTGCTTTGTCCCAGCTTGTAGCCGTGGCGGATCGCGCGGCGGATGATCCGGCGCAGAACGTAGCCGCGCCCTTCGTTGCCGGGAATCACGCCGTCGACGATGAGGAATGCGCAGGCGCGGATATGGTCTGCGATCACCTTGAGCGAATTTGACGCGAGGTCCCTGGTTCCGGTCTCGCGCGCCGCCGCCCTGATCAGATCCTGGAACAGATCGATGTCGTAGTTGCTGTGCGCGTTCTGCAGCACTGCGGCGAGCCGCTCGAGGCCCATGCCGGTATCGACCGAGGGCTTGGGCAGCGGGTGCAGCACGCCCTTCTCGTCCCGGTTGAACTGCATGAACACGAGATTCCAGATCTCGATGTAGCGGTCGCCGTCGGCATTCGCCGAACCGGGTGGACCGCCCTCCACTTCCGGGCCGTGGTCGTAGAAAATCTCGCTGCAGGGACCGCAGGGACCGGTGTCGGCCATCTGCCAGAAATTGTCGGAGCCGCCGCCTGGCTTGTCGCCGACGCGAACGATGCGCTCCTTCGGCACGCCGATTTCCTTTGCCCACACGTCGTAGGCTTCGTCATCCGTCTGATACACCGTGATCCAGAGTTTGTCCCTGGGCAGCGCATAGACTTCGGTGAGCAGTTCCCACGCAAACTTGATGGCATCGCGTTTAAAGTAGTCGCCGAAGCTGAAGTTGCCGAGCATCTCGAAGAACGTGTGGTGGCGCGCGGTGTAGCCGACGTTCTCGAGGTCGTTGTGCTTGCCGCCGGCACGCACGCAACGCTGCGACGTGGTCGCGCGCTGGTAGGCACGCTTGTCGTGGCCGAGGAACACATCCTTGAACTGCACCATGCCCGAGTTGGTAAATAGCAAGGTCGGGTCGTTACCCGGCACCAGCGGGCTCGACGCGACGATGGTATGGCCCTTGGAGGCGAAATAGTCGAGAAACTTGCTGCGGATTTCTGCGCTTTTCATTTCGGCTGCACGAATCGGAAAATAATTGCCGGCGCAGATAGGGCTCGGCGCGCGCCGAAAATGATGATCATAGCACAGCGGAGTTCCCCCAATTGACCGCTAGAATAAGGGCTTAGGCAATCTGCACCGCAATGCGACGCGCCGCGGGTAGCGCGGTAGGACCACCGCCGGACTGTCTCACTGTCTCAGCCAACGGATACGGTGCGCCCGGCGGCCCATGCGCGAAGCGCGCTGACCTGTTCGGAGATCACGATCGCAAGCGGCTTGGTCCGCCGAATTTCTTCCAGGGGATCGGGATAGGGATAGGAATAGGAATAGGAATAAGGAATAGGAAAATCAATCCGACACCAACGCCAGGACAGCTAGCCGGCGCACCGCAATTGGATGTTTGAGCTGCTCGGAACGGCGCATAATCGATCTTATGTTCACTCGTGGATTCCTCCCCTGAAGAGGATCGCAAATCTGGCCGGATTTGAGCGGTATTATTGGATAATTACAAGCTTTTCGCCGCTACCTCGAATGCGGCATCCTCAGTTGTTATGTGGTGCACCACATAATGCGCGAGAACGCCGCATTCGAGAAAAGCGTCAAACTCCTCTTTGACAAACTCGGGTAAGCCCGCCCCGGTCGCCGCTTCGACTTGAGCGAAGAAGCTCTCGGCGTGCGCCTGCACCAGTTGATACAGGGTGGTTTGTTCAGGGCGCCGTCGCTCATAATGAACGGAGGCAGGTGGTGGGGGTTATGCACCCCATCGCATACCCTGGTGCCCAAGAGTTGGGGTGTGAATTACCCTCTATGCAAGAGAACGGCTCAGAAATCTCGGGGGTCGTCAGACACGGATTGGCTTCCCCATCACGAAGCACCCGAGCAACCCCAACAACGACCCTTGTTATCCCTCTGGTCCCAGGAAATCCAGGCGTCGCACAGGCTGCAACGGCAGAACCCCTTGCTCCGCATTTCGATCTCTTCCAGTTTCTTCTGCGCGACCAACCGCAGCATCGAGTCGGGATCAGTGTGCACCAGATGTGCGAGCACCTCCCGATCGTCGATCCTTCTTTCGATCAGCCAGGCGCGAATGTCTGGGTCCGGGTACGATCTAGCCAAGTCCGCGACGAGAGCAGGGTCAGTGATCCGACGCACCGCACGATCTCGAATTTCGGAATCAGGGTCGCGCTTCGCTAGTTCTGCCAGCAGGTCCTGGGCGTCCAAGCGGTCTACTGCGGTACACCTCACCCCCTGGTCCAGGTCAGTCATGGCAATGTGGGCCAAAGACGCGTCATCAGTGATGCGCGCGACGGCTTCGTCCCGAACCGATTCCTCCGGATCCTGCTTTGCAATTTCGAAGAGGAGGTTCTGATCCTCGATTCTCCGCACCGCTCCCTGGCGCACCCGTTTGTCGGATGCCGCCCTGGCAAGATCCGCCAGGAGCAACGCGTCGGTGATCATGTCCAGCGCTTTCATGCGTGAATGAGACAAAGCCAGCTTGTGCAGCAGGGACTGGTCGGAGATCTTCTTGAGTGCGCATGTGGGAGCGTCTTCATACGGGCTCTGGTCCGGTTTCGCGGAAGCGACTACCTGAAAAAGCAGATCCTGATCATGGAGCTTCCCGATGGCGGACTCCCACACCGTGGAGTCAGGATCGGAGGACGCGATACGCGCGAGTTCACGCTGGTCTTCGAGTCTTTCAGCGGCACGCGCGCGCACCCAACAGTCCTGGTCGCGTGTGGCGATATCGACAAGCACTGCCTGGTCGCTCAAGTGCGAGTTCTTGACCGCTAGCCGGCGCACGATTGCGTCAGGATCAGTCTTCGCAAACTCGGCGAGTCGTCCCGCATCGGTGGTCGTCCGGGCCTCGTGCCGGCGGACGCGTCTGGCGCCGGCTTCACGGACGCTAGCCAAGGAGGCCTTCTCCGCGACCTCGGCCGTCAGCTTCTGGTCGGTGAGTCTCTCGACAGCGGCAAGGCCCACCTCGGGCCACGGCGTGTGCCGCGCGACTTCTGCCATTAGTGTTTCGTCGGTGAGCTTCTTGAGGGCGAGCGCCCTGACGGCGGAGCTCTCGTCAGTCGTAGCGATCATTGCAAGCGTCTTCTGGTGTGTCAGAAGCTCGATCGCCTTGAGACGTGTTGTTGGACTGGGATGTCTCCATCCAGGGCGAAAGAAGTCGATAATGCTCATCTCAGAAATCCTTGAGGCGAGGCGCAGTACCGAGGAAGGAGGGATGGTCCTTCGATTCAGCCCGGCTTGGCCGGCCTGAAGGCCTGCGCCACGTACGGTTACGAGACCGCTTCTACGATCGGGCGAGGATTTCGTTATAGAACGCCTCGTACGCGAATAGGAAATTTAAACCACCCTTTTCGCTATTCGCGACTATAGCGTCGGCCCAGCAAGCGGTCAATCGCGCGGTGTTGCGTGAAAAACTGCCAAGGCCGGGCCGTATGCCCGTCGTGCAACACCCGGCGCATGGTCGCGACCGCCGCGCCTCTGAGCGATCACGTGTTGCCGCCGTTGCCGCTGCGGCAATGGGTTCTGTCCGTGCCCAAGCGGCTGCGCTATTTCCTGCACGACGATGCCGCGCTGCAAGGCGTGGTCGTGCGCATCCTGTTGCGCGCCATCGAGCGCTGCCTGCGCGAGCATAGTCCCGGCTGCACCGGCGCAGCCCGCCTGGGCGCGGTGGTCTTCATCCACCGCTTCGGCTCGTCGCTGAACGCGCATCTGCACTTTCACTGCTGCATCCTCGATGCGGTCTTCGCGCCTGCCCACGCCGCGGACGCGGCGGCGGGCGTGGTGTTTCATGCAGCCTCCGCGCTGGCTGCGGCCGCTGTGCTCCAGGTGCAAGCCCACGTGCGCCGGCGTGTGCTGCGCGCCTGCGTCCGCCGCGGCCTGCTCGAGCAGCGCGCTGGTGACGAGATGGGTGGCTGGGCACACGGCGGCGGCTTCTCGCTCGACGCCGCGATGCGCATCGAAGGCGCCGACCGGGCCGGGCGCGAACGGCTGCTGCGCTACTGTGCCCGCCCGCCGTTCGCCCTCGAGCATCTGCACCAACACGACGCCGAACATCTGGTCTACGACATCGCCAAGCCGCGCCCACGCCGATCGGGCCCGCGCCGCGACTACCTCCCCGTCCTCGGCTGCCGGGACTGCCAGCGCAGCTGCGCGGGCCCGCGCTCCCCGGCACCGCGTCGAATACCAGCCGACATAGCGCACCAGATGTTCGAACCGGTCCGGAATGTGGCGGCAGAGCAGCGCGAGCCATTGCGCCCCGGGCATCAGCTGAAAATTGCGTTTCAGGCTCTTGTGCATCTGAGACCGGTACACCACCATTCCAGTTTCCGCGAGATAAGTCATCTTTTCCAGCGAGAACGGCGCCCGCAGCATGTATTGCGCGAGCTTCTTGCGGCCTGCCGCGTCGCCGGCGCGAACACGCACGCTGTTGTGGACCGAGAACCCGCTGTGGCGCCAGGCGAGCATGCTCGCGCACAGGCGCTCGCCGATGGCGCCCTCGGCCACCAGCAATTTGAGCACTTCGGAACGGAACCCCTGTTCGAGCAGTTTCGCGGGAAGCGCAGGCAGTGCGACGAACACCCCATCGGGCCGAAACACACCATCCGCGGCAAGCACATGGATATGGGGATTGAACGTGACTAGATCGCCAAAAGTCTGGACGAAAAGGATCAGTCCCGGCCGGCCCTCGACCCCGGCACAGCAACACGCTGCCTTCAATAGTCGCTCGACGATATGGCACAACGCTCCGAGCAACCCGCGCCTGCGCGAGAAGACCGGCCGCAGCAACCGGGGCATTGTGAAGACGTATTGCCGGTGCGGCACCCGCGCGAGGACGTTCTGCTCGACCCAATCTCCGTAGGCGAGGACGCGCTTCTGGTGGCAGCTCGGGCAGAAATACCGCGCCTTGCATGAAAACGCGAGCAGGTAGCCGTGACGGCAGCTGGGACAATAAATGCGCGCGAACCCGCAGTGCGGGTCGCCGCATTCGAGAAAGCGCTCGATGACCCGCTCTTCGACCAGCCGTTGCAGCCGTCCCTCGGACCGCAGTTGCTCCGCGTGCCGGTGGGCGCATTGGTAGAGCGCACTCGCGCGTACATTGCGCGGGCGATAGAACCCGCCGCCGGGTGACGCCTCACCCGGGCAACCTGCATATCGAACGTTGCTCCCCATCCCGGAAGCAACGCGCGAACCGGGAATCCGTCGGCATAGAAATGCCTGCGCGTACGGATTTAGCCGCCGCGCAACGAAGCCACAACCGGGTACATGGTCGCAAGTGCCGTTGCCATAGCCCGGAATCGTCCGTACAATTGACATTGCACCAGCAATAGCCATGACTCTCGTCCCGATCCGCTTCGATCCTGAGCGCGCGCTCGAACTGGTGTTGTACGTCGCCAGCCGATTGCGCTACCCGACGTTGCATTCCGTATCCAAGGTGTTGTATTTCGCCGACCGCGAGCACCTCTCGCGCTATGGCAGCCTGTTGTCGGGGGACAACTACGTGGCCATGCGGCACGGACCCGTGCCGAGCGCGATTTACAACCTGATGAAGGCCGGCGCCGGCCGTCTCGAACCGCTTATTCCGTCGTTGTTCTACGACTTGGTAGCTCAGTCACTGAGCGTCGAAGAAGGCCGCCGCGTGCGCCCGCTTCGGCCCGCAAACCTCGAACTGCTTAGCGCATCGCAATGCGAATGCCTGGACGCATCGCTTAAAGAAAACGGCAGGCTCAGTTTCGAGAAGCTTACGCGGAAGAGTCACGATGGCGCGTGGAAGTCAGTTGATGAGAACGACCTGATCGACCTCAAGGCGATTGCCAAGACATTGCCGAACGCCAAGCAGGTTCTCGCCCATCTCACAGAGTAGGAGTCGTGGAACATGGCGAAGCTCGGCGACGCCTTTTCCGACGACGAGCGCCGCAAGTCAGTGGCGCGGCGGCTCCTGCCGGGTACCGTCATCTATCTCGAACTAAAATTTCCAGAGGGGCCGCGCTCGAAGTATCTGGTTGTGGCTCATGTTGACGATGAATGTTGCACCTTCATCGTCAATTCCAAGATCAGTCGATTCATTGAAACGCACGCGACTCTGTCCGTGTGTCAAGTTCGCATCGACGCGGCACGGCATGCCTTTCTCGATCACAATTCCTTCATCGCGTGTCACGAGGTCTGGCGTCTGTCAACTGTCGGCGTCGTTGGCGAACTGATTGCCGATATGAGCCGGGTCAAAGGCCCACTTCATCAGGACGTGCTTAACGAGGTCATCGCTGCCGTTAAGCGAGCACCTACGCTTTCGCCGGCAGAGCAAACGCGGATTGCAGATTCACTGCGCGCGCCCGGTGATTGATCGGGAAATTTGGAAGTCACGCTAAGCCTAATTACTCTGCGCGGTTGACAAGCCGCCGCCGACGCGGTAATTTCACCCATCGAGTCGCGCCGATTTGAGAATCAGCTTGCGGGCGCGTTACAAGTGCAGCTAAAGCGAGGGCAACCCGTCCGCGCATGCTGAACGGGTTTTTTTGTGCCCGCAATCCGGAATTCGAATTAGAACCTATTTCACCATGCCAGCATCCGACCGCATCGCCGAACTGCTGCGTAGCCGCATCCTCGTCATCGATGGTGCGATGGGCACCATGATCCAGGGCTACAGGCTCACGGAGGAGGAGTATCGCGGGACCCGCTTCGCCGGTTTTCCCCACGATCTCAAGGGCAACAACGACCTGCTGTCGCTGACGCGGCCGCAGGTGATCCGGGAAATTCACGACGGCTTTCTCGCGGCCGGCGCTGACATCATCGAGACCAACACCTTCAACGCGACCGCGATTTCGATGGCGGACTACCATCTGGAATCGCTCGTTGGAGAAATGAACCTTGCGGCCGCGCAACTCGCCCGCGCCGCCGCCGACCAATTCAGCACGCCCGGCAAGCCGCGATTCGTCGCCGGCGCGCTGGGCCCGACGACCAGAACTGCATCGATCTCCCCCGACGTCAATGACCCGGGATTTCGCAACGTGAGTTTCGATGAGCTCGCTGCGGCATACGGCGAGCAGGCCGACGCGCTGGTCCGGGGCGGCGTCGATCTCATCCTGATCGAGACCATCTTCGATACCCTGAACGGCAAATCGGCGATCTTTGCGGTCGAATCGCTGTTCGAGCGCTTAGGCCGCCGCCTGCCGGTAATGATCTCCGGCACCATCACCGACCAGTCCGGCCGCACCTTGACTGGCCAGACGGTGGAGGCGTTCTGGAACTCGGTGCGTCACGCGCGCCCGCTGTCGGTCGGGCTCAACTGCGCGCTGGGCGGAAAGCTGATGCGCCCCTATATCGAGGAACTCGCCGCCGTGGCGGAGGTGTTCGTCTCGGCCTATCCCAACGCCGGCCTGCCGAATCCGCTGTCCGATACCGGTTACGACGAAACGCCGCACTGCACCGCGGGCTTTCTCGGGGACTTCGCCAGAAGCGGCTTCGTCAACATCGTTGGCGGCTGCTGCGGCACCACGCCCGCGCATATCCGCGAAATCGCGGAAGCGGTGAAGAACCTGCCGCCGCGCGCAGTGCCTGCGCTCGAGAAAAAGACGCGGCTTTCCGGCCTCGAGCCGCTCAACATCGGCGACGACACCCTGTTCGTCAACGTCGGCGAACGCACCAACGTCACCGGCTCGAAGGCCTTCGCGCGGCTCATCCTGGCGGGTGACTTCACCGGCGCGGTCGCGGTGGCGCGGCAGCAGGTCGAGAACGGCGCGCAGATCATCGATGTCAACATGGACGAGGCGATGCTCGATTCGCAAGCCGCGATGGAGCGCTTTCTCAAACTGATTTCCGCCGAGCCCGACATCGCGCGCGTGCCGGTCATGATCGACTCGTCCAAATGGTCGGTGATCGAAGCGGGACTCAAGTGCGTGCAGGGCAGGCCCATCGTCAATTCGATCTCGATGAAGGAAGGCGAGGCCGAGTTCGTCGGACACGCAAGACTTGCCCGCCGCTACGGCGCGGCCGTCGTCGTCATGGCCTTCGACGAGCAGGGCCAGGCGGATACGCTCGAGCGTCGCGTCAAAATCTGCGAACGCTGCTATCACCTGCTCACGCACGACGCGGAGTTTGCGCCGGAGGACATCATTTTCGATCCCAATATTTTCGCCATCGCCACCGGGATCGAGGAGCACAACAACTACGGCCGCGATTTCATCGAGGCGACCCGCATCATCAGGAAGACGCTGCCGTGGGTGCGCGTCTCCGGCGGCGTGTCGAACGTGTCGTTCTCGTTCCGCGGCAACGACGCCGTGCGCGAGGCCATCCACACGGTGTTCCTCTACCATGCGATCCGCGCCGGCATGAGCATGGGCATCGTGAACGCGGGGCAGCTCGGCGTGTACCAGGACATCGACCCGGAGCTGCGCGAGCGGATCGAGGACATCCTGTTCAACCGCAAGCCGGACGCCGCGGAGCGGCTGGTCGAATTCGCCAACACGGTGAAGGGCGCCGCCAGGACCCAGGCCGTGAATCTTGCATGGCGGGAGGCCGCGGTGGAGCAGCGGCTCGGCCACGCGCTGGTGCACGGCATCACCGATTTCGTGGTCGCCGACACCGAGGAAGCGCGGCAAAAATTCGAGTTCCCGATCCAGGTGATCGAAGGCCCTCTGATGGACGGCATGAACGTGGTCGGCGACCTGTTCGGCGCGGGCAAGATGTTCCTGCCTCAGGTGGTCAAGTCGGCGCGCGTGATGAAGACGGCGGTAGCGCACCTGGTGCCTTACATCGAGGCCGAGAAAAAGCGCAGCGGGGACACGCGCGCCAGGGGCAAGCTGGTGGTGGCCACGGTGAAAGGCGACGTGCACGATATCGGCAAGAATATCGTCGCGGTGGTGCTCCAGTGCAACAATTACGAGGTGGTGAATCTCGGCGTCATGGTGCCGGCGGCGAAAATCCTCGAAACGGCGCGCGCCGAGAAGGCCGACATCATCGGCCTGTCGGGCCTGATCACGCCTTCGCTCGAGGAGATGGCGCATGTGGCCCGCGAAATGGAGCGCGAGGGATTCACCATACCGCTGCTGATCGGCGGTGCCACGACTTCTCGCGTGCATACGGCGGTCAGGATCGCGCCGCATTACAGCGGGGTCACCGTGTACGTGCCCGATGCCTCGCGCAGTGTATCGGTCGCGAGCAACCTGCTGTCCGCCGAACTGAAGGATGTCTATGTTGCGGAGGTGCGCGCGGACTACGACAGGATCCGCGTGCAGCACGAGCAGAAAAAGGGACAGGGAACATTGATCGGCATCGAGGACGCGCGCCGGCACGCGTTCAAGACCGACTGGACCGAATACGTGCCGCCGAAACCCCTGCTCACCGGCGCGCACACGTTCGAGAACTATGACCTGTCGGCGATTGCGGCACATATCGACTGGGCGCCGTTTTTCCAGACCTGGGACCTCGCTGGCCGCTATCCGCAAATTCTGGACGACGAAAAAGTCGGCTCGGCGGCGCACAACGTGTTCAACGACGCTCAGGCGATGCTCGCGCGCCTTGTCCGCGAGAAATGGCTGGCCGCCAACGGCGTGCTGGGCCTGTTTCCGGCGAACAGCACCGGCGATGACATCGAACTCTATGCCGACGAGACGCGCGTGCGGACGATCGCGGTCATCCACTGCCTGCGCCAGCAAACCGAGCGCCCAGGTGGCCGGCCGAATTTCTGCCTCGCCGATTTCATCGCACCAAAGGGCGCCGGAGTCGCCGACTATCTGGGCGCATTCGCGGTGACGGCGGGGATCGGCATCGACAAACGGGTCAAGGCGTTCGAGGCGCAACATGACGACTATCGGGCGATCATGCTGAAGTCGCTCGCCGACCGGCTGGCGGAAGCGTTTGCCGAACATTTGCATCTAAGGGTGCGCCGCGAATTCTGGGGCTATGCGGCCGACGAGCAGCTCGACAACGGCGCATTGATCGCGGAAAAATATCGCGGCATTCGCCCGGCGCCCGGTTACCCGGCCTGCCCCGATCACACGGAAAAGGCGACGCTGTTTTCGCTGCTCGGCGCCGAAAGCGCCGGCATTTCCCTCACCGACAGCTTTGCGATGTGGCCCGCGGCGTCGGTATCGGGATTTTATTTCGCGCATCCCGGCTCGCAATACTTCGCGGTCGGACGCATCGGCCGCGACCAGCTCGAGGACTATGCGCGGCGCAAGCAAATGACGGTCGACGAGGCAGCGCGCTGGCTGGCGCCAAATCTTGGTTAGAGAGCGTCGCGACCTTTTGCATTCGCAGTCCGATTCCGTTCAAATGGGGGGATCGACTTTGGAGGTAACGCCATGAGCATCATTCGCCACCAGCCCGGAACCTTTTACAGCGCGGCCGTCGAGTGCAACGGCATGGTGTTCGTCGCCGGGCAGATCGCCGACGACCGCTCGAAGGACGTGCGTAACCAGACCGAACAGGTGCTGAAAAAAATCGATGCCGCGCTCGCGCTTGCCGGGACCGACAAGTCGAAGCTGCTGTCCGCCAACGTCTGGCTCGCCGACATCAACGACCGCGACGGCATGAATGCGGTGTGGAGCGCGTGGGTCGATCCGCAGAACCTCCCGGCGCGTGCCACCGTCGAAGCCAGGCTCTCGACCCCGGCGACGCGCATCGAAATCGCGGTCATCTGCGCCAAGTGAGGGCGGCCTCGCGCGCACGGGGCGCGGTGCTTGCTGCGGCGGTATTGCTCTCCGGCTGTTTCAACGATCTCGACTGGCGCGAATTCCGTTCGGCAGAAGGCCGTTACGCGGCCAGCATGCCGGGCAAGGTGACGCATGAAAAGCGTACGCTCGCGACCCCCGTGGGTACCGTGACCATGCACATGGACTCCGCAACCGTCGGCAGCACGCTGTTCGGCGTGGGCTATGCGGATTACCCCGGCGACTACCTGGCGCGGATCAAGCCCGACGCGATCGCATCCAGCGTGCGCGATGCGCTGGTGAAAAACATCGGCGGTCGCAATGCCACGGAATCACCACTGTCAAACGGCCGCCACCAGGGACGCACGATCCACGCCGAAGGCCGCGCCGGCGACCGTTTTCTTTCGCTAGACGCGCAACTCGTGTTCGCCGGGAATCGTTTCTACCAGGTGGTCGTGATCGGCGAAACCGGCAAGGTCGCAAAGGACGCCCTGGACCTGTACTTCACTTCGTTTCGCATCACCAACTGAGTCCGGCACGCCGGATGCGGTTTCCTGCCGGGCTTCCTGCGGCCTGTTCCTAATGCACGACCGGCGCGCTCCTGTCGCGTTTGAGGAACGCGGCGATATGCCCAAGCAACTCCTCTTCCTGGTAGGGCTTGCCCAGGAACACGTCGACGCCGATTTCCGTGGCGTACTTGCGGTGTTTGTCGGCGGTCCGCGATGAAATGATGATGATAGGGATTTTCGAGAGCCTTGGATCGTTACGCACGTTTCGCGTGAGATCGAATCCATCCATCCGTGGCATTTCGATATCCACCAGCATCACGTCGGGAATTGTCTCCTGCAGCTGCTCGAGCGCATCGACCCCGTCCTTCGCTGTCATTACCTGGTAGTTTTCCCGCGCCAGCAGCCGGCCCGCGATCTTGCGCACGGTCAGCGAATCGTCGACCACCATCACGGTCGGCAGGGCGACCACCGGCTGCTCGGGCACGACGGTGACGACCGGCTCGGTGCTGACGGGAGCCTGCGCTTCCGCGCGCTGCAGCAGCTGGATCGGATTGAGCATCAGCAGCACCTTGCCGTCGGCCGAGACCGTCGCTCCGGCGATCCCGCTCACGCGCGACAGTTGCGGCCCGATGTTCTTGATCACGATTTCCTGGTTGCCGATCACCTCGTCGACGTGCAGGGCGCAGCGCTGCGTGCCGGTGCGCGCAAACACCACCCAGTTGTGCCGCCGGGCCTCGGGAAACTTGTCGGTCTGTCCCAGGAGTTGGGGAAGATAGTAGAAGGGATAGCGCCGCGCCGCGATCTGCGCCGAGTGCTCCCGGTAGAGATCCGCAAGCGCCTCGGGCTTGTATTTCTGCAGCTGCTCCACCAGCACCGACTGCACGGCGTAGGTGCCGCCGCCCGCGGACACCAGGAGCGCCTGGGTCACCGCCAGCGTGAGCGGCAGGTAGATCGTGAAGCGCGAGCCCTTGTTCTTCTCCCAGGTCGTTTCGATGCGGCCGCCGAGCCCCGTCACCTCGTTGCGCACAACGTCCATGCCGACGCCGCGGCCCGCGAGTTGCGTCACCGCGGACGCGGTTGAAATGCCCTGGCCAAAAATGAATTCTGCGATCTGCATCTCGGACAGATTGTCGGTCGCCTTCATCAGGCCGTTCTCGATCGCCTTTTCGCGGATGCGCTCGATGTTGAGGCCGGCGCCGTCGTCGCTCATGGCAAACACGATGTCGTTGCCTTCCTGCCTGAGCTCGAGGCGAATCTCGCCGGTTTCGGGCTTGCCGAGCTTCTCGCGGGTGGCGCGGTCTTCGATGCCGTGCGTCATCGAATTCCGGAGCAGGTGCTCGATCGGCGCGGTCATGCGCTCGAGAACGCCGCGGTCGATTTCGACCTGCGAGCCGCGAATATCGACGGTGACTTTCTTGCCGAGTTCTTTCGAGGTCTGGCGCGCGATCCGAAACAGCCGGTCCGAAATGTTGCCGAACGGCACCATGCGGATACTCATCAAATCCCGCGCCAGTTCGCGGTTCATGCGCGACTGCGCCAGCAACGCGGCATCGCTCTCATCAAGGTTCCTGAGCAGGCCCTGCTGCACGGTGGCAACGTCGTTGACCGACTCGGCCATCATCCGCGTCAGTTCCTGGAAGCGCGTGAAGCGATCGAACTCGAGCGGATCGAACGCAGCCTCGACTTCCTGTGCAAGCGACAGCCTGGACTGCATCTGGCCCTCCGCCTGGATCTCGATTTCACGCAGTTGGGTCCGCAGGCGGATCACGTTTTCCGTGAGATCGAGCAAAGCGCCTTTCAGCGCGCGCAGTTCGACCTCGACCCGCGAGCGCGCGATGCTGATCTCGCCCACTTCGTTGACCAGCTGATCGGCAAGATCGGCGCGGATGCGCAGCATCGCGCGCGGCGCCTCGGGCTCCGGCGCGCGGATCTCGGGCTTCGGCGCCTCCGCAGCCGCGGCTTCCGGCTTGGTTTCCGCCGCGGCAACGGCTGCCGGCGCGATGGCCGCCGGCTCGGCTGCAGGTTCCTCCTGCGGGGGCGCTTCAGCAGAACCGGTGCGCTGCAACAGGTCGAGCAGAACGCCGACGCGATCGAACGATGTCTCCAGACCATCGAACAGGGCGGCGGGAAGAACACCGGTCTCGACCGCGTTCTCAATCCGCGTTTCCATGTTGTGCGTGAGTTCGCCAAGCCCCATCGCACCGGCCATGCGCGCGCTGCCCTTGAACGTATGCAGCAGGCGCTGCAGGGAATGGGCGACGGCAAAATCCTGCGGGTTCGCCCGCCAGTCGCGCACATCATTGCCGATCTGCGGCACCAGATCCTGCGCCTCCTCGAGAAAAATCGGCAGCAGCTGCGGATCGATATCGTCCTGGATGCGGACCCGGCGGCGCTCCTCGGTCAGATCCTGCGCAGGCTCCGCCTCGGCCTCGGGCACCGCTTCAACGGCTACCGCGGCTTCCGGGACGGCGGCGCCGGGCGCGACAACCTGGGGTGCAGCTTCCGGTGCGGTCGTGAGATCCAGCGAAATCGATTCGACGATGGCGCCGATGTCGAGGGCCGCGGGCGGCGGCTCCGGCGCAAACGATGCAACCGGCTCTTCCGCCGCGCCGAGATCGATCGAAAAAGATTCGGGTGTCGCGCCCGTCCCGCCCGCAGACGGTTCGGCGCCGGTGAGCCATGCGCGAAGCGCGGCGCAAGACTCCGGCGCCGGCCGCGGCATGGCTCGAGACTGTACCGCGTCGACCATCCCGGCAAGATGCGATACCGCCTCGCCGATCATCGCTATCGGACCGTTCGCACCCGGCATCTTCGTTTCCTCGAGCCGTCCCAGCACATGTTCCAGTGCAGCCGCAAGTTCATTGACCGAGGCGAAGCCGACGGTCGCGCCGATGCCGGCAATGGTGTGCGCGGCGCGCATTGCCGCATGCGTGGCCGGCTCTTCGGGATCGGCGGTGAACTGTTCCAGCTGTTCGCGCAGCGCATTGAGATGCTCTCCCGCCTCCGCGAGAAACACGTCGTACAACGGCCGCGACAACTCGATGTCGCCGATCTTCACGGTGTCGCTGTCCGGCACGGCCGCAGGCGGCGGCGTGGACGGCGCAATCTCCGGGATGGTGAAGCTTTCGGCGGGGATTTCGACCGGTTCCGCAGGCGAGATTGCCGCAACTGGCGCTGCCGCGGCCACTGCAACCGCGGGGGCAGGCGCTCCGCCGGTTTTCAGGCGCTCCGCCATCTCCAGCAACTGGTCCGGCGCGATTTCCGCGGACCCGCTCCGGTGCAGTTGTTCGACCCAGTCGGCGAAGAATGCAAGCGACGATTCGATCAGCTGGTGCAGGTCCGGCGTCGCAGGCTTCTCTTCCTGCAGCCACCCGTTCATCACCTGTTCGATGTTCCACGCGCATTCGCCGAAACGGTTCAATCCGACCATGCGGCTGCTCCCCTTCAGCGTGTGGAAGCCGCGCCGCATTACCGTGAGGAACTCCTTTTCGTGCGGCTGGCTGCGACTCTGCTCGAGATTTTCCTGGATGGTATGCAGCACTTCCTGCGCTTCTTCCAGGAAAATCTCGAGCAACTCCGCGTCGATCACGGCGTCGCTCGCCTCGATCAGCCGCTTGGTCTCGGCCGACGGCGGAGCAATCTCGGGCTGTGCGGGGGCCAGGCCGGCAATCGCGTCGATCAGCGACGACGTCAGTTCCTCGCCCGACGATTCGAGCAGGTTCAGCGCGCGCTCGGCCTGCTTTTCGAGCGCCGCATTGGCAACGAGATCGGCGTCCTTCTGGATCGCCGCAAGGTTCTGCCTGAGTTCCGCTTTGAGCGCGACATCGTGCGGCTGCTGCTGCAGCTGATCGAGCAACACCTTGGCATCGCGCGTCTGCTTCTCGAGTTCGACCTCGACCGTTGCCGGCGGCGCGAGATCGGACAGGGTTTCTTCCGCATCGCGCTGCACCGGTTTCTTGCTGCCGATCGGCCGCATCACCTCGTCGAAATCCACCTGCTGGCCATACTGCAGGCTGTCGACGTAGAACCCGAGTCCGGACAGGTCGTGCGCAACGCGCTCGAAGTCTTCCTGCTGGGGCGCATAGGCAGGGTCGGCAAACTTCCTGATCTGCGCAGCGCATTTGTCGAGCACGGCAACCGCCTTGTCCTGCGACAGGATGGTCAGAGCGCCGACGATCTGGTGCACCGGCTTGTCGAGCCCGGCGAGTTCACCGCGCTTGTCGACATTGCGGAAGAACGCGTCGAGCGCCTGTTCGATCTGATGCAGGTTGTTCTTGATCTCCGAGACCACCTGGGTCATCAGGAGCTTTTCCTGCGCGCGCCGCGACATCTCGTCGAGCAGCGGTATCTCCGCAATGCCTTCCACCCCGGTGCCGGCGATGCATGCCTTGAGTCTCGCCACCATCACTTCGACCTGGTGGCCGAACTCGTTATCGAGCCGGACGAAATTGTCGACTGCGTTCTCTGCGAGCAGCAGCGCGGTCGCCGTTTCCATCCCGATTGACTCGTTCATCTTCTCGGGCGCGCCTGAAAGCGCGGCGGCGACCGCGGCGATCTCGGCCGCGAGCTGTTCGAGCTCGGCGCGCTTGAGTTCGGCGGTCTTGGCCTTGAGCTTCGCGGTCTGCTCGGAGAACTGCGCCAGAGCGTGCCGGTTGCCGGAGGAGAATTTGTTCCAGGATTCCTTCGCTCCGTGCAGGGATTCGCGCGCGGCGCGGAGCACCGGCAGCAGCGGCGTGAGATCGATCGTTCCCTCGGCAGCCGGGATCATTCCGTCGAGTTGGTAGATGCGCTTGACTTCCTGCACCTGATCGCTTGCAGGCCCGCTTCTCGCGACGAAATACAGCGCATCCCGCATCAGTCGTTCCGCAACCGTTTGCGAGCCTTCGATCAGACGGCGCATCTGCAGGTCGATGCGCACGCAGAGACGCTTGAGGTTGAGTTCCGGCGGCAGGCCTTCGTGCACCACTGCATCGAGCAGGCCCATCGCGACCCACCAGAAGGCGCGATGCGCGGCAAGCGATTGCGTCTGCTCGATCGCCGCCACCGCGCGGTGCATTTCCTTGAGCCCGTCCCGGCTGGAGGAATCCTTCAGCCAGGAAAGCAGGCCGTGCTGGAAGCGGCTGCGTTCCTTCCTTAACTGCTGCTTCAACTGCTCCGCGGACAGCATCTCCGGCTTCGCCTCGCGCTTGGGTGGGCGCTGCGACAGATCCGGAAAGAACAGGTCCGACTCGGCGATCACCGTGGCGCCGCGGACCTGGAGGATTTCCCGGTACACGGGGAACAATTTGAGCGCCTGGTCCTTCTCGCCGGTGATGAGACCGTCGAGGTATTGCGAAATCGTGGCGAAGGCGCGATTGATGAGATCGAACACCGGCGGATTCGCCAGCACTGCCTGCTTCTCGATGTCTGCGAGCAGGCCCTCGACTTCTTCCGAGAGTCGCGTCACACCGTCGATGCCGACGATCTGCAGCGCGCCCACCGCCTGGTGCAGATGGGTCTGGCAGAATTTGAGCTGCTTCGCGTCGCCGGGTTGCTCGACGAACTTCTGCAGCGCCTGGCTCGCCCGCTCCATCGCCTGGTCGATCTCCCCCTTCACCCACGACAGGGGGCCAATATCGAATTCAGTTGCCTTGTTCATCGAGTAGGTAGGGCGCCCGGGGTCCGGCGTTTACGACACCTTGAAACCGGACACCGACGCCTTGAGTTCCTTCGCCAGTTCGGCAAGCTTGCCGATCGACGCCGCGGTCTGTTTGGTGCCGTCGGTCGTCTGCTGCGTGATGGTGAGAATGCCCTGCATGTTCTTCGCCACCACGCCCGCGGCGTCGGCCTGCGTCTGCGTCGTGTTCGAGATGTTCTGAATCAGTTCGGCGAGGTTTCTCGACACCTGGCCGATCTCCGACAGGGCCTGGCCGGCGGCATCCGAGAGCTTCGCCCCCTCGACCACGCCCTGGGTGCTTTTCTCCATTGCGGACACCGCGTCCTGGGTGTCGGTCTGAATGGTGCGCACGATGGCGCCGATCTGCTTGGTCGCCTCGGCAGAGCGCTCCGCCAGCCGCTGCACCTCTTCCGCCACCACCGTGAA
>Ga0315281_10005812_pt1 | contig 17602 bp, 11 predicted proteins | sample YL17G07_0_MG_FD_204540 | JGI IMG/M metagenome (GOLD analysis project Ga0315281, IMG submission 204540) | Sediment microbial communities from Yellowstone Lake, YNP, Wyoming, USA - YL17G07_0 | ecosystem: Environmental > Aquatic > Freshwater > Lake > Sediment | place: USA: Wyoming | collected...
CACGCGCAACAACACTGGCCGAATCGGCCGATCAGGATCGTGGTGCCCTATCCGGCGGGAGGATCGACCGACATACTCACCCGCCTGCTGGGTCAGAGACTGACGGAATCCCTGGGCCAGCCGGTCGTGATCGAAAACCGGGGCGGTGGGAACGGCGGCGTGGGCGCGACCTACTTCGCCAAGAGTGCGCAGGATGATCACTTCTTCCTGGTGACATCGCTGCCGATGATGGCGGTCAATATCTATCTCTACTCCAAGCTCGGCTACGATCCGGACGCCGACTTCATCCCGATCGGCCTCATGGCGCACACGCCGAACGTGATGGTCGTGTCGCCGGCCCTGCCGGTCAGTTCGATGCAGGCGCTCGCCGCATACGGCAAGGCCAACCCCGGCAAGCTCTCCTACTCGAGCTCCGGGAGCGGCAGCGCCGGGCACCTGCTTAACGAACTGTTCAAGTCCAGTGTCGGCATCGAGCAACTCCTGCACGTGCCCTACAAGGGCAATGCGCCGGCCATGCAGGCGTTGATCGCGGGCGACGTCCAATTCACTACCGACAATCTTCCGCAGCTTCTTCCGCAAATTCGTTCCGGAAAGCTGAGGGCGCTCGCCGTCACCTCGCCTAAGCGGTGGTTCCAGCTTCCGGACGTGCCAACGGTGACGGAAGCTGGTTTTCCCGGCATGACGACAACAGCCTGGTTCGGTCTGGTTGCTCAGGCCAGGACACCGGCAGACGTGATTTCCAGGATGAACGGCACCCTGGTGGCGATACTCAGGAATCCGGACTTCGCATCGAGGCTGGGTGAATTCAGCTTTGAGGCGCTTCCCGGCACTCCCGAAGAGATGGGCGCGGCGGCGCGCAGAGAGCGGGAGAAATGGAAGAAAGTTATCGACATCTCCGGCGCCAAAGTGGATTGACTGTCCGCGCCAGGCGAGGAACAGCTCGAGATCGCGGCACTCGGCTGCGCCGGAATGAAGCCGAATTCAGCGGGCGTCAGTCCAATACGCGTCCACCCGGGCCTGGATCCCGGCGAGCAGCGCTTCGTTGCGCTGCGGCGCGAACAGGTGCGCAAAGCGCCCCTGGGTCTTCAGGTACGCCTCCACCGGGACGCGGGGGCGCGGGATCCTGGTATGAACGACCCGGCCGTCCAGGTATTCCTTGAGCGGCCAGACGCCGCTCGCGACCGCGAGCCGGCCGATATCCACGGTTTCCTTCGGATCGTAGTCCCATCCAGTCGGGCAGGGGGCGAGCGCCATGATGAGCCGCGGCCCCTTCATGCGCGCGGCGCGCTCGATCTTCTTGGCGAGATCCAGCGGCTCGGCGCCGATCACGGTCGCCACATAAGCCGGCCGGTGCGCCGCCCAGATGGAGAACAGGTCCTTCTTCTCGCCGGAGTAGCCGCGGGCGCTGGTCGTGGTCTTCGCCCCGTGCGGCGTCGCCCCGGAATACTGCTGGCCCGTGTTGCCGTAGCCCTCGTTGTCGTAGCAGATATAGAGGAAATCCAGCCCGCGCTCGATCGCGGCCGAGGTTGCCGACATCCCCATGCCGTAGGTCGAGCCGTCGCCGGCCAGCACGACGGCTGTCATATCCTCATCGGCGGTGATGCGCCCCTTTTCGCGCAGGATGTCCAGGGCATCGCGCACGCCCTGCGCGCCTGCCGCTGCCGAAGCCATCGAAGTGTAGAGCCAGCCGCCGCGAAAGGGCGTGAAGGGATAGTTCGACAGCAGGGTCATGCAGCCGGCCGCATTCACGAAAACCGTCCTGCCGCCAAGAATGTCGTAGATCTCGTGCAGAGCTTCCAGGCTGCCGCAGCCTGCGCACATCGCCGTACCCGTTCCGAGCAGGTGCGCCGAGGGCAGGTCCTTCATGCTCCGGATCGCTGTTTCGGTCATGTTCGTCCACCCAGTTGTCGTCGCTCCGCATTCGCGATCGCCTGCAGCTTCCTGATCTCGCGCAGTTCGCCCGCGGTGTAGAGCAGCCGCAGTTCGGGTACGGCACCCGTCTCGGCGGCTTTTCTCGCCTCGGCGGCCATCTCGAAGAATTCCTCGGCGCCGATGTCGCGCCCGCCCAGCCCGCCGACGTAGGAGAGCAGCATCGGGGCCCCGCCGCAGCCATAAAGCGCCGATGCGAGTTCCGCGTAATGCACGCCGCCCTTGCCCATCGAGAGATTCTGGTCGACCACGATGACCGCCCGCCTGCCCAGAAGCAGCGTTCGCAGCGCCGCTTCCGGATAAGGACGCAGCACCCGTGGCCGCACAAGGCCCACCTTGTGCCCGGCCTCGCGCAGCCGGTCCACGGCATCCTGCGCCTTGGTCGCGAAGGCGCCGACCATGTAGAACACGATCTCGGCGTCGTCACAGCGATACGCCTCGACGGCGGGATGATGACGGCCGAACTGCGCGTCGAAATCGCGCGCAGCTTCCTCGTACACCCCAAGCGCATTCATGGCAGCGAGGTGCACCTCGTAGCGGAAGTAGGAATATTGCGAGCCGCCGAGTACGGCCACCGCCTGACTCACCGGGCGGCTGGCGCGGAACTCGACCCCCTGCGGATCGTAAGCCGGCAGGAACCGCCGCACCGCCTCGAGGTCCGGCATTTCCACCGGCTCGCGTGTGAACGACAGGGTGAAGCCGTCCTGGTTCACGATCGCCGGCAGCCTCACGCGTGCGTCTTCCGCGACGCGGTAAGCGATGAGCACGCTGTCCAACACCTCCTGGCAGCTCGCGCAGTGGATCTGCAGAAAGCCCGAATCGCGCGCGGCGAGGATGTCGGTGTGATCCGATTCCAGCGTGATCGGCGTCGCAACGCCGCGCGACACGTTCACCATGACGAAGGGCGCGCGCCAGCCGGGCACCGCGTAGAGCATCTCCATGGCGTAAAGCAGTCCCTGGCTGGAGGTCGCCGTGAACACGCGCACGCCGGTGGCCGCAGCGGCACCCGCCGCCGTCACCATGGAATGCTCCGATTCCAGCGTCACCAGGCGCCCTTTCGCCTCGCCGCGCTCGTACCAGCCGGCCAGCGTCTCGATGATCTCGGTCTGCGGCGTGATGGGAAACGCAGGGACATAGTCCACCTCGGCGAGTCGCGCGCCCCAGGCCGCCGCGCCGTTGCCCGTGAGCAGAATCCTGTTCACTGTGTGCGCTCCTCAATCCTGGCGTCGCGCTCGGCGACTGCGGCGATGGCATGCGGCGGGCACACCGCAATGCACACCATGCAGCCCTTGCAGTGATCGTAGTCGATGCGCGGGGTGTGGTCGGGTTCGACGCGGATGGCGCCATCGGGACACAGCGTCGAGCACACCCAGGCGCAGCGGCGGCATCGCGCGTAGTCGATGACCGGCCGCAGCGTGCGCCAGAGGCCGGTCTTCGCGAGTTCGCTCGTCGCCGCGCCGTGAATGTCCGGCGCCGAGATTCGCGCCTCCTCGAAGGGCAGATCGATCCACTGCGGACGCTCGTAGCCGCTTGCCGCGATCCCGGCCGACCTGTCGACCCGGCCCGCGTGCGCCCCCATCGAATCAAATGCGGCGAGTGCCTGAGTGAGGTTTTTTTCCAGTGTGGCCGCGCCATAGCGGCCGATTTCATGCTCGAGCGCCTGCGCAAGCCGCTCCCGCCCGATCACGCCGGTGAGTCGCACGGCCGCCCCCGCGCACATTGCTCCGATGTAAGGCATATCGGCGCGTTCCTTCACGTCAGACCCTGCGGGAAGCGCGAGCACCGGCCCTTCGAGTTTGAGCCTCGTCTTCCACACGTCTTCCGGCTCGGCGCTGTTGACCAGCAGCACCGTGTGCCCGGAAATTCCCTGCAGAACGCCCGCGTACGGAACCGGGATCAGCGTTTCATCGGCGACCACGACGAGATCCGGCCGCGTGATGGCGCCGCGCTCCCGGATCGGCGCCCGCGCGGCGCGCACATACGCGAAAATAGGCGCGCCGCGGCGCTCGGCGCCGTAGCGAGGCGCATCCTGCACTTCGAATCCCTCCAGGAAGAATGCCGTTCCAAGAATCTGGCTCGCGGTCTTGATCCCCTGGCCGCCGCGGCCGTGGAAGCGTATGCGGTACATGCCCTTCATCCCGTCCAGCCCAGCATCAACCACTCAGGGCGCAGGAGCATGATGGCCCCGATCGCCACCAGCGCGCCACCGCCGATAAGGTGCGAGAAATGTGAATACCGGCCGGTCATTCCAGACAGTTGCAGCGTAGTCATCGCCGTCACGAAAACCACCAGGTCGTCGAACATGTAGACGAAAATGTACAGGGTGAGATACGCATAGTGCTGCCAGCGCGGCAGCCCGCTCATGGCCAGCACCTGCGTGTAGACCGCGGGAATGCCCGCCGAGCACAACAGCTCCACCACGTTGACCGCAAATGCGAGCAGGATGATGCCGGCAAGGGCGAGCACGAAACGCCGCTCCAGGGCCAAGGCGCGCAGCCGTTCCAGAACCTGGCGCCGCTGCTCAGGCACGGTCACCTTGCAGAGAGCCTCCCGGTTCACGGCGTACTCCCTCAGGTAGTAGAAGCCGCTGCCCAGCGCGACCAATCCGATCGCGATCCGGATCCAGATCACCATGCCGAAGAACAGGAACAGCTTCAGCCACGCCGCCATGAACAGGAAATACGCCACCGCCGAGCCGACGATGAATGCGCTTCCCAGAATCCACATGCGAGCCCTGTCCTTCATTCCCAGCAGCAGGCCGATGAGAAACACCAGCGTCCACATGGCGCAGGGATTGAAGCCATCCACCGCGCCGAGCAGGACGGTGAGCGCGGGCAGCGAGAGGTCGCGGGTGCTCACCTCGCCCCACAGAGGCAGCCGCAGCGTGGCGGGAACAACGCCGGCCGGCGGTGCCGGAGTGTTCTGCGCCTGTGCCTGCGCCTGTGCCTGCGTCTGCGCCGCGGCACCGCTGCCGTCGAGCAGGGCTGCGACCCGATCCGCGCAGGCGCGCTCAAGACACGCGCGCGCCTGCGCGCGCAGCTCGGCGCCCGTGGTGGCGTCGTCGAGATAGCCGATGGTCAGGCGCTCGCCGATCACCGCCAAAGGCACGCTGACCCGGTCCGCGCCCATCTTGTTAGCCACCGCGAAGAGCGCTTCGCGGTTGAACTCGTCGGCCGTGATTTCCAGGTATCGAACGCCGATGCGCGGGTCCTCCTCCTGCACGCTGCGCAGAAACTTGATCGCGCGCTGGCAGTGCGGGCATCCCTCGGCCCAGAACAGGTAGACCTGGACGCCGGGAACCGGGCCACCGGACGCCGGCGGGGCCGCGTCCACGGGCATGGGCGCCGCCAGCATCGCGGCCACCAATGTCAACAAGGTCAGCAAGGTTGCAAGAGCCCGCATGTCACCGGCGCGGCGGTCAGAAAATCCCGAAGCGCCTGTTCTCCATTGCCTGTTTCACCCAGCGCGTCGCGAGATTCAGCGCCGCCTCGCGCGGCAGCAGGCCCTTCGCCTTCACTTCGGCGAGAACGGCCTCCGTGTTGGCGCGGATCTTTTCCTCGATGGCGGCAAATGCCGTGCCCTGCGTTGCGCCCGCATATTCCATCGCCGCGCAGATCACGCCGCCCGCATTGGCGATGAAATCCGGCACCACGAGCACGCCCCTCTGCGCGAGCGCACGCTCGGCTCCCGCCGTAAACGGAATGTTCGCGCCCTGCAGCACCAGCCTGGTGTTGAGGCGCTGCACGTTGTCCTCGCGGATCACGTCGGGGCGCGCGGCCGGAATCCAGATGTCGCACTCGATGTCGATCACCGCATCGCGTTCGAGCTTCTCGCCGCCCGCGTAGTCGCACACCGTCCTGCCGGCATCCTTGATGCGGATCAGCTCGGCGACATCGAGCCCCTTGCGATTCACGACGGTGCCTGCGGTGTCGGAGGCCGCAACCAGCACCGCGCCGCGTGTGGCGAGAAACCGCGCCGCGTGCCTGCCGACTGCGCCAAAGCCCTGTATCGCCACCCGCGCACCTTCCAGCCGCAGATTGCAGTAGCGCGCGGCGACCTCGGCGCACTGGACGAGGCCCCAGCCGGTCGCGCCGATTTCGTCGAGCGGAATGCCGCCCAGTGATGCGGGCAGACCGACCGAGCGGCCGATCTCGTCCTTGATCCATGCCATGCACGCTTCATCCGTGCCCATGTCGGGACCGAAGATGTAGTCCTGCTCGTTCCTGAGCGCATGGGCGAAGGCCCGGATCAGCGCTTCCTTTTTCTCGCGCGGCATGCGCGGATCGCCGTAGAGCACCGACTTGCCGCCGCCGTGCGGCAGCCCGGCCGCGGAATTCTTCAGGGTCATGGCGCGCGCGAGCCGGAAGCACTCTTCGGTGCTGACATCGGGGGCCATGCGCAGGCCGCCGATCGACGGGCCGCGGGCGACATTGTCCACCACCAGGACCGCCTTGAGACCCAGCGACGACTCGTAGACCTGGATGACCTTTGCCGGCCCGAGTTCGTCGCCGAACGCAAATGCATCGGCCACATCGCTCTCCCGAATCGACAACTCTCAGGAGACTACTTCCGGGGCCGGTTCGACTTGATTCAGGTCAACGGCAGCCGCGGATGACAAACCCCAGTTAGAATACGCGCCCATCGGTTCAACTTTGGAACCTTTTGGCAAACCTGAGGGCTGACACACAGAGGCTGACATACACGGGCTGACACACAGGCCGGCAGGCCGGCCAATTCTGGAGGACAGGCATGATGACTAGTTTTGTGCGATCGGTTGCGGGCTTGGCCGCCGGCGTGGGGATGCTCCTTGCCCCGGTCCTGTCGGTCGCGCAGTCGGATTACCCCAACAAGCCGGTCCGGCTCATCATCGGCTTCCCGCCAGGCGGCTCGACCGACATCGTCGGCCGAATCGTGGCGCTGAAGCTCGGCGAGCGGCTCGGACAACCGGTGATCGTGGACAATCGCGGCGGCGCCGGCGGCACCATCGGCGCCGACATCGCAGCGAAGGCGGCGCCGGACGGCTACACGCTCACGGTCGGCACCACCAGCACGCATGCGGTGGCGGCAGGTGCGTATTCGAAGCTCTCCTACGACCCGGTCAAGCATTTCGCGCCGGTATCGCTGGTGGCGATCACGCCCTACCTGCTGGTCGTCAACCCGCAGGTGCCGGCGAACACGCTCGCCGACCTCGTCGCGCTGGCGAGGAACCAGCCCGGCAAGCTCAATTACGCCTCGGCAGGCAACGGTTCCACCACCCACCTGGCGATGGAAATGCTCAAGGACGCAGCCAAGATAGACTTGGTTCATATACCGTACAAGGGCAATGCGCCCGCCGATGTGGCGATCCTTGCGAACGAGGTCCAGGCCGTGTTCGGCTCGATGCCGGCGCTGCTGCAGAACGTGAAGGCGAACAAGGTGCGCGCCCTGGCCGTCGGCACGGCGCGCCGCTCCCCGGCGTTGCCCGAAGTCGCGACGGTGGCCGAACTCGGCTATCCCGGATTCGAAGCCGCGCTGTGGCTGGGGATCCTCGCGCCGGCCGGAACGCCGCAGCCCATCATCGAACGCCTGAATCGCGAGCTGACCGCGATCGTCGTGACAGCGGATTTCAGGACCCTGATGGACAACAACGGCGCCGAGCCGATCAGCAACACACCGGAGCAGTTCGCCGCGATGATCCGCGCCGAAGTCGACCGTTACACCAAGGTGGTGAAGGCGGTCGGCATCAAATTGGATTAGCCAGCGGAGGCTCGGATCGCGTGACGGACTCGATCAGGGCTTCCTCAGCACCCACCCGCACTTTCGGAACAATCCCTCTGAGAAAGAAAGCAAATGACAGTTGATCTTCGCAACGCCAAGTACGTAATCGACATCGGCCCGGTGCCGTCGCTGCCCGTCGCCGGAAGCGAGCTGCGCTTTCCCGTGGGCCGCATCTACTGCGTCGGACGCAACTACGCCGACCACGCGCGCGAGATGGGCCACGATCCGAACCGGGAGCCGCCGTTTTTCTTCATGAAACCGGCGAACTCGATCGTGCAGAACAATTCCTCACTCGCCTTCCCCGTCGCCACCAAGGAGGTGCATCACGAGATCGAACTCGTGGTGGCCATCGGCAAGGGCGGGAAGGACATCCTCGTCGAAAAATCACTCGAACACGTCTGGGGCTACGGCGTGGGGCTGGACATGACCCGCCGCGACCTGCAGGGCGAGGCGAAGAAGACGGGCCGTCCGTGGGAGATGGGCAAGAGCTTTGACGAATCGGCGCCTTGCACGGCGCTGAAGGCCGCGACCGAAATCGGCCATCCGGCCAAAGGCGCGATCCGGGTCAAGGTGAACGGGCAGGTGAAGCAGCAGGGCGACCTCGCGCAGCAGATCTGGAACGTGCAGGAGCAGATCGCCTATCTGTCGAAGCTCATCACGCTGCAGCCCGGGGATCTCATCTTCACCGGCACGCCGGCTGGCGTCGGGCCGGTCAATCCAGGCGACAAGCTCGAGGGACATATCGACGGCGTGGGCGATCTGGTCATCACCTCCGCGCGCTGAAGCGAATTGCGAATTGGGGACAGACCACGTTTTCCTACGGAAAGCGTGGTCTGTCCCCGGTCTTACCCGGTCTTACCGGGCGCTAGCCGTGGCCTGCGTACTCCAGGATGTCCAGCCCCTGGTTGCGGTCGAGCAGGTAGATCAGTCCGCGCTTGTCCACGTCCACATCGTTGCTTTGCGGGCTGTCGAAGCCACGACTTGGTTCCGGTATGAAATGCCCCACCCCGCGCGGCAGCGCGGGATCGGCGACGTCGACGATGCGCAGCCCCCCACTGAACCAGGTGCAGTACACCAGCGTGTCGGACATGTGCTCCTGAAACTGGTGCGCCCCGAAGCGGCCGGTCCGGCTCCAGGGCGAGTCCATCTCGCTCACATGGAACATGGACAGCGGCCGCATGTCGGCCAGGTCCGTCACGTCGAACACCCATAGGCCCGCGTGCGGCTGGCCGGGGATATGGTCGTGCTCCTCATCCACGGCCACCGCGATCCGGCGGCCCGCAACCGGAAACGGTACGGGAAGCACGGTGTGAGTCGGCTCGGGGAACGGCGGGTGATAGTTGTATTCGCCCACGGTGCGCGGGCGGCGGATGTCGGTGATGTCGATGACGCGCAGGCCTGCGTTCCACACCGCGGCCCACAGTTGATTGCCCGCGCGCAAGGCGTGGTGCAGCCGGTTCTTGTAGCCCTGCCAGGTGGGCGTCTCCCCGCCCGCTACATGCTGCCCGGGCATCCACCAGCGTGACACCTCTTCCGGCGCATCCGGCCTGGCGAGATCGTAGATGACCAGGATATTGCCGACGTAGCCCTCCATCTCGGTGGAGATATAGGCGTAGCGCGCGTCCATGTCGAAGCGGTGCACGCCGAAACCGTAGGTCTTCTGATAGGCAAGCAGCCGCGGGCTGCTCCGGTCGGAAATGTCATAGACGCGAAAACCGCCGTCCGCGTAACCGCGCCGGTTACCCTCGCGCAGCACCGGGACGTCCTCGGGCTTGACCTTGAGCTCGGCGGCGATCTCCCGATCCGTGGCGGGGCGCCCCAGCCCGGTGGCAAGCTTCGCTTCCGCTTCGGGCAGGCGCGCGCCGCGGCGCATCAGATGACGGTTGTTCTGCTCGACGTTGACGATCATCAGGTCGCCCGCAACGCGCGCCTTGTGCGTGTGCGAGGTGCCGTCGGGCAGCATGAGCGTGTGCAGCGGCTTCGGGTGCGCGGGGTCCGATATGTCGATGATGCTGGTTCCGTGCGGCGGCTTCATGTGGCCGACATAGGCATGGTTTCCGTCCACCGTGATCTGGCCGCCGCCGGGGATCTCCAGCCGCGCGATGCGGCGGATGTTGCGGGCCAGCGCGGCGCTGGAATTCGCTGTGCTCATTGCTTCCCCATTCGGACTTTCACAGTTCGTCGCCGAATTGCTCGGCCGCTGCTTTCCTCTGCCGGAAACCGCGCCATAACGGCAGCACCAGCGAAAGGACCAGCATTCCCCACAGCACGTTGCCCAATGTCGAAGAAAACAGGATTGTCAGGTCGCCCTCGGAAATGCGCAGCGCGCGCACCAAGTATTGCTCGAACAGCGGCCCGAGGATGATGCCGATCAGGATCGCCGTGACGTGGTAGCTGGTCTTGTGGGCGATGTAGCCGATCACGCCGAAGACCAGCGCGAGCCCCATGTCGAACAGGTACTGCCGCTCGCCGAAAGCCGCGACGATGGTCACCAGCACGATGACCGGCGCGAGGAAGGTCGTCTCGATCAGCACGATGCGCGACATGTAGCGCGCCAGCGGCAGGATGGTGAAGATCATGAAAATGTACGCGACCGCCATGGATACGAACACGCCGTACGCGACCTCCGGGTTGGTGCTGAACAACCGCGGTCCCATGACCATGCCGTGGTATTGCAACACGATCATCATGACCGCCGCGGTGCTGCCGCCGGGCACGCCGAGCGCAAGCGTCGGTACGAGCGTGCCCGAGGTGACCCCGTTGTTGGCCGATTCGGGCGCGATGACCCCCTCGGGAATGCCGGTGCCGTAAAGCTCCGGGTGTTTGGACCACATGCGCGACTGCTGGTAGGCGACGAACGCCGCGATGCTCGCCCCGGCGCCGGGCACGATGCCTATGAACAGGCCGACGAATGCGGTCCACACGATGTGCCACCAGTACTTGAGCGACATGCGCAGGCCGTCCATCGTGTCCTCCCAGCGCGCGTCCATCGCGCCGGCCCGGCCCTGCTTGCCGACGATCATCTTCTCCTCGATCATCACCAGCGCCTCGGAGATCGCGAACAGGCCGATCAGCGCCGGCACCAGCGGCACCCCATCGTAGAGCTCGAGAAAGCCCATCGTCGCGCGCGGCGTGTTGTAGATGTGGTCGGTGCCTATCACTCCGATCAGCAGGCCGAAAAACCCGGCAATCAGCCCCTTGAGCATGTCCTTCGCCGCGATCACGGCGATCAGTGTCAGCCCGAAGAGCATGACGATGACCATCTCGACCGAGCGCAGAACCAGGCCGATCTGCGACAGCCAGGGCAGCAGGGCGAGGGTCGCCAGCGTCGTGATCAGTCCGCCGAAAACCGATGCGGTGAAGCACAGCACCAGGGCCTGCTGCGCCTGACCCTTCTGGGTCATGGGATAGCCGTCGAGCGTGGTGGCGGCGGCGCCGCCGGAACCGGGAATCTTGACCAGAATGGCGGGTATCCCGCCGGCAAGATGATTCGCGCAGTACAGGGCGATCATGAACGCGAGCGCGACCTCGACCGGCACCGCCAGGGTCAGCGGCAGCAGCATGATCAATGTGTTCTGCGGACTGAACCCGGGCAGGATCCCGACGACGATGCCGACCAGAATCGCCGGCCAGATCACCCACCACAGGCCGAACTGCGTGGCGAACTGGCCCATCAGAAATTCCCAGGTCATGAACGTCTATTCCTGGAAAAAGTACGCAATCAGGTTCTCGACGGGTCCGTGCGGAATGTCTGAACCGAGGAATGCGACGAACATGAGATAGGCGCATGCGGCAACGCCCAGAGAGGGCCAGACCAGGTGCGATCGCTTGCGCACCCCCATGAGGTACAACGCGGCCAGCATCGCGAGCACGAGCGAGAGCGTCAATCCCAGCCACGGCAGCGCGATGATGAAGGCCACCGTGAGCAGCACCATTCCCACGCGCTTGGGCAACGCGTCGCGAGGCTGCAGCAGGCGCTCGAAGCTCAGGGTGCCGTGGCCCTTCGCCACTTCCACGCCGATGCGCAAGAGCTGAATGCCGATCAGCACGACCAGCACGGCGCCGATCAGCATGCCGTTCGCCTTCGCCTCCCACGCCAGGTCGGCGATCGAAAAGTAGAAATACACGGCGAAGCACAGCGCGAGCCCCGGGATGACCAGGTCGGCGCCAAGCGGCGCCCTGCTCCCGGAGGATCGGTTCGACGACATCGCTTGCGGACCGGGGATCAGCTCTTGGCCGAGAGCAGCGGGCGGTATTCGTTCGCCAGTTCGATCATCCCCTTGGCGTACCGGGTGCAGAGTGCGCGGTCGCCGTACTGGATGGTCTCGATCGGCGCGCCGGTCCTGGCGTACGCTTCTTTGTAGGCCGGGTTCTCGAAGACCTGCTTCGCGGTTTTTTCCAGCAGCGCGAAACGGTCCGGGAATTTCTCGATCACCTCGGTGTGCATGGCCCACGAGCGCGAGGAATACAGCGGCGCGATCCTGGTGCCGAACACCGCATTCACCGACGGCGCGTTGTTCGTGTAGCGGCCCATCTTGTTGTCGTCGTTGAACACGCCAAGGATCCTCATCTGCTCGCCGAGCGCGACGACGCCGGCAATCGGCAGCGCGCCGCATTCGACCTCGCCGTTCATCACCGCGACCGACGTCGGGTTGCCGCCGCCATAGGGCACCAGGTTGAATCTGGCCTTGGTCGCGTTGCCCAGGGCCAGCACACCGATGGAGGCCGGGTGCGGCAGCCGGCTGACCGCGACCGACACGGTGCGCCGTTTCGCCTCGGCAACGACATCCTCGATGCGCCGAAAAGGGCTCTCACGGCGCACGAAGAGGATGCTGTCGTCCACGTCCAGCCTGCAGAAATACTGAAAGCTCTCGGGAAAGCGATACGGCGGCTTCTGCAGCGCGTACATGATCATCTCGGGACCCATGTTTCCGAACAGCAGGTTGTGGCCGTCCTTCTCGCGGCGGTTGAGATACAACTCGTAGCCGACCTGCCCTGCCGCGCCGGCGTAGAAGCTGTATTCGAAGTGGGTCTTGAGCAACGGCCCCCAGAAATCGTCGAACACCCGCGCCAGCCGGTCTGCGCCGCCGCCCTGTCCGGTCGGTATGACCACCCGCATGTTGCGCGAAGGGAATGCCTGTGCGCTTGCCATCGGCACACGGCCGATCGCCGCCGCCGCTGCCGCACCCGCCAGCAGGCGCCGGCGATTCAGGCTGAAATTCCTCATTGGGTCACTCCTCCATGGGTCGCCATCGCGCATACACCGACCGCGCGCGCGAGGCCGAACGGATTATGTCCAAGGACGATGATGCGGTCAAACCTGCCCGGCGCGACGACATCGGCGTCACGGCCGATTCAACGCCGATACAATGTCGGCATGTCACACCGATCGTCCGAAGACGGCGTTATTTTCATCCGTGGCGCCCGCCAGAACAACCTCAAGAATCTTTCACTCGACATCCCGCTGAACGAACTGGTGGTCGTGACCGGCGTGTCGGGCTCGGGAAAATCGTCGCTGGTGTTCGACACGCTCTACGCCGAGGGCCAGCGCCGCTACGTTGAGACCTTCAGCCCCTATGCGCGACAGTTCCTCGACCGCATGGACAAGCCGCAGGTGGACTCCATCTCCGGCATACCGCCTGCGATCGCCATCGACCAGACCAATCCGGTGCGCACCTCGCGCTCCACCGTCGGGACGATGACGGAACTGAACGACCACCTGAAACTGCTGTTCGCACGCGCGGGACAGCTGTTCTGCCGCGGCTGCGGGGCCAAGGTGGCGCGCGACACCCCGGACACGATCCATGTGCAGCTTGCCGCGCGCGCCGCATCTTCGTCCACCCCCGCGGGCGACCCGCGGCTGGTCATTACGTTCCCGGTAACGGTGCCGAAGAACTTCTCCGAAGCCGAAATCCAGCAACTGCTCGAGCAGCAGGGGTACACGCGCATTCACTCGCGCGACAAGCAGACCCTGGAAGTGGTGCAGGACCGGTTGCGGTTCTCGTCAGCGGAACGCGTGCGGGTGATCGAAGCGCTCGAGGCGGCGCTGCGCATCGGCCAGGGGCGGGTGAACGTGCATGTTGCCGGGGAAGGGAGCGGTCCGGTCTGGAAGTTCTCCTCCGACCTGCACTGCGCCGACTGCGACATTCACTACGCCGAGCCGGCGCCGTCCCTGTTCTCGTTCAACTCGCCGCTCGGCGCCTGCGATTCCTGCCGCGGCTTCGGGCGCGTGATCGGCATCGACTACGGTCTCATCGTTCCCGACGAATCGAAGACTCTACGCGAAGGCGCGATCAGGCCGTGGCAGACGCCGAGCTTCCATGAATGCCAGGACGACATCGAGAAATACGCGAAGAAGCGCGGCATCCCGCTCGATGTCCCGTTCCGCGAACTCACGCCGGCGCAGCGCGAGTGGGTGCTGGAGGGCGAGACCGGGTGGGTGAGCTGGCGCAAGTCCTGGCCGGGCGTCTGGTACGGCGTGCGCCGGTTCTTTGCCTGGCTCGAAACCAAGGCCTACAAGATGCACATCCGCGTGCTTCTGTCGAAATACCGGGCCTACACGCCGTGCGCGGCCTGCGAAGGCGCGCGCCTGAAGCTGGATGCGCTGCTGTGGCGGCTGGGCACGAACGAGGACGCCGACCGCGTGCTGCCGCCCGGCCGGCGCTGCAGACCGCACGGCGTGAAGTTCGGCGAGGACCAGTTGCGCGCGCTGCCCGGACTGACGGTGCACGACATGATGCTGCTGCCGATCGAGGGCTGCCGCAGGTTCTTCGATCACCTGCACCTCCCGGCGCCCCTGGACGAAGCCACGGATCTGCTGCTCACCGAGATCCGCGCCCGGCTGCGCTATCTGGAGGAAGTCGGCCTGTCGTACCTCACGCTCGACCGGCAGTCGCGCACACTTTCAGGCGGCGAGGTGCAGCGCATCAACCTCACTACCGCGCTGGGCACCTCGCTGGTCAACACGCTGTTCGTGCTCGACGAGCCTTCGATCGGCCTGCACCCGCGCGACATGGGCCGCGTGATCGGCGTCATGCAGCGCCTGCGCGATGCGGGTAACTCGCTGGTGGTGGTCGAGCACGATCCGCAGATCATGTTCGCTGCGGACCGCATCCTGGACATGGGCCCCGGCCCGGGCGAGCGCGGCGGCGAGGTGGTGTTCTTCGGCTCGCCTGATGCGCTGAAGGCCTCCAAGACGCTCACCGCGGAATATCTCTCCGGCAGAAAGCGCGCGGCAAAACCGGCAAAACCGGGGACAGACCACGGTTTCCCGGAAAACCGTGGTCTGTCCCCGGTTTTGTTGCCGACGATCGAGCTCCTCGGCGCCACCGAGCACAACCTGAACGGCATCGACGTCGTCATTCCGCTCGCGCGCCTGGTGTGCATCACCGGCGTCTCGGGCTCGGGAAAATCGACACTGGTGCAGGACGTGCTCTACGCGGCGCTGCGCAAGGCCAAGGGCAAGCCCACCGAGACGCCCGGCGCGCACCGCGCGCTGAAAGGCCACGAGCTGGTCGAGGACGTGGTGATGGTCGATCAGACGCCGATCGGCCGCACGACGCGATCGAATCCCGCGAGTTACGTCGGCGCCTGGGACGCGATTCGCAAGCTTTACGCGAAGGCGCCGCTCGCGAAGGAGCGCAAGTACACCGCGGGCACTTTCAGCTTCAATTCCGGCAACGGCCGCTGTCCGGCCTGCCGCGGCAGCGGCTTCGAGCATGTCGAGATGCAGTTTCTTTCGGATGTGTACCTGCGCTGCCCGGACTGCAACGGCAGGCGCTTCCGCGGCGAAGTGCTGGAAGTGGCGATCCGCGGAAAATCGATCTCCGATGCGCTCGAGCTGACCGTGTCCGAAGCGCTCGCGTTCTTCCGCGACAACGTCGAGGTGCAGCAGGCGCTTGCGCCTTTGGCAGACGTCGGCCTGGAATACCTGCGCCTCGGTCAGCCGGTGCCGACGCTCTCCGGCGGCGAGGCGCAGCGGCTGAAGCTCGCCGGCCATCTCGTCGGGGCGGGCTCGAAAATCGGGGACAGACCACGATTGGCGAAAATTGGGGACAGACCACGTTTTCCGCGAACACGACTGGGGACAGACCACGTTTCCCTTGTGGGAAAACGTGGTCTGTCCCCAATTTTCGGCAAGCTGTTCCTCTTTGACGAACCGACCACGGGCCTGCATTTCGACGATGTCGCCAGGCTCCTGCGCGCGCTCCGCCAGCTCATCGCCGCCGGGCATTCGCTTGTAGTGATCGAGCACAACCTCGACGTGATGCGCGCCTCGGACTGGATCATCGACCTCGGCCCCGAGGGTGGCGATGCGGGCGGCGAACTCGTGTGCGCAGGCACGCCGGAGAACGTCGCCAAGCACCCGGCATCGCATACCGGCCGCGCCCTGCGCGAATACGAGGCGGCACTAAGGAAGCCGGTGGAGCCGACGGGCGGAGGGCCATTGCCCGGAGAACGGCGTCAAATGGGCATCTCCGAAGCTTTACCGCTGCAGCTCAAGCGCAAGCCTTACCACCCATGTATCCACATCCACAACGCCCGCGAGCACAACCTGCGCATTCACGACCTTGAAATCCCGCGCGGCAAGTTCACCGTCGTGACCGGGGTGTCGGGTTCGGGAAAATCCACGCTCGCTTTCGACATCCTGTTCGCCGAAGGCCAGCGGCGCTACCTCGAATCGCTCAACGCCTACGCGCGCCAGTTCGTGCAGCCGGCGACGCGGCCCGACGTCGACGCGATCTTCGGTATCCCGCCGACCGTGGCCATCGAGCAGCGCACCAGCCGCGGCGGCAGGAAAAGCACCGTCGCCACGCTCACCGAGATCTACCACTTCCTGCGGCTGCTCTATGTGAAACTCGGCCTGCAGCACTGCCCGGAATGCAACGTGCCCATCGAGCCGCAGAGCGAGGACGCGATCGCGGCGCGGATCCTGCGCGACTATCGCGGGCAACGCATCGGCCTGCTCGCGCCGCTGGTCGTCAATCGCAAGGGCTACTACACCGATCTCGCCAAATGGGCGCGGCGCAAGGGTTACACGCACCTGCGCGTGGACGGCGAGTTCCTGCCCACCGGGCGCTGGCCGCGCCTGGACCGATTTCGCGAGCACGCGATCGAGCTGCCCGTCGCCGATCTGCGCGTGGCAGCGGACAATGAACCCGCGCTTCGCGAAGCGCTCGGCCGGGCGCTCGAAGCCGGGCGCGGTGTGGTGCAGGTGCTCTCGCCCCTCGACCGGCTCGCCGATGCGTACAAGACGGCAGTCAACACCGAGACCGCGCGCATCGAAGTGGATCTCGACCAGGCCGCCTTCTCCACCAAGCGCGCCTGCCCCGCCTGCGGCAGGAGTTTCCCGGAACTCGACCCGCGGCTGTTCTCCTTCAACTCCAGGCACGGCTGGTGCACCGAGTGCTACGGCACCGGGCTTGCGCTCTCCGGGTTCGATGAGGAACAGACGGGCGAAGAGATCTGGTGGAACGACTGGTTCGAGGGCAAGGCGGAGCCCTGCCCGGCCTGCGAGGGCAAGCGCCTCAACCGCGAGGCGCTCGCGGTGCGTTACCAGGGGCGCTCGATATCCGATCTTGCCGCGCTGCCCGTGGCCAGGCTCGAAGCGCTGTTCCGCGGTCTCGAACTCACCGGCCGCGAGGCCGAGATCGCGCGCGACATCGTCGCCGAGATGAAGTCGCGCCTCGCGTTCCTGAACGAAGTCGGCCTCGCCTACCTGTCGCTCGACCGCTCGGCGCCCACACTCTCCGGCGGCGAGGCGCAGCGCATCCGGCTCGCTTCGCAACTGGGTTCCAACCTGCGCGGCGTGTGCTACATCCTCGATGAGCCCACGATCGGCCTGCACCCGCGGGACAACCGCATCCTGCTCGACACGCTGGAGAAACTCCAGGCCAAGGGCAACACGCTGGTGGTG
>Ga0315281_10005813_pt1 | contig 17601 bp, 19 predicted proteins | sample YL17G07_0_MG_FD_204540 | JGI IMG/M metagenome (GOLD analysis project Ga0315281, IMG submission 204540) | Sediment microbial communities from Yellowstone Lake, YNP, Wyoming, USA - YL17G07_0 | ecosystem: Environmental > Aquatic > Freshwater > Lake > Sediment | place: USA: Wyoming | collected...
GCTCCATCAGACTCGGCGGGCTTCTGATCGACACCGACTCGTACAAGGCCTCGCTGAGAGGTCGGCCCCTTGACCTCACCTACAAGGAGTTCGAGTTGCTCAGGTTCCTCGCGTTGCGCCCGGGGCGGGTCTTCACCCGAGAGGATCTGCTGCAACGAGTCTGGGGCTACGGGTTCTACGGGGGGACACGAACGGTGGACGTGCACATCAGGCGTCTGAGAGCGAAATTGGGAGTAGCCGACGAGCACTTGATCGAAACGGTGCGCGGCGTAGGCTACCGGGCAGCCGACTTCGTACTCTGACTCGCCCCGACGAGCCAGTTCATCTCGAGCTCCAGCGACACCAAGGAGGCAGGACATGGCGAGATTCAAAGTCGGATGGCAACTGCAGCCCCAACACTGCACCATCGAGCAACTTCGGACCGCCTGGAAGACGGCTGACGAGATGAGCGTGGACACCATCTGGACGTGGGATCACTTCTACCCCCTCTACGGCGAGGTCGACGGAGCACACTTCGAAGGCTGGTCGTTGCTGGCGGCGATGGCCTGCGAGACGCGGCGAGCGCAGTTCGGCATGTTGGTGACCTGCAATTCGTATCGCAATCCCGAGCTGCTCGCGGATATGGCTCGGACGGTAGATCAACTGAGCGGCGGGCGCCTGATCCTGGGCATCGGTTCGGGCTGGTTCGAGAAGGACTACGACGAGTACGGCTACAGGTTCGGAACCCCGCTCTGGCGGCTGGAGCAGCTCGAAGCCGCGCTTCAACGCATAAAGTCGCGCATCGACAAGTTGAACCCGGGGCCGAGCGGCAAGATGCCAGTGATGATCGGCGGTGGTGGGGAGAAGGTGACGCTGAGGCTCGTGGCCGAGCACGCAGACATGTGGAACGGCTTCGGGCCACCACGGTCCTTCGCCAGGAAGAACCGGATCCTGGATGAGTGGTGCGAGAAGGCAGGTCGCAACCCTGAGGAGGTCGAACGCACCGTTCTGGTCGGTAGCGAGGACGACCACCAGGTCGAGGAATTCCTCAAGGCCGGTGCGACTCACATCATCTACGGCAGCGACGCGCCATTCGATCCCGCGCCGGTCGAGCGGCTCGTAGAGGCCGCGCGAGGCTAGAGGTGCTCGAGCAGGTAGTCGATGTACATCGGGCGGAGGGCTTCCGCCAGCTCTCCCTCGTCAGCACGCATGTACCCGTGGATGGCCGAAACCGTGCTCGCGACATCCATCTCAGCGTCGTCGATATCGCCGATGGACGCCTCTGCAGCCGGGATGGACCTCATCAAACGCCACAGCCACTTGATGTCGTGTCGCGCCTTGGCGAGGTCGATCGCCCGGTCATGCAGCTCCGCGGGAGTTAGTCCTTCCAGATCCTCTCGGCTGATCATGACTGCACGCTACCAGCGGGACGAGTCGCGAAGCAACGCCCGGGACCGCGTCGCGCAGGTTTAACACCCCCGTAACCTCAGTCGCGACAACAACCCCTACGCTCGGAGTCTCGCCGGTCGAAAGGGGAAGCTGTGGCACTTTCAGAGGAAGCGCAGTACGTACTCCGCACCATCGAAGAGCGGGGCATCAAGTTCGTCCGCCTGTGGTTCACCGATGTGCTGGGCTTCCTGAAGGCTTTCACCATCACCTCGCAGGAATTGGAGGGAGCGTTCCTAGAAGGCATGGGCTTCGACGGTTCGTCGATCGACGGGTTCACGCGCATCCAGGAGTCCGACATGGTCGCTATCCCCGACCCCTCCACGTTTCAGATCATCCCCTGGCCGAACGAGGCCGCGGTCGCCCGGATGTTCTGCGACATCTTCAATCCCGACGGTAGCCCGTTCGAGGGTGATCCACGCTACGTGCTGAAGAGACAGCTCAAGCGGGCGGCAGACTTGGGATTCACGTTCTACGTCGGACCGGAGCTCGAGTTCTTTTACTTCAAGAGCTCAACGGACCCGACGTTCCTCGACCAGAGCGGGTACTTCGACGAGACGCCGCTGGACATCGCAACCGACTTCCGCAAGCGCACCGTCGGCTACCTGGAAGCTATGGGCATCCCGGTCGAGTACGTGCACCACGAGGTCGCGCCGTCGCAGCACGAGATCGATCTCCGCTACACCGACGCACTGACCATGGCGGACAACGTCATGACCTATCGGCTGACGGTCAAAGAGGTCGCTCAGGAGTTCGGCGTCTACGCCACGTTCATGCCCAAGCCCATCGCCGGCGTGAACGGCAGCGGCATGCACACACATCAGTCCCTGTTCACCGGAAACAGCAACTCATTCTTCCGGACCGAAGACGAGCATCACCTGTCCGACCTCGCCAAGAAGTACATCGCGGGTCTGCTGAAGCACGCTCCAGAGTTCACTCTCGTCACCAACCAGTGGGTCAACTCCTACAAGAGGCTGGTGCCGGGCTACGAAGCCCCCGTGTACACGTGCTGGGCCTCGCGCAACCGTTCCGCGCTGGTGCGGGTGCCGATGTACAAGCCCGGCAAGGAGACCGCGACGCGTATCGAGCTGCGCTCTCCGGACCCGGCATGCAACCCGTACCTCGCATTCGCGTCGATGCTCGCCGCTGGACTCGCCGGTATCGAAGGCAACTACCAGCTCGCGCCTGAGGCTTCGAACAACATCTTCGAGATGACCGACGACGAGAGGCATGAAGCGGGTATCACCAACCTGCCGGAAGACCTTCCGGAGGCGATCCACCTGGCTGAGAACTCCAAGGTCCTGCGCGATGCCCTGGGCGACCACGTCCATGAGTTCCTGATCAGGAACAAGAAGGCGGAATGGGGGGCATTCAAGTCCTACGTGTCCCCCTTCGAGCTGGAGCGTTACCTGCCGATCCTGTAGGCCGCCACCCGAGCCCGGGGTTTCGCGTTCCGGTCTGAAGTCCTACAGTGGAGGACTAGGAACGCGGAGGTTCGCCATGGAAGAGCCTGAAGTCACCCCGATACTCGAGAAGGCAACCCGCATAAGAGCGGATCTCCACAGCGCCCTGATAGACGTCGAGGACGCCATCTCAGCGGCCGCGCCCGGGCGCTTCCTCGAATGGGCTCGCGGCGTCGAGAAGTCCCTCGTTCACCTGCACGACGCTTTCAGCAACCACATCGCGACCGCGGAACGACCGGACGGCTTGTATCGGGAAGTGCTCGACCGCGAGCCTCGCCTGCGCGATACCGTCGCTCGCATCCAGGGCGAACACCCGACGATATCGGGCTCGATCCACATAGAACGGGACCGCCTGCGCGCGGTGTTGGAGGGACTCGAGATCCCCGCGGACGACATCCGGCGCGATGTCACCAAGATCCTCGGCCGCGTCACCCGGCACCGCCAGCGCGGAGCCGATCTCATCTATGAGGCCTACTTCGTGGACCTCGGCGGCATGGACTAGCCGAAGGGACCGGCCAAGTGGTACGTATCGCCCTCGGGCAGATCAACGCGACCGTCGGCGACCTGGACGGGAACGCCGAGAAGATGGCTACGTGGGCGGCTCGTGCGACGGATGAGGGCGCGGACCTCGTCTGCTTTCCCGAACTCGCGATCACCGGCTATCCCCCCGAGGACCTGGTGCTCCGCCGCGACTTCTTGGATGACAACCTGGTCGCACTGGCGAGACTTGCTGCCGCCACCCGCGTATGTGCGCCGATACTGACCGGCTTCGTCGACCGCAGCACTCGCGGCATCCACAACGCCGCCGCCGTGTTGCACGGCGGCGGCCTCATCAAGCGCTATCACAAGATCCAACTTCCGAACACGGGGGTCTTCGACGAGCGCCGCTACTTCGCCCCCGGCGCCGATGCCTGCACAATTCGGATCGCGTCCGCCGCCGTTGGAGTGTCGATCTGCGAAGACGCGTGGCACCCCGGACCGCCCTTCGAGACCTACGGCAGGATGGGTGCGGGTGTCGTCGCTAACATCAACGGCTCTCCGTACCACATGCGCAAGTCGGCCGAGAGACTCGAGATCATCCGCGCGCGCGCCAGGGAGACCGGCGCCTGGGTCGTGTATGTGAACTCCGTCGGAGGGCAGGACGAACTGGTCTTCGACGGGGGAAGCATGGTCGTGGCGCCGGACGGCGAGCTCGTCTACCACGCTCCGATGTTCGAGGAGGATCTGCTCGTCGTAGATCTGGACGTCCCGGCTGCGGCGCAGGACTTCCCGGGTTCGGGTACTCCCGCGACCTCCAAGAGGGGCGTCGCCGACCCCCAGCGTTCGCCCTGGCCCGACCACGGGCCGGCCGAGATCTACGGAGCACTGGTTCTCGGCTTGCGCGACTACGTTCGCAAGAACGGCTTCCACGATGTTGCCCTGGGGCTGTCGGGCGGCATCGACTCATCGCTCGTCGCCGTCTTGGCCGCCGACGCGCTGGGCCCCGAAAACGTGCGCGCCCTGGCGATGCCGTCGCCGTATTCGTCTGCGGGAAGCGTCGATGACGCTGTGGAAGTCGCCTCAAGACTCGGCATCCGTCTCGACGAGATCCGCATAGACGACGTCTTCAAGTCCTACCTAGGGGCCCTGGACGACGTGTTCGCCGGAACCGATCAGGGCTTGGCCGAAGAGAACCTTCAAGCGCGTGTCCGCGGGAATCTGCTGATGGCCATCTCCAACAAGTTCGGCTGCATGGTTCTGGCGACGGGCAACAAGTCGGAGATGGCCTGCGGCTACTCGACGCTCTACGGGGACCTGGCCGGCGGCTTCGCGCCGATCAAGGATGTCCCCAAGACCCTGGTCTACGAACTGTGCGAGTGGAGGAACCAACGCAGCGATCCTCCGCCAATCCCCGAACGCGTAATGACCAAGCCGCCCTCGGCCGAACTGAGGCCCGACCAGAAGGACACCGACTCCCTTCCACCGTATGACGACCTCGACGCGATCATCGAGGCCTACGTTGAAGACGGCCTGTCGCCCGACGACATCATCCTCGCCGGCGCGAACCCCGAGTACGTCGAGCGCGCCGTTCGGCTGATAGACACAGCCGAATACAAGCGCCGCCAGTCCCCGCCCGGCGTGAAGATCACGCCCAAGGCTTTCGGCAAGGACCGGCGGATGCCGATCACGGACCGCTATCGGAAGACCTGATCCCTAGTCCCCCGGCACCAACTGGTAGGTCACGCGGACGGAGACATCTGTCTGCACTTGTCCGGGGGAGACCGCAGTGGCGCCGGTGAACGCCAACTTGGCGGCCGCCATGTCATAGCTCTGGAAGTTCGGCTGCATGTCGTAGCTGTTCTCGTCGATCCGCACGACCGAGCCCACGGACGCGCCCGCCGCAGCCGCCAACGTCTCGGCCTTGGTGCGAGCGACCACTACGGCCTCCTTGAAAGCGGCGTTCTTCGACGTGGCCGCGTCCGTCAAACCGAACTCGATGCCGCCGACGTCGTTGACGCCCGCCTTGACCGCCGAGTCGATGACGCCGCCAACCGCGGTCACGTCGTGGACGACCACGCTCAGCTGCTGGTTGGCGACGTAGTTCGTCGTCTCCTGCTTGGTCCCCCGATTCTCGACGTGCTTGTTGACGTTCATGTTCTGGGTCTGGATGTCCTTGTCTTCGATCCCCGCGGCTGCGAGGGCCTTGAGCACGGAATCCATCTGCGTGGCGTTGGCTTGCAGGGCCTCCTCTGCGGTCGCGCCTGTCGTGTTGACTCCGAGACTCACCGTCGCCTTGTCAGGCGCGGTGCTGACGGTCCCCTGACCGCTCACCACAACGATGTTCGGCGGCAGGGGAAGGTTCTTGGACGAGTCGCCCCCGATCGCGACGCCGAATACGATCCCCGCTCCGATAGCCAATACGACCACGAGCAGCACAGCCACGAGTCTGGACTTCATCGCTCTCTCCTTGCCTCCGGCCTTGCTTCCTTATCAGTCCTCTGACGCTCACAGTACCCCTCTGGGTTCCCGTAGCTACAATCCCGTGCGAAGGGCCGGTAGCTCAGTGGTAGAGCAGGGGGCTTTTAACCCTCGTGTCGGAGGTTCGATTCCTCCTCGGCCTACCCCGGAACGATCCCATCCGCAACGGCTCCCCAAGGCTGTAGCCTTCTCGGCATGGATCTCGCCGAGGCCCTTGCGGCGCACACGGCCTGGAAGACGAAGTTTGCCGCATACCTTCGCGATCCCGACGGCTCCCTCACGGAGGCCGAGGTCAGCGACGAAAAGGCCTGCGAACTCGGGACTTGGATATGTCGAGAGGCGCTGACCTCCTCCGGAAGGGACAGGAGGAAGTGCCTCGAACTCCAGGCCGCCCATACCCTGTTCCACCTGGCGGCAGCGAAGTTAGCCCGGGAGGTGGAACTCCGCGAGGAGGTATCGGCGGCCGTCTACGGGCACGCATCCGCCGAAGTGATCCGTCACATCCTCCGGATGAAGGCGCAAGCCCCTGGCGCGGAGCAAGCCTACTGAGGAAGCGACCCGGGCGACGAATCTCGCCAGTTCGTGTGGGAAGGACGATCTGCTCGGCTTCGGTCGGGCAGCGGATCTCGGCTTTGTCAGGAGGCGGCTCTAGCCTTCTTCGTCATGATGCTGAGAAGTTCACGATCGATAGTCTGGGACGCGACCGTTCCCACGACCGCCCGAGAAAGGATGAGGGGCCTGCGCGGCATCCAGGGACTTGCGCGCAACGTTGCCCTCTTCATCCCCGGGTGCAGGTCTGTGCACACTTTCGGGATGCGGTTCGTCATCAGAGTGGCGTTCCTCGATCCGGATCTGCGCGTCCTGGCGGTCAAACGGCTGCCTCCGCGTCGCCTGGCACTCCCCCGATCTCGGGCCCGGCACGTCCTCGAATGCGCGGACGGGGCCGATATCCAACCCGGAGATCAGCTCTACGAGATCCAGGTTCCTCCGACGCTTCCGGTGACCACCCATGCGCCGTTCCGGAATTCAACGACCTTGGTACCGCCAGAGCCGCAGAGCCCGCCGCACCAGTAGCCCGTACCCACCTCGACCTTGCTGCCGGAACCTACGATCGGACCGACCCAATGGATCGTCACTCCCCCCTTCTCCATCAGTCGCTCCTGAAGGGGAAGAGGGTCCGAGATGAACCGCGCGGAAGGCAACCGCTCGAGCAACGCCGCCTTGAGTTCCGCGGACATCGGGGAGCAGCCCTTGTAGTCGACCGGCTCCCCCGCGTCGGCGCAGACCTGATCGACTATCCGCATGTCGCCGAACTCTTGGCCTCCCCCCATAAGCGCAGCGTAGATATCCGCTTGCCGCGCCACTCCCGTTGTCTGCGGGGAAGGTCCGTCCGTTCCGTCGGCCACTCCCTTGGAACAGCCGACCAGCGTCAGTGAGACGAGCAACCCTGCGATGACCTTCCTCATGTCGATCCCCTTCGTCTGGTGACTTCGACGACCGGTCTGCCCGTCCGGGTTCCCGGGGAGGAGCGAAAGGCGATCTGCATGTATCCTCCCGCACGGAGGAACTCGCTTGAAGATCTCGAAACTGATCGCGCCGGCCATCGCGCTCATCATCATGGCTGCCGCGTGTGGCAGCAAGACACAGACCCTGCCGCAGTACTTCGACCGGTTCGCCGCGATCACGAGCGTGATGGACCAGAAAACGCAGGACCTGCAGACGAAAGCCGACTCCGCTCTCATGGCGGCGAAGACGAACGCCGACAGACTCAAGGTCCTCTTCGACTCCCTCGAGGAGCAGGTGGCCGTGGTCGGCGCGGCCGTGACTCAGTGGAACTCGCTCGATCCGCCGGACGAGGTGAAGGCAGCCCACGATGCCTACGTCGCCGCGGTAGACACCTACGTGAAGGGCATGACGGCCAGCCTCCGGGGATTCGACAAGTTCAAGACCATCCAGGAGGCTCAGGACGCCATCTTGACCCCCGAACTGCAGCGGGCAGGAACGACCATCGACGCCGGTTGCGCGAAACTGCAGGGGGTCGCGGCTTCCCAGAAGATACAAGTGGACCTCGGCTGCAGCGGCGGCTCGAGTGCGAACGCCGGAGGGTAGGACCGCCGGGAAAGGAGTCGGGCCCCCGCTCTGGCTATACTGCCTCGGCTGTGCCCCCCTTGTGGAGCCGACCCGCCCCCATCGTCCAGCGGCCCAGGATGTCGCCCTTTCACGGCGGAGACACGGGTTCGAATCCCGTTGGGGGTACACAACCGAATACGTGCGCCTGTAGAGGAGTCTGGCCGTCCTCACCGCCCTGTCAAGGCGGAAATCGCGGGATCGAAGCCCGTCGGGCGCGCACGAAGGCGAGGGTGCGAGTCGGCGAAACCGGCTCGCACCCTCGCCTATCTGCCCCCACTTCGCGGGTACGCTTTGGAAGATGAGCGCTCGAGTGGTGGTCTTGGGAGCCGGCTTCGGTGGGCTGGAACTCACTTCTCGCCTGTCAGAGGCGCTGGGCGCCGATGTCGACATCACCCTCATCGACCAGAGCGACTCGTTCGTCTTCGGGTTCTCGAAGTTGGACATGATGTTCGGTAAGACGACGCCCGACGCGATCCGCGCCCCGTATCGGCAGATCGCGAAACCCGGGGTTCTGTTCCTGCAGGAGACGATCGTCTCCATCGACCCCGTCGCACGGCGCACCGTCACCGACGGGGGGGCCTATGACGCCGATGTCCTCGTCGTAGCGCTCGGCGCCGACCTGGACACGGCCGCTACGCCGGGGTTGGACGAAGGGGGCAACGAGTTCTACACGGTCGCGGGTGCGGAGCGTCTGCGAGACATCCTCCCGTCCTTCGACTCGGGACACGCGCTCATCGGGGTAGCGGGACGGTCCTTCAAGTGCCCCCCGGCTCCGAGCGAAGCGGCCCTCCTGCTGGACGAGTACCTCAGAGGCCGAGGGGTGCGCGCCGGCGTAGATATCACATTGGTGATGCCGTTCGGCAAGCCGGTGCCACCTTCGCAGGAGACATCGGACTCGCTCCTGGCCACCTTCGCCGATCGCGGTATCCGTTTCCTCCCCGAGCGAATCGTCCAGTCGCTCGACCCGACGAGGCAGGTAGCGGTTCTCGACGACGGCACGCAACTCCCGTATGACCTGTTCCTCGGCATCCCCGTTCACCGTGCGCCCGCCGTCGTAGAAGGCTCCGGTCTCGCTGTCGATGGATGGATCCCGGTTGACCCGGCGACCCTCGCGACACGCTTCCCCGGCGTATACGCGGTCGGCGACGTAACCAGCGTCGGAACAGCGAAGGCCGGGGTCTTCGCCGAAGGCGCGGCACGCGTGGTAGCTGATCATCTGATCGCCCAGTGGCGTGGTAGCGAAGAACCGAAACCCTACGACGGAGCAGCCACCTGCTATATCGAGTTCGGAGACCGCCTGGTCGGTCGGATCGACGTGAACTTCCTCTCGGGCCCGACCGTGACCGGCTCCTTCACCGAGCCGTCAGCTGCCGTCGCTGCGGAAAAGAGCGAGTTCAAGACGACCAGACTCGAGCGCTGGTTCGGTCTGTAGACGGCCCTGCCCCAACGGGGGATCTGAGGGATGATGCGGGAAGTGGTTCGTAGTCACATACCTGAGGAGAAGCCGATGCCCACCAGCCGAGTAGACGTCCGAGCGATCCAGACACCGATCCGCGAGCGCTATTCCGCCGATCCTGCAGCGGCAGAGCTCTCACTCGAGGTCAGGAGCGCGCCAAGCGATCTCTCCGACCCGTTGCACTGTGCGGTTAGGCCGACTTCGGTCTCGGACGTCATCTGGCGGTCGGGCGCTCACGCTGCGGTTGGAGGCCAAGGCGACGTCGCGTGCTCCGGGGACCTGCTGCTCGGCGCTCTCGCGGCATGCCAAGAGGTCACGCTTCGGATGGTCGCGGCCAACATGGGGATAGCCCTGGAAGGCGTCGACGTGAGGGTGGAAGCGGACTGGGACGCGCGCGGCGCGCTGGCGATGGGGAAGGAGTTCCCCATCGGACTCAAGACGATCAGGTGTCACACCAGCGTGACTCTCGGAGCAGAGGAGCGCGAGGACCGGGCCGAGCGACTCCTGAAGAGCGCTGAGAAGTACTGCGTCGTGCTCAACACCCTGCGCTCGGGCGTCCCCGTGACGTCGGAATTCAGGATCGGAACGGCAGAACCCGACGGAACCTAGACGTCGTGACCTATCCTCAGCGGTGCTCTTGATGGACATCCGTCCGCTCGGATGCGGACCGGCCCCTCGGTGTTCAATCTTCAGTCGTCAATGTGAGCCGACGGGCTTCGATGATGGCCTTCATCGAGGCGAGGACGTCGGCGGGTAACGCGTCGACCTCGTGTTCGGCGATCAGTTGCACAGCGCGTTCTCTCGCCCGCTGGCCCATGGTCTTCGAGCCGTTCTCTTCCCAGATCGACCTGGCCTCCCAGGACATCAGGCTCGGTTCCCACATGTCCCGGAAGTGCTCGAGCGTGTGCTGCTCGCCGAGGAAGAATCCCCCAGGGCCAACTTCGCGGATCACGTCCATCGCCAGGCTCTCGTCGTCCAGCGAGATCCCCTGCTGGTAGCGGCGGTACATACCCATCACCTCGTCCGACACCACAGCGATCTCGGGCGAGAACATCAGCCCGCACTCGATACTCCCCGCGTCGAAGATCAGATCGGCGCCGCCCAGGGTCGCTCCCTGCATGTAGAAGGCCGGCTCCATCGCCGCCTGTTCGTCGGGCGCCTTCGAGTCGCCGCCGCCGGCGACACCTAGCGATGGGATGCCCCAGAACTTGGCCAGTTCCGACATGCCGACCATCATCAGGAGCATCTCCGGGCCGCTGGACGCGACGTTTCCCGTTCTCATGTCCATCACGAACGGAACTGTGCCCGTTATGTAGGGGGTTCCGGGCCGACGCAGCTGGGAGATAGCCAACCCGCAGAGTGTCTCGGCCGCCGCGAGGACCAACGTGGACGCAACCGTCACCGGAGAGCTGCCACCGACCTGCGGCGCTCCCTGGCACACCACCGGGATCCCTCGGTCCGCGCACATGAGCAGCTTGTCGAGGGTCTCCTCGTTGAACATGAGCGGAGAGACGGGGTTGAGGTAGGGGATCACGAACGGGCGCTCGGAAAACGCGTCGGCGCCGCCGCTCACGGCTTCGGCCATCTCGAAGATATCTCCGAGCGTCGGGGCGTCCGCGACAAGAACCATCAGAGGCTTCGTCGTGTTCGTGACCATCGACAGGAACTCGTGCTGATTGACCAGTTCGATGGGCAGGTCGGCAGACTGACGGACGACCCCCGGCGTAGTCACGAAGTCGATGTTCGGCAGGCCGTCGCCGAGTCGAGCCGCACTCGCGATGTCGTCCAGCGTGAAGTCGCGGCGGTCGTGGTCGGCCGGGTCCAGATAGGTCAGATTGGTTACGCCTACGCTGAGGTAGGTGCTGCCCTCACCCAACCGCATCGCCGGAGCGCCCGTCCGGTCGTAGATGGTGAAGCGCGAGGGTGCGCTCTCCAGGGCGCATTCGACGACGGACCGCGGAACGGTCATCAGGCCGTCCTCCAGCACTCGTGCACCCGCTCCTTCCAGAAGGGAGCGGGCCTCAGCCGTGGCCAAGCGTATACCGACCGTATCCAGAACCTCCAGGGCGGCCTCGTGCAGCCGCCTTCGCTGAGGTTCGTCCAGGAGGGTCAACCGCGGGGTCGCCCGGGTTCCTGAGGAAGAGCCACCATCCATTCCGGTCATCGAGGCATCATCTCAGGACGACCCGTCCGTGTCGGGCCCTACCTGCAGCAGGCCCTGCCGTCGGCTCGACCGCTAGGCCTCGTCCGGAAGGATCGCTGCTCGGCGGTCGATCACGGCCTGCATCCCGGCAAGAACCTCTTGCGGAAGGGACTCCACCACGTGCTGTGCGCGAATCAGCGCGACCTTCTCGCGGGCGCGCTCGAGCATCGTGGTGCTGCCGCGCGACTCCCACAGATCGCGGGGCTCCCACGAGGTAAGCGTCGGTTCCCACAGATCTCGGAAATGATCGCGGGTGTGCTGATGGCCGAGGAAGAACCCCCCCGGTCCGACCTCCTTTATGACGTCCAGAGCTAGGGTCGTCTCATCGACCTCCATGCCCCGGAAGAAGCGTCGGTGCATCCCGATAGCCTCGTCGGCGTAGACGAGTAGCACGGGAGAATGCAGGAGTCCACATTCGAGACGCCCGGAGTTGAAAGACATGTCAGCTCCGCTGAGCATCACGCCCTGGGAGTAGTAGGGAACCTCGAACGCGGCCTGTTCGTCCGGGATCTTCGAGTCGCTGCTGCCGGAGGAGGTAAGCGAGGGGATCCCCCAGTGCCGGGTGAGCTCTCCCATCGCGATGACGACGTGCATCCAATCCGGGGTAGTGGTGGCCGTGTTGCCACTGCGCATGTCCATCACGAATGGAACGACGCCGCTCACGAAAGGAGTGCCGGCGTTGCGCAACTGCGAAAGCACTAGACCCATGAGCGTTTCAGCCGCACTGATGACCAGTCCCCCGGCCGCGGTGACCGGGGTGCTTCCGCCGATCGGCGGAGCCGCCTGCACGCATACCGGCGTCCCGCGATCTGCCGCGAGGAACAGCTTGTCCACCGTCTCGGGATTGAACACCAGCGGCGAGACCGGATTTAGGTAGGGCATCAGGAATGGCTTCGCGTTGAACGAGTCTCGCCCACCGGCGATCAGGTCGGCCATCTCGAAGATGTCCTCCATCTGATAGGCGTCCGGTGTCAGGATCACCAGCGGCATAGTGGTGTTGGACACCATCTCGATGAAAGCCATCTGATCTAGCAGTTCGACGCGACGCCCCGAGCTCGGCTTGACCACCCCCGGCGTGGCAACGAAGTCGATGTTGGGAAGGGCATCGGCGAGGAAGGCCACCTTCCCTATGTCGTCGAGAGTGAAGTCGTGACGATCTCCGTCGATGTCGATGTAGGCGAGGTTGGTGACCCCGGCGCCGTAGTAGGTCATCCCCGCGCCTAGGAAGATGGCCTCCTCGCCGTTGCGGTCGTAGAGGCTGAACGCCCTCGGTGCCGACGCCAGCGAGGCGTCCACGAGACCCCGCGGGATCTTGATGAGGGTATCGCCCTCGAGGGTTCCGCCGGCCGCGACCAGCATCTCACGGGCATCCTCATGAGCCACCTCGATGCCAACGTCTTCGAGGACGGTCATCGCGCCGTCGTGGATGGCTCGGATCTTCTCGTCGGTCAACAGCCGGAACTGTGGAGCGTCGCGGCTGGTGCGGTCGATACCCATCTGGCCTCTCGTTCGACGGCTGACGTGGGGAAAGGATAGCCGAGGAGCTAGTTCCCAGAGCCGCCCCCGATGCCTAAACTGATGGGGAACCTCAGCCGACGTACCCGGGTGCATGAGGAGAGGGCTATGTCCAAGGATGTGTCCGCGAAGATCCCCGCCTACGGCAGGTGCCAGACCAAGGCCGCTTTGGAACGGGCCGCCGCGGAGGGATACAACGCGGAAGTCCGGATCGACGACATCCGCGGTGGGGGGGCGTTCGATCGCCTCAGCATCGTAGGCTGCACCATCGGCCTCAACGACATCCCCGAGGACTGGATCCTTCGGGTCTCCGACGAGAACCTCTCATGGATGGCCATCGTGACCCGCAAGAACGGCAAGCTATCCGTGGAATGACACCCTGGACGATCAGGCACCCGAGAGCTTGCGGGGTTTGCGGGGCTTCGGCTTCTTCGGGGGAAGGGACGACGCGTATGCGACCCCCTCACCCACCCACCGCTGGAGCATCTTCGCCGTGCGAACCCCTTCCGGCTTCACGAACACGAACCCGCGCATCGGCTTCCCAGTGAAATCCATCGGGCGCACGTGGGGTTCGGCGAGGGCCTTGTCCGTGTCTGCCGGCGCCATGCGAACCATGAGTTCATCTTTGGATATCCCGACCGCCATATTCCCTCGGATGGTGTAGCAAAGCCCCCCGAACATCTTGATCTCAGTGACACCTCGCACGGATCCGAGGGCAGCTCGGACGCGCTCGGCTAGCTCCTCATCGTGCGGCATGCTTGCATGGTAGACCCTCGACCTAGTCCTGGCCGTACTCCTCTTCGGCCTCGGCCTCGTAGCGTTCCACGATGGCGTCGAGTTCCTTTGCGACGTCTTCGTCCATCGGCATGGGTTCGTAGTTGGCGAGCACATCCTTGACGATCGCGTCCGCGGCCTGCATCGGACCGGGCTTGCCATCGAGCTCCCATTGCTCCCACGTACCTGTATACAGGACGTCGGAGCGGTAGAAGTCCCGCATGTGATCTCGCGTGTGCTCCTCTCCGAGGAAGTGCCCCGTCTGGTTGCCGATCACCGACTCGACGACGTTCACCGCGAGCTGCTCGTCGGAGAAGTCCACGCCGTCCAACCAGCGCTTGCCGATCTTCATGATCTCCGCGTCCAGCACCATCGCGGCCAAGGAGTAGACGCCGGCGTTGTAGTACGAACCCACGCCGGTCAGCAGGTCGCCCGGAAGCACCAGGCTCGTCATGCACGAGAACGTGTTCTGCATCCCCGCGTGCCAATCGCTGGTCATCGCGCCGGTACCCATCGTCGAGCACACCGACGGGATGTTGTAGCGGCGAGCCATCGCGGGACCGGCCGTCTCCATGAGGAGTTCTTCTCCCCCCCAGGCTTGGTTCATCGAACCCGACCCCATGTCTATGCCCGACGCGTACTGGACGTAGAACGTGCGGGCTCCGGGGACGAGGGTCTCCTGGATGACGATGCCGGAAAGAACCTCCGCGTTCGCGAGGGTGATCGTGCCCGCGACCGACGCGGGAGACGTCGCGGCCATCAACGGCATCGAGCAGATCCCGGCGGGGATGCCCGCCTTCCCGAACGTCTCGAGAGCGTCGACCGGTCCTGACTCCCAATGCAGGGGGGAGATCACGCACTGGAAGTTCGACATCACGGGCCTGTTGTAGAGATCCTCCTTGCCCTGGATCGCCTCACACATCTCCACGATGGCGCGCGCGTTGTAGTTGTCGTAGGCGGTCATCTGCATGATGTGCTTGGCGGTGGCAGGGAAGAGTGCATGCGTTTCGTGCAACGGGCGGACGGCCACCGGCTTGTCGTTCGCCGAGATCGAGATGAAGAGGAAGCCGATCTCCGGCAGGTGATCCGCCAACACTCCCAGTTGACGCAGGTCTTCTTTGGTGGAGTATCGGCGGTCACCGGTTTCCAGGTCGATGATCTCCGCAGGACATCCGTCGGTGGAGAGATAGGAGTAGCGGCCGTCGATAACGAGGTCGTTGGCGGGATTGCGGGCACCCAGGATGAACTCGCGCGGCGCCAGGGCGACCATGTCCTCGACGTACTGGGGGTCGAAGTAGATGCGACCCTTGTCGAAATCGACCTTCTGACCGTTGTCGGCCATGATCTTCATGAGCCGGTCGCTGTTCGTGCTGATCCCCGCACGTTCGAGGATGTCGAGCGAGGCTTGGTGGACCCTGTCGAGATCCTCGGGAGCGTAGATCGGGAGTTCGTACTTCTGCGGGAAGCGGGTGACCCCGCCCTGCGGGACCTGTTCCATGGTGGGGCCTCCTCGGGTGGCCGGTGATGGGCGTCTTCTGCGCGAAGACCTGAGTCTAGACTCAGGAGCAAGTTGGTGACGTCCTCGGGACAGATCTCGCCATGCGCGGCCCTCGAGAGAGCACCACCAGCAGGCTCAGGTGGGCCAGTCGCGTTTGGGCAGCTCGTTGCTCAGCAGATCGTCCAGCGAGGGTTTGCGCTTGCGCCCGACCTCGGCTTCCTTCTCCGCGAAGGTGACCCCGGCGTCGTCGTCCGCGGCTTCGAGCATCTCTTCGAGCGAGCTACCGGCGCTCCCCTTCAGCCGGATGCGAAGTGCCGCAAGTACGGAAGCATGGCGCTCCGAGAGTCCCTCCGCGACCTTGATCTCGGTCAGGGTCCTCTCCGCCGAAGCCAGCAGTTCTTCGTCGTCCATAGAGACAGTCTGCCACCTCTAGACGCAAGCATCCGATGGGTGTACAGGTAAGCCATGTCGTCCGAACACGCCGCCGGACTCGTTCTAGCCGTCTCGTCTTTGGCTTGGCTGATCGGGGCGTGCCTACCCCGGGAACCGATGAAGGTCTTCTCCGTGGGGCTCGTGGAACACCTGGCCCCGATCCTCGGCGCCCTCTCGCTGGCCGGCTCTGTCTTCTCGGTCGCCATGATCCTGACGCTCCAGCCCAAGGTAAGGTGGTGAGGAGTTGCGCCTTCGCCACTGCGCTTGGGTGCACGGGACAGGGGAAAGGTCGATATGAAGCAGCGTTCCCGCAGGATCGCCGCGTTATCGGTTGTGGCTCTTCTTTTCGGGATGGCTCTAGCCCCGGTCGCCGCTCGAGCGACAAGCTCCCCGGTCCCGCAAGGTCCCGCAGGCAGCATCAGCGGGACGCCCGTTCTGTCCATCAACGACGTCTCGCTCACCGAAGGCAACTCCGGCAGCAAGCTAGAGACCTTCACCGTGACCATGTCGCAGTCGAGCACAAGCACCGTGGCGGTGGACTGGGCAACGTGCGGGACCTCGTGCGACCCCTACTGGAGCACCGCCTCTGAGGGATCCGACTTCGCTTCCGCTTCCGGGACCCTCGCCTTCAGTCCTGGTCAGACGTTCAAGACCGTTTCGGTGACTGTCTACGGTGATACCACCTTTGAACCCGACGAGTACTACTCCGTGTCCCTCTCCAATCCTTCCGGGGCCACTCTCGACGCCGACCGGTGGGGAAGCTGGGGCAGCATCCTCAACGACGATGTAGTCGACACCACTGCACCCGACACGATCATCGATACGGGCCCGTCCGTCACCGTCGGTACGACCAGCGCGAACTTCACGTTCCATGCCACGGAAGTCGCGACCTTCGAGTGCGACATGGACTCCCTGGGATGGTCGAACTGCTCATCGCCCGAGGACTACACCGGGCTGACCGATGGTTCTCACACCTTCCAGGTTCGCGCCACCGATGGGGTTGCCAACACCGACCTCAGCCCCGCATCGCGAACCTGGACCGTTGACACGGCCCTGCCACCCGACACGACGCCGCCCGGGGCCACCATCGACTCCGGCCCCGAAGGCACCGTGGCATCGACCACCGCTGACTTCACATTCAGTGGGACCGACGCAGACTCGGGTGTGGCCTCCTTCCAGTGCGACTTGGACTCAGCCGGATGGTTGTCCTGCACCTCCCCTCAGTCTTACCCATCCCTTGCCGATGGCTCCCATACCCTCCAGGCAAGAGCGATCGACGGTGCCGGCAATATCGGGGCAGCCGCTAGTCGCACCTGGACGATCGACGCAACGCCGCCCGGCACAACCATCGATACCGGACCCACCGGTACGGTTACGGTGGCCACCGCCACGTTCACCTTCAGCGGAACGGACGCGGGTTCGGGTGTGGCCTCCTTCGAGTGTGCGCTGGACGCGGCCGCTTTCGCCGCCTGTACGTCTCCACAGTCGCTCACGGGTCTCGCTGGCGGCGCCCATTCCTTCAAGGTGAGGGCCATCGACGTCGCCGGCAACGTGGACGCGACCCCTGCCACCCGCGCCTGGACGGCCACACTTCCGCGCGTCGACGCGATGATCCATTCTCCGGCTACCTCGCTGTTCACCGGCGACAACGTCTACAACACCACCGCCGTCGGACAGACCGTCAACATGAACTCCGCCCGTGGCACACATCGGATCTTCACGGTCAAGGTCCAAAACGACGGGCTCG
>Ga0315281_10005814_pt1 | contig 17601 bp, 12 predicted proteins | sample YL17G07_0_MG_FD_204540 | JGI IMG/M metagenome (GOLD analysis project Ga0315281, IMG submission 204540) | Sediment microbial communities from Yellowstone Lake, YNP, Wyoming, USA - YL17G07_0 | ecosystem: Environmental > Aquatic > Freshwater > Lake > Sediment | place: USA: Wyoming | collected...
GAGAGAGAAAGGCGCCGACTGGCCCGAAGCCCTTCGCTGGGCTTGCGCGGCGGGCACTGCCAAGGCCCTCGAAGCCCGGACCGACCACCTGAACCTTGAAGCTGCACGCAGCCTTTATCGTCGCGTAAGAATGAGAGTTCTGTAGGCGCACCGCGAGGGGAAATGCCGGTTGTGGGTGCACCCCTCCCTTGCAGGAGGTAAGAACGCCCCCGTGGGTCATTTCAAGCGGCCACACGGTGCCGCAGAGCTTTGGTGCGCCGCACGCGGAACAGTACATCCTTGATGCCAAGGCTTGGGACTTCGACCTCTTTGAGCCGAAGCCCGGGTTCCCTCCGGCTCTTGATGAGTGCTTTCACTCTCCCGCCGCGTCGACTCAATCACCGGCCCGGCGTCCTAACGGAAGTCGCCCAGGCCCGAAAGGAAAACTTACTTCACCCGTTCGAAGACAATTTCGACGACATCAAGTCCCAACCCCTCCGAATGTGTGTCCTTGCCGATCAGATGTAAGAAGACTGTGTTGTCGCCCGCGTCCATTTCCAGGACGCCGAGTGGAAGCACGGCGCTCAGCTTCGGCTGCTCCGCATAAAGGTTCACAGGTTCCCCAGCCGGCCTGTCATCACGGAACATCTGGACTATCCCTTGCGCGGGGCCGTTGACGGTTTTCACTCCCACCCTATAGCTTCCTGCGGAAGGCATATCGAAGACAAACGCGATGTGGTGACCACCGAAAAGGTCTTCGCCCGTAGCCTTCAACGACAAATACCTAACCTTGTTTCCTCCAATCTCTGCGGTTTGCTTAGTCAAAGTTGCATTTTGCAGTGAGAAGGAATGGATCGGGACACTCCAACCCGGGGTAAACACGACCCTTTCGGGGTCGACCACTCGGCGAGTCGCGACCGCGGGGAACGAAAGATCAGCCGTGGGGCGTTCCTGCGAATAGAAGAATGTCACGCTGGTGTAGTCAGTGGGTATCAGGTTCCCGCTTGGCCCGTGCTCAATCGTGTAGTCCATGCTCTCTTTGTAGGAGTACGCGTCGGTGACCATCAAACGATATCCACCTGTTCGACCAAGGTACTTCTTGTATTCCAGGCATCCACTGAGAGGAAATGAGGCACGGCCTTCCCAGCGGCCGGAGACGTCATACCATCCCCCGTTGAAGGAATCTTCCGAACCAGTCCCGGGAATGGCGAGTTGCCCATCACTGATGACTCGATCATCCCCTTCGAAGAAACCGGTAGTGCCCGGCTCCATGCCTTGCGCTTGGAGAATGTTACCTACGACGTGTCCTCTGCCGTTCGTCCTAAGAAAAGTATATGGCGAACCCTCGCGCGTCGGCTTCTCGCGTCTCCAGAGTGCGTAGAATCTGCCTTCATCCGCAGCCTTGGCAACGGCCGCCCAGGTGATCTCAGCTTCGATTTCAAGCGGGGGCCCGTAAGTCCTTTCGGAAACCAGTTCGATCCGGGCAGAGTTTTCGAAGGGCATAGGAAAGTAGAGATAGTTTGTACCGTTCGAGGTGCCGAGGAGAAGCGATCTCACCGACGGCTCGCCGAAGCTATATCCAAACAGGTCGCCCACCGGGCTGGCCACTGCGGGTTCACGGTCGCCGTCCCAATACATTTTGAGGAGGATATCCCGATCTTTTCCCGCAAAAGCCGAAGCGGGGCTGAGTTTCAGGCCGACGATTCTGCCGGGATTTGCCATCTCAAACAGCTTTACTACTTGACCCGGTCGCAGGGTCTGCCGGGTGGTGTGCGTCTCAAGCTTGGCGCCTGCGGGAACAAGATAAGGCGTAATGTCAGACCCCGCCATGCGAAAGAGCTTTCGGGCTTCTTCCAGGTGATGGAGAAAAGCCTCCGAGGGAGGACCCTGGTAGGTTGGAATCACGAAATCCTTCGGATACTGGGCATAATTGATCTGATAGAAGTGGACCGTCTCCGCTTTCACCACGACCTTGCAGGAGCGCTGATAGGCCAGTGGGACATAGGAGTAGTGGCCACCAACTCCGCTTCCCACTAGAGGAAACAAGAACGGCGCATGCTTGCCGTCAAAAAGCTCCGCGAATTTCAACCGCATTCGCGGGACGGATTCGCCGTCAAAATAGAATTCGATGACGTCATCCGTCGGGGTGGGTGTGTGAATACGATAAATGATTCCGGGGCCTTCCAGATCCGCGGCGACCAATCCCCCGGCCTCTTTTCGAATGAAGGAGTACTTACCTGAGAATCCGTCGTCATTGCCCCCGGTCCGGTCGTAGCTGGAAACACAGCCGACTTTCACTGCCTGTTTTAGCTTCGGCAGCAGATCCAGGCGGTAGAGTTCCTCAATCCCTAGAACTTGTCGCTGCTGTGATAATTCACGATTGGCCGATGCACCGAAGACGCGGGTCGCCATTGCCAAAATGCAAAAGGAGAGAATCCAGAGCTTGCCATGCCTCTGCCGTCCTTGTCTTCGCATCTTCGATCCTTTCGTCAGGGGAACGATTTTGGGTTGCCCGAGGGTACACTGCCAGACTCCTTCGGCGGGCCAGGATGACGCGAAAGACCACTTTCCGCGCTCTGCCCTCTCCCGCGGACTCCACGTCCCCTTCCTGAGCTTCTTCGAGCGAGACTGCGGCGCTTATCGGGTAATCTGGGGAACGCGCACCTTGCAGCCGGCGAAGCCGTAATGCGCGATGAAGGCGTAGCAGGCTAGGAGAATCGCCATGGCCGTGGCCATGCTCCGGGTTACTCCGAACACCAGTCCTTCGATGGGGGGGAACACGGCGCCGCCGATGATCGCCATCACCATCAGTGATCCACCCAGCTTCGTGTTTGGTCCCAGCTCCTTGATGCCCAGGGCAAAAATCGTCGGGAACATCAGGGACATGAAGAAACTGGTCAGGAAGAGGGCCCAGACGCCGACCCAGCCGGGGTGCAGCACGGCGATTGCGACGAGCCCGCAGTTTACGACTCCGTAAACGCCCATCAGCTTGCGCGGCGAGACGAATTTCATTAAGTACGTGGCTGAAAACCGCCCCACGCCGAAGGCGACCAGCGTCCCGGTCAGGAAATAGCCCGCCACCTTTTCCGGCTGGCGGGTGTAGTCCTGAATGTACTGGATGTAATAGCTCCAGGTCCCCACCTGCGCGCCGACGTAGAGGAACTGCGCCAGGACACCCAGGACGAAGTGACGATACTTGAACAGATCCAGGAACCGGCCCTTCGCCCGTTCGGCCCCCACCTGCGCCTCTTCCGCGACTTTCGGGAACTTCGTTTTCAGGATCAACAGCGCCCAGATGAAGATCACGCTGCCGATGACGAGATACGGCGTGACCACCCGCATCGTCTCGTGCCGCAGGTACGCGTCGTATTCCCCTGCGGCTTTCAAGGCGCTGACCTGCACTTGCGTCAGTTCGACTCCCGAGAAGATGAAAACCGTTCCGGCCAGGACCCCGGATACCGCGCCGAGCGGGTTGAAGGCCTGAGAGAAATTCAGCCGCCGCTCCGAAGTCCGCGGGTCGCCCAAGACGGCAATGAACGGGTTTGCTCCTGTTTCCAGGAACGCCGCGCCGCTGGCAATGACAAACAGGGCGAACAGGAAAAACCCGTATTGCCGGACCATGGCCGCCGGCCAAAAAAGAAAGGTCCCGGCAGCGTACAGAAGCAGCCCGATGACCAGCCCGGTCTTGTAACTGTACTTGCGCATGATCAGCGCGGCGGGCATCGAGAGGAGGAAATACCCCATGTAAAACGCCGACTGGATCAGGCCGGCTTTGAAGCGCGTGATCTCGAACGACTTCATGAACTGCTTGATGAGAATGTCGTTCATGTTGCTGGGAATGCCCCAGAACAAGAACAACGCCGTCACCAGAACAAACGGCAGAACATTGCCCGGTGAGAACAGCTTGGGTTCATCTTTCAAGCTCTGCCCTGCCTTGACGAGCGTACTTGAGGATTGAGTCATATGCGAATCCCTATGTTCAGCCGGTTGCCCGGGGGAGTTTGCCGCAGTCGCTCTCGAACATAAGCGAGCCAGAAGTAAGTTGACACCAACGCGAGCCGCCGAACGGTCGGCTTTGCCATTCCATCTTTTGGCGGTGGGATGTAGGCGTGTCTAGCCAAACGTTTAGACTAAGGGCATGGGGCCCGTTTGTCAAGGCTTCTGCTCCAAAACTGAAGTGGGAGCTTTACACGACGGTGAAGCCCATGTACATTTTTTTAGGGATTCACGGCCGATATCGTCTGGCTTCCGGAGCCCGTTCGGTTCTTGAACGCCAGGGTTGACATGATGATCGAGGATAATAACTTCCACTGTGTAAGGAGTCCCTCCATCCGGAGGCCGTTGATCGGACCATCTATCCCGGGGCCACCTCGAAGCCGTTCTCATTGCGGTGGCCGAATCAGACCAGCGGAAAGAGAAATTGACAGGCAGAGCTCCAGGCCCTGCCCGACTGTACAGCCGCCCGCGTCGGCGCCCAGGTCACGCCCTTGCATTGCCTTACCCTCCGCGCGGGCGATGATCGGTTTACCAATAGCAAAGGAAACCTGCCAAATGATTTCCCGCGGAGGCGAAGTGCAAATGACAAACCTTGGACAACAGGAATCGCAAGCAGGCGCCGTATACATTTGCCGTCTAACCGTTCTGTTTCTTATGCTGGTTTTCGTGGCGAGCCCTTCACTGCGGGCTCAAGGAGGATGTGCCAAGCAGGGAGGGCCTCTGGACGGGTTGTTCCTTCTGAAAGACAGCAAGACAAGCCGCATTTCGTCATTCGATCCCAGTGGTGCCAATCGCGACTGGATTACGATTGCACCTGGCGAAACGAGGAGTCTGTTGGAGATCTCAGGGACCGGTGTCATTCGCCGTTTCTACGTTGCGCCCCTGGCGCCCGATCGGATGCGCTATCGCAAAGTCATCCTGCGGATGTACTGGGACGGCGAGAAGGAGCCCAGCGTCGAGGTTCCGCTGGGGGACTTTTTCGGCTCGGGCCTGGGCACGCTCAGGTATTTTCACTCCCTGGTCGTCGACATCAACCCAGGTTTTCGCGGTTGGGACTTTGATGGCCTAGTCTCTTACTTCCCGATGCCTTTCCAGAAAGGCGCGCGCATTACGCTGGAGAATGATGGAAAGGTTCCAGAGTTCCGCCTCTGGTATCACATCGACTTTGAGCAGTACGCCGATGGGGCCCTGCCACCCAATGCAGGGACGTTCCACGCCCAGTGGCGCCGTGTCGCCCGGCCCCCCGTGCGGGAAGGGAATCCTAAGAACACGACGCTCGGCAACGTGGACGTTAAGAACACCACCGGCGAGGACAACTATGTGATTCTGGATGCGGAAGGACAAGGGAGTTACGTGGGCCTCTTCCTGACGGTCGATAACATCGCAGGCGGGTGGTACGGAGAGGGAGACGACATGATCTTCGTGGACGGGGCCAAGTGGCCCCCCACTTATCCGGGCACGGGCCACGAGGAAATCTTTAATAGTGGGTGTTGTCCTGATGCCGAATTCTGGGGGCCCTACACGGGTTTCTATCTGATCGAGAACCTGAACGGGAACTTCGGCGGCAAGAACCAGATGTATCGATTTTTTGCTAATGATCCCGTGCGCTTTCGAAAGTCGATCTGTGTCACGGTGGAACACGGACATGCCAACAATTTTGAAAACGACTATACCTCGACGGCGTTTTGGTATCAGAAAGATCCGCACAAAGCGTTCCCTCTGATGCCGAGCGCCCAGGAGCGCCTGCCGGGCTGGCCGGCGGGGGTGGGGGAGGCGCTGGAAAAGGAAGCGAAACTGGGGGCAGAACTGGCGGCAATGTTGAATGACGGGAAACTCCGCCTGAGTGGACCGGACGGGAAGCTGCTCCAGACGCTCGTGGCGGACTCCAACAAGGCGTTCCGGGAGCTACGATACCAGGACTTCATGCGCAACGTGCTGGTGCTGGAGTCCTTGGTGAATCGCTACAGACGACCGAACCCCTGATGCCCGCGGACATATCCCGAGTGTGCCAGCTCGGGTGATCACGGGCGGAAGACGGGGGCCGTTGGACCATCTTGACCGGCGGGTGCCCCAACCCCGAACGGGAGAACGACGAAAGCCGCGGACGACGTCACCTATGGAGGCTGCTCATCCTGACCAGAAGATCCGAAAACGGAAATGCTGGCCTAGACATCCGTCAACACGAGGTGGGCGAAGATGGTTGTGGAGTGCCCGCGAAGGTTTGCGGCAGCGCGGGTCAGTCTAAAAGGAGGAAAGCATGACGCCAAGAGAGCGTGTGATAGCGGCAATGAACGGAGAGGAAGTATTTCCCATTGCCTCTGATGTGTTTGAGAACGGGGTGCATCCAGAACTGCGCGCGAAACTGCTCCGGCACTTCGGGTTGGCCGAAGACGACAATGAAGGGTTACTGAAGGCCCTCGATGCCTGCTTACGGTGGGCCAGGCCCCTTTATATTGGCCCCCCGCTCGAAGAAGGCACTTCCCACACTCCGGTGTTTCCCGCCCTGAAGATGGTGAAGGATATCTGGGGGACTTGGGGGGAAGGCGCGGCCACCTATTATGACGGGCTCCCTCGTCCGCTGCGCTCGGCGGAGACCGTAGCCGATGTAGAGGCCCACCCCTGGCCGAACCCAGACTGGTTTGACTATGACCGCATCGGATGGATTTTGGATCCACCCGAAGCCTACTTACCGGTGGCGGAATGGGCTACGCGAAAAGGCGACTACGCGCGGCTGGCTGGTGGTTGGAGCCCTGTGTTCAGCAAAGTGATGGACATGTTTGGCATGGAAACGGGGCTCACCCATATAGCGGACCATCCCGCGCTTATCGAGGCAACAATCGCGCACATCGCTGACTTTCTCGAAGAGTACTACCGCCGCTTCGCGCGCGCTGGTCACGGGCACTTTGAAATTCTCGCTTGGGGCGACGACTTTGCCAGCCAACAGAGTCTGCTGTTGAGGCCGGCCCTGTGGCGCAAATGGTTCCTCCCTGTATGGAAGCGCCTATTCGCCATCGCCCACGAAAACGATATGAAGGTGGCGCTCCATTCGTGCGGCTCGGTGCGCGCCATCGTGGGTGACCTTGTCGATGTTGGGCTTGACATTCTGGAGAACGTCCAAGTGACGGCAGTAGGCATGGATCCCGCAGAACTCAAGCGGGAGTTCGGCCAGCATCTCACGTTCTACGGGGGCATGGATACTCAACGCATCTTACCCCAGGGCAGTCCCGAAGACGTGCGGCGCGAGGTCCGGCGCTTGATCGACATCCTGGGTGAAAATGGGCGCTACATCTTCTGCACCATGCACTACCTGATGGACGACGTGCCTATGGAAAACGCGCTGGCGATGCATGACGAAGTCAAAGCGTATCGGCGTTGACATTTGCTTCTGGCGAAAATTCTTGACGTTGGGAACCTTGGTGGGAATCATGCCGCGGACGATTTCTGCGGAGAGTTATGCCCAGACCAATCGTCGTAGGCAGTGTCAAACTCGAGCTAGTTTGTTCGGCAGACAGGATTCCCCGCGCGCTGGGAAACAGCACGGGCATTGCTTTTGACCGCGGCCGAGGCGGCGAGGACCCCAATTGTCCAATTGGGCCATAGCTATGGTGGCCGGGCTGAGCAGCACCCAGAATGGGAGAAACCCTCATGCGTCCTAGAGATCGTTTTCTGGCTGCACTGAAGCGAAAGCCCGTAGACAGGGCCCGCCATGGTCCCGCCTCTCTGCCGGGTTTGATGTGATTCTCTTCCTCGCCCCCGGCAAGTTCAAGCGAACGCGTTGTGCCGGCTGGCGAAGACATCACCTTCTTGATATCTGCGAAGGCTCGCGTGCCCAAGAGTTGTGCTTATTTGCCGGAGGTTCTCCACAGGGAATGCGCATGGCTGATCGCAGATACCTCACCCGGAATGTCTCCGTCACCCGCGAAACTACTGAATTCTGCCGGAATCCTCACCCTCTCGCTGGACTAGTTTTCGGGGGGACGGCACCTTGGCCCGCCCCGATATCGGGCACGCGCCCCGGAAGTTAGGAACCCTACGGCGTGGCTCGTTGTCTCACGGTTCGGAACGGGTTGGACTTTGTGCCGCCGTGAGTGACGTGTCCGAGAGTTCCTGTTGGAAGGAATAGAAATACGCTCCCGCGACAAAAATGAGGCCGCCGACTATATTGCCCAGCGTCACCGGTATCAGGTTCCATTGAGTGAACTGCATCCAGCTAACCTTGGCGCCCATCATGATTCCTGCTGGTATGAAATACATATTCGCCACGCTGTGTTCAAATCCGCAAGCCACGAAGGCCATGATGGGGAACCAAACGCCAAAGAACTTACCGATCATATTCTTGGAGGCAAAGCCCAGAAGGATGGCCACATTCACCAACAGGTTGCAGGCGACGCCCTTCATGAAGGCGGACCACAGGCCTGCCGCCCCGGCTGCCAGGTAGGGCAAGGTTTTTGCCTCCGCCATGCTGACTCCATTCAGCCCGAAAGCGGTCAGCTCAGGCGTACCGCCCTTGCTGAAGGGTCCCACGGACATCAAATAGGCCCAAAAAAGAGAACCGGCAAAATTCGCGATGTACACCCAAAACCAGGCGTTCAAGACTCTGGCCCAGGTGGCCTTCTTCTGAAAGACTGCCATGGGAATCAGCATGGTATCGCCGGTAAAAAGCGACATGCCGGTGAGAACAATCGCAATTAAGCCTACAGGAAATACCGCGCCGGCAATCGTGGCTTTGAAGCCGGGCCCCAGACTGTTCTCCAGCCCGGTGGAACAGACCGTGGCCAGCGCCGCGCCTACGGCGATAAACAACCCAGCCATAAAACCTCTCACCAGAAGGTTCGGTACGCCGAGATTGGCTTTGTACCTTCCGGCTTCTCCCGCCAACTGGACGATTTCGACAGGTTTGTGAGCCATTGTTACTCTGCCTCCCCAGACAATTGCCTAAGTTCGCCCGCAGAGCGGACCTCTACGTGAGCCTGGCATTTTACCCGATAGCACAAGAGCTGATGCTCTACAAAGCGCCCAGAGTGGACTGGGCTTGGTTGGAGATCAGCCGCCGGCCAGCACTAGTACACGGCCGGGACAGCCGTGCTGCGACAACGTGAACATTCCGAGACACTAAAGAAGCGTGGCCTGCGTCAGCCGCAGGCACTCACCTGCCGGAGCGGCCCGCGCGGATTTGTCCGTTGACTTCAGAGGGCAAGTGTGCTAGACTACAAAGGTGGGGAAATACGGCGCCCGACGACCCCGACGCCGGGCGCGGAGCGGCAACCGATGAGGGCGGACGGAACCCGGGCGACACCCTGGAGTAGTGAATATGACCCCACAATGCCCAGACTCCCTATAAATACCCACGCAAAAAGGCAAAGCTGGTAAGTTATTATTTCTCAATAAGTTAGCATTTTAACTCGAGGAGCAAAGCTGGTATATTATTGAAAACACAGGAAGAGCGGTTGAACACGCAATATACCTGTAAGTCTAAGCTTTTCAGTTGCTTGCAAGAGGCATGGCGAAAGCAAAGCTTAAGTGGGTGAGTTTGGTCTGGAGCGGGGCTGTTCTCCCGGCAGGAATGAAATCGAGGCGTGGCATTCTTATAGACGCTCATGGGCTATACTGGCGTTTCCTGAATGCGACACGCGGGCGGCGTTCCCCGACCCAGTCGGGGCAGGTACCGACCGCCGCGACAGCAGGTGAAGGATGCCCACCAGGAATCTGGAAGATGTCGCCATCATCGTCAATCCGGCGAAGGACAACGTGGCCGTAGTCACGGTGGATTCTCTGGAGAAAGGCGCCGCGCTCCTATACGGCGGCGCGCGCATCGTGATTTCGGATCACGTCCCGCGCGGCCAGAGCTTCGCCCTCAAGAAAATCCGCAGGGGGGAGGCCTTCATTTCCCTGGGTGATCCAACCGGTCTCGCCGCGCGCGCGGTTGAGCCCGGCGAACCCATTGATGAGAGCAATCTCCAGAACCGGCTGCCCCGGCTGCGGGTGCGCTACCGTGACAACCCACCTACGCCGATTGACCCGCAGCTCGCCGCGCTGACCTTCGACGGCTACCTCCGCCCCGAGGGCAGCGTCGGGGCGCGGAACTACGTGGGCGTGGTCACTTCGGGAATGTGCTCTTCCGCCGAGGCGCGCGAAATCGCGGGCCGCGCCCGGCGCGAAATCTACACGCGCGAAAAATTCCCCCAGGTGGACGGCGTCGTGCCCATCGTCCACGAATCCGGCTGCGGCATGCCCGACGGGCGGGCCGTGCAACTTCTGAACGAACTGCTCGCCAACATCCTGCGCCACCCCAATCTGGGCGCGGCGGTTTACATCGATCTCGGCTGCGGCAAGACCTGTGTGGAGTGTTCCGCGCCGATCTTTCAGAGCGCGGTTCCGGATTACGACCGGCGCGTCGTGAATCTGACCATCCAGCAGTTGGGCGGCAGCCGGCAGACCGTGGCGCGAGGTCTGGAAGTTGTCGAGAAGCTGCTTCGACATGCCAACCGGTTCCAGCGACAGCCGGTCCCGGTCTCGAAGCTGGTTGTGGGAACCGAATGCGGAGGCTCCGATCGCTGGTCGGGTGTGACCGCCAATCCTGCCGTGGGCGTCGCGGCCGATATGTTCGTGCAGGCCGGGGCGGCCGTCTTCCTGCCGGAGATCCCGGAGCTCCAGGGCGCCGCCATGGTGGACTTGGTCAGGCGCGCCCGTACTCGCACCGTGGGACGCAAGCTGATGCAAGCCGTGAAGCGTTATGAGTCCTACGTGAGGAAATTCGGTGATGATTTTCGAGATAACCCTTCACCAGGCAATATCAAAGGGGGTCTTTACAACATCTACGTGAAGTCCAGCGGGGCCAAAGCCAAGGGTGGCACTTCCGTCGTTGCAGACTTGGTTGAATACGGTGAGTGGTTGGGCGAGCGGAAAGGGCTTTACGTCCTCTACACGCCGGGATATGACCACATTTGCACGCCCGCGCTTTTCCTGAGCGGCGCGCAGGTGGCGCTGTTCACCACCGGGCGCGGGTCGAGCATCGGCTGCGCGCTCGGTCCGGTGGTGAAAATCGGTTCGAATCCTGAACTCGCCCGCGCGAGCGGCGACCTCGATATCGACGCGGGAACCATCCTCGAAAAGAAGGCGACCATCGAAGCCGTGGGCCGCCAGATCTTCCAGGAGACCCTGGACGTCGCCTCGGGCAGAAAACTCACCCGCGCCGAAGAAACGGGCTATCACCACGAATTCAAGCTCTGGGAATCTCTCTGGCCGGCCCTGTAGTAACAAAGCGGAGGTTGGATGGCAAAGGTCAAAAATAGACCGTACGGCAAAGCTCACGGATTCCGACTGCACCCCTGATCTGGTGAGGTCCGCCATGCCCAAGTGCACCCTTAAGATCGTGCTGGATCGCCCCCAGCCTACCTACGCGGCCGGGGAAAAAGTCACGGGACGAATTGAGGTCAGCGCGAGCGAAGACTGCGAGTGCCAGAAGCTGAGCCTGAGTCGCGCCTGGCGCACGCGCGGCCACGGCGAGGATGCGTTTGGCAAGCCGGAAGAACAGGTCCTTTTCAGCGGCGCGTGGCGCGCGGGTGAAAACGCCTACTATCCCTGCGAGTTCACCGCACCGATTGGGCCGCTCTCCTACCACGGCGAGATGTTCAACGTGGAGTGGTATCTGCGCGCCCAAGCGGCGATTGCCGGTGCGCTCGACGTGAGCACGGACGAAGGGTTCCGGCTGGTGGCAGCCGAAGTGACGCCGGGGTTCAACCTCGGGCCGGCGTTCCGCGGAGTCGGGTCGCACCAGAAACTGATGCAGTTCGGCCAAACGCTGGCGCAGGGCTGCGGGCTTATCACAGGAGTGTTTTTCCTCCTTTTCTCTCTCGTCCTTGGCCTGATCGTCCGCGACGTCTTCCGCCGAGCCGCTACCCCGGGACCGCCGGAGTGGAGTTGGCTGATCGTCTGGCTGCTGTTCGCGGCTGGAACGGCCGCGCTCCTCTTCTGGGTGCTCCGCCCGATTATCGCCCGGAGGAAGCTGGGGCCCGTGGAAGCACAGGTCACACCCGGCATCGCGCGTCCGGGCGAGGCTGTAACCTGCTCCCTGCGGTTTCAGCCGCGCGCCAATATCGACCTTAGCGAAGCCACCGCAACCCTGCGCGGCATGGAAATCGTGGACTGGCAGAGCGGTGATGAGACCCACACCCGCCGGTGCATCATCTCCGAGCAACCCGTCACCTTCGCCCAGGACCGGCGCCTGATGGGGGGCGCGTCCATCACCGTGGAAACCAGCCTGAGCGTGCCAGCCAAGGCGCCGACCACGTTCATGTCGGCACACCAGCAATTGCTCTGGCTGGTCAACCTGAGATTGAGACTGCGCGGCTGGCCGGATTGGACGCACGACATTCCCCTCATCGTCCGGCCCTGAGATTCATGGCTCAGCTCCGGCCGGCAGAGGTTCCGTACCTAGCGTGGCAGCCATGCCGGCGATTCCTGGCGATGACGAGGCTTCATTCAGGCGTTGGGACGGAAGCGTGTTCGTGAACAATCTTCCACGCGCCCTTTTGCTTTTCCAGCACCTCTGTCAAACGGCCTTCGAGGTGCCGGGGCTTCCCGTCCGCGTAGAGGAAGTCCATTTGCCAGGTGGCCGTCGCCCAAGCGGCTCGTCCCGCCACCTGCACGGTCAGGTCATCGTTCAGCGTGATCTTGAACCTCTGGATGGATTCGGACACTTTCTTGATCTCCGACTTGTAGTTCTCCCAGCCCACATACTGCATGGGGGTGAAATCGAAGAACACGGCGCGCCCGCTCGACGTGTAGTAGACGTCATTCGCATCGGCGTCGAGCGCCGACCAGTTCTCCATGGCCTTAAGGATGACGGCACGAATCTCCTGTTTCTGCTTGTCGGCTGCCCGAGCCTGGCCGGCCAAGGGCAGACCCCACAAGACAAATCCCAACATCACATACCGCATGCGTGTTCCTCCAGTGTGATTTTCGCCCCCGGCCCTTCGGGCAGCACCTACCGGCTTTCCTCAAGCTGCTTGAGGGAGCGACGCGCCGCTTTCCCTTCATCAGTGCTGGGAACAGCGTTGGCCACGCGTTCATACTTGCGACGGGCGTCCGCGCGTCGGTTCAGTTGCCAGCAGAGTCCGGCGGCGGCCAGTTCGGCTCGATAGACATAGAGGTCGTTCTCGGCCCGTTTCGCAGCCCTCTCGTAAAGCCGGAGAGCCTCCTCCCTCTCCCCAAGCTGCGCGCGCGTCTGGCCGGCCTGATAGAGAATCTTGGCCAGAGGAATCCTGCCGTAGCCGGGCACGTTGGCTTCGTAGCGGGCCAGAATGGCGCTGTAGGCTGCCGCCGCCGCCCGCCAATCACCCTGCGCCTTGTACACTCGCGCCATCTCCTGCGGGAGGAGGAAGTTGCGAGGATACGATTGCGCAAGGCCCTGCAAGATGACGAGGGCTTCCGCGTACCTTTTCTCCCGGAAGTAAAGGATGGCGAGGAAGGACTTGGCGTCCTCCCGAGCCCAACGCCCCTGCTCGGTCACGCGCTTGATTTCCTCGAGACCACGCGCCCGATCTCCGCGGTATCCCACCAGCGAAGCCAGGACCTTCATGTACCACGGGAGGCTGCCCACCACATAGTCGTAGGTTCCGACCACCAGCCGAGCGTCCACAAAGCCAGGGTTCAGGGCCAGGAGTTGCGCGTGCAATTTCCGGGCTTCCTTAGCCTCCCGGAGCGCGGCGAGCCGCTCGCGGGTCAGGGTGAGGCGGAAGATGGCGCGCGTGACGTGAGCCACGCCTCCCCAATAGAGGGCTTCCTCGTCGCGGGAATTCTGTTTCAGCCGGCCGTCGGCCAGCGCCTCCGCCTTCCCCAGGATGCCGAAAAGCTCCTGCTGGAAACCTGCGGGAAGAGGAGGCTTCTCGTCACGGAAGGCCGCGCCCCGCGGGCCATAGACCTGATTCTCCAGAAGCTCCCGGCGGAACATCTCGCGCTGGAGCATGACGTTGCCGAGGTAGTTCAGGCCACGCAGATCGTCCGGGTGTTGACGAAGCCAACCCTCGACTCCCTTCTGCGCAGCGTCATACTCCAGGTTGCGCAGGTGGTCGAGCGCCAGCTCAAGCTGGTCAGGCACGGACGCCTGCGCTGGCGGCACATATCCCGCGGCGAGCGCGCTTGTCGAAAAGCCGACCGCTGCGAGCCAGCACAGCAGAAAACCCGAAATGCTTGTCAGGATCCTCCCGCGAGTCCCCTTCATTTTACCCTGACTTGTTTGGATGCAATTCCCGGAGGCGCGGTGGCGCCGGATGATCCGTGTGAATCAAGCCCGCGCTTGTATTCCGCCGCGCGGGCCGGAGGGCACGGACAAAATGCATCGAGGCCGCATATCTGAGCGCGCACCGGGTGAATGCGCTTCAATTCCGCTGGAGGTTGTGCGAAGATATGGCGGTTTGAATGCCAGGAGCATTTCGACACCGATGCCTGCGCGTCCCATTCTGCGTTGTGACCTCCGCGGTTCCTAGAAAGGTCCATGGCTAGTTCATCCACGGAACAACCCAAGACCGCTGCCTCTTCCCTGCCTCGGGTCCTGGTGGCCACAACCGCCATGCTGAGCTTCATCTCCTTCTGGCGGGCGGCGGCCATCGTGCTAAACGACCTCGCCTCCTCGGCGTTCTACGCGGGCGGCATCGCCGAGCAAGCCGTGGGCAAGGCTGCACCGTGGTTCATCCTCGGTGTCATGCTGTTCTCCTACGCGGTACGGGCGCTCTACGTGGAAAGCTGCAGCATGTTCGTGCGGGGCGGCGTCTACCGGGTAGTCAAAGAAGCCATGGGCGGAACGCTCGCCAAGGTGTCTGTCTCCGCCCTGATGTTTGACTACATCCTTACCGGCCCCATCAGCGGAGTCTCGGCCGGGCATTACCTGGTGGGTTTCCTCAACGAGCTTCTGGCATTTGGGCACCTTCCCTGGGCCGTGCCCGAAAACCTGGGGGCCGCTGCCTTTGCGGCGCTCGTGACTATCTATTTCTGGTGGCAAAACGTCAAGGGGATCCCGGAGTCGAGCGAGAAGGCGCTCCGCATCATGCAGCTCACCACCATCATGGTGGTGCTGATGGTCGGCTGGTGCGGGTACACGCTTTGGGTTCGCGGCGCGCCTCTCCCGCCTCTCCCCCGGCCAGAGAATCTGCATTTTGCTCCGGAGGCCCTGGGGTGGCTCAAAGGCAGCCGGCTTCCTTACACCATCGGGCTCATCGGAATCCTCATCGGACTGGGCCACTCGATCCTGGCCATGAGCGGCGAGGAATCACTGGCGCAAGTCTATCGCGAGATTGAGCATCCCAAATTGCCCAATCTGAAGAAAACCGGCTTGGTGATCTTCATTTACAGCCTGGTCTTCACTTCGCTAGTTTCGTTCTTTGCGGTCATGATCATCCCCGACGGGGCGCGCAAGAACTTCTACCAGAATCTGATCGGGGGCCTGGCGATGCACGTGGCAGGGCCCTGGACGCTCAAGATTGTGTTTCACGGGTTCGTGGTTCTGGTGGGAGCCCTGATTCTGGCCGGAGCGGTCAACACGGCCATCGTGGGGTCGAACGGCGTGCTGAACCGGGTTTCGGAAGATGGGGTTCTGGCCGCCTGGTTTCGCCGCCCGCACCCGCGCTTCGGCACCTCCTACCGGATCATCAACCTGATCGCCTTGTGCCAACTCCTGACCATCATCCTGAGCCGCGGGAACGTTTATCTGCTCGGCGAAGCGTACGCTTTCGGCGTGATCTGGAGTTTCGTGCTGAAGGGCCTAGCGGTCCTGGTCCTCCGCTACACGCACCCAGGGTCGCGGGAGTACCGGGTCCCGCTGAACGCGAAAGTGGGGCGGACGGAGATTCCTTTGGGTCTCGGCTTCATCACCCTGACGCTCCTCGCCATCGCCGTCACCAACCTGCTCACGAAGGAAGTGGCGACCGTTTCGGGTATCGCTTTCACTCTCGTGCTTTTCGCCGTTTTCACGGCGTCTGAGAAGCTCGCCGGCGAGCGTGGCGCGGCCCACATCCAACTCGACCAGTTCCACCTGGTTCCCGGGGAAGAGATAACGCCCCAGGCGGTCGGCTGCCGCCCGGGCAACGTTTTGGTGCTGGTGCGCGACTACAACACTCTCTACAACCTGGCCGCGGTGTTGGACCGTGTCAACACGGACAAGCAGGATGTCGTCGCGTTACACGTGCGCGTCCTCGAGCGGGCAGCCTCCGGCGACAGCGGCCTCATGCCCGAGCAGCTCTTCACCGGCGACAAACAACTGCTCTTCACCCGCGCCCTGTCGCTCGCGGAAAGCAAGGGGAAGACCATCCGCCTGGCTCTGGTCGGCAGCAATCAGATCTGGGACGGCATCCTCCGCGCCGCCCAAAGCCTCCAGTCGTCCACAGTTGTTTTGGGGCTTTCGGCGAAAATGGCTATTACCGAGGAAGCGCGCCGCGCGGGGCTAGCCTGGGAACGACTGCCCGACCCCAAGCCTCAGGTGTCGCTGGAAATCTTCACGCCCCTCGGGCAAGAGGAGGTCTTCTATCTCGGCCCGCATGCCCCGCATCTGACCGCCAAGGAAATCGACCTGCTGCATCAGATCTGGCTTCGCTTCAGCACGCAGTTGGGCGAGGTGGAACTCCACCATAACGACATCATCCATTTTGCCCTCACGCAAATCGAGAACGAACTTGCCCAGGGGAAGAACGACGCAGTCCTCACCCGCCTCAAGCAACACCTCGAGCAGATCAAGTCTCGCCGCGTCCCACCCCTGTAAGCGCAGGCTTCGAATCTCCAATCTCGCGCTGCGGCTCAAGTGGTCACACCAGAAGAAAAGAGGCTTGCACGGCGTGTGAAATCCCGACTATTTCAGGTCTTGAAACTCCTGGAGGGTCACACCCAACTGCCGGAGGATCTTGAAGAACAGGGGAGGGCCAATTTCGCCTCCCCCATGAAGCGGAATGGTCACGGCACGCCCCTCAGGGTGGTTCCAGCGCTCGTGGCTCCCGGTCTGTCGCGTCTTCGAGAAACCGAGTTTGAGCGCCACCCTCTGAAAGTCGCGGGCCGTGGCACTAGGCATGGACTATTTCGGTGGTGTCGGCAGGAAGTGGAAGGCCCTTTTCACCATACTCCTGCTCAATCATTTCGAAGACTGCGGCAAGCTCCGCCAGCGCTTCCTCGCGTGTGGGCATGAGCGCATAACAGCCAGGGATAGCAGGAATCTCCGCCACCCACGAACCATCTTCCTGGCGGTACAGGATCGTTTTGTAATCGTACAGCGTCATTGCTCTTGTTCCTTCACCATGGATTCTATCACACGAGCCAAAGCAGACGCCGTTGCATTTTGCCAAAAGCCAGTCCGCCCGATAGGAATCGGGAAACACGCTCACGCCGCCAGGGTCAAACGTGCCGACCCGCATAGTCTAAACCCGAAACGTAGTGCCGCCCCCAAGTCTGGGCCACAAGCTACTAAGCTGCCTGGCGTTCTTCTGGGGGCCGGAAAATCTGCGTCAAGGCCACACCGACCGAGACGAGTAGGATGCCGGCGAGCATGACCAGGTTCAGGTATTCATCGAGAAAGAAGTGGGCGAAGAGCGCAGCCACCAAAGGGGTCAAGGCGCGCAGCGCGTAGACGCGCGCCACCGTCATGCG
>Ga0315281_10005815_pt1 | contig 17600 bp, 19 predicted proteins | sample YL17G07_0_MG_FD_204540 | JGI IMG/M metagenome (GOLD analysis project Ga0315281, IMG submission 204540) | Sediment microbial communities from Yellowstone Lake, YNP, Wyoming, USA - YL17G07_0 | ecosystem: Environmental > Aquatic > Freshwater > Lake > Sediment | place: USA: Wyoming | collected...
ACGATGGCCTCCACTCTCACCAGCTCTCTCTCATCGAAATCAAGGCCTCCCATTCCCCTCATCTGCTTGGGAAGCCCGGGGATCATTCCTAAGATCGATTCCAATGACCCCATCTTTCGAACCTGTTGGATCTGGTCCCGAAAATCTTCCAGTGTGAAAGAATCTCTTCGAATCTTCCTTTCTAATTCCTTTGCCTTCTTTTCATCGAAGGCGGCTTCTGCCTTTTCAATCAGGGTGAGGACATCTCCCATCCCCAGAATTCTTGAAACCATTCGATCAGGATGGAAAACCTCTAAGGCATCCAACTTCTCCCCTACGCCGATAAATTTGATGGGTTTTTGGGTTACGGATTGGATCGAAAGAGCTGCTCCTCCCCGTGCATCGCCATCCATTTTGGTTAGGATGACTCCGTCGATCCCCAGACGCTCATTAAAATTTTTTGCGATATTGACGGCATCCTGCCCGGTCATGGCATCCGCCACCAAGAGCACCTCTTTGGGCTTGATTTGTGCCTTGATCTCCCGGAGTTCCAGCATGAGTGCCTCATCGATATGAAGCCTTCCAGCGGTATCGATGAGCATCAAATCATACCCTCCTTTTAAGGCAATATCTCTTGCCTTCAAACAAATATCCAGTGGCATTTGAGAAGATTCGGGACGATAAAATTCGACTTTTAGCTCCTCCCCTAACTTCTGCAATTGTTCAATGGCCGCGGGTCGGTAGACATCTGCAGGAACGAGGTAAGGCCGCTTTCTCTTTTCCTGAAAATATCGTGCAAGTTTAGCTGCGGTGGTCGTTTTCCCACAGCCGTGGAGACCTACCAGCATAATGGGAACGGGAGGGCTTCCCGAAAGATGAATCTTTTGCTCCTCACCACCCATCAGAGAGGTCATCTCTTCTTTTACAATCTTAATCAATTGTTGAGCAGGTGTGAGACTACCCATCACTTCCTGACCGATCGCCCTTCCTTGGACCTGCTGTATAAAATCCTTGACGACCTTGAAATTGACATCGGCTTCCAAGAGGGCAATCCTCACTTCTTTTAAGGCCTCTTGGATATTCTCCTCCGTCAGCTTTCCATGGCCTCTTAGGTTCTTAAAAATGGTATCTAATTTTGCTGAAAGATTTTCAAACATACCCTGAATCCAAAAGGATTATAAATGATTCATTTTATTAGTTTTTCTTCAAATTGTCAATTTTGAGGACTTAGCCCAAAAAAACAAACGCCCCACCGGGGCGTCTTTGCACTCTTTAATCCATCTCTGGTTCTCTTTTTAATTATTAATTGTAACTGCCTTCTGCTTACTGCCTACTTCCTAAGTTTCATCTCTTAGGGTTACAGTCCCTTGATAATTCTCCATTCCCTTCCCTCTTTCTTTAAAAAGAGGGCCTCTTTACCAGAATAGCGATTTTTCTTCTCCCCTTTTCCTACTTCTAAATGAAATTGCTGGATGGCTGTTGCGGTTTCTCCATCGATTTGAACGGATCGGTCCCAGCTGGAATAAGAAATCTGATCGAAAGTTTTAAAATATCCATCGATCCGCTTTTCAAGCCGGTTAAAATCTTCCTCCTTATCTTGATAGGCTCTGGAGATACAGGAAAGGTAAAGGGAGAGATCTTTTTTCTGTAGGGCCTCTTGCCTTCGATTCAAAATTTGATAGATTTTTTCTTCTTCGGAAACCTGACAGGCTAAAAAGAAAAGAATGGGGAGCAGAAAAAAAAGGAAGTGTTTTCTCATTTCAGAATTTCATTTTCTCTTCCGGGTTGAATCTTCGCTTTTCCTCGCCCGCTCGGTCCTCCTTTGACCTCGACTCGATTTTTTTCGATATCGAGGATGATCTCATCTCCTGACACAATATTATCCCCTTCCGAAACTTTCGGGTCACCGGTCAAAACCACTTTTCGGTCAAGGTTGTAGAAAACTGCTTTCTGACAATGGGCGACTCGAAGGCCCTGTTGAATCTTCACATTCCCCCCGGCAATCACACGATCGATTCCTTTACCGTCTTCGATGATCACTGCCTCTAAAGAATCCGCATAGATCACAATATCCTTCTGTCGAGCAATGGCATTCCCTTTGAAAATGATCAAATTCTCCTTCCAGTAGGCCTCCACTTTGTCAGAGGTGATATCTATGGGTTGGGTTGTCTCCACCAGCCTGGCCTCTTTCGTCTCTGGGAGAACTTCTTTCTTGACTTTCTCCTTCTCCTTGGAAGATGTCGGAGTGCTGGGTAATGCTGTTATCTGTTTCTTCTCGTCGGGTTTTACTTCTCTCTTAGATGTTGTCTTGTCAGAAGAGGGAGATGGAGGAACTTGAGCTCGATCCTCTTGAATGGGTTCGATTGGCACAGGAGAAATCTCCTTCTTGGCTCCTTCTTTAGGAGGAATCGGCTTAACCGATTCACTCGTCACAGGCAGGGAAGCCAATCTTTCCCCTTCCTTCCTTGTCTCAACCTTTTTCTCCTCTTTCAGGGGAATGGGTTGTTTCCCTTCCTCTTCGAATTTAACCGATGCCACCTTTTCTGACTCTGCCTCTGCACTCTCGCTTTTCTTTTTGGATTCCTTGGTTTTGGTCTTTCGAAGGGAGACCTTCTTTTCCGTCATGCCTTTATCAAGAATGCCTCTGGCTGTTTTGTAGTGGGTACTTTGGGGATATTCGGTGACAATCTTCATAAAAGCTGCTTCGGCCTTTTTCCATTGATCGAGTTCAAGATAACTTTTCCCTAAGAGGTAGAGAGTTTCATCCTCTCCAGGATTTTTTGGAAATTTCTCTAATAACCCCTCGAAACGGGAAGCAGAGGCTTGGAATCTCCCTTGTTTGTAATAGAAATTTCCAATATAGAATTCATGGTCGGCCAACCTTTTTTTACAGACACCAATTTTTTCCTTTGCCTTATCGGTAAAGAGGCTGGGGGGATAATTGGCGATTATATATTCAAAGCTGGAGAGGGCCTTCTGGGTGGAGGTCTGATCCCGATCAAGGGTGAGCATTTGATTGTAATAGGACATCCCAATTTGATATTGAACATAAGGTATCTCTTCATGGCTAGGATGGATTTTCTTAAACTCCTCATAAGCCACAATCGCCTCTACATATTCCTTTTTTAAGAAATGGCAATCGCCGATCTTTAGTTCTGCCCAAATCGTATAGGGAGGGCTATCCGGAAAACTCGACTTCAACTCTTCGAATTTCCTCAGGGCCTCGGGATAGTCTCTTTTATTGAATCGAGCCAATCCCTCTTTGTAAAGTTTCTCGGGCTCTCCCTCAATTTTTTTAATATCTTTTCCTTTCCCACCACATCCAAAAAGAAGGGGGAGAGCGATGAGAAGGAAAATCATCCACTTTAGAAATATTTTCTTTTTCATATGAAAACTTCCAAAAACTTCACAATTATGATAGGAAAAGCTTAGGATGTCAATATAAAAATACCTTTTAAGTCACCTTTTATCTTGAATTTTGAAGGGAAAGCCCTTAAGATTAAAAGAAATTTATGGGAGAGAGGGTAAGACGAATGCGGATTGAGATGGCAAAAAGAATTGATCAAATCCCTCCTTATCTTTTTGCAGAGATAGACAAGAAGAAAGAGGAGATGAGGCGCAAGGGAATAGATCTCATTGACCTGGGGATTGGAGACCCGGACCTCCCCACCCCCAAACCGATTATTGAACGGTTAAAAAAGGCTGCGGAAAATCCAAGGAACCACCGGTACCCCTCCTATGAAGGGATGATTGAATTCAGAACGTCAGTCGCCCAATGGTATGAAAGGAGGTTCGGCATCAAACTCAATCCCGGGACCGAGGTCCTTTCGCTGATCGGTTCTAAAGAAGGAATTGCTCACATCCCCTTAGCTTTTGTCAACCCAGGAGACATCGTATTGGTCCCCAGCCCTGGCTATCCTGTTTATCGCGTCTCCACTCTTTTTGCTGGAGGAACCCCTTATTTTCTACCTCTTCGTAAAGAGAATGGATTTTTACCGAACCTTTTTGAAATTCCTAGGGCGGTAGCCAAAAAAGCAAAAATCCTTTTCATCAACTATCCCAATAATCCGACCTCCGCCATTGCTGAGAGACCTTTCTTTGAAGAGGTCGTGGCCTTTGCCCGGCGTTACCAGATCATCGTTTGCCATGATGCGGCCTATTCAGAAATCGCTTTCGATGGATACCAACCTCTCAGTTTTTTGGAAGTAAAAGGGGCCAAAGAAGTGGGGGTTGAATTTCACAGCCTCTCAAAAACTTTTAATATGACGGGGTGGAGAATTGGGTTTGCGGTGGGTCATTCTGAAATACTCTCTGGATTGGGAAGGGTAAAGACCAATATCGATTCGGGTCTCTTTCAAGCCATCCAAGAAGCAGGGACAGAAGCCCTCCATCATCTTGACACTCCCCTTCCAGAAATCATCAACGTTTATGAGAGACGAAGAGATGTGATGGTAAAGGGTCTGCAAGACATTGGGTTGGAAGTGGATCGTCCGAAGGCCACCTTCTATCTCTGGATTCAGGTTCCAAAGGGATACACCTCTGCCCAATTCGCTACGCTCTTGATTGAAAAGGGAGGGATTGTCGCCACTCCAGGAAATGGTTTTGGAGAGGAAGGAGAAGGCTATATCCGAATGGCCCTTACTGTAAACGAAAAAAGGTTGAAAGAGGCGATCAAGCGCCTCAAAAAAATCAAGTTCTGAGGATTTCTTCTGTACCTAACTTTCCATAATGTTAGCATCCCTATGATCGAAAATAAAAATAATGACCCCCTTTTGAGAGATTGTACCGTAATGTCATTCTGAGGCGTTAGCCCCTGCCTGCCGGCAGGCAGGAAAGAATCTCTAATTGATAGGGTATTGAATTTTTTAGATTCCTCGCGGAGTTTACCCTGAACGGTTGAAGAGATTCTTCGGGGCCATGCCCCTCAGAATGACAGCGAAGGGCTCAGAATGACAATGATGGTCCTTCTTAACATTGCGCCCCTCCCGCAAAGGGAGGGGAGATTTTTTGGGGAAACGGGAGGTATAAAATGGAAAACCTTTTTTATGAGGCACTTCTTATAGCACTTCTCATCCTCTTAAATGGTTATCTGGCCGGGTCAGAGATCGCGGTGGTCACTGCCAGAAAAAGTCACATCAAACAGATGGTGGAAAGTGGAAAAAAGAATGCAAAAGCCTTTTTAAGACTCAAGGAAGAACCCGACCGGTTTCTGGCCACGATCCAGATTGGAATTACCACCGTTGGCGTCCTCGCCTCTGCGGTGGGTGGCGCGGCGGCCATCAAGGCCATTAAACCTGCCCTTCAGGCGGTCCCCATCAAAACTATTTCTTTCGCTGCGGAACCTATTTCCATCGGGATCGTTGTAGTGATCATCACCTACTTCTCTGTGATCTTTGGCGAACTCGTACCCAAGTCCATTGCCTTGATGCATCCAGAAACAATAGGACTGCGGACGGCAAGAACGATTGACGCCTTTTCGAGAATGACCGCATTCTTTGTCAAAATCCTTACCTTCAGCACCTCCATCATCCTTAGGCCTTTTGGCGAAAAACCATTCACCGAGAGAGCTTATATCACTGAGGAAGAGGTGAAGATGTTGATCAAAGAAGGAAGAAAGCATGGTGTCTTTGAACCCACGGAGGAAAAAATCCTCCAAAGCGTTTTTGAATTCACGGACATGTCCGTGAAAGAGGTGATGGTTTCGGATACACAGATGGTAATGATCCAGATTGATAAATCGGCTCAAGAAATCTTTTCACTCATTGAGGAGGAACAGTTTTCTCGTTACCCTGTGTTCGGAAGGGAACCCAATGATATCAGGGGAATCCTTTATGCAAAAGACTTCCTCACCACTCTTGCAAAAACAGGACAGGTCGATATCCGGAAGATCATCAAGCCTCCTTATTTCATCCCTGAGACGATGAAAATCAGCCTCCTCTTAAGGGAGATGCAAAAAAAGAGAATTCATATGGCCTTGGTGGTGGATGAATATGGTGGGATCTCGGGTTTGGTCAGCCTCGAGGATCTGATCGAAGAGATCGTTGGGGAGATTAGAGATGAATATGATGTAGAAAGTCCTGTGATTCAACTCTCGGATGGAACGATGCTGATCGATGCATCGATCAGCCTTAGGGATTTAAGAGAAGACTATCATATCGAACTTCCAGAATCTCCTGAATATGAAACCCTGGGCGGATTCTTGATGACAGCTTTGCAAAAGATTCCCCAGACTGGCGATAGGGTAGAAATCGAAGGAAAGCGGATAAAAATTGTAGAAATGGTTGGACAGAGAATTTCAAAGGTAAAATTAGAAAAACTTCCCGAACCCATCGAGGGACTGCCTAGCGCATAGAGCAGAGCGCATAGCGTAAATTGTCTTGAATGACACTTAATCTGACAGACACTGTCAAATTACCTCTTGACTAACGAGTACACCCCAAGTCCTCCCTCTAAGATAGCTCTGAAAATTAACGATTCCTGGTAAAGATGTGCATAAAAAAAGTCAGAGCCATTTCTGCCTCTGTTCCCTGACCCACCATGGGAGCACAGGAGGATTTTGTTGAAAAAGTATAGCTTTACAAGGGGTGGGTGTTGTGTTAAGTCTTTCGCATGTCAGGTTAAGTTTAATGTTCTTTAGAAACTTGACTAACTGTTGCCGTGGCAGATGTGAGGTCTTCAGATATTTTATGATGATCAGGATCGCGAAGAGTTTATCTAAAGAACAGATAAGGTAGCCCGCGATATTGAAAACGAATCCCTACCCGAGTGTTGATGATTCTCAACGCGCCTCTTTTGATTTCGACACCTCCCAGGGATTTCAAGATTTACACGACGTCACCTAGCCATTCATGTCCTTTCATGTCATAGAAGGCGTCTAAAGAGTGGCCAGCTTTTTCAACGGCATCCAGCATTCAGAGATCACAAGGAAAAGTGGAGATTTTCAAAAATATTTCTGGTTCACCCCGGATGTTCAATCACGTCCTGTGCGTATACCCATATCGCCGTGAGTTAAACCACTCAGGCTTCTGCCCTCCCCTGGGACTCGAGTTCATCGCAGCGGTCCTCCATCCACACGCTCGCGCGCTCGACATCGTAGACCTTCGAAAGGAAGCCGGCAGCACAAAGGACTTTTTGCGCCCGGGAACCGATATGGTTTGTTTTTCAATCAACTGGGACCGCGATCCGGAATCCTTGCACAAGGAGATCCTTTCTGTGCCTCCCGGGATTTTCACCCTATTGGGTGGGCGGTACGCTACGGAAAATCCCGACCACTGGCTGACCACCTACCCAAACGTGACCGCCGTCGTTCGCGGGGATGGCGAGGAGGCCACGGAAGAGATTTGCCGAGGCATGCCGCTCGAAAAGATTACCGGCCTCAGCTATCGCAAGAACGGACAGATCTTCCACAACCCAAACCGGAAAGTGGGCCCTATACGGGACGACCTTTTCCCCATCCGGCGCTTGCGCCGGCATGCCTATGAGGTCACCCTGGATGGCATCGACACGGGCCTTTCAATTGATACGGTGGCCGCCTCGCGCGGTTGCCCTTTTAACTGCACCTTTTGCTCCTTCAGCCGCAACCCCTGGGGCGAAAAGCGGCCATGGTCAGGACGTTCTCCTGAATCCGTGGTAGAGGAGCTCGCCGGCATCGAGTCCAATGTCGTTGGTTTCACAGACGACCTGTTCACCCATGACATGGATCGCGTGGGGAAGATCTGCGAATTGATCTTGGCCCGCGGCATCCGTAAGAAGTACATTATAAATGCTCGGCTGGAAATCGCCCGACGGCCGGACATCTTGCGGAAGATGGAGCGGGCCGGGTTCACCATGCTCCTTCTGGGGATTGAGTCAGCCCAGGATAAAACCCTACGCGCCATGCGCAAAGGCTTCGACACCGCTCAGATTCGGAAACACTTCGAGGTGCTCCGGCGCAGCCGCATGTTTCTCCACGGCTACTTTATCCTCGGGAATATCGGGGAGAGCATGGAAGAAATGCTTTATATCTTAACCTTCGCGCGTGAGCTGGGTCTCGACACGCTGGGTCTTTCGACGTTGCGCTTTAATCCTTACTCAGGTTTGGATGAACTCATTGCCCAGAACCCAGGCTATTACATCGCTCCCGATGGGAATGTTTATTCCGACCATTGTTCTAAACATGAGCTCAAGCAACTGCGCCGCCGGATCCTCCGGGAGTTTCATACCACTGGCCAACTATTCCATCTAATGCACAAAGGGTTCCAGAATGGCGCGCTCTCCTTTCTCCCAGCCTTGCTTCCAAGGCTGCCGGCCATTGTTTGGCGCGTGGGGCATCGCATGGTCAAGCAGACCAAGCGACGCGAACACCGTCAGATCCACCGTATGAAGTGAAATGGCGAGATCTTTATATTTTCCCTACCTCATATTTTCCCTACCTCTGTTTTTAGAATACTATTTATTTGAAATCATAGTTGCTGTAGAGGCATCGTTACGGGTGCTTCAGAAAAAGGAACCTGGGTTCCCCTATTCCACCCGCCGGTGGAAGGAAAGCTGATACGAGGGTTTGAAGGTCTTGATGCCGGAGGTTGAGTTCACGTTGAGCTCATAGGGACCGATGTCGAACGAGGATTCATCGACTTTGCCCGAACAGGATGAAGACAGAACCAATGAAGGCGGATTATTTGTAATGGTCCTGCTTCCACCTTGTCTTTGATGAATCCGTTATCCTAGAAAAGTGGAGCTGCGGTAAGGTTAGGATGCTATCAAAACATCTTTCGCAAAAGGTTTCCGGACCCTGGCCTTTTTTGGGGTAGCTTCCTGAAAAGAAAAATAATTAGGAGAATTTTTATTGGGTTTCGATTTTGACTTCTCCTTATAAAGGTTTTCAAGTCTTTCTTCCTGGCGTTCAGTTAACATCTGTTTTTGATCGAAATCCCCTGATGCAGATTTGATAAATTGGTCTTCATTCTTATTTAATTTATACTGGCTTAATCCTGACATAACCCATTCAAGTCTGTCCTTATTCATAGGGCCTCTCTTTCCATCCTTGTTAGATTTCAGTTCTCTAAATTCCTATTGCTATCTTCCTCGGAAGCCGTGTTTTTCCGATGCCTCTTTCACCAGCAAATTTTTCCCCATGAAACCTGCCTGGTTCAATATGTTCCTTAGATATTCTCTATTTCCTGAAGCACTCCATACATAGTAGTTTTTTGTCATCAGGTGGGGGAACCTGGGTGACAACTGCCTTTCCGCAACCCGAACATAAAACTCTATAGGATTTTGGGCGCCTTAAATGGCTCGTTTTTGGCCCACGATGATTCCCACGCCTTCTCCGCTGTACCATTTGGTCAATCCCTTTTCTGCTGTCTGATTGAACTGCTTGAAGAAAACAGGATTAATAACGGTCTCTACGGCCGCTATAATCCATCCGCCCTCCCCCAGTTCTTCCTTGGTCGGCACGGGGACGGGCCTCATTCACACTTATCTGTTTGCCCAGGAGTTCCTTCCCGTTAAGGCTTTTAATGGCCGTTTGAGCCTGAGACTGTACAGACATTTCTACAAAACCAAACCCCCGGGACTGGCCATTATACTTGTCTTTGATAACTCTCGCTGAAGTTACCTGGCCGAAGGATTCAAAAGCCTCCCGAATCGTTACATCTGTCGTATCATAAGATAAGTTTCCTACATAAATATTCATAATCATTCTCCTTTTTTTAAGTTCGTTTCTCTTCCCTAGACGGAATAATTCTTGTTCCAATCACGTGAAAAATTGTCGTGATTCCACGTTTTCCATTTCGAAGAAACAATTTCGTGGCGGACGATTACCTCCTTTTTTTCCCTTCCGCCTTCGACTTTGATTTCTTTCACACCACCATTTCCCTGACTCTTGTAGATTGCAATTACCATTTTAGTCTCCATGTCGGCTTTTATGCTGATACAAAAAAGCCCGCCAAGAAGTCGTTTAGAGTTCTTGCGGGCGTAAACTATAAGCCTAAAAGGCTCTGTGCAACTTAGTTTCTTTGATAATTATAAGCTAATTTATACTTAAAAGCAAGAAAATACGCTTGGACATTACAATATCCGGTTTAGAAGATGCCCTCTTTACGGGTGCCTCAGAAAAAGGAACCTGGGCTCGCCTATTCCACCCGCCGGTGGAAGGAAAGCTGATACAAGGATTTGAAGGTCTTGATGGGGTCCGGCAAGCTTGTAAACTTTCGCTGGGCGTGACGTTCATTATTTTGAGAGTTTCAGCATTTGCTGAAAAGTGCAGAAATAGTGAAAATATTTCTTGACAAACAATCTATTTCACTGTAATAATTATTTTCAGCAATTGTTGAAAATGGTAAAAAAATGAAAACACAACTGCCAGACATGGAATCAACTGCCCAAAACATCCTCAGGGGCACACTTGAGAAGATCCCTTTTTTGAAGATCGTATCAATCGACAGAGAGCGGAGTGGGGTGGACTTTGTGGTCAATCTCGCTCTCAATAATAAGAAACAGGCTCTGATTGTTGAGCTGAAGAACAACGGGCAACCGCGTATGGCACGGGAAGCGGTCAATCAACTGATCCGCTACCGGGATTCATTCCCGAACGCTTACAGCGTTTTCATGGCTCCCTACATCTCACCACAGGCTGCAGATATCTGCCTAAAGGACGGCGTTGGTTACATCGATTTCGCCGGGAACAGTTACCTCTCGTTCGGAGAGGTTTACATTGACCAGACAGGAAGGCCAAACCCATTTAAGACGAGAAGAGACCTCATCTCTCTCTATTCTCCCAAAGCTTCAAGGGTGCTGCGGGTGCTCATGAACAACCCGGGCAGGCGATGGAAGACGCAGGACCTTGCCAACGAAGCAGGGGTGAGCCTTGGGCAGATTGCAAACGTCAAAAAACTCCTCCTTGACCGCGAGTGGATTACCCAGCAGGACGGTTTTTCACTTATGGAGCCGTGGAAACTCCTTGAAGGGTGGTCCGAGGCATACACCTATCGGAAGAATCAGGTCCAAAATTTCTATTCGCTGAAAAGCATCCTTGAAATAGAGGCAGACCTCGCGCGGGTCTGTCGCGAGAAGGGCATTGAGTATGCGCTGACCGGGTTTTCCGGAGCCGCACGGTTTGCGCCTGCCGTGCGATACAACCGGGCCATGGGCTACGTATTCAATATGCCTGAAGATATGGTATCGATGCTGAATCTAAAAGAGGTGGAAAGCGGAGCCAACGTGATGCTTCTGGGACCTTATGATGAAGGAGTCTTTTACGGTACGCAGGTGATTGAGGATATCAGAATCGTTTCACCGCTCCAGATCTATCTTGACCTGAAAGGCTATAAAGGCAGGGGTGAAGAGGCTGCAGAAGTCTTGCTGAGGGACGTGATCAAACCAAAATGGTCAAAAGAGAAACGATAATATGATAACTCGACGGGATTACACAGCCGAAGGAGTCGAGGCTGCACGTTCTGTCCTCGTAGAGCTGGTCCATCTTTTGGGCGAATACAAAGATGATATTGTTCTTATAGGCGGCTGGGTTCCGGAGGTTCTGCTGCCCCATTACACCGGCCCTCATATCGGAAGTATGGACGTTGATATTGCCCTGAACCATCAGAAGATCCAGGAGGAATGATACAAGAGGATCGAGGCCCTGCTTAAGCGCAGGGGCTATCGGCAAGGGGAACAGCCCTTCATCTTCTTCCGGACGGTGAAAGTGGATGATAGGGAAATCGATGTGGAAGTGAATCTCCTGGCTGGTGAATATGAGGGGACTTCGAAAAGTCATCGTCATCAGAAGATACAGGGAATTCGTGCACGCAAGGTGAGAGGATGTGATCTCGTCTTTGAGATGCCAAAGGAAATTAAGATCGAAGGGAGACTTCCGAATGGCGCTCATGATGCCGTGACCGTGCGTGTTTCCTCTATTGTTCCGTTCCTTGTGATGAAGGGCATGGCCATGGACGCCCGGATAAAGGAGAAGGACGCCTGGGACATTTACTACTGCGTGCTGAATTATCCTGGAGGGATCGATTCACTGGCAGAGGAATTCAAGCCTCAGCTGCATCATGAACTGGTCAGGGAGGGCCTGCAGAAGATTGCAGGAAAATTTTCCTCGGAAAAAGCTTTTGGTCCAAAATCAATTGCAGACTTTGAGGAGATAGAGGACCCTGAGGAACAGGAACGTATACAAAGAGACGCTTACGAGCGGGTAAATGCCCTGCTCAAAAAGCTGGGCATACCGGTATGAAAGACGCTTTCCATCCGAGATCTAGAGTCTCCGTCTTGGCCTCTCGGGCAGCGGTTCGGTGCCATCGTTCCGGGCCCTCAGAAAAAGGAACCTGGGCTCGCCTCTTCCATCCGCGGGTGGAAGGAAAACTGATACGAGGGTTTGAAGGTCTTAATGCCGGAGATCGAGCTCGCGTTGAGCTCATAGGAACGGATGTCGAACGAGGATTTATCGACTTTTTCCGAACAGGATGAAGACAGGGGGATTGAGATTCGCCCGTTTTAACCAAATGAGATCCTTTCGTCTCACCACCGTGCATGCCTCAGATTTGTGGAGAAAAGGCAGACTTGATGAAGGGGTAATCTGACTCAAAATAGAATGGAGGAAAATATTTTGTTGCGATTGCCCAAATCTCTATGGGGTAAGAAAGACCAAGTCAAAAACCGAGGCGGCTGAAATGCATAATTGCAAGACCCCCGAACCCTTTTACCGGGTGAGTCTGGCTCCTTCTCCTATTCCGTTTCACTTAATGGATGCAGTAACCCGCCCTTTCTTTGTATATACAGTTATGCCTTGGTTGGTAGGAATTATCTCATATGGTTCCTTCGAAAATCGGATGTTCCCAATCAGAGTCCCATTATGATCATATAGCGAGACGATAGAGTCCTTTTTGACAATGAATCCCCATGCCGCAAAGGAAAAGAAGTTACCAGTACCGATTTCAATATGATTAACAACTCTCTCGTCTCGAATCACGTAAAGGCTATAATTGGTTTGTATGTATAGGTACGGAGCCTGCTCTTGGATGCGTCGGATAGTGTCGTCAGAAACGTAGGTTTTTAAAACGTGCCCGGCTTCATTTATACAATAGACTCGGCCTGAATAACAGCCCAAATAAATTCGCTCAGCATTCTCTGTGACGTGACTCGCATAAATCCAGTCTCCAGGGCCGCTCATGGATATGGTTAACTTAAGGGAGATGCCCAGATCCTTGATATTGATTTCGCTTTTGTCCATAATTTTGTAGTAGTATTCAATGTCGTTGAGTCCGGCCAATGCAGATTGAATATCCTCACCCGAGAGAACTCGATACGCCCCAATAATCAGCTTCATCCTTTCCTCAGCAAAAGGGTCTCCCGGATTCCTGTCCGGATGGTATTTAAGAGCTAAATGGCGAAACTGTGCCTTAATTTCATCCTGTGTTGGTGAATCATATAGTTCCAACGCAGACAATGCCTGTTTAACCTCTGAAGAGTGCGACTCGCTTTCTCTTCTTTCGACTTCGTATCCTTTCGGAGGTGGCATTATCCATGTTTGCAAGGTGTGTAGCTTATCGTTCATCCAATATGCTCTGGTGGATGCGGTAAATAGGGTGCGCTTTCCACCGCCTGAGAGATCAACACATCGGACGTGGTATTTGCTGTCTTCCGCTTCCCTACGAATTAGGCGCTCGGCGAGCTTGTCTCCCTCAAGGGTATATAAGAGCAGGTGGAGATCCTCCGTATATCCAATAAACCGATCACCCGATTCTGAAATTTTACATCCATAGAAATTAATGGGGATCTCCAAGTCAGAGACCACGGCTCCCTTGTCAGAAATCACACGGATGTGACGAAACTTATAACCCCCCTTCTCTTTATCGTAAACTGCCCTTTGACAGATAAAGCCTGCAGAAGTCAAAATGGTTTCATACCAGTTGATAGGCTTCTCTCCCTTCGGGCGCGTCCATGAATCAGGCTCCAGTAGAAGCTGACGAGGTGACTGACAGTTTTGCTCAACCTCTGCAGGAGGCTCTGTCATTTTTGAAGCTGAACGTCCCTCTAAATCGAGAGGTTGGCCTGTAAAATCAGGATCTTCTTTTCGAATTTCTGTCACCATTTTGTTATATTGCCTTCGATCAGTATCTGTTACATGGGATGGTAGAGTTTCGAAGAGTTCTAAGAGAAGACTGTAAGCACTACTCCACTGCTTCTTTTCGGCAGCATTGTTATAGAGTTTTCTATATGTACGCAACAACTGCGTGTTCATGCTGTTGTAATCGGTCTTGAGGGTGCGGGCACGCAAGAATTCCTCTTTTGCTTTTTCATACCATCCATGCTGATAATGGTTGGTTGCTTTATTTATGTGATCCCAGAATCCTTCCGGCCACCGTGTTTGTTTCTCTTCTGGTGATCGGAAGCTCTTAGGCAGACTGATTACGGGAGCGCCAGAAGGATCGATCGTGTGTGCTTTTTCATGCATCTGGGATGCTGCCAGTTGCGGCGCGGGCGCAAAATCCTCTACGTTGCCCGTGATCGTCCGAACGGCGGAACCGATAGTCGAGGCCGCCTTCTCAACCGAAGGGGAAGGTTATCCCGTGGATGGTTTGGACTTTGCCTCCTCCCTCTTCTTGCCGAACAGAAAATCCAAAATTCCCATGCCCTATCTCCTTGCTGTTCTTCCGAGAGTTATCTTTCTGGGGTGACCCGCTCTTTCTTCTCCGGGTAAGTTTCCCCCCATTTGGCTTCTGGGTATTGAAAAACTCTTTCAGGTTGTCCTCCGAGACATACCACCGGGTCCGTCCTTTTCAATTTATTTCTGTCGCTTATTATACAAAAATGCGACAAGATGACGCAATTTTTTAATCCACAAGTGAGGGAAACAAAGGACTTTTTAAGGAGGAGAAAATAAAAATGTCGCCTTTTTAGGTATAAGGCGACAGGAAAGAGAAGAGTGTCTAAGCCTTAAATTTTCAGGTTTTCACCTACTCCAGTGTAAGGATGCGCATCACTGCGTAGTGTGGATCCGTCGGTTAAGCACTCCAGTACTTGCTTTTTCTAAGGTGATCTCGCGGGATCTTGCCCTCGCGCACCAAAGAGCGATATTCGAAAGCTCTTTTGAGTGCATACATTAGTGCTTCACCGTCTGTAGTGGCGATGAAATGTTCGTAGACGGTTGTCCTCTCTTTAAAAGAGACCTCAAACTCATTCATAAAGTCTCGTATTTCTTTTAATGCATTCTCGACCATCTCTTTTGAAATCGTTGGGAGTGGATTCTTGGTCGGATTCAATTTGGCTCCCAAGTCCAGGTGAGCGATTCGACGGTGGCGGTGCTTTCTGAATGCAGCGCATTTGTCCTTGATACGGTTTAGGCACTGATTCAGGTTGGCTGAAAGCGTCGGATATCTTGACTCATCGAGTCGTTGACAAAGCTGCTGCAGTACTAGATTGTCTTTATCTACCGACTTGAGAGGGTCTGTTAGGCGGCAAAGGCCGAGAACCAAGTCTTGAAAAAGGACTTGTTGGAGCTGTTGGAAAAACAGCGCCGCGGTATTGTTAAGCAATTCGATACGTTCTGGGTTCGTGCAGTAGAGTTGGCAATATAGGATCCATCGAAGATGCAACCACACTACCTCAGAACTGAGACTTTCGAAGATGTCTAGGACATCTGGTGGTGTTTGACTTGACCTACCCATTAGCATTCTCCTTGAGCGTTTCTTATTTCTGCAACAATTCTATGCGTGATGAGGGAGATTATCAATTCTTTTTTCAACAAAAGAAAATGTCGCCTTTTTACGCAGAAGGCGACAAAAGTAAAAAGGGTGGGGTCAAGAAAAAAGGGTGGGGTCAAATCTTTGATGTTGACACATCTTCAGATGTCATGAATTTGTCCGATGTTTTTTCGGTGTCTCCCCATGTTCGGGCACTTCTTGGTTCAAAGAATACATCTCTCAGATTTCTATGTCAAACATAAGTTTCCTTGATTCCCAAGAAAGTTTGGAGATCAATCTACGTCATGAGCTGTTGATTTTTGGTTTGGAAGTCAGGATACCGGCCTGCATCACAGGCCAAAGTTTAAGATCGATCCTTGTGCGGCCGCGTGTTGGGCCTATTGTTGTCCGCGCGTGTATGCTTCGCGGAATTCCTCTGGAGTGGGAGGAATTATCGAGTACCAATCGTAACGAAATACAGACTCTCTGTCCGCATTAAGATCGGCACCTGTTAATCCTTCGCCTGGAAGCCCCGTATCCTGGTTAACAACTAAGATAGTTAGTGGCGGCAGTTCATTTTGTTGACAATAGTACATTATGTGTCCAAGGGGTTGTGCGAGGACGCCTGCACCTCCATATCCAAGCATGCTCGCCAGAATACCGTAGGTTAGAATTTGTCGATTGCGTGCAGCACTTATCAAAATTTGCCATATTTGAAGAGCACGCATTGGGAGAATCGGTTCGTCACTAAATTGTCTTACCATGGCCTAAGCCTCCATTTTTGAGAAGGGGTTAACTAAATCCTTACAAGAATTGCTCAGCGTAAATTGTGCATCTAAGGATTCTGGCGCAATTCTTTGTCTTTGACTAACCAGCAACCAGGGTTAAACCTTCAAAATTCAATTAAAGGATTAGAAATAACATTTATTTTTATATTGCGGCGGCGAAATAACCTTTATTGAAAGTTGACCAGGCACTGATTCATATTTTCCATTGCTGAAGCGAAGAAATATTTTCATCCCCACCCTGTGGATTGTTGGCTGGAATATACATATTTTATGAGAATTGGTCAACTGAAACTTTCCGGAAGGATTAGTTAAGAAAGGGTTATTTGTTACACCTACGAAGGTACAGTTCCATTAAGACTAAGCCATCAAGGATTACTGGTTGAAAGTCCTATCTCAAAGTTTGAGAACATTACATGTCTGAAAGGGTGCAATCAGGAAGGATTCTGACTCGGCAATTTTGATTAGCATCAAAGGACTTGTAAACATCATAAGTTGGATTCTTGGAGCAATACTCTGTCTTGCAGATCAAGTCCCTATAAATAATGAGCGTATCTTCCGGTTTCATGATAAGAAGGTGACTGGTGGCCAATATGGTGCATGCCCCACCATTCCGTGTATACCATAAATCCATAGTCTGATTAGCTATATAAATCCCCGTTTCACGGCAGGTGTCTTCGTCAGCCAAGGTCAGTAGCGGGATTAAAATCAGAGCAATAACCGCAAAAGCGAAAAGTGTTTTCTGAAATAAAATCCTACTGACGATGAACCGACTTGATGCGGACACCTTGTTCTCCTTTTGTATCGTTCAAAATACCATCTCTCCGGAGAATTTGCAAACAGAAAGTAGGATTCACAAGTGGGAAGAGGCATCAGGGTCACATCTTCAGATGTCATGAATTTCCCCGATGTTTTTCCGGTGTCTCCCCGTGTTCGGGCGCTCTCTGGTTCAAAGAATATACCTTGAAGAAATATCTTCGTCCCCACCCCGTGGTTTACTGATTGGAATATACATATTTTATGAGAATTGGTCAACTGAAACTTTCCGGAGAGACTGTCGAAAAACCTTATTCTTGACATTTTTCTTATCAAACTTGCTTCATCTATTCCTACTCTTTCAAAATTCATTTACTAATGACCAAAAGTGTGGTATTCCTTAACCCATCCTCAGAGA
>Ga0315281_10005816_pt1 | contig 17597 bp, 14 predicted proteins | sample YL17G07_0_MG_FD_204540 | JGI IMG/M metagenome (GOLD analysis project Ga0315281, IMG submission 204540) | Sediment microbial communities from Yellowstone Lake, YNP, Wyoming, USA - YL17G07_0 | ecosystem: Environmental > Aquatic > Freshwater > Lake > Sediment | place: USA: Wyoming | collected...
GTTGCGCGATGCGGGCCTGCGGCTCACCGAACAATTGCCGCCACTCAAAGATTTTTTGATGCGCCGCGCCAGCGGCCTTGATGGAGAGCTGCCGCGCCTCGCACAGCGCATCCTGCGCTGATTTTTATCAACGGAACCTCGTCATGTCGAATACCGACTTCTGGAATGCCCGTTATGCCGAGCCTGGTTTTGCCTATGGAACCGAACCCAATGCGTTTCTCGTCTCGCAGAAGCAGTACCTGAAGTCCGGCATGAAGGCGCTGGCCGTGGCCGATGGCGAGGGGCGCAACGGCGTGTGGCTGGCGCAACAGGGGCTGGACGTGCTGTCGGTGGACGCCTCGGAGGTCGGGCTGCGCAAGGCTCAGGAGCTGGCCGCAGACCGCGGCGTCGCGATCCGCACCGAGAAGGTTGATCTGGTCAGCTGGCAATGGCCCGTGCAGAAGTTCGATATCGTGGCCGCGATCTATATTCACTTTCCGCCCGATGTCCGGGCGCGCCTGCACCGTTGCATGTTCGAGGCACTCAAGCCCGGTGGTGTCCTGATCCTCGAAGCCTTTACGCCTGCACAGCTTAACTACAAGAGTGGCGGACCGCCGGTGCTGGAAATGCTCTATACGGCAGATATGTTGCGAATCGATTATGCCGGGTGCGAGATTCTGCTTCTGGAAGAAACGGTTGCCGAACTTGTCGAAGGGAAATACCACCGCGGGCCAGGCGCGGTCGTGCGTCTGGTGCTGCGACGTCCAGGGAAGGACTAGTGCCGCGATAGACAGGGATGTCGGGAGCGGCCGACGTCCAGGGAAGGACTAGTGCCGCGGGGAACCAGCCGTGGCTATCAGCTGAGCAGACACTGTTTATTCTCCCGGCTCAAACAAAGACGCCCCCTTGCGGGGGCGGGAAACGGATGATAAGCATCCGCAGGAGGAGTGCGATGAATCCCGTTGTGGCTCGATGATGGTTAGCGGTATCCCCAGGTGTCCTTGAGAATGCTGGCAACACCCGTGTACTCACCCTTTGCAGTGGGCAGAAAGTCACCATTGAGCGCGTACGCATCACGCAGTTTTGCGGTGGCCGTGCGCGCTTCGGGTGCGGCAAGCGCGCGTGCGATTTTCACCTGGTCCTCGGGCGCGATGCGCGGGCTGGCCGAAAACGCCTGGTTCGGATAGGCCTTGGCCCTGAAAACCACGCGTGTCGCCGCACCCTGCGGATCGAGCCTGGCCAGGTTGCGCGCCGGCAGAATGGCCGCTGTGCAGCGTCCGGACTGCATGCCGCTGTAAATATTGTTCCAGCTATCCGTGCTCACGATCAACGGCTGGCGCATCGGGTTGTCGAACTCATTCAGCACCGTCAGGGTGCCGAGGCTGGGCGGGCTCATGCCACAGATGCCGCGCCCGGTGAGTTGCTTGAGGTCGCGCACCTTGTCGTTGTCTTTCTTCACGACCACGACGAAGCTGTGTTCGCCCGGGGCCTTCACCAGAATATTGTGTTGCAGGTTGGCGGCACGCCAGGCATTGAAGTGCGGGCCGTCGAACACCAGGTCGTATTCCCCCTTGCGCATCTCGGCCTGGTAGGCAATCCAGTTGGCCGGCTGCCGGTACACGACCTTCTTGCCGGTAACGGCTGACAGGTATTCGGCGACCGGGCCGTAGATCTCGGCGGCGGCCTGCGCCGATTCGCGCGGCGGCGCGCTGAACACGTATGTGCCCGGTTCGGCCGGAACCGCGGCGGGAAATTTGTCGAGCAATGCCGGGCCGGCTATCGCAGTGCTTGCCGGCGTGTACCCCACTTTCCGTTGGCCGGACAGGTCGGCGGCTGTGGCGGCTGCGGACAGCGTGCCGATGCAAAGAGCGGTCAGGGTCAGCGTCGGGAACAGTCTTGTGAACATGGATACGACCTCCGTGTTATTCGAGTTGGAAACAGGTGTTGGTATCAGGTGATGCCCCGCGCTATCTCCCGGTAGCGCGGGTTACGAATGATGACAATCAATAGCCCCACTCGTTTTTCAGATAGGTGCTAAGGCCCACGAATTCCTTATTGCTGGCGGATGCGAATGACTTCCCCGCAGCATATTTTTCACGCAACTTGATAGTGGCCTTCTCGCCCTCGGGTGAAAGCAGGGCACGCGCAATTTTCTCCTGATCCTGCGCACTCAGGCGCGGGCCGGCGGAGAAGGCGCTATCGGGCAGGACCGCGCCGCGAAACACGATTTTCGTCAGGCGGCCGGAGTCCTTCTCGAATTGTTCGAGTTTTTTGATCGGAACGGCGGCAGCCACGCACTTGCCGTCCAGCATGCCCTGGTAGATATTGTTCCAGCCGTCGATGTTGACAATGATTGGCTGGCGTGACGGGTTGCTGAATTCGTTGAGTGCCGTGAGTGTGCCGAGGTTGGGCGGTGCGTGCGCGCAGATGGTGCGGCCGGCGAGCTGTTTGATTTCACGGATCTTGTCGTTGTCCTTCTTCACCACCACCACGAATACATGGTCACCGGGAACCTTGACCAGCACATTGTGCTGGGCGCGATCGACGCGCCAGGAATTGAAGTGCGCACCGTCGAACACAATATCGTAGGCCCCCTTCTGCATCAGGCCCTGGTATACGCCCCAGTTGCCCGGGTGTTTGAATACGACTTTCTTGCCGAGCACGGTTGAGAGGTATTCGGCCACAGGTGAGAAAATGGCCTGGGCTTCAGCGCTGTCTTCGCGTGGCGCGGCGCTCAGCACCAGCTCGTTGCTCTCGGTGGGGAGCAATGACGGCGTACTGTTCTGAGTCGCGCGAAACGCCACCTTGGTGCCCACGCTGACCGCTTGTCCGGGAGATTCCGCCGCTGCGCTGCTCGCGACCAGAGCAAGCCCGATCGCAAGAACTGCGCGCATGAAAATTTCGATTTTGTGCATGTTGCCTCCTTGTGAGCCGGTAACCTGTTCTACTCGCAGTGCGCCGGTATCTTGGCGCAGACGCACTCCATGTTCGGCTCAGTGACTCTAGTCGAGTATCGACCGAATTCCAGATCGGCCAATGGCGATATCCAGTGTTCCCGACCGGCGGTTTGTGAGGGAAAACGAACGGCGCTCGTGGGTCAGGAGGCCGGGAATTTCTCTCCCGGCCCTGAGTATCCGAAGGCGGTGGAATTGCATCCGAATGACGCATGTGCGGAATAGCCAGGAGCCGCGTCTTTAACAGGGAGGAAAACGGAAAATGCCGGCACACCAGTGCGGTGCATGCGTTCGGCACAGTCATTGCCGCTTTACCGTACCTAACCGACAGACGGCGTTGCCATTCCTTCTGGCGGCCGCGCAATCGTTTGTATAACAGCTTTAATTACCCAACGTATCCTTGCTCCGTCGCGCTGTGGCAGCACGTTGCTATGTCGTTGCGCTGGGGAATGGATTTAATAATTTATGGATGTGCACATGACACCCACTGTTTCCATGTCGGCGCTGTTCTGGATGTTTTTCAAAATCGCCTGTACCAGTTTCGGCGGATTCATGGCCATGATTTCCGTCGTGGAGGGCGAGGTGGTGGAGCGCCGCAGGCTCATGACGCACCCGGAGATCCTCGATGGCATTTCGCTGGCATCGATCCTGCCCGGCCCGGTAGCTGTCAATCTCGTGGTGTATGTCGGTTATCGTCTGCGCGGTGGTCTGGGCGCACTGGTGAGTGCACTGGGTGCCGTGCTGCCGTCGTTTGCCTTCATCCTGGTGTTGTCGGTCGCCTACTTCCAGTGGGGCCAGGTGCCGGCAGTAAATAAACTGTTCATGGGCTTCATCCCGGCGGTGACAGCACTGATTGTGAGTGCGGCCTGGAACATGGGCCGCAAGGCTGTGATCGGCTGGCGCGAGAGCGCGCTCACCGCTGCCTCGGCCGGCGCGCTGCTCGGGATTGGCGGTTTCTACAGCACGCTCGGGATTATCCTGGTTGCGGGTGTGGCTGGCTGGTGGTGGTTTCACGACGCCACCACGCGTGCAGATGCGGCGAGTGTTACGGCGGTGCCGTCGCCGCCTTTGCATCACAGCATGCGCACCAGCCTGTTGCTGGTACAGCCCTGGGGCATGGCAGTACCGCTTCTGACAATGGACCCGGGCCTGATGCTCAAATTGTTTCTCGTGTTCGCCAGCATGAGCGTGATGCTGTTCGGCGGCGGCTATGTGTTTATACCCCTGATCCAGGAGATCGTCGTGGATGGCCATGGCTGGGTGACGACCCAGGAATTCATCGACGCCATCGCCATGGGGCAGATCACGCCCGGACCGATCCTGGTCAGCGCCGCTTTCATCGGACTTAAGGTTGCGGGATTCACCGGGGCGGTCGTAGCCACCATTGGCATCTACCTGCCGCCGGCCCTGCTCATGGTAGCCAGCACGCGCGCGCTGGAGTTCATCAAGAAGTCCCAGGCCATCCGTGCAGCGCTGCGCGGCATCCGCCCGGCGGTGGTTGGCATGATTGCCGCCGCGGCAGTCACGGTTGGCGGGACGGCGCCGCACCACTGGGTATCATTGCTGATTTTTGTTGCGGCACTCGTGGCGCTCATGCGCCTGCGCGTACAGGTGGCTTGGGTAATTCCGGCAGCAGGGCTTGCCGGACTGATGTTGTTCTGATGTGACGGTAAGTACAGGAGACACAATGGACCGGCAAGGTATGCAAAGTTTCACTTACGCCAAGCTCGTGCGCACGGCGGAGGATGGTCTGGTAGCGCCGTACGGTGGCGAGTTGGTGCAGGCGTTTGTGCCCGCGAATGAGCGCCCTGCGGTGCTGGATCGCCTTCCTGTGTTGCCGGCACTGCAGATTTCCGCCGCCGAATTGCTGGACATGGAGATGATTGCCTCCGGTGCGTTTAGTCCGCTCACCGGATTCATGACGCGCATGGTGTATGAGGGCGTGCTGGCAAATGCATTGTTGCCGGATGGCCGGCCGTGGGGATTGCCGGTGACGCTTGCTGTGACACGCGCGGCGGCACTGTCGATTCGTTCCGGTCAGGAGGTGGCGCTATACCATGGCGCCAACCCGGTTGGCGTGATGCTGGTGGAAGAGATGTTCCCGTGGGATGCGGAGGCAGAGGGGCGTGCTCTTGGCGACTCGCCGTGTGATGCGCCTACGGCCGCGCGCCGCGCGCGTCAGGCGGAATACCTGGTCGGTGGGCCCGTGTCGTTACTCGCCGCGCGCGCTGCCGGGTTCATGCAGCACCGGCATCTGTGGCCACTTGAGCTGCGCGGTCAGATTCGGCAGCGTGGCTGGCACCAGGTGGCGGTTCCGCACATCAAGAATCCGTGGCGGCGCACCCATGAGTACATGCTCAAGTGCGCGCTCGAATCTTCGGATGCCTTGTTGCTGCACACGCCGGCAAGCAAGGAGTCCGCGCTGCCACCGGCCTTGTCGGAGACACTGCAAGCGGCAAGTCGTTTATTGATCGAGAATTACTTCCCGCTCGACCGGATATCCGAAAATCCGATGCCGACCGTATTTTTTGAATCACGCCCACGCGCTGCGCTCATGCATGCCATTCTCAGTCAGAATTATGGCGCCAGCCAGATTGTTCTGCAGGAAGACGATGGCGCAGCCCGCGAATTGTTTGCCGAGGCCGCCCGCCATGGACTGGTGATTCAACCGGTGTACATGCCGGCCGCTTTCCACTGCGAGTCGTGTGCCGGTATCGCCACGCACAAGTCCTGTCCGCATGGCGAGGCCCGGCATCTCGATGTGACGGATGATGAAATAACCGGACAACTGCTCCAGGGCGAAGGTTTGCCACCGTATGTGGCGCGCCCCGATATTGTGCGGACGCTGGCGCGCGGCATGGCCGATCGCATGGATGGCGCGGCCATCAGGAACACCGGCCGGCATATCTATCCGCATGCCGCGGAGGTGAGCAGTGAACTGCGCCAGTCGCTTGCGGGGCACAAGGCCTGCGCACTGTGGATGACCGGGCTTTCCGGCTCGGGCAAATCGACCATCGCCCATCGACTGGAGCGCGACCTGTTGCTGGCTGGTCACCGTGTGTTCGTGCTGGATGGCGACACCCTGCGCCACGGCCTCAACCACGACCTCGGCTTCAGCGAGGCCGACCGGCGCGAGAATCTGCGCCGCGCTGCCGAGGTGGTGAAGGTGATGGTCGAGGCCGGGCTGATCGTGATTGCCTCGTTCATCTCGCCATTCCGCGTCGAGCGCCAGATGGTGCGCGAGATTCTCGGACCCGGTTTTTGCGAGGTGTATGTCGAAGCGAGCCTCGCGGCCTGCGAGGAGCGTGATCCGAAAGGCCTGTACAAACGCGCGCGTGCCGGTCAGATCCCGCACTTCACCGGCATCAGTTCACCGTACGAGCCGCCGGAGAGTCCGGACCTGCGTCTCGACACCACTGCGTACTCGGTGGACGAATGCGCGCAGCAGATGCGCGGCTACCTCGCCAATGGCGGCGTGTTGCGCGGCGCGCGTGGCGACCATCGCGTGGCGGGTGCGGTCAGCACACCGGCGCGCGGCAGTTTCCGAATCCAGTAGCCATCCCAGAGTCAAGGAGAGTCCGATGCCCATTTTCATGATTGGTACCCAGCGTTCCGGTTCCAACCTGCTGCGGCTGATGCTGAATCAGTTGCCGGAGGTGGCGGCACCGCACCCGCCGCACATCCTGCAACGTCTCGCACCCATGCTGTCCGGATATGGAGACCTGAAAGAGGACGCCGGTTTCATGCGCCTGGTGGACGATGTCTGCCAGCTGGTCGAACTCAATCCGGTCCCATGGGAAGGCGTAACGCTCGATCGTCAGGATGTGGCTTTCCGCTGCAGCGAACGTTCGCTGGCGGCGGTGTTCGGCGCGGTGTACGACATCATGGCCGAGACGCGCGGCGCGCAGACCTGGTGCTGCAAGAGCCTGGCGAACATTCAGTACCTCAACGAGATCGAGCACTACTACCGTGACGGCGCGAAGTACATTTATCTGTATCGCGATGGCCGCGACGTGGCCGTGAGTTTCCGCAAGGCGGTGGTGGGCGAAAAGCATTTCTACCACATCGCGAAGGAATGGGGCGCTACCCAGCAGATCGCCCTTGGCATGCGCGAGCGCGCCGGCCCAAAGCGTTTCATCAGCGTGCGCTATGAAGACATTACCGCGCAGCCGGAGAGCACCATGCAACGGCTGTGCAAGTTTCTTGGCTATCGGTACACGCCATCGATGCTCAATTTTCACGAGACCGACGAGGCCAGGAAGGCCGCCAAATCCAGTGAACTTTGGGGCAACGTCGTGAACCCGGTCATGGCGGACAACACCCGCAAGTTCCTGCGCGAAGCGGGCGAGGCCGACATCCGCCTGTTCGAGCTCGTGGCCGGCGACGTGCTCGATGCGCTTGGCTATGACCGCGTGGTTACGCGCAAGGGCGAGAAGGGTGAGTTCAGCGCCGACGATGTCCGGCATTTCGATGCCGAGAACAAGCGTCTCAAGGAAGAGGTGATGAGCAAGGTCGATCCCGAGGACATCAAGCGCCGCGACAGGCAGTTGGGCCTGATCCAGCAAATCCAGCAGCGTCAGCAGCCCAGCGACAGCATGTGGGTCTACGTGTAGTGGTGTAATCGCGGCTATGGATGGCCGTTGTCACTCTTCGAAGCCCAGTTCCTTCAGCTTGCGTGTCAGTGTATTGCGGCCCCAACCAAGCTTGAGGGCCGCCTCCTGTTTGCGTCCGCCGGTGTGCGTCAACGCTGCCTGCAACAGGATACGCTCGAACTCCGGGCTGAGTTTTTCGAGTATGTTGCTTTCGCCCTGCGCCAGACGCTGTTCGATGAGCCGTTTCAGTCCCGTGCGCCAACCATCCCCGTCAGTCGTTTCCACCGCGACTTCACGCAGCTCCGGCGGCAAGTCGTCGATACGCACCGCCTGGCTCGGCGCCATGACCGTGATCCAGCGGCAGGTGTTTTCAAGTTGGCGCACATTGCCGGGCCAGGACAGGCGCACCAGGTAGTCGCTGGTTTCGGGCAACAGGTGCCGCACTTCCACGCCCAACTCTTCCGCCGATTTCTTGAGGAAATTACGCGCCAGCAGCGGGATATCCTCGCGCCGGGCGCGCAGCGGTGGCAGGTGAATGCGGATCACGTTCAGGCGGTGGAACAGGTCCTCGCGGAAGCGCCCATCCTTGACGCGCGCTTCCAGATCCTGGTTGGTGGCAGCAATGATGCGCACATCAGTCTCAACCTGTTCGTGGCCGCCGACGCGGTAGAAGCGGCCATCTGACAATACGCGCAACAGCCGTGTCTGCAGCTCCGCCGGCATGTCACCAATTTCATCCAGAAACAATGTGCCGGCGTGCGCTTGCTCGAAGCGTCCCTTGCGCTGCGTGACGGCACCGGTGAAGGCCCCTTTTTCGTGACCGAACAGTTCGCTCTCCAGCAGTTCGCGCGGAATGGCGGCGATGTTGAGGGCCACAAACGGCCCTCCGGCGCGCGGGCTGTGGCGGTGCAGGGCGCTTGCCACGAGCTCCTTGCCAGTACCTGACTCGCCATTGATGAGCACGGTGATGTTGGAACGGCTGAGCCGGCCGATGGCGCGGAACACCTCCTGCATGGCCGGCGCCTCGCCCACGATCTCCGGAACCTGCTCGGGTGATGTGCCGTCATCCGGTTTCTGGCGGCGGCGGTGTTCGATGGCGCGGCGCGCGAGCCGCACGGCTTCATCCACATCGAAGGGTTTTGGCAGGTATTCGAAGGCGCCGCCGCGATACGAGGCGACCGCGCTTTCCAGATCGGAGTGCGCGGTCATGATGATCACGGGCACGTCCGGCATGCGGTTGCCGATGGCTTCCAGCAGATCGAGGCCGCTGCCGCCGGGCATGCGTATGTCGGACAGGATCACGTCCGGCTGTGCAAGCTTGAGCGCATCGAGCACATTCACCGCTGAATCGAAGACGCGGACGGTGATGCCCGCCTTCTGCAGCGCTTTTTCCAGTACCCAGCGTATCGACTGATCATCGTCGATGACCCATGCCGTGTCTTGTCTAGCCATTTCCATTCTCCTTGGCGATTTTTCCGGCAACCGCACCCGGCACGGCCACACCTGCACCATGCCCGGCGTCGAGTGGCAGGTATATGCGGAATAGGGTTTGCTGCGGGCGGCTCGTAAATTCGATCATGCCGCCGTGCTGATGCACGATATCCTGGGCGATCGAGAGCCCCAGGCCGGTGCCGTCCGGTTTGCCGGTCACCATCGGGTAAAAGATGCTTTCGCGCAGTTCGTCGGGAATACCCGGGCCGTTGTCTTCGATTTCGGCCCGCACGACCAGGCGGTGACGTTTCTGATCGATGGTCAGTTGGCGCTCGATACGCGTTCGGAAGCGTACCGTGCCTTCGCCATTGAGGGCCTGGACGGCGTTGCGCGCGATATTGAGTACGGCCTGAATGAGCTGTTCGGCATCGGCCACGAACTCCGGAATGCTGGGGTCAAAGTCATGCTCGATGCGGATACCGCGCGACACCTCGGCACGGATCAGGCGCCGCACGTGGTCCATCACCTGATGGATGTTGGTGGGCTGCTTGCGCAGCGGGGTGTTCGGCCCAACCATGCGATCGACCAGGTTCCGCAGACGATCGGCTTCGTGAATGATAATGCGCGTGTATTCCTTGAGCGATTCGGACGGCAGTTCGCGTTCCAGCAACTGGGCCGCGCCGCGCAGGCCGCCGAGCGGATTCTTGATCTCGTGCGCCAGGCCACGGATCACCGCGCGGCTCGCGGCGTGCTGGTCGTGGCGGCTCTCCTCGCGCGCCAGTCGCAACAGCCGGTCAATCGGATTGATCTCCAGAATCAGCTCGCAAAAGCCGTCCGCACGCGTCACCGGCGTCACCGTGCAGTCCACGGTAATCCAGCGGTTCACGGGCACACCGAGACGCAGCCCGTGCTCGGTGAAGGGGTGACCGGAAACCAGTGTCTGGTGCATGGCTTCAAGCAACGCTTGATTGCGCGGCAAGAGATGGGCCAGCGGTTGGCCGATGGCTTGGCGCGAGCCGGTCTCCAGCAACATTTCCCCGGCCGGATTCAAGGCGCTCAGCGTGAGATTACCGTCCACCAGCAGTACGGCGGTATTCAGGTTTTCGAGAATATGTTGTGGCAGGCTTTTCGGCATGATCCCGGCCTTGGGTGGCATCTGTTCCTTAGCAATATCCACACCAGACACTCTGTGTGTTGAAGAACAATGAGTTACAAAAACATAACAATCAGAAAAGAAATATTATGCACCATCATGGTGCGTCCTTTTTCCGGAATTGCAAGCAAAAAAAACGCCCCCGCAAGGGGGCGCTTTCGGACCTTTGTCCGCAGTGTAGCTTCTAATGGCTAATTTTGTGCAGGCATGCCATCACTAAACGCTGTAATACATGTCGAACTCAATCGGATGCGTGGTCATGCGGAAGCGCGTGACGTCCTGCATCTTGAGTTCGATGTAGGCATCGATCAGATCGTTGGTGAACACGCCACCCTTGGTCAGGAACTCGCGATCCTTGTCCAGGGCGTCGAGCGCCTGGTCGAGGGCGTGGCACACGGTCGGGATTTTCTTCTCCTCTTCCGGCGGCAGATCGTACAGATCCTTGTCCGAGGCTTCGCCCGGATGGATCTTGTTCTGAATGCCGTCGAGGCCGGCCATCATCATCGCTGCGAACGCGAAGTACGGGTTGGCGCCCGGATCCGGGAAACGCACTTCGATGCGACGCCCCTTCGGGTTCGGCACATACGGGATGCGGATCGAGGCCGAGCGGTTGCGTGCCGAGTAGGCCAGCATCACCGGCGCCTCGAAGCCCGGCACCAGACGCTTGTAGCTGTTGGTGAGCGGGTTGGTGATGGCGTTCAGCGCGCGCGCGTGCTTGATAATGCCGCCGATGTAGTAGAGCGCCATCTGCGACAGGCCGCCGTACTCGTTGCCCGAGAACAGGTTCTTGCCGTCTTTGGCGAGCGACATGTGCACGTGCATGCCGGAACCGTTGTCGCCGACGATCGGCTTGGGCATGAACGTGGCGGTCTTGCCGTAGGCATGCGCGACGTTGTGCACGCAGTACTTGTAGATCTGCAGCTCGTCGGCCTTCTTCAGCAGGGTGTTGAACTTCATGCCGATTTCGTTCTGGCCGGCGGTCGCCACTTCATGGTGATGGGTTTCGACCACGATGCCCATCTCTTCCATGGCGAGACACATGGCCGAGCGGATGTCCTGCTGCGAGTCGACCGGCGGCACCGGGAAATAGCCGCCCTTGGTGCCTGGACGGTGGCCAAGGTTGCCGCCCTCGTACACCTTCTCGGTATTCCAGGAGGCCTCTTCGGAATCGATTTTTACGAAGCAGCCGCTGATGTCGGCGCCCCAGCGGATGTCGTCGAAAATGAAGAACTCGGCTTCCGGGCCGAAGTACGCGGTGTCGGCAAGGCCGGTGCTCTTGAGGTAGGCCTCGGCGCGGCGCGCCAGCGAACGCGGGTCGCGCTCATAGCCCTGCATGGTGCTGGGCTCGATGACGTCGCAGCGAATGATCAGGGTCGGTTCTTCGAAGAACGGGTCCATCATGGCGGTTGAGGCGTCCGGCATCAGGATCATGTCGGACTCATTGATGCCCTTCCAGCCGGCGATCGACGAGCCGTCGAACATTTTCCCTTCTTCGAAGGTTGAGGCCTCGACCTGATGATGAGGAACGGAGACGTGCTGCTCCTTGCCCTTGGTGTCGGTGAAGCGGAAGTCGACAAACTTCACGCCCTTGTCTTTGATCATTTTGAGCACAGCGGCCGCGGACATCGGAAAGCCTCCTAGTAATGTGTAGAGAAAGTGGTAAACAGATCGCTGATTTCCGGCCTTGCGGCCATCATCTAAAGCCGGTCATTTTGCAGTATTTGTGCCACGAGTGGAATGGGAATAACTGCTTGATTCGGCAGTGGTCGTTGTGTGGACCAGGTTTTAACGCGCACTATATATGTGCTGTTTGACTATTAAGTGCACCAATATGGTGCATTGACACGATATATATTCAATATGTTCACCCAACTCCATTCAATGAAAACGCACATCCAGAATTTCGATCAGCGGGTCACTGAGGGCGGCCGCCTGGAAACGCGCGGCCAGCTTGGGGCCAGCGTCAGGGCTGGTGAGCACCGACAACGGCAGGAGCAGTTCGATGCGCAACCGCCCGCCGACGTAATGCAAGGTGATGCGCTCGATGTGCGCCGCCGCATCGATATCCTTGAAGCGGGCCTTTAATTGCGCGTGCACGGCAGAGCGCGATGGCAGATCGCGCGCCGGTGCCAGGTGCGTGTCATCTTCCGGATCGATGTGCACCAGCGCATCTGCCACCACATCGACCTCGCTCACGAGCCGGGTGCGCACCAGCTCGCTGATGTAGTGGCCTTCGGAGACGCTGATGTCCTCGTCCACGATGATGTGCACGTCCACCAATGCCCGCCCGCCGATGCGGCGCGTGCGCAGCAGGTGCAGTTCGCGCACCCCGTCCACATCGAGGATGGTTCGCCGGATGTGCTGTAATTCCTCCTTGTCGAGCCCGGTATCCACCAGTTCGCTGATGGCCGGCCAGCCGAGCTGGATGCCGATTTTGGCGACGAACAGCGCCACGCCGAGTGCGGCCAGCGCATCCAGCGAGTGCATGCCGGCAATGGTGCCGGCGATGCCGAGAAATACGATAATCGATGAGATTGCATCGGAACGATGATGCCAGGCGCTGGCCTTGAGCATGTCCGAGTCAAAGCGGCGCGCGGTGCGCATGGTGTACTGGTAGAGCGCTTCTTTGGCGAGGATGGTAAATCCCGACACCCACAGGGTGATGGTGGAGGGGGTGACGATCGCCTCGGCATCCATGAGGCGCATGCCGGCACGCGCCGCAATGCCGACGCCGACCAGCAGCAGGAGCACACCCAGTACCAGGGTGACGGCGGTTTCGATGCGCGCATGCCCGTAAGGGTGCTCTTCGTCCGCCTCCTTGGCGCTGTGTTTGAGCGCATACAGCACCAGCAGGTCGGAACTGAGGTCAGCCAGCGTGTGCATGCCGTCCGCCACCAGCGCCTGGGAGTGGCCGATGATGCCCACGGCGACCTGACCCACGACCAGCAGGGCATTGGTCGTCATGCCCACCAGCGCCACGCGCCGGCTCGCCTGATAGCGCACCGGGCTGGTAGTGTCGAGGAAAGCCGGCGTGGCGTTATCGGTCATGTCTTGTCATTGGGTGTGCAGACACGCAGTGTAATGCGCACTTCCTCGCGTGTCTGTTGTGTGTTGATCACCTCATGCCCATACATGCGGCACCAGGCCGGGATATCGTATAACGCGCCGGGGTCGGTGCAGATCACTTCCAGTGTATCGCCGGGCAGCAGGTCTTGCATGCGGTTCTGGGCGCGGATCACCGGCAGAGGACAAAGCAGCCGTCGGGCATCGAGTTCGTGGTGGCTCATAGTGAATGAGTGCGCGCCTCTGCGCGCATCAGCTCGCCTCCCTCTCCCTGCGGGAGAGGGAATGACGACTGCATGGATGCAGGAGGTAGGGCAACGCCGGGAGCAGTTGCCGAGGGTAAGGGCGAGAGGGCCGGAACGAGGGCCAGCAGCGCATAGGCGGTCCTCACTATAGATACCAGCTTTCCGGAATCTCGTCCGGATGCAACGGCACCACGTCGAGGGTGCGTACTGACGCACCGAGCGCGTGTATCTCGACTGTGACTTTGTCGGAGCCGCGCCCCTGGCCGAAGCGCGCCAGCAGGCGCGCCGCGAAATCCAGGTCCGCGTCATTCGCGATGCCATCCACCAGCGCCAGCGGGCCGGCATGGCTCACGGCGAACAGGTGCGTGAAGTCACGGCGATAGCCGTTCAAAAAGTTGTTCTCGCCTTCCTCGCGGCCGACGATGAGCTTGAAATTCGGACGCGGCCGCAGGTGCCGTCCGATCTTGAGCAGCAGGATGTCATCCAGCTCATAGTTTTTGGAGCGGCGGTTGGTCCACAAGTCGTTCAGGCGCACCGTGTAATTTTCGTCCGTGAGAAAACAGCAGCCGCCCGCGGGCTGGGAAAATTCAGTGAAACCGAAGCTTGCCGCCAGCGCGATCTGCGGCTTGCGGCTGCGGCCGCTGAAATCGAGCAGTTTTTCACGGTCTACCCAGCCTTCGCGTTCCGGCAGGGTTTCGGGTAGGAGTTTGGCACACAGCGGCCGTAGCAGGCGGTCGAAGGCGCCAGACTCGCGCGCCACCACCGGCATGGTGTCGCGGCGTTGCGACATCGGCCGCTGGCCGATGACCTCGCCGGTGACAATGAAGTCGAAGCCGTGCTGCTCCATCCATTCGCGCGCCTTGCGCACCATGAAGCCCTTGCAGTCGAGGCACGGGTTCAGGTGCGCGCCATAGCCGTGCTTGGGGTTGATGACGACGTCCTTGTACTCATCGATGACATCAACAATGTGCAGCTTGATGCCGATCTGTTCGGCCGACCATAGCGCGTTGTTTCGTTTCGGTTTGTCCTGTTTGCTGCTGCGAATGGCGTGAGTATGGCCCTCGACGCAAAATCCAGTGAAAAAATTAATGCCTTCGACGTGAATGCCCTGATCGCGCATCAGGCGCGCGGCGAGCATGGAATCAAGGCCGCCGGAGATGAGTGCCACGGCTTTGCGGGGTTCGGTCATAGACAGCAAGGGCCGGGTCAGAAAAATGAAGTTTACCGGATTCCGCCGTACGCGGCACGAAGACCGGCACGAAAGACGTTGCGAATTGAGGGTTTATCGAAGAAACAGAAGAGAAAGAAAAAGGACCCATCCTGAGCCCTGTGTTCTTCTTATGGCTACCTTTTCCATTCACTCGGTTCGTGCTGAACCGGCTCCTTGGGTGGCTCGGACGACTCACTTGCCGGGAAAGAACCTACTCCGCCTTATTGGTTTTGTCTACCGCCCACGCATCTGTTGGTGATAGCCATTGGTCACAAAAAAATGGCCGGTGCGCGCCCTGTATGGAGAAAAATCTGGCCGGAGGCGGCAGGGAACACTAGAATCGGCATCTTGTACGCGCAGCAGACCGACGGTGCGTGACCAGCCAGAGCATTTTTCCTTGAAATACCCAAGTTTCTACCGTTATGAGTGTTGTGCATGAGCCGACGCAAAGGTTTTATTGCGCGTTTCCGCCGTTCATTGCGCTGGATATTCCGCATTTCTCTGATTCTGGTCATTGCGGACCTTGTCTATCTGACCGTGATCTGGCCGGACTGGAAGAAGCTTGCCCAGGGCGACATTCCCAAATCAAGCTTCATGCAGGTCTACACGGAAAAACAGGCCGAGCGCAGCTGGCCAAAGTTGCGCTGGCAACCGGTGCCGCAGTCAAAAATTCCGCGGCATGTGATGCGCGCCGTGCTGCTGGCCGAAGACAGCCGCTTCTACTCGCACAGCGGTTTTGACCTGATCGCCATCCGTGAAGCGCTCGACTACAACTTGGGCCGTGGCGAGCTGCTTATCGGTGCCAGCACCATCTCCCAGCAGACGGTAAAGAATCTGTACCTGAGCCCGTCGCGCGACCCGCTGCGCAAGTGGCACGAGGTGGCGCTGACCTTCGGGCTTGAGCAAAACCTGCGCAAGAGCCGCATTCTTGAGCTGTATCTCAACGTTGCCGAGTTTGGTCGCGGTATCTATGGCGTGCAGGCCGCCGCCCGTGCGTATTACGGTGTCGATGTCGGCATGCTCAGCCTGGCTCAGGCTGCCGAATTGGCCGCCAGTCTGCCCAGCCCGGTAAAAAACAACCCGGAATCACGCACCGAGCGCTTCCAGCGTCGCGCCCAGAGGATTCTCGACCTGCTTTCACGCGAACAATCAGCCCAATTGCCGACAGAGCCGGCACCCATCGTGACGGGATATTATTGTGCTGCCCGTCCCGATGGCGGGATCGGCAGCCGCCGGCCAGTAAGGTTATCTGCGCCAATAATGGGGTCTGGCAAACCGGGGTTTTCGCGTCCGGGAGCGGAACCGGTATAATTCGCCGTCAGTGAAAGAGGCTTCCTTCACTGGACAAACGCAGGAGCAGTTTTTCCGCCAGACCAAAACCCTTGAAACCATTCAAAAGAATTTCCGGGCCGCGCGTGACCTTCCAGCAACTGATTCTCGCCTTACAGCAGTACTGGGCCAAACAGGGCTGCGTCATTTTGCAGCCCTACGACATGGAAATGGGCGCGGGCACTTTTCATACCGCGACCTTTCTGCGTGCCCTGGGTCCCGAGCCGTGGAAGGCCGCCTATGTGCAGCCGTCGCGCCGCCCGAAGGACGGCCGCTACGGAGAAAATCCGAATCGCCTGCAGCACTATTACCAGTTCCAGGTGGTGCTCAAGCCGTCGCCAGACGACATCCAGGACCTGTATATCGGTTCACTGCGCGCCATCGGCATCGATACAAAAAAACACGATATCCGTTTCGTTGAGGACGACTGGGAATCGCCGACCCTCGGTGCCTGGGGCCTCGGCTGGGAAGTGTGGCTGGATGGCATGGAGGTGACGCAGTTCACTTACTTCCAGGAAGTCGGCAGTCTCGCGTGCAAACCGGTGCTGGGCGAAATCACTTACGGGCTTGAGCGCCTGTGCATGTATTTGCAGGGCGTGGAAAATGTTTTTGACCTGAGCTGGACGCAGGGCGTGAGCTATGGCGACGTTTATCACCAGAACGAGGTTGAGCAGTCCAGATACAACTTCGAGCACTCGAACGTGAATTGGCTGTTCCAGCAGTTCAACGACTACGAAGGCGAAGCCAAGCGTTTGCTGGAGCTGAACCTGCCGTTGCCCGGCTTCGAGATGGTGATGAAGTGCTCACACACCTTCAACCTGCTGGACGCGCGCGGCGCGATTTCCACCACTGAGCGCGCCGCCTATATCGGGCGGGTACGCACCCTGGCGCGCACCGTGGCGCAGAGTTACTACGAAGCGCGCGAGCGCCTGGACTTCCCGATGTGCAGGAGCACGAGTGCCGCGAAGGCCAGGGATGGCCGAGAGCGGCCCATGCTTAAGCAAAGAAAGGGGAAGTAGGCGATGAAAGAGGCGCTGCTGGTCGAGATACTCACCGAAGAGCTGCCGCCCAAGGCGCTGGCACGTCTCATGGAGGCGTTTAGCCACGGACTGTTCGAAGGCTTGAAGGAAAAGAATTTCCTGCCGCCCGAGGCTGAGTTCACGCCGTTTGCCACCCCGCGCCGGCTCGCTGTGCTGATTTCAAGCGTGCTTGCCAAGCAGGCCGACCGCGTAGTCGAACGCAAAGGACCGGCACTCGCGACGGCGCTCGATGCCAGCGGCCAGCCAGCTCCGGCGTTGCTCGGTTTTGCCAAGTCGTGCGGTGTGGAGGTGAGCAAGCTTGAGCGTCAGGCCGGCGAGAAGGGTGACTACTTCGTGTACCGCGCCAAGCAGAAAGGCGAGCCTCTCAAGAGTCACCTCGCTGCAGTCGTGGAAGCGGCGCTGAAAAAATTGCCGGTGCCGAAGACCATGCGCTGGGGCGCTGGCGAGGCTCAGTTCGTGCGCCCGGTGCACGGCGTGATCCTGTTGCATGGAAAGAAAGTGGTGCCCGGCACGGTGCTGGGTCTCAAGAGCGGCAACAAGACCCGCGGCCACCGCTTCCTGAGTACGGGTGCCCTCACCATCCGCAACGCGAGGGATTACG
>Ga0315281_10005817_pt1 | contig 17595 bp, 18 predicted proteins | sample YL17G07_0_MG_FD_204540 | JGI IMG/M metagenome (GOLD analysis project Ga0315281, IMG submission 204540) | Sediment microbial communities from Yellowstone Lake, YNP, Wyoming, USA - YL17G07_0 | ecosystem: Environmental > Aquatic > Freshwater > Lake > Sediment | place: USA: Wyoming | collected...
CTCCGCGCCCACGCCTCGCCGCTGAGCCAAATGGTCAGCGTGAGTCACAAAGGCGAGCAGTTGACCTTCCTGCACTTGGAGAACACCGAATTCACTCACCACCCGGTGCTGGCCGAGGATTTCTCGAAGAGCCGCTACCTCGAAAAGATTCTGCACCTGCTCTGCGACACGAGGCCCAAGAACTACGAGCAGCTTATCGCGACCGAGGGCGTAGGTCCCAAAACCGTCCGGGCATTATCCCTGGTCGGCGAGGTGATTTACGGCGCCAAGCCCTCCTACGAGGACCCGGCCCGCTATTCCTTCGCCCACGGCGGCAAGGACGAAACCCCCTACCCCGTGGACCGCCGCACCTACGACCAAACCATCGCCACCCTCTCGGAGGCCGTGCAGAAAAGCCACATCAGCCCCATCGACAAGGACAAAGCTCTCAAGCGGCTGGCCGGCGCAGAGGAGGCATGAACCGATGTCGTCGCGGAGTTGAGCTGTGGACGGGAACCTCCCCACGTCACCTTTCGCCGGCCCCAATCCCATGCAAACCAAGACGCTGAAAAGTGATTTGCTCCTGCTGGTTGCAGCCTTTATCTGGGGCACGACGTTCGTGGCTCAGCGCATGGGCATGAACCACCTCGGCCCGATGACATACAACGGGCTTCGCTTTGCTCTGGGCGCCCTGACTCTCGTGCCCGTGCTCCTGCTGCTCAACCCGGCCGGCGCATCGAGTCGCCCGAAGCATAGTACCCGTTTCCTGCTGTACGGGGGCGGCCTGGCGGGTCTGGCGCTATTCGGCGGCGCGTCGATGCAGCAAATGGGATTGCTCTACACGACCGCCAGCAAAGCAGCGTTTATCACGAGCCTCTACGTCATGCTCGTGCCGATCCTCGGTCGCGTGCTTGGACAGCGCTGCGGCCTGCCCGTGTGGGCCGGCGCCACACTGAGCGTGGTCGGCCTGTACCTGCTCAGCGTCGCCGAGTCGTTCACTCTCGGGCGGGGCGACCTGCTCGTGCTCATCGGCGCGTTCTTCTGGGCGATCCACGTTCACCTCATCGGCTATCTGGCCAAGCGGGCCAATCCCCTGCACATCGCCTGCGTTCAGTTCCTCGCCTGCTCGGCCCTCAGTCTGGTGGCGGCCGTCCCTTTCGAGCAAGTCACGTTGCCGGCCGTTCGTGCGGCCACGGTCCCCATCCTCTACGGCGGCATCCTATCGGCGGGCGTCGCCTTCACGTTGCAGGTCGTCTGCCAGCGAACCTCTCCCCCCTCGCACGCCGCCATCGTCATGAGCCTCGAGACCGTCTTCGCCGCCCTGGCCGGCTACGTCATCCTCCACGAGCACCTCGGCCCACGTGACCTAGTGGGTTGCGCCCTGATGTTCGCCGGCCTCCTGGTCGTCCAACTCCCCCTCCTCCTCGCCTCCCCCACTACCCCCAAGCCCGGACCCGCCGCCAGCCCCACAGCGGCTGTTGCCAGCCGAAAGCCGTAACGCTGCAAGCACAATCCGACCGAGCCACTTGTTGGACGGAGATACCTCCGGGCCAATTCACTGTTGGTCCTTGATATAGGGCTTGTAGAACTCCACAAACCTCGGGTCGGCCTCGTTCTTGCATGCGAGACATCCGCCTGTCCAGCCAAACAGGTCATCCGGAAACCCGATGAATATTGTCATGAGCTTATATGCCGCAGCGGCACTTCTCCGAGCGTCCTGACGTAGAGACTGGATCGCACCACAGTGAAGATACCTACACCTTATATCGCGGTACAAAGCAGAAAGTTCCGACGCAAGGGCATCGTCGAGGTAACCCCAGTCCTTCAGTGCGTCGATGTTGGGCTGCCAGTCATTCGTAGGACCTCTATTCCATAGCTTCCTGATCGCCCGGTCTTTATGATGCTTGTGCAGGGCAATGCGAGCTTGGTTTAACAATCTCTCAATGGCAACACAGGATGCGGACAGTGCCGAGAAGTCATTGCCGATAACGTACGACTGCTCAATCTCCAGGATCACAGATTGGAAATCAGGGACGAGAGAGAAGACGGGCGGGGTAATCTCAAGATATCTTTCCGCCATCTCTTCATTTACGAGCACATCGGGAATACCATCGCACAAAATTTCGCGTTTGAGCACGCGTGGAACAAGAAAGGTCTTGACCTCCCTCATTGCCTCCACCTTCTGGACCGCCGGGGGCATCGCCAAGAGCGCGTTCCTCGAGCAGTTGAGGAATACTTCCATTTTGCTTGCCATGTCGTCTCTGTCCAACAATGAGGGTTAGGCGCGAGTAGCGCGTCGATTTGCACCCTCTGGTTCTCAGATCATTTCCATAAGACGATTCCTGCAGTTATCAGAAGAAGCGCGGTCAATGAGGTCTCGAAGAATATCCATTTGGCCCCGCCGGTCTGTGGCGTACTTGCCGAGACAGTCAGCCCACAGTATTCCTCGACAAGGCGTGTCCACTCTCGCAAACGCCAAGCATCGCTATCCTCGCTCTTTTGAATTGGTCGCATCCACAGAAACAGATGTGCCAAGTAGACTGCTAGCGTAATCGCGAGGAACCACCAAGTTCCGGGATCGGTGCTGATGTGAACCTTGCCATGCAGAAACCAGACGGATGCGGCGATCAATGTCCACAGAGATATGTTGACTTGGAACTCGAGCGAGCGAGTTTGCCTTCTGTTCTCTGCAAGCGTTCGCTGGAGTTCAATCAGGCATTCGGCCTTAGGGCTACCGGAAAAAACCTGCACGAATGAAGGTTATGCAGGCGGCCAACTGAACCCATCCGAGGTAACGTGAAACGATGCGGTCCAGACGGCGTGTGATACGACCAAACTGGGAAAGGAAAGCATGACCCCGCTCCACGGCACTGCGAATCCGACCGATGCCGGGAAGTTTCGTCTGTCCTCGGCACGGCGCACGCATGCGAAATCCGCTCGCCGCCGCGCGTTGGCGGGTGGGTTCGTTGCCATACGCCCCGTCTCCTCGTGCCGAGGGCAAATCTCGAATATCCGGCGATTCCGGTCGGTGTTCGGGCGCCGGCGGCTGGATCACCAGCGCTGCGAGCACGTCCCCGGCCTGCTGCCCGTCGTTGGCGTTAGCGCCGGTGATCACCACCCCCAAGGGCATGCCCCGGCCATCCGTCGCCAAGTGGATATTGGTGCCGGATTTGCCGCGATCTACCGGGCTGGGCCCGGTCTGTTGGCCCCCTTTTTTGAGGGGTGTTTGGACCCATCGAGGCAGATCTGGTCCCCATTGATTCCTCGCAGACATTCGTACCGTCCTACCAAAATGCGCCAAGCCTCTTGGAAAATGCCGCGTTCCAGCCACTGGGTGAAACGCTTCTCGCAGGTCTTGTACGAGGGGAATCCTTTGGGCATCATGTCCCACGGAATTCCCGTCACCAAGACATACAGAATGCCGTGGAGGCACTCGCGATTGCTGCGGGGCTTGCGGCCATTGCCGACCCATACCACCGGTGGCAAGAGCGGCTCGAATACGGCCCAGATTTCGTCGGGGAGCCGGCGGGCAAGGTCTTTCAGTTCCATGAGAAGCCTCCTTTCTCCAAGGGTCCAGGACGCTTCCCATATCGACATTACAGGACGTTTTCATTGAGGTTTTTTCCGGTAGCCCTAAGGTCAACTGACCAGCAGAAATTGAATCACAGGGGAAGGAGAGAGCAATGGACCGGGATGTGGATAAAGTGAAAAAAACTGTGCCAGCTAAGAAAGAGCTGGTTGATGAAGAGGCCAAGAAACATCAACCATCAAGCGACGACGGAAAAGGCAAGCGTGGCTGGAGGGATGTCTTCGATAACCTCACATATTCAAGTGGACCCGGGGATAATATATACGTTTTTGGATAGCGATTAAATGTATCCGGCCTTGGATCCCTTAGCCTCTGGGATGACCATACGTCCTTGATCTGCACTCTCTGGCCGATCACCTCCCGGGATTGAGTAGTTCAGCAAAACTCGACGAGGGCGGCGAAGGCGGTGAAGCCGGCGCCGAAGGACAGGAGCAGGGCGCGGTCGCCCGTCTGCGGCGGGGCCTGGCGCAGGATCCGGTCGAGCACGAACATGACCGAGGGCGAGGACATGTTGCCATACTCGTAGAACGTCTCGTAGGAGAATCGGAGCATTTCGGGCGTCAGTCCGATGTGCTTGGCGACGGCCTTGAGCACCTGGGTGCCCCCGGGATGAACGGCCCACCGGTCGATATCGTCGATTGTCAAGCTGTGCCGACCCAGCAGACGTTGAACGACCTGAGCGACGGCCTTGGCCCCAATGACCGGGACGTTTCGTGTCAGCACGTTCCGCAATCGCCCTCCTTTCGTCGTATAGCGCAGTTGCTCACGGTACTTGGGCAATGTGACGGACTCAAAATCGATGAAGCGGAGCAGTCCGCCCGCCGGGTCTCCGTTGAGGCTCGCGCTGAGAACCGCCGCGGAAGCGCCGTCTGCGAAGATACTGTTGCTGACGATGAGGTCCGGGTCGGGCCCGGTGAAGAACGTGGCCGAACAGATCTCGACGGACAGGCACAAAACCGTCTTCCTGGCCCCGGACTGAATCATCCGGCAGGCGGCTTCCAGGTTGGGAATCGCCCCGCCACAGCCCATGCCCATGAGGTCCAGGGCACAGGTGAACGCCGGCAGGCCAAGGTCCTCGATGAGATAGGACGACAGTCCCGGACACAAGTAACCCGTACAGGTGTTGACGATGAGTCCCTCAACGCCCGCGGGTTCCAGACCCGCCCGATGCAGGGCAGCGCGAGCGGCTTCGGCGGCGATGCGACGACCGTGCTTCGTGAAGCGGCCGATCAGGGAATCGGGATCCTGGGAACAGATCTCCTCGTCCACATCCACGGCGATGTATCGGCCCCGGATCGGCCCTTCCAGGAGGAGTTGTCGGTACAATTCCCGCTCGGCCGGCTCCATAGCGAAATGTGCTTCGAGATACGCGCAGATTTCCCGCTGGGTCGCATAGCGCTGAGGATTCGCCGTGGCCAGTGCCGACAGGATCGCCTTCATGGTCCCCCCTTCCGATCGAAACGGGCGACGCCCGAGACCCGGCAGAACCAGAACCGTCGGACCACCGCCGCCGGATCGTGCTCTCTCAGAATCTGGGCCAGCTCGCCCGGCTTGAAACCCCGCAGGATCGAGAGCAAGCCATCGTGCTGGATACGCCGGTCGAGGGGAATGGTCAGGATGTAGCAGACAAGATAATTCAGCCGGCAGCGGTGCAGGTCATTGACCAGCAGTGCCTTGCGCACGAAGCCTTGCAGGAGTGCGATCAGCCTGTGAATTTCCTCGTTGGTGAAGTGATGGAAGAACATGGAGCCCATGGCGTAGTCGAAGTCCGCGGCGGGCTGATAGTGGAAGATGTCCGCCTGTTCCACCCGGATGGTGTCGCAGTGGCAGCGGGCGACGGCTTGCCGCGCCAGTTCCGTCGCCGTCGGGTCGTGATCGAGACACGTGAACTCCACGTTGTAGCCCCGCTCCTTTGCCCAGCGCGTGACGGCAATCGGAATGTCGCAGTCGGCGGACCCGAGGTCGAGGACCCTCACGAGCTTTCCCTTGGGGACGTTCGGGAGTTCCCGGGCGAAGAACTCGCGGACGACGCGAATCCCGCCGCCGATCCGATTGACGAGTTTCATGAATTTGTAGCTTTGTTCCACCAGCCGTGGATCGCCGCTGGGTGCGTCCAAGAACTCCGCGCCTCGTGCACGCTGCTTAAACACCCCACAACCCCCCGTCCAGAAGTGCTTGCCTGGCTTTCCTGACCTGCTCCAACTGTTCCTGGCGAAAGTCGGGATCGACCGTAACCGCCCGGGCCGCAATCTCCTCGCAATAATGGCAGTCCGCACAAGACAGATGAGAGCAATGACGGTGTTCGAATTCCTTGATAAAGTCGGGCCTGATGCGCGCCGGATCGATCCGGAAGGGATTCTTGGCCAGCGGGAACAGCATGCCGTGCCTTTTCAGCATGACATAGTAGGGCCGGAGCTTGAGAGGATTGACCTGGCCCGGTCGGAGGAAGTGGCGCAGGAACCAGAAGCTCGGCTTGGCGGGGGCTTGCTTGAATCCGTACGGCAGAATGAGATCCGCCAGGTTCTCGCCCGAGCAGCGCCGGCTGTAGGCTTCCACCCGCTTGAGCAGGTCCGCCGAGGGGATGCCCCGCTCCAGGATTTTGAAGTTCTCATAGCCCATCGCCTCATAGAAAGCGATGTCCTCAGGTCGTATCCAGGCGGCTTTGATGAACAAGGACGGATCTTCCAGGCGCCTCAGGGTGCAGGAGAGAAAGCAGTAGTCGATAAACACGTTGCGTGAGCCATCGGAGCCGTGCGAAATGCCGGCCTGGTGGTACGGCTGCGTCGGGCAGTTCGGCAGACAGGGGTGATTGGCAATCAACTGAAGCTCGCAGCCGACAGCCGCCCGAATCGCTCTGAGCGTAGAGAAATCACGGTTGATCGAGAAAGCCTCCAGCGTCAGGGCGTCCGCGCCGAGGTCTTGCCAGAAGCGGGCCCGCCGGGGTGTATCGATTTGGGTGTAGATTCCGGCTTTGATGTAAAAATCGGGAAAGGCCGCCTTGACGCGTTCCAGCAGGTACGGCGTGGAGATCGTGAGCCGGCGAATGCCCATCGACCCCAGCGCATCCAGCAGCCGCAGCAGCCTCCTCTGCCAGCGCCGGCTCCACTCGCGATTCCCCTGGCACGAGCTGTTCAGAAGGTAATTGAAAGCGATGTCGTGCCGATGGAGGACCGCTACATACTCCGCCAGCTCTCGCTTCGCCAGGCGCGTGCTCATATAGCCGGGCCTTCCGCCCCCCACCACATCGACGGGCAGCTTGCCGTAGACCTCCGCGACCGGAAAGCCCGCCAGCTTCGGGACCAAATCGAAATCGTAATTGGCCGCTACCGAAAGCTTCATCCCTGCTCCCCTTGCCCCATCGTCCTGCCCAACGACGCCCGCGCACAAAGCGTCTTCCGACAGCATATACATCCTAATCATAGCAAGGTTGGCGAAAAAGCTGCAATCCTTCAAATGCGTGCGTATTCTGTCGATATTTCTGTTGACGCCGATGCATGGTTAATTTACCATATAGACGATGCCGCGCGACGCGTCGCCCGGCTGACCACTGGGAACCCGCAACGGACAACGTCCAGGCGGAAGGGAGAACTCATGGCCCAGAGCGAAAGCTGCTGCAACTGTGTGTACTCATACTGGGACCGCCGTCAGGCGATGTGGAGTCTTTCGGCCGCCCCCACCCGCCCGGCGTGCGCCAATCATCCGGAATCGCTCGGGCGGATGCAGGAGTGCCCGCCGGGACGGGTCTGCCCGAATTTTCGGGCCCAGCCGCCCACGCCCCAGGGCGCGCCGGTGAAGATGATCCCGCTGGGCGGCGGGGTCTATGCCTACGTGGACGCCGCCGACTACGAATGGCTCAGCCGGTGGACCTGGCACCTGCGGGGCGGCTACGCCATCCGGCTGGAGAAGCAAAAGCATGTCTACATGCACCGCCAGATCATGCAGCCGCCCGCGGGGATGGTCGTCGATCATACGAACTGCAACAAACTCGACAACACCCGGGCCAATCTGCGGATCTGCACCCGCCAGGAGAACATGCGCAACCGAGCCAAGCGACAAGGGACGTCCTCCCGGTTCAAGGGCGTGAGCTACAGTAAGACGCACGGCAAGTACTTTGCCACGGTGTACGGCGAGGGCGAGTCGCCCTTCCTTGGCCTCTTCACGGATGAGGTCGAAGCGGCCCGGGCGTACGACCGTAAGGCGGTCGAAGTGTTCGGTCCGTTCGCCCGGCCGAATTTCCCCGACGAATGGCCCCCCGCCCGACGCCAACGCCTCCACGCCCAATGGCTCCGCACCCAAGCCCGCCCCAAGCCCAAACGCCCACCCGAGAAGCCAAAGCGAAGCACCCGCTCCGCCCCGAAGAGACCCGCCCGGAAAAGGAGAAAGGCAACAGGCAAACGAAAACAGACAAGCAAACGGGAGTGACTCTGTCGCCCCCGAGAATTGCGCACTTGGCCGTGAACAGGGGACGAGAATCGAGGCCCCAGGGGACACAGAGGCAATGGGCGGAGTCCAGACAGGCGACAAGATTCAGTGGAGAAGAATCGAACGAGCCGGCCGGTTCTCATCAAAGGCGCTCTCATCCTCGTATTCGCAAACTACCTCATCCGAGATGACTACAAGGTGCCCATCCGCCGGCTCCACTCGGACCAGATGTATGCCACCCCCTGAGTTCCACGACGTTCCGCCTAAGGCCTCTGCGATGACTCCCGCGTTTTCCGCATCCATCGTCGATACCCCACCGTTACAGGTTATGCTTATTGCGCACCCAGCTCGGATTGTACCCTGCAGATTGCCCGCTGCAAGCGAATACTCGGGGACAGGACACTCAATCCAGGACCGGAAGCGCGCCTAGCTTGATCTCAGGAACTCTGCCATCTTCTCGACGCAGGATTCCTGATTTCTTTTGAGCGAGTGTTCCCACACAACCATTACCCTCCACCCGCTACCGCGAAGTATTCGCAGCACTTTTCTGTCGCGTGCTCTATTCTTGCGGATCTTTTCCCTCCAGAACCTATTTGGCAGCTTCTTCTGCCAGCGGGGGAACTGCCACCCGTGCCAGAAGTCGCTATGGAGAAAAATTGCCTTCTTCTCTTTCGGTTTAGCAATATCTGGCTTTCCTATGACCCTGGTATAGTTTGTCTGAAAGGACAGGCCGCGCGCTCGCAACTCTTTGAAGATCGTCTTCTCGAATTCCGTGCCGCTTGCACGAACTCTGCTCATGTTCCAGTGGCGTTCTTCTTTTGTAAGGTTGTCCATACAACTCAATGCGTAGCACAAGTGAGACGCGTGGCCAAATGATGAGCTTGTCGGCGTGCAAACAATGGCGGAAGTGCATCACCAATGAGACGTGCGATGTTGACCAGCCCGGATTTCGCGGGGAAACGATAACTCTTCGGAAATGTCTGTATGGTTGCCGCCTCTCGCATTGAAATGGGCCTGTTCTGCTCGGGATGAAGGAACCTTCCTTTGGATGGATTAAAGCATCCGCCCGTAAGAGTCGGAGCAACGTCATCCCACTTCATGCGCCCGTACACGTCGCGAAATCCGTCCAGCTTCTTATGGCAGTCAAGTTGCCTCCTCTTACCTAGTGCAACGCGCGATCCCCCATCAACCGGAATCCGCCTTATAAGCTTTTCTATTCGCGCTGTGCAGTTGAGGTGCATTTTATGCAACCGATCCTTGGTTTCGCCCGGTTCCTCCAGTGAGCCGATGCAATCCCTGACAGTTCGCCTGCGGCAGTTCCTCCGAGGAAGGTCGATCGACCCGACTCGCGAGCCGATTAGAATCAATCTTTTCCTTCTTTGGGGCACGCCAAAATCGGCCGCGTTAAGTATATCCCATTTGCACAAGTAACCGCACGATTCCAGACGAGCGACGAAAAGCGAAAATCTTCGATCTTTTACTAGCCCCGGAACGTTCTCCAACAACACAACCTTGGGTCTGAGTACCCGGGTCATCCTAACGAATTCAAAGAGAAGGTCGTTCCTGGGATCATCCTCACTATGACGTCTAATCCTCGAAAACCCCTGGCATGGTGGGCAGCCCGCCAGCAAACTCAATCCTCTGCTCCTCAGCTTACATGCCTTTTTTACTCTCCTTGCCGCAACACGGCGGATGTCGGACTGAATTAGAACCGTCCCCGGGTGGTTAACGCGATAGGTTTGGGCAGCCAATGGGTCCAGTTCTATGCCAACTTTGACGACAAAGCCAGCTTGCTCCAAACCCAGAGATAATCCACCACAACCACAGAACAGGTCAACCGCAGTGAGCTTTGTTTTTGCATTCATTGTCGGTCCAGCACCATTCTCATCGGTTAAAGCTGAAGGCCAGGACGTAGTTGCCTTCAGGGAACCTCAATTGGGGCCACCAGACTGCAATTTCTTTCTTCCCGGGAACTCCCTTCTGCCTGTACATAAATAAGGTAGGCGCATCCTTGGGAGCCAGCGATTCCTCTCCTCCAGACAGAATCCCTTGCGTCTCGCGACGAGGTTCCCTCAGGTCGCGTCCTCTTCTCACCACGATGTAGGCCTTATCACCCTTCAGTGATTTCAACTTCTCGAGCGCAGCGGTCAGCGTCTTTTGATCCCAAAGCTCAACGTCGCAATCCGGATCAGGTACGCACTTCGGGAGCAATTCCATCAAGAAGTCAATGCTCGTTTGTCTGCCTTGCGCGCTCTCGTCGAAGTCGGCCAGTCTGTTATCAAGCCACTCGGTGTTCTTCCTCGCCGATTCCGAGCGCAATGGATAAGCGGGGTTGTAACTCCCCCCAGCGACGTACATGCCGATGGAGTTGGGATCAAGCACATTGGCTCGTGTCGCACGCAGAGGCGAGGAAATGTAGATTCCTTCAAACTTTCCCTTCGGGTATTTCGAGACGAGCTCTCGCAGAGCGTTTTCCATCTGATGAATCATCCTGAAGTGCTCGGCCAACTCCTCCGGGAGAAACAACCGCGTGACCCCGATCTCATTCTTTCTGTATCCGTACATCCTGGCATGCTGGAGAACTGTGTCGGAATTTGGCCTTTTGGGATTGCGTCCGTAGTAGCTGGTCACAAGGTTCCTTATGGTGACGCCCCTTCCAAGCTTATTTCCACCCACAAACATGTTGTAGACCGAATCCAGTTTTATTTCCTCGTTAGATGACGCGTTGACCAGCTTTATGTTGGCTCCATGAAGGTAGAACTTCACCTTGTCCACCACCTGCTCAAACGGAGGAAGCCCGGCCTGGGTATCGCGCAAATCTTCATATTCTCCCTTTAGATCTCTGAGCAATCTTGCGTATCGCTGAGAAGAGGGACTGCCAAAAACATGCATCGCCTCTTCCTTGAAGCAATCCAATAGGTTGACTATGTGCTTGTGGTCCGCTGTATTCACGCTCACATGGCAAAGGAAAGCGTAGTTCTCAGTGGGCCTCTCTATCTTCTTGGCGGTAGCCGCAACCAGGAACGAAAGGATGGCCCGCCTCAGACCAGGAGGAACGGTTCCCGTAGGACTTGGCTGGTGGCTGGCTCGCAATTCCTCGACCTCATCGAGATCAACATATCGAAGCAATTTACTATCTGGACCGAAGAATGCCTCGCCTCCGACATAGCCGGGTCCCGGCTCGCTGAGAACAGTGAAAGAGGGCCTATAGAACCCATCGGGACGCTGAAGAAAGAGAGCCTGAGGCGTGGCTGTCACCTGCAGATAGGTGTTCACGCCGAAAAATGTTCTGAAGTCTGTGATCACCTCGTTTATTTTGCTTACTTGCCCCCCTCCTTTGCTGGTGAATGTATTTAGGCTTGCCTGGTCTGCTTCATCATCAATTATGATAGCCGACAGCCCCCGGGCGCGCGCCGCCTTGAATGCTTCAAGCAACGCACCCAGTTTTCTCCCATTTTTTGAGCACACGATAACAAACGGTGGTGTCCTTAATTGGCGCTCGAATCTTTGCGCATCCCGCCAATCGTTCTTGCCTAGCACGTTCAGCCCGGGCAGCGCTCTCCTGACGCGTTCAAGCGTCTGCTCATAGAGAACGTCTATATCTGAGGTCAGGACCACCGCGCATTGAAATCCGTTATCAGCGGCCATTGCAGCAGCAACGGTGATTATGCTTGTCTTTCCACTCTGAATAAGACCATACAGCAGGCCATCGTTCTCGTGCTCCGCGCTCTCGCGTGATGGGGGGCCAGCGACAGGGTCAACCGAACTCTCCACGATCTGCGCAGCCCGCTCCACTATGGAATCCAAAGACTCCGGACTCTTGATTTCAGTCCTCAGAATTTTCAGAACCTCTGAGGCATGAGGGCCGTCACGCACAATCGTTCTTTTGTTCTTCTTGTTTCTCATGAGTCGTTCTCGAATGCAATTGAGGGCCACCCGTTGACGGGAACCTTCCCACCTAGCTCGCCCGTGGGACCAGCAACTCTGTATTCTTGCTTGAAATTACGTCTCGCCGATATCCATCCTGCTCTGCTGCCCAACAGTCTGCACGCTTCGGACCAGGCCACGGCGCAGATTCCATCGCCGCCGCAGATGAATGCAACGAAGACATCTCCCAGGGACGCTGCACGACTATTCAGTTGGTCAACCTCTGCGGATACAAAGGTGAATCGCCAGGGAGACCTCGCCTTGGTCGAATACTTCAGGAAGATGAATACATTCTCGTTCACCACATATCCTAATTCAGCCTTGCGCACGGTTCGGCACCGCTTGTCCTCCAACAAGCGAACAACCGCCACCCCATGATAGAATTCCCTCTTAGCAATCATGTAGGTTTGGGTATACTCCCAACGGCCGACTACCCTTTCCGTGCGCCATTTGTACCCCCGGACCCTCTCCGATGCAAGGAATCCTGCGAGGGCAGAAAAAGCGACGAACACCTTCTCAATGCCGTCTCCCGGCCTCGAAAACCGTCACGCTTGACCTTTGACGCAGTATTGTAGTAGCCGTTTAGCCGTGGGCCAAGAAGAAAATGCTAGGGAAACGGGAGAACTAAAGGTGTCACGTACATTCCCGGAATAGATCGGCCTAACCTCCTTTCGGCAAAGGGCTTAGCGGCGAAGGCGCAAGGGACCGCATGGGCTAAAGCCCATCCTACTGAGCCTTTCTTCGTGGTCTTGTTCTCGACTTCGCTGGGGGCAGGCTGTGTACTTCGTGGAGAGGCTCCTCAACGTCGCCTCGCTCAAATGCAGGATCGCTCGAAATCTCGCCAATGATCTGCGTTCATCTGCGGTTCCCATCAGGGTTTAGGCCTTTGGCCGGAGGCGGTGCGCCGGGCAAATCCGAGATTCGAGTGTCGAAATCCGAGACAAATTCGAAGCATAAAACTCAAATGACCCAAACGCTGTCGGGGTCCCGGCGTTCGGGCGTTTCGAGCTTTGGGACATTCCCTCATTGGTGCTTGTTTCGGATTTCGAGATTGGTGCTTCGAGCTTGCCGCCGCGAGGCCGCCTGCGGGCCTCTCGGCGGCGGCGGCGGGAGGGAAGGGTCAGATAAATAGGGCTAATAATACAGAAAACGGGTTTGGACTGCCGATATACGGGTAAGTCGGGTTCGGACGGAGAGTCTACCGACATCTGCAACACGGCTATTATCGGACATATCACAGGAGTCGATGCTGTGAAGAGAAACAAGGGAACACGTGCGAAGAGGGCAAGACAGGTCATTTTCGGCGCCGGCGCCAGGGCGGCGGCTTTGTGCTTGGGCGTCGGTTTGTGCTTCACGCTGTTATTCAGTTGTCTGAGCTTCAATATTGCCGACTGGCCGAGCCAATATGTACACCCGCATAACAAGCCGCCGGCGAACTGGTGCGGGTCGATGGGGGCTTTCGCGGCCTATTACCTGCTGTATTACATCGGCCCCGGCGCGTTCGTGATTCTCCTGTCGGGCGTCTGCTACTTCGGCGCCAAGCTGCTCCGCCGGCCGCTCGATCAGCCCGTGTTTCGACTCATCGGCCTTGTCTTATTGACGGCGGCGGCCTCGGCCACCTTCTATAGTTTCTGGCCCCACAGGGTCTATTCCTTCCCGATGGGCTCCGGCGGGGTACTCGGCATCTCCACGGCCGCCTTTCTCAAGGGCGGTTTCGCCAGACTCGGCGCCTTCATCCTCATCTCCGCGATGTGGTTCGTAGGTCTGGCACTCCTGGCGGACAGCCTGATTGTCGGGTTGTTTGCCGCCGGCGGCGCCAGCGTGCGACGCGTGGCAAGCATCGTCGTGCCCGCGTGGGCGGCCGCCAGGGGACAATCGGAAGTGCTGACGGATATCTGGCAGAGGCTCAGCATGAAGCAGACCACTTTGGCGACCGGTTCGCAGCTCAAGATCGGTTCCCATACCATGACAAGACCCGCGGAGTCCGGGCCCAAGCCGCAGATGACCCCCGTACAGTCGGTGCCGGCACCGGAGGCAACCCCGGCAAAGCGGTCCGAGGTCGTCGAGGTTCGGCGGCCGCCGGCCAAAGCAGAGAAACCGCCCTATGTGCAGCCTTCCTATGACGACTATACCCTGCCTCCGCTCGATCTGCTGGCGGAATCAGAGTTTGGGTATGCCGCGATCCAGGAGAAGGTGGTCAAGTCCAAAGCCAGTGCTTTGGAGAAGCTGCTGAGCGAATTCAATATCAACGCGAAGGTCGTGGCCGCCGAGACCGGGCCGGTGGTGACCATGTTCGAGCTGGAGCTGGCGGCGGGCGTCAAAGTCAGCCAGATCTCGAACTTAGCCAACGACATCGCCCGGGCCCTGGGCGCCGGTGCCGTGCGCGTCGTCGCTCCGATACCGGGCAAGCACACGATCGGCATCGAGGTCCCCAACAGCGAGAAGGAAAAAGTCCGGATGAAGAGCATGATGCAACTGGCGGGCGACAAGCCTTCGAAAATGGAGATCCCGCTGTTCCTCGGCAAAGACTCCGCCGGCGAAGCGCTGGTTTCCGACTTGGCGAAGATGCCGCACCTGCTGATTGCCGGCACGACCGGCTCGGGCAAGAGCGTCTGCATCAATACCATCATCGTGGGCATCCTGCTGACGAAGCGGCCGGACGAAGTGAAGCTGATTATGGTCGATCCGAAGATGGTCGAAATGACGGCGTTCAACGCCGTGCCGCACCTGATGTGCCCGATTGTGACGGAGACCCAGATGGCCGTCCAGATTCTCGAATGGGCGACCGTCAAAATGGACGAGCGCTACTCCCTGCTGGCTGAGGCGAGGGTCAAGAATGTCGCGGAGTACAACCGGCTCGGCGCCGAGGAGATTATTGCCCGGTTCGCTCCAGGCTCGCCCGACGAGGAGGCGAAGATCCCGAAGAAGCTGCCGTACATTGTCATCGTGATCGATGAATTGGCCGACCTGATGATGACGGCCCCGAAGGAGATCGAGGCTTACATCGTCCGCCTTGCTCAGAAGAGCCGGGCGGTCGGGATTCACATCGTCCTGGCGACGCAGCGGCCGCAGGCCACGGTCGTCACCGGCCTGATCAAGTCGAACATGCCCTGCCGCATCGGGTTCCGCGTGGCGGCCCGCATGGACAGCCGGATCATCCTCGACCAGAACGGCGCCGAGACGCTGCTCGGTGAGGGCGACATGCTGTTCCTCAAGCCCGGCACGAGCGACCTGATCCGCGCGCAGGGGACCTTCCTCGACGATGGCGAGATCAAGCGAATCGTCAAACACCTCAAGGAGGTCGCCGAGCCGCAGTTCCATCCGGAGCTGACCCAGTTGCGCAAGGTCGATGCCGCCGACATGCCGAAGGACGACCTGTTCGACGAGGCCGTGCGGGTCGTCCTCGAAACCAAACGCGGCAGCGTCTCGCTCCTGCAGCGAAGATTGAGCGTCGGCTATGCCCGCGCCTCGCGGATTATCGAGATGATGGCGGCGGCCGGCATTCTCGGCGAGTACAAAGGCAGCCAGGCGCGCGAGGTCCTGATGACGCCGGAGGAGTACGAGCAGATCCGCGAGCAGATGAATGCCGGCGCCGAGGTCGGACTCGCCGACGTGGCGGCGGAAGAAAAAGCGCCGGAGAAGGCCTACGCCACCGAAGGCCAGCAAGGCTACATCTCCACGGATGCCGACGAGAGCGAGGACGAGTAAAACGAAGGGCAGAGGACGCCGGCGTGCCGGCGTACGGCAGGCCACGCCCGCCCGGCCTTCACAGCAGACGTTCTGCGTCTCGGTTTGGCGATAGAGGAGGCAAGTTCTCTGAGGGCAAGGGCGGTAGAGACAGCCCCCATGAATCTGCGGACCCTGCGGCACACGCCTCCTCAGGCTGGTCACGAGCCGTGCTTCTTCTTTCGTGCGATGAGCCAGGAACGTTGTGCCCAGCGGGCCAGCTCCTCCGGGTCCTTCAGGACATCCGCAGGGATTTCGAAATAGGTCCTGATGGTGGTCTTGATCTTCTCCGGATAGGGCTCGAACGGAGCCGACCCCGCCCGCAGGAAGTCGTCCCGGTTCGAATCGTCCACCTTCAGGTAGGCGACGTCGTCGGCGAGAACGGCGAACATCGTCCCCTCGCGATAGAGCCCCGCGCCGCCGAACATTCTGCGCACGGACACCGCGCCCCAGGTCGAAAGCTGCTCGACGATATAATCCGCGAATTCGTCCGATACCGCCATCAGTCCTGTTTCTCCGGATTTCCCATCACCGATGGAACGAAGCGGCTCTGGTAGAACGACGGCAGGCCTCGGAAAATCTCCAGCAACTGTTCCACCGCGACCACGCTCGCATCATGCTCGACGACGACTCCGTGACCTTCCCGGTAGAACTTGCTGACGCCCGGCGTCCCGGCAAAGACAGATTTCATCTCCTCAATACACCTGCCACACTTGCATCCGCACTCCGCAATGATAGCCGTACAGTCCAAATGAAACGCCGACCGGCTGATCATGATTCTCTCCTTCCAAGCCCTCAGAACAAAGGACCCGGCCTCGCACAAAGTCACGTAGCCACGAAGTTCAGAATCGCTCATCATCTGCACCCTCCCTGTGCCGCACATATTTTATCCGCACAGCCGGATTTGTGCTATACTATGGTCGATGTCTTCGTCGCATGGTGGAAGTCCGGGATCAGAAGCTTGCGATAGAGATGCTGTGTTGACGCGAGCACTGGAGGTGCTATCATCAAAGTTGAATTCATGGGGCTGCACTTTGAATGGGATGACGGCAAGGCTCGTCTCAACCACGAAAATCATGGCGTCCGTTTTGACGAAGCCGCAACGGTTTTTGTCGATCCGTTGGCGCGCATTTTTCAGGATGAAGCTCATTCGGTGCAAGAAGAGCGAGAGATCATCATCGGTCATTCCTCCCGAAACCGACTTTTGCTTATCTGTTTCACCGAACGCGGGGATATGATTCGTATTATTAGTGCACGGAAAGCAACAAAGAAAGAGCGCAGCGATTATGAAGAGAACACCCTTAGCTAAATCTCGCCATACGGCACCGGATGATATGCTTCCCGAATACCACTTTGATTATCGGAAAGCACGTCCCAATCGGTTTGCCGAACGGGTTTACAAAGATCATCGTGTGGTGATCCTGGATCCGGACATTTCCAAAGTGTTTCCCACGTCGAAGTCTGTAAACACTGTCCTTCGCGCCCTGATCACCACGATGCCGAAACGCAGGAAAACGAAATCTGCGCGCAAGTTGTTGTCGAGGTAGCTGGTCGCCTGTTGTCCGCTGGAACGCAATGCCCTCGTATCGGCGCTCTCCATCATCCTCTGCGTCCCCGACGGCCTGAAATAAGTAAGTACGCCCCGAATTCCCCATCGGCCAAAAGCACTGAAGACTTCGGTCAGGAATTCTCTGGCCCTTTGGAGACCGATGGGAAAGGAGAATGGCATGGCGTAGATTTCTCAACCACTTCGAAAAAGCCCTCGATTTCCTTGCTATCGCCAATGTAGCAAACCGTCGTATCGTATTTCTTGTCAAGACTCAAGCAGGGCAATCGCAAAGTCAATGGGAGATGATCGTAAAGGGCTGAATTGGCCGATGGTTACGAAGTGCGATGGTCGCACAGAACCAGGAGGCCAAGGATGGTCATCGAGTCAATTCGGCAGTATTTCA